>Ga0105049_10000437_pt1 | contig 45415 bp, 33 predicted proteins | sample MAT06_FD_78087 | JGI IMG/M metagenome (GOLD analysis project Ga0105049, IMG submission 78087) | Freshwater microbial communities from Lake Fryxell liftoff mats and glacier meltwater in Antarctica - MAT-06 | ecosystem: Environmental > Aquatic > Freshwater > Ice > Liftoff microbial mat | place...
GCAATTGCTACTGGCGCAACGTTTCCTGCTGCATTTACAGTTACCTGAATGGTGTCTTTTCCTGTTGCCCCACTATTATCCGTTACTGTCAATTCAAATTTATAAAAGCCCTGTATAAGATTATTAATTGTAGTTGTGGCTGCATTTGCTGTTGCAATCGTACCTGAAGCCGGCCCGGATATTTTTACCCAGCCATAACTGCTGATTGTACCGTCTGTATCTGTTCCGCTTCCAGATAATATACTGCTGTTGGTTGGTAATGTAATTGTTTTGTCTGAACCGGCATCTGCTGTGGGTGCTTTGTTATAAGGAGCGATAACGGCATAATCCTTAAAAAACCTCAGATCACTCACATCATATTTAATATCATAATTGGGCATGCCCGGAGCAGATGTAAATCTTAACCTAAGTGTTTTCGGTGTCTTCCAGTTACCCGTTGGGTCTGAAATAGTTGTTGTTGGAAAAGCATATGATCCATAATTAAAGGATACAATTCCGTTTTTAATTGAAATTTCAAATGATTTGATGGTATCGGATAAGCGACCTCCTATAACAGAAGCAGGAACTGCCGCCGTATTCATAAACAATCTTATGGGACTACTATAATTATTGAGTGCATATAAGGTGGTCAACAACTTACCATTTGCATCCAAAACTTCCATATAGGCATTATTTCCTAAACCATTTAGCATACTTCCAAAACTAACACTACCAGTTATTTTCCAGGAATCCGTTACATTATTCGTCCCTAAATCCCTGCTTACATTATAGGTAGCTGCTGCTGCCTGAGAAAAATTTATGAAGACGTCTGTTGTATTTGCCTTATCATATTTGAAAACGCTGGTTTTAACCACCCAATTATACAATATGTTTTCGTCTGCCACTGGGTTTCTCGTCCAGCCAGCAGTATTATCAAGCAGCTTAGCATCAAAAGGCAATCCCGCCATCAAATCAAGATAGTTTGTTGTTACTGCAAACGAAGTGGGATAAGTAATTATTACGGATTGCTCTGATACCGTATTCAACCCTGTTATCTTCCATCTATGAACACCAGAATGATCGCTCTCATCTCCATGATAAAGATATAAATCTCCGTTACTGTCTTTTGCTACAACTGGTGTTAACGCATTGCCAGCCATCATTGCAGCAGCATGATTGCCAAAACCAACCTGAGGTCTTGTAGTGCCAAATTGTCCAATAGCTAAACCGTTATCGTAATAATGATTGTATTTATTTGTTTGAGACGCTTTCCAAAACTCGCCATGATAAGAAGTGATGATATTTTTGTCAACAATGTTTACATTGCCACCAGCAAAATCACTCACACCATTGCCAATATCAAACATGCCGGCCTTTGGAAAATCGCCGCCGTAGTTTCTATGAGTAGATTTTTCGGTTTGAAATAAATATTTATTGTTTGATCCTTTCTGCATTAAACCTAAGTGAAAGCCTGATGAAAACACTGGCCCCATATTATTCGAGTATGCTTTATAATTATATAAAACCACTTTATTTGTAGTCGGAGAGAAAACTTGTGTTCTAGGCGTAGCCACCGGATTTCCCAATGTTGTATTGGTTATTGCTGTGGCTAAAAGTTCGGGAGTAGTGCTCCATAAAGGATTATTTGATCCATCAAAACCGATCAGTGGAAATCTCTTGATCGTTGAAATTATTGGAACTGAATTATCTTCATTATACAATTGCAATGATCCGTCTTCGCATAAGAAATGAGAATTGTATCCCACTGTATTCTTTAGAATACCGGTAAATCTCATCGTTCCGTTACCCATAAGTTCCACTACTTCTGAATTGCTTCCTTTAACAATCATTGCATAGGTTCTACCGTTGCTTAGTGTAATTGGCTTCATATTTTGAAACGCATCGTCATAACCTGTTGTTACATTAGCACCCCAATTTTTCACCAATGTCCATCCTGTATTTCCAGATAAATTTTGAACTGAATAATCAATTTCGAATTCCAAATAACGACAAAAAACACGATTGATATTTCCTTTATCAACCCAGGTAGAGTAACTGCTTCCCAAATACATAATACGATCTAAAAAACTGCTGGCAGCGCTGTAATGTTGAACCCTGCTATTACCTGCATCGTTCACCCAAAAAGAACCATCTGCCTGATAAGCGATAAAAGGTCTTGCATTTTTCGGAACATCGTTCTCATTAAAATAAAATTTTGAATTTGATACTGTTGCATCATTTGTATACCCACCTAGAGTTCCTAATGTTGATATAGCAGAGCCCGTTGAATTATTGAAGCATTTAACTTGCTGGCTAGTCCCTCCATCAGCAACAGACACAATTATTCCGTCAGGCGAAACCTGTGTGGATAATGGAGCAGTCAATCCAGGTAATGTTAAAGTTGCTCCGGTTAAAGTCCCATCAGTATTTACGCCATATTTAGCCAGCGTATTTGTACCGGATACCATCCACAGATTGCCACCCCCATCCACACTTATGCCACGTGGACTTATAAAGGTGAGTGTTTTTAAAAGAGCGCCTGTTATTTTATTCAATACCTGCAACTGGTTTAAATCCATCCTCGCAACAAACAAATAATTGCCGGTTTTTTGAACTGCAAGCCCTGAAATCCTTGCATTCGGAGCATTTACAAGGGATATTACTTTTGCATAGGCTTTACCATATGTAACCGTATATGCAACGCCATCTGAGAACCCCGTTTCAGAGTCATCAGAAACCTTGGTACCGAACACAAAATTATTATTCGCTGAGAATGCATCCTGCACTCCCCAATAAACATTGGTTCCATCTGTTGCCGTATAATTTATATTTCCGGTAGTTCCACCTGAAGGAAATATTTCGATTTTGATGTTTGGTTTGTTAATATTGAATTTACCTGCTGATGAAGATCCTTCACTATAACCTGTGCAGAAATAACCAAAGCTGGACCCGAAAGATAGCCCCGTCATACAATTCGAATACCCACGATGTTTCGCCGATCCCGTCATGGAATCTGAGGTATTGCCGATAGTACCTTGCCATGCATATCTCACATTATTGCTCAACACCTTTATCTTGTAAGTGGCTGCAGGTGAGGTAATGGCATTACCATAATCATCTTTTCCATCCCAGTGCTCTGTATAAGTCCCAGTAGAATAATTTACATTATTCCAAAGCGTTCTTACCAAGATACTATCGTTTATAAATACACCGGCACTTGTGGAAGCCGCAGAGGGCAGAGTAAAAGAAAATTTACCATCCTGTGCAGTAGCATTAAAGGATATAAATAAAAGAAATATTAATTTCTTAATAAATTGGTTTTTCACGGATTCGGATTAAGTTAAGTAGGATAGGGTTATTTGGCCGTTTTATTGGACAAATCACACTTTAATAAACGCTCTTATATACGATGTTAGTATGTGGATACTATTCTAAAACCCTGTACATATAAGCTTACCAAGCATTTTTACTTTGCGTATATACATAGCTCTCCCGTATATCCACTTATATCTTTTAGAAAGTATACTTAGTGAATAAACGAATCGCTTACAGTACATTCATGATGCTAACATTTGCTAGCAAAATAAACCTTCAAGGGAAAGCATAAAATAGTTAAGTGGAACCAAAATAAATCTGAAAAATTGCATGGGTTTTGCCGGATAATAGCGCAGAGGAATTTGTATTGGATTGCTTGAAACCTGTGACAGATTGCTTTAAATTCAACCTGTAACGATTGTCAATTTTACTGTCGCAAAAATGGCCTGATAAACCTGTACTGCTAAAATTTAAGACGTTAGCGAAATAAATGGAAACATTCAATAAACCATTATCAAGTGCGCAGGATACTGTATTAAAGCAAGAAGGCTTATTGATAAGCCATTTAAAAAATCCGGTTTGTGTATCACTGAAACTACTTTTACAAAAAATTACATACGGTGAAATTAAGTTGATAATAGACATTGGAAAATTCACTTTCGGTTTATAAATGTTGGATTTCCGATATTTGCAATAATCATACCATCCTAAAAATTTGTGGAGATTTCAGCTCGTTGAAATCATTGAACTTCAATATTATTTTATTTGATATTTTAGTAATGTAGATCTAACAAAGGTGCCATCAAATACATTATAAAAAAAGCCTTACAGAAAACTACCCTTATGTAAAAAAATGCCGGAAGCCTCTTTTTTACAACCAACAATAACCTGACTTTTATGGAATTACAAAAGTTAACTTTTAGATTTTAAAAGGTTGAAAAATAAAAAACTCTGCTTAAGCAATTAGTTCTATCCGCTTAGTCAAATAATTTTGGTGCTGATTTTAAAACTTTTCTCCCCCAATTTGTCTGAAAAAATTTGTTGAATATTTTTTCTAATAGAAATTTAACTGCATCAAAAAGGTAATATTTCCTGGTATTTTTGCGACAGCCCTTTCGTAAACCTACTACCATCTTTGCTTTTACAGCATAATTCAAAATTTGGTTTTAATAAATGTAGAAGCGCTCTCCTTTTTTTACTGAAGAAACCGCATGTAAATAACCGATCAAAAAAAATAAAAAAACTGTATAAACCAGGCTTGCGAAGAAATAACGGCGTTTAAATCGTTGAAAAATGCATTAAAATCACATCATCAATTCGTCAGAAAGGAGGAAAAGTCAGGAAGCGTGGGGAGGAGAAAGAAATAAAAAAACAATTAGAAGGAGGCAACACTTTAGTGGCACATGGGGGGATGCAACACGATTAGCAGGATTACAGGTTTACTGTTATTTGCAATACGTGGTAAAGGAGCGTTCAATCACGCTTCAAATGATAGTAAAAAAAAAGCCTACCTTATTAGAGGTAGGCTAAAAATATGATGGAAAACAAATAGTGAACTGTTACAAGACAATTATTACAAATGTATTAGAGTGGAAATACCTTAATCAATCTTAAAAGATGAAGAAAAAAGAGAAGTAAATTATTGGAACAATAACCGGAAAGCCGAATTATATGCACTTACAGATGAGCGAATACATGCGAGATGAAAATTTTGATTTATAAAATTTATAAAACAACAAAGAGACATTTGTCTTCCAATAGATCAATGCTCACCGAATGCTATTTTTATAAAAAATAAAACGAAAATTGATTCAACGATTAATATTATACTATAAAAGAAGAATTACTAAAAAGCATTTTTATCCCCTTTAATCGTTACATACACTGTCAAAAAGATAATGCGTACATCAAGCCACAAACTCCAATTTTCGAGATACCATATATCATGTTCAATTCTTTTCCGTAAATGTTCCTGTTCTTTAATTTCACCCCGAAAACCATTTACCTGTGCCCAACCGGAGACCCCTGGTTTTACAAAATGTCGAATCATATATTCGTTCAGCAGCCTTGAATAATCCTCTGTATGTTTCAGCATATGCGGCCTTGGCCCCACAACAGACATATCGCCAATTAACACATTAAAAAACTGTGGTAGTTCATCCAAACTCGTTTTTCGTAAAAATTTGCCCAGTTTGGTAAATCGGTCATCATCCCGGGTAACCTGTTTTGAGTCGGCATCCCTGTTTACTTTCAGCGTTCTGAATTTAAAACAGTTGAATTGCTTATTGTCTTTACCAGAGCGCAATTGGACAAAAAATACAGGACCACGAGAATTTATTTTTATCAGGATTGCCAGTAAAGGTAACAGCCAGGATAATAAAAAAGCTAGTACGAAAAGACTAAATAAAACATCAAACATTCTTTTTTTGGAGCTGGCCACAATGTCTTCAAGTGGTTCGGCTCTGAATGATAAAATAGGGATGCTTTCTACAATATCTACATGGATATTACGATTCACAAACATTCTAAAATCGGGCACAAATTTAAATCGTATCATGTTTTTCTCTGCTATTTGTGCCAATCCGTACACATACGAATGCTTTTCCGGCGAGATCGTGGAATAGATTTCTTTTACATTATTGGCTATTGCATAAGAAACACATTCATCCCGATTACCCAAAATTGGAAAAACCGATAACTCATTTACATTTTGATAATCTTCAAAATAACCTTCAATAGAAATGTATTTAGTGTTGACAGAAAAATAATTTACGAGTTGTTTGGAAAGTTCGTTGTAACCCAGCAATACTATCTTTTTATTAAAGCGTTCCTGTTTGCCAAAATATTCTATTCCCCAAATAAAAAGAATCCTGCTCAGGAGAAGCATAACCCCAACTCCAATGATATTAAGTGATACAAAAAGACGGCTGTAATTGAAATTAAATAGAAATAAAAACAACAACATCGTTGTAATAAAAAAAGCAAATGCCTGCACTGTTCTCTTTGCAAAACGCTCAAAACTAAAAAACTGATCGCTCACATAAAGGCCGGTAAGATAGGCACAAGCCAGCCATGACATGTTGGTTACGATGAAAAGGATCGTGTACTTTTGAGAGCTATTTCCATGTACCCGATTTAAATTTAACAACAATACCAAATGTATCAGATTGATTGCCAGAAAATCAATGAGTGCAAAGAAAAACCTCAAAAACTTATTTGTAATATTCATTTCCCGAAAAGTGTAAAGATGAATGTCAAAAATTAATTATCTACAATTGCGTTAAAAAACCACCAATGTATTTAAGAATAAATTAAGGCAAATTATAGAAGCGTTGGCTAATACTGGAACCTGATTAAAAGTCCTTTTAATCATCAAAAACAGAATACATACAAAACGTAAATACTTAATAAAAATTACATCGGCGTAATTATAGTGTAATCGTTTAGGGTATGAAGTTATCACCATCTGATTTTAGCGATCCATGCAAACTGAAATATTATGGCATGTATGCTGTAAATTTTCGAAATATCTCGTCTATTGATAAAAACTGCTTTGCATATGAACGTGCATTTTTTCGTATTGACTGGTTGTCGCTAATCAATGCCAACTCTATTGCTTCAATTAAAAGCGAAGTATTTTCCGGTTCCGTCAAAATCCCCATTTTGTGTTTATACACAACATCGTGCAAACTGGCCCCTTTACTGGCTGTGATAATTGACACTCCACCGATTGAGAGTATTGCTGTTAATTTTGACGGCATTACGAGGTCTGCAGCGTTGGATTTTTGTAAAACCAAATGAATATCCGCCATATTTAAAAATGCGTTAAGCATTTCAAACGGTTGCAAAGACAAAAATACAACGTTATCCAGTTTCTGCAATTCTTTTTGCTCCTGTAGTTTTTCTTTATAGGGGCCGGAACCACAAATTACAAATTTTAAACCGGGTCGCTCCTGGAATACTTTTGCAGCATCCAATACCGCTTCCAGTCCCTGCTTTTCTCCGATAGCACCGGAATAAAGCACTATTTTATCGGATGCTTCAAATCCAAAATTGTTTTTGAGCTTTTCCCTTTCAGGTAATGGCGACAGCAATGTGGTATCTACCCAGTTGGGAAAAAATACCACTTCACGTTGGTATTTTCGCTCAATTTTTTTTATCATGCCTTCCGAAATGCTACTAACGATATCCGCCTTTTTAAGAATGTACTTTTCAATTTTAAAAAGTGAATTTATTAAAAACGGCGACTTAATTAAATTAAGTTCCCTCGCTGCGTCAATTTGCAAATCTTGTATATGATAGAAAAATTTGGCACCTTTTATCTTTTTATACAATACCCCGAGCAGGCCAAGTTGAAATGGTGGCGCAACCACTAATACGTAATCAATTTTTTTCGAAAAAAGTAATTCAAAAATTTTCAAGAAAGCTGAAAAACAAAAGGTGAAATCCGAAATAATTCTTTTTAATCCGGTTGGCTTTTCAGGAATATAGTGGGGACACCGGAATACTTTTATTGGATGGATTTCCGCCCCCATTGCAACCTTTATCTCTTTTTTAAACCAACCACAAGTTTTGGTATAGGGCTCCTGAACCTTCCAATGCGGGTAATAAGGATATGAAGTTACTACCGTGCAATCATATCCGAGATTCGACAGCATCTCAATCATCTCCCCATTATATTTTCCAATACCTGTTAGTTCAGGAGAAAAATTGCCCCCAATTAGAAGTACCCGTTTACACTTGCTCATATTCAGTTACCGTTGCTATTTCATAAAAAATTTTACAAATTGCATTCAGTTAAATAAATAACCATACAGATTTTGTCAAATGGTCTTTATTCTTTAATCTTTTAAATGATTCTTATCTCGTGAAGCAACTTCTTTATAAAGCTGTGCATACTGATTGGCAATTGTCGAAGCTTCGAATCGTAGTTTATTTTTTCTTCCCGCCGCTACCAAGCCTTCGCGGTATGCATCATCTTCTATCACCTTTTTGATCCCCTGCCTAATTGATGCGATGTTAAATGGATCTACAAGGCAGGCTGAATTACCCGCTATTTCCGGCATTGCGGATAGGTTGGATGTCACAACCGCTCTCTCAACTGCATTTGCTTCGATGATCGGCATTCCAAAGCCTTCAAAGGTTGAAACAAATACTAGCATATCACAGTCATTGTATTTTTCAACAACGGCTGCCTTTGATAAGTTTTTTGCCCAACTATAATCAATCTTATATTGCTCCAGCAATCGGAGTGTTTCACCTTCAGGCTCACCTATGATATCCAGCTTACATGATATGCCGTCTATGGCTTGAATGATACGGTCCAAATTCTTATTCTGCCTTGTTCCGACCTGTAACAATACCGGCTTTGCCTTGTTGAATATTTTTGATACAGGTTTAAAATCCGGCCATATGCAATTGTAAATCACCCTTATTTTGTCAGGATGGCATTTGGTATATTTTAATATCTCATTTTTAGTGCATTGTGATACGGCTGTTACTACACTTACCCTATAAATGGGTAGACGAAGCCAAAGCCATTTAAAAAGAAACAATTTAAATGGACTGGTTTTTTGTACATAAAACCTGTATAAATCGTGAATGGTTAAAATGGTTGAAGTACCGGGCATCAATAATGAAGCATAATTAAAGTCTCCAATAATATGGTTAATCTGTTTCCTGGATTTCACCGCAACCGAGGCAATGTCATGAATTCTGGCGGGTAAAGATCCGTCGCTGTAACTAAAGTATTCGGTGGAAAAGCGAATGGATCCTGGGAGATGTTGCTTTACAATCTCGAAAAGAATATTTATGCTTAAATTTTCACTCTTGGTTTGGTAAAAGGAGACCTTAATCATGTATCGCACTAACTTCTTAATTGAACTTTAAACGCCAAAGATGGCTTGTAATAAAGGCTGCTATGCAATCGCTTGCTGTACTTTACCAGCGGTTGCCCAGCTACTTGATCCTCATTTTCTAAATTTATTTCTTACAGTAATTGACTATCTTTTTTGCTACATAGTCCGGTGATAAAATCAAAGAGGCTGTCAACTGGTATGCACAATCAAGATAGTCCTTGGAAAGTCTTGAGAAGCCTGCATTCCTAAAATAGATCATTGAATATTTAAATCTTTTTTTGTTCATTTTTTTCCACCAGGAATATGTTTTTTGAACCTTTCTGAAATCTTCGAAACTGATCTCAGGTTTTCCTGATCTTCTGAGGCGAATACAATGTTTAACGAAATCTACTGTATCCAATACAAGAAGGGGTCGCTTTACTGTAATAGCAGACTGGTGAATACGATACTTCATTAATACTTCCGGGATAACTGTTAACCTGTACCCGCTATCGGTTAGACGATTAAAAAATTCAAAATCTTCACAGGGCTCAAATTTTTTTGTTAGTCCACCTGTTTCCAAATAAGCCTTTTTTGTGACCATCAGGCCGGTATAGGAACAAATGATGAATTCCTCATTTTTAAAAGCCGGATTGTATTGAGCTACTTGGTTACCTACTGAATACCGCTGAATTCCAAACATATTGCCCTTCTCATTGATGTAATAACAATGGCAACTCGACGCGTCAATATCTGGATTTGCCTGGTGATAAACTACTTGCTTTAACAGCCGATCTTCGAGCATTACATCATCAGCATCCATGAAAGCACATAATTCGGTTCGTGCTTTTTTAACCAGGAAATTCGTTGAGAGACTTTTACCTGAATTGCTTTCAAAAAAGGCAAGCACCCTTGCATCTTTTTCCTGGAATCGCCGAATGATTGCTGATGAATTGTCTGTAGATCCATCATCCACAATGAGCAGTTCAAAATCCTTATACTGCTGGCGGAGTATACTTTCAATCGTTTCTTCGAGGTATTTTCCCTGATTATATACAGGTAAAATTACAGTCACATTGGGAGTCATAATGTAATCATTGGAAATAGGAAACTTATTAGTTGAAATAATAATGCATGTATACCAAATACTATTTCAGGTTTCTCTTTAAGCGAAGTTCACGTATTTTAATCTTAATCAGAAACTCGTAATAGGCCATGTTGATACAATAAGTAAATCCAGGAACACCTTCGAAGACACCCAAGTTGAAAAAGTAAGCCTGGAGGAAGCGGATCAATGGCCAGCCTGGAACTTTTGTTAACCATGCTTTCAAGGCAGGATTGCGAGTGCTGGTATGTTTTGAAAAAATATTTGCAAAGGGTGGTACATTTTCGAGTCTTTCAACTGCTTCAAGACTTGAATAGCGATTATGGCGAATTACCCAATGGCTCCAACCCTTTGAGAATCCATAATGCAGGTATGGCTCCTTAATATACTTTATTTCACCATTCACTTCTGCTTCCTTTTGCCCGTGGCCATAATCCGTAAACCGGGCTTTCCCAATATGCATTGCCCTGAATTGCCATTTTGGGAAATTGTCGCTGTGCTTCAGCCAAACATTTTCCAGCATCATCTTCCAGCAACAATAAAATCCGGCTGTTGAATCGCCGGCTTTTAGAATGGAATCCAATAATCCATTGTAAAAAGCAGGTGTTACCCTTTCATCTGCATCGACAAATAAAAGCCAGTCGTATTTAAACTGGATATTGTCCAGGGCGAAATTTCGCTGTTTGCCGAAACTCTCAAATTTATTGTGAACAATATGGGCTCCTGCACTAACCGCAATCTCTAATGTGCCATCGGTACTTCCTGAATCCAACACAAAAACGTCATCGCTCCAGGCAACAGATTTAAGGCAACCCTTTAGGTCTTGCACTTCGTTCATAGTTAAAATGACAACCGAAATCATATCTATTTTTTATTTGTAAAATTTATCCTGGGCTTTACAAGCCTTGCAGGATTACCTGCATAGACCGACCATGGCTGCATATTCTTTGATGTTATAGAAGCGGCTCCTAAAATGGAACCTTCGCAGCAATGTACACCTGGCAGCACGACAGCTTTTGCGCAGATCCAGACGTACGCTTCAATAATAATTTCCTTTTTTATATATGTAAAGTTCTGGTCGTTAAAATCATGTGTGGCACCACATAGATAAGCATCCTGCGATAGAATGGCGTGGTGTCCTATTTTACAGCCACCAGGATTGTACACTTCCGTCCCGGGTCCAATACAACTATAATCATCCATCACCAGTAACCAGGGCGCCCATATTTTACAGCTTGAATAAATATGTACGTGAGCGCCAATTTTACCGCCATATACCCGAACAATAAAATTCCTCCAAAAATATAAAGGCGCCGGCGTCCAGCTACAACATAGTACCCAGGTTATTTGCCAGCATAGTCTTTTAATTTTATTAGCTGTAGAAAATACAGGTGTTGTATAATGATCAGGATCAGGTGTTTCCATAGGTAGCTTATGCAAGTAAAACTTTATAGGGCCAGCATTTGCACAAATTTTTCGGCGGCGCTTTTAATTTTAAAATAATCTTCATAACACTTTATCGCATTTCTTTTTAGTAAGTCCTTATCTGTAACCTTTAGCTTTAACCAAGCTTCCAATAATTTTACCGTTCCCGCCAGTGTATCATCTTCCACTATACCCGCATTTGCCTCCATAATTTCTGGCCATATATTAACCTTGTTCGAAATCAGTACATGCTTCCCACACGCCAAAGCTTCTACCACCGCAATGCCAAAATTTTCCTGGTGACTTGGCAATACAAATACGTCCGTGGCATAAAACGCTCCCCACTTTGCATCGCCTGCCAGCATGCCTGTAAAATAAACAGATGCCTTCAATGCTAAGGAGGTTGAGGCCAGTTGCCGTGTTTGATTTCCATACTCAGTTTCCATGCCTGGCCCTGCTATCACCAATTTTGGAAATGAACCAAATGATGCGGCAGCAGTTTTTTCAAGTAAAACACCGTAAGCTTTAATAAGCAGGTCAACGCCTTTTTTTTCGTGCACCCTGCTCAGGAAAAGTATAAAGGGTTTGTGCTTCACCTGTGGACATTTCTCCAAAAAAGCGGAATGCATTTTATCGGTAAAAGGCGGAGGAGGCTGCACGCCATAGCCAATATTGAATTCACGTTTAGGATGGTATGGACGAAATGGCTCACGGGCTAGCAGCAATTCGGTTTTACAGGTAAACAACAAACCATCCGCACTATTAACTAATTTGCTTTCTATCAGTTTCCAATAAGCCCGGTTGCGTAGCGCTTTCAATTTTCTTTCCGGGGCATTTTGAAAATAGGGATCAAGCATGCCATGCGGCATTATAAAAAAACGGGGGAATTGTAAAGGCTTGCCTAGGCTCTCCTGTAATGCTTTGTATTTTTTTAACGCCTTTATAAATGCATAGCCATGGTACAGCCATAAGGCATTTACAATTATTACATCAAAGCGGCCGATGTTACCCACGAGCCAAGGCAAGAGTTTTGCATTGTATTGCCAGGGGCCTTTGGCCGTCCCCAATGCGGTAGTTTTAAAAGAGTCATTATTAAAAAAATCTTCAGTTGGGTCGTCCATGCAAACTACTTCGTTTGGCACGCCCAGTTTTTCCAGTTCAGGGATAATATTGCGGATGCCCTGGCTGATGCCACCGGCATTGGGGTGCATACTGGGTACTATCTGTAATACTCTCATTAAAATATTTTGCGCAAAAAAAGGCTAGTCATTATTGCCCCGCAGGTGAAAAAATAAAAGCCAGGTTTGTTTTGCGGGCAAAGTAGCAAGTACTGAGCTAAGTCGAAATATTGCCACCAAAATAATAACTAAACTACCCAAAAAAGGTATAATGAAAAAAGCTGCTGACAGAAAGCTTATACTACGAATCCTTCCTGCCGGTGAAAATACTTTGCCTGCTTATCAATGGTGCCAACGGCTTTCGCAGGCACGCCGCCATAAAGGATATATTGCTCCGTAAAATTTTTATTTAATAAAGATTTTGCACCCAACACAGAAAATGCTGGTAACGAAGCGCCACCCAGTATCACCACATTGGTGCCCACAAAGGTATAATCGCCAATACTGATTGGTGCACTATGTTGCCGGTTTTCCAGTACATCAATTGAATGCGTAAGCAATTGCGACTGGTAACCTGCCACCGTTGAAAAATTGCCAATGGTTATAATATTGGTACAATCTATATGGTGATTTTTTGTTATGCTGGATGATTTTCCCATTACTAATTTAGCACTACGGTTTAACTGGTGCTTAAAATGAGGCGAACTGCTTTTTGTCGTAAAACCAGTTATCCAATTACTGCGGCCAATAGTAGCGTTTTCATTTAATTCAATGGTATCAAGATGAACTGCCACTGTGAAATGATCAATTTTAGTGTGGGCTGCCATGATTAATTTATCGGGGAAAACCCAAGCCAAACCGATTTTTGCAGTGGGGTGGATTTGATATTTAAAAAGCTTATTTAAAAACAGCCGTTTTAAACGCCAGGGCAACAGGATACTTATCAATTTCAATATCATTACAATCAGTTATTCTTTTGATGGTTATGCAATGATATATAGGCCTCCGTCATTTTACTTACTGAAAACCGCTTGATATTTTCAAACCCTTTTGCCATTAGTTTTTCTCTTAGCCCATTGTGTTGCAGGGAAAGAAAAGCCCTCGCAAAAGCTCCGGCATCAGCCGGGCTTTCATGTAAAGCCGCCCCACCACTAACTTCAGGCATCGGCTCAATATTACTTGCGATAACGGGTGCTCCGCAAGCTTGTGCTTCAATAATAGGCCAGCCAAAGCCTTCTGAAAAAGAAGGGAAAATAAATGCATCGCATGAAGAATATAATGCAAGCAGATTTTGATGCGGTGGTTTTACGATTGACTTTACCTTGTTTTGTAATCCAAGCTCATTGATGTAAGATTCCAGGTCAGCGTCAATTGGATCACCGGCAAAGCAAACAATACCATCCCAATGATCACCCAGTTCAATAAGCATCTTCACTAAAAGCTTCCTGTTTTTTCTTTCGAGGGATGAGCCAAGGTGTAATAAAAATGGCTGGCTTTTTACAAAACCCATCGCTAGCATTTGAATTTCGTAAACAGGTTTGATAACGGGATGGAAATCCTGGTTGAAAGCATTGTGTATTATCTGCCAGTTGCGGCTATGATTTACAAACCCATTGTTTAAGTCGGCTAATTGCTGGTAAGTTAAAGCGGATACCGTTGCCAATTTATCAGCCCTCACCAGGTTTTTTAAAATCCATTTTTGCAATATTAAACCAAACATGGAGGCTTCGCAATGTGCATCTTCGAACCCGAGTGCACCTCGGATAGCTAATACGTCGTGGCAGGTAATGGCGCTTTTGGCTTTTGGTAAGTATGCAAGGTAAGGCGCATTTGAATGATCGCAAATATGAAATGCTACATGGGCATTGTTAAACTTTATTTTTAACAACCGTCCCTTCAAAATTACCGGGAACAATATCCATTTATCCAAATAACCCAACCATTTACCTAAGCCTCTATTTGTATTTTTTGCCAGGTGGCCAAAAAAAATGGTGGGCAGCCAGGTTTCACTTTCAATGCCGGCATCAGTAAATCCTTTATGCAGCATCCCGGCAAAAAGCTTCATGCTTTCTTGTTTATCCGGTGGGTAATTTGAAATTAGGATAATTTTCACTTAGAATTTCTGTGAACTTGATGGTGAGATTGAAGAATATTTTTTTTGGGAGATAACATTTTCAGATAGTCGTCAAGATGGAAATTGTAAACAGAGAAATACAGTATCTCAATCGCAGGCGAACATTAATTTTTCAATTTATAGTATCAGGTCAGTGAAAAAGTTGGTAAAAATTTAATTTAAACTAGTATTAGTCAGTTTTGATTCAAGGGCATTTTTCGTTTTATTTTTGTTTACTTTTTGGACTGTAGCACTTCTGAAAGATGCAAACCAAATACCACCTGACAACGCACAAAAACCCAATGCAGTTGGTTGGTGCCATTGACCTTGTGCCACCATTAAAACCCCGACACTCATCATTAACCAGGGAAGTATATTACCAGATGCTAGTTTGTTGTAACTGGCCAGACTTACTTTTATGGCAAGCCCCATCCTTAGCATTATTACCAATAGCCCCATTAACCCCAATTCCCCAATTTCCCGCATCCATTCAAAATCCGCCAACATCAGGATGCTATCGTCTTTCAAGAGCTTTGCACCCAGAGAAGTACCACTGCCTACCCCAAAACCAAATACGGACTGGTCAGACGACCCTGCAATCGCTTTTATCAACGTTCCAAAAAAACGATCCCCAATTACTCCCTCCACAAGCCCCCCTTCTGCATCATTTGCTCCCTCAAAACGGTCGGTAAAGGCTGCTGTTGCTGTACTAAAAAAGCTTGCCCTGCTAAATACCATTAACGCAGCAATTACCAAAAAAGAAGCCATCAGGATTTTACCAAAATATTTCGGGTTTCTTGAAACAGCTATCGTTAAAAAAATGACAGATACTCCAACCTGAAAAAAAAGCCCTCTGCTGATAGAAAGTGGAATAGCAGCTACCAGTGCCCCTGTTGCCGCAGTTAATATTAATAAATTTATTTTTTTTGTATTTAACCAAAAATAAAGCAGGAACGGAGCCAACAAGCTATAGAAACAAGTTGTGCCATTGGTGAAAGAAAAAGTGCCAGGGGGCCGAAAATACCCCATTGCCCCACCAAAACCTGCCCCTGCCTCATCACCTCCTACCCCCCGATTAACCCAGGCGGACTGGGGGCTGTAAAATTGCAAACCAATCAATATCGTCATTGGTATAGCAATAATTACAATTACCCTCCCCATCAGTATTACATCTTCCTGATTAAAAACCTGACCAATTACAAATACCATGGGAAAGTAAAGCAGCAGGGTACGGGCGCCGTATATTGCAACTGCCATATTACCATGCCCTAATAAAACCGCCGTAACTAAACTAATAACACCAAGAAATACCATACCTGCCATGTAGATATTAAACTTAAGCAAGCCACGCCTGGAAGCTAAAATTATAAGCCACAATACAATCGGATCCCTGACTATTAATAACGGCATTGACAGGGCGGGTAGAAACCATTTACGCAAAGCCCCTTCAAAAACCCACAGAAAAAAATATACCCAGATTCCTACTTTTAAAATATGGTTTGGGTCTTTTGGCGGTTGCTGTTTGTTCTTCTTCCAAAGACTATTGGTTTTGAAGCTCCGTTTAATTTTAACAACGGCTAAATTATTGGAATGCATATTTTATGTTGTTTTGAAAACAGCAAACCGATCATTTTTCACTAAACCAAAAATTTAATCCCAAACATCAATTTACCAAAAGTAAAACATGATTTATGTTTTACCGATAAAGTTGAATACAGAATGAATAGGTGCGAATCAACGATCGTTTATTTCACTTGTTATTGTGCAGGAATTTCTTACCAGGAGAACAAAATTACTGCTTAATAGAATCAGCAAGTTCCTTCTGGAATACTTCCCACGGTCGCAGTCTAGCAGTTTCCATAGCTGCACGTCCTGATTTAACAATGGCCGCCGGGTTTTTAATTAAATCTTCAATGGTGGCCCGAAGTGCAGCAGTGGAGCCTGCTTCAACAAGCCAGCCATTCTCTCCATGTTTAATGATATCTGGCCCACCGGAATTGAAAGTAGCAATTACAGGTGTCCCCTGCGACATTGCCTCGGAGATAACCAAACCAAACCCATCGAATAATGTTGGAAAAACCAGCACATCATGCTCCCGCATTATATTTAAAATATCCTGGTGGGGCAAGCTAGGTATCCACCGGTGTTTTGCCAGTTCTGTATTTAAAGCAGGGCAATCTTCGTTTCCTTTTCTTCCAATCACAGTTAAACTCACGCTGCTACCTATTGCATCAACCGCTTTAAAAAGATTGGCTATGCCTTTTTGCTGGGAAAGGCTACCAACAAAAAGCAACCTAACCGTTTGCTGGCCTGTATTATTAATGTAATCCCTTCCTGTGCTAACCGCCGGGAAACCATAAGGGATCACCTGTACAGGAGGTAATTTACCTGGGAAATCTTTTAAAGTGGAAGCAGTAAACTGGCTGGCTACAAAAATACGGTCTGCCATTTTTATCTCTTCGTCTTTTCTTGCTAACTTATCGTTTGAATCATGTAAGCCTGGTATTGTATTTTGCCATTCTGGAAAACGTTTCTTTTCTTCCTCTAAAATCCTTAGTTTGGCCCTCCAATAACCTGTGGGCAAATCATAAAAACATTTAAGGCCCAGGCGCCTGGCTTCCCGAAATGAATACAAAGCGCCATCTTCATACGCATATACACCACCTATGCCCTTTTCTTCAGCATTTTTTAAGGCTCCAGCAACTTTTTTATCAAGGCTGCGGATTGCCGCTTCCACACAAAAAACGCCTGTCTCAGGTTTGGTAAATTTCTTAAACCCTGCTCGCAATGAAAGAAGGCGGCCGACTTCAACTACCGGCGATATGTGGGTAAGTGGCTTTAGTAATGGATCAAAACGCCGCCTGCGGATTTCTGAAAAGAAACTCACCTCCGCAATCGAATCAAGTAAGGAGCCTTGAAAACACGCAATTGAAGTATGGAATTCGGACAGGAGTCCTGCTTCCGCAAAACCAACGGCGGATGCTCTTACATTTGCGTTTCCCTGGGAGTGATGTAGTATTAATTTCATTGATTTATTTGATATAAAAAGCGCTTACCCTACCAGCCATGCACGATTAGCGGCAAGAAATTCGCACGGATTATAGTTTAATTCGCTACTCCGGGTACGGTTAATAACTTTTGCAGGATTGCCCACCACCACAGCTCCTGGATTAATTGATTTACTTACAACCGCCCTTGCACCAATAACGGCGCCACGGCCAATAGTAACACCGGGTAATATCATTGCCCCGGTACCGATCCATACATAGTCTTCAATAATAATTTTTGCTTTTACCTCTTTCCAGTTTGGATCTGAAACATCATGTGAGGCAGTTAAAATTTCGACCCCATCATTGATGCATACGTTTTCACCGATTACTACCTCATCAAGAAGCGAAATGCTAACTCGCCCTAAAAATGAATTCGGCCCGATGCTGAGGTTTGTCTTTTGTCCATCAATTTTTACATTCCCAATTTCGGCTGTAGGATGTATAGATGCGCCTCTACTGATAAGTGCGGAACGTCTCAGGTTGCGCTTGACCAATTCAGGCATGCACAATAGTCGCTTCGCCCAGGCACGATAGAACTTGCCGGAGATGACAGGAAACTTAGCCCTGTTAGACCATAAATAACTAATCTCTGCCACTTTAATTAATTAAAACTTTTGAATGAATTCAACAATTGGCTTGAGGCAGCTGAAAGCGTTGAAACATTGCTTATTTCTGCCCCATTGATGATCTTTGCTAATTGCTCTTGTTTGAATAGCTGAACTCCCAGGGGAAGATAATTTTTAGGAAACGCCTTTACACTCCATGCCCTTGCCACACATAAAACCGGCAATCCGTGTTCCTGCATCGCTGCCACGGTACCACTTTTTTCTGCGAGTATCACTGGCGTTGTAGAAATCCCAATATCTGCATTTTGCAGTGTCTTTGATATTGTAAAAATAGGCTGCTCTCCAAGGATCTGAACTTTAAGTCCTGCCGCCCCGCATACTGCAGCCCAGTTTGACTGCTCATCACCGCAACGACCTACAAAAATAATTTCAGCGGCTATTTTTCTATTGATAGCATAGTTACTGAGTTCCTTTGCAAATTCGTTAACCGGGGCACCATGATGAATCGACCCAAAAACAACGAACCGTAGATCATTTGTCTCTTTTATTTTTACTTCCGTTTGATCAACAAGTGGTATGTTACCAAACAAGGGTAGCCGATCTGCCTTGTATCCCAATCTTGAAAGCTGAGCAACATAAAGCGCCGTATTCGTATTGATAACATTAGGCCGTAGTTCCCGGAGCATTCCCTTTATAACAATCCTCTGCAGCAATCCCCACATTCTCAGTTTGAAAGGGGCCGTAGTTTCCATACCCACCCACAACTCATGAAACATGATGTGTAACCTTCTGTTATCAGTAAGTTTTTTAATTGACCATGCCAGGTTCAAAGAAAGCCCCTTATCGTGAAAAGAAAACGGTACAAATTGGAGGCTTATCCAATCTGGGTTGAACAATTTAATACTCTTTTCAGCCTCAATACAATTCGCAAGAATCCCATTTTTAAAAGGTAGGCGAATGACCGACATATTTATTCCATCACTTTCCTGTTGTTGTTCAATTTTACGCTCGTTACCTTTTTCCATAAGGGAAACGATCATGCATGGATGCCCTTGTTTAATTACTGCCCCGGCCAATCTCCTGACATAGTCGCCTACGCCGTCCTTGCCTATTTCTACTGATCCACACAGGAATGTAATTTTCATAGTGATTCCTTATTGAAACTGGCGACCAGATAAATAAGGCATGTACTGTAATTTTTTTAATGCTGAAGTTAAATGAATTTTGCCATAGCAAATCTAAAACGCAATATGTACTAGGTTTTATTGCTAATGGATATTGAAATGGCTGTCACAATATCCCTAAAACTTAAATCATAAGTCTTTCGTTTGACCCAGCATTGTATAAGCCCCTTAACGCCATGCGAACCAATTTTCTGGCGAATCAATCCAACCTTGCTGAATCTAACGGACCTTACAAAACATTTTTTTAACAAAGGATAGACGATTTTATCTTCCTCAGTGGCCGGCTTTTTTTTCAAAAATTCACCTAGCCAACCTTCAAAGCCAATTACAGCTTTTCTTTTTAAATCAATACTACTGGTTGACGTTATATTGTAGGGAGAAATTCTATAATTAAAAAGTGCTTTGCGATGATGGGCTATTCCTTTTTCGCCACTCGCCATGAAGGCTGTTACATAGTCTGAACACCAGGCTAGTGGCAACTTATAAAATCCATTTTTCTCAATCAATGCACTGGTACGGAAAACAAAGTCTGAAATAAACTGGTTACGTTTAGAATTTAATACATGCCAGATGTAGTTATAAGTACTTTCATATTCCGGACAAGAAAGTGTCAACTCATAAGCAACTGAATGCTCGTTGATGATATTTGACCTGCAATGGTATACGTCAAGCTCTGGATATTTTTCAGTCAACTTCCTAAACTCTTCCAGGTAATCGGGCTCCAGTTTATCATCATCACCCATCAATACGAAATATTCGCCTTTGGCCAAATAAAGACATTTATTCCAGTTGTCGATAACATTTTCTGCTCCGACGTTTACGTCATTTTCCAAGTATCGTATCCGATTATCATCGTATCCGGCAACAATACTTTTGATATCATCCTGCGAACAATCGTTTAGAATGATTAATTCAAAGTTTTGATAAGTCTGAGTGAGAATACTTTCAATACATTCTGGTAGAAAGCGGGCCTTAAAGGCTGGAATTCCAATACTAAATAAAACTGCACCATTTTCTCTGTTTTGTTCCTTCTGAATTTCCATCTAAAGATTTTTTTTTGCCGAAGAATTTAATGCCATCTCCTCCTTAATAATCGGTTTGGTAAGCATATACCATGAATAAACAATATACATTAATAGCTGGCAAACGGATATGAATATATTAAATAACAAAACTCCCTGCATTGAAGTAACATTAAAAAGGAAAAGTCCTATTAAAGTGGCTACCACGCTACCCGTAACATATACCCACGGAGTTAGTATCCAACCTCGTCCGGAGGTTAAGAAATAAATCAGACCCGTCATAAGAGAAAAGCAACTACCTGTCATGAGCAAAACCAGCTCATAATCAAGACCAATGTACCCGTCTCCCAGCACCCACAATATTTGACCGGAAAAAAGATATATAACACCTATGATCACAATAATAAAAACTATTAGTCCTAATTGAATCTGTAGCATTTTCTTCTTTAACAGCGCTGGGGTTGTTGGCAATCGTGCATACCTTGGCGCAACAAGGGTTGAAAAAACTGCGGAGAAAAGATTTAGCAACATAACAATTCTCCCTAAAGCGCCAATTTGTGCAACGGCAAAAGTGTTCCCGAATAAAGAGATCAGCCAGACAGTTAATTGTCCCGATATACAGTAATAAATTAGTCCAGGCATCGACTTTTTCCATATTCGGATGATCTCTTTTTTAACTGCCGGATCGGGTATCTGGCATGGCTCTGTAAAAAAATCTGCAATTTTGCGCAACTTGATGTTTCCATAAATCCTGGGTAAGCCACTTGCAAGAATAGCAGCTACGGCCCAGGGAAATATAAAAAGCATTAAACCGGAAAGAAGCAACCGACCAATTCCAACATTTACCTGGTTCTTCTGAAGCGGTAAGATGGATTGATGCAATTTGGGAGCAATTTCCAACATAGAGTCGGATAGCGCAGCATAAAAGGCCGGGATAGACGATGCGATGATTAACACTGTCGTTAACCAGCTTGCTCCATGATGAAGTAAAAGATACACCAGGATAGGTGTGCTGATAATCAAACTAGCAATGGCAAACTTTTTAAGCAAATCGAACCCAGAGACCATTACGACACCAAGTTGTTTGCGGTCCTGCCAAACATTCGCTCCTTGCGCCATTACACCGATTGATACACCTCCATCTGCCAATACGATCATTGTGCCTAACATGGTATTAGCCAGCGTGTACAAACCATATTCATTAGTTGGCAACAGCCGAATAACAATGATGCCACTTACCAGGCCAACCGCCTGAATAATGATTTGCGCACCACCTGTTACGGTAATGAGCTTCATCCAGGCAAAAAAACGTTCATTCTTGGGATCCGAATAAATTCTGGAAACAAGTGCTTTCATAAATATTAATTGCTACAACTTTGAAACGCTGGCATTTCCATTCTGCTAATGTCCGTTTTTTTAAAGTCCTATAACATTTGTACCCTCCATAATCAACGAACTATTCTATCCATACATAGTACAGACTACTAAGATTATTACATAGTTGGAAAACTGTCGTAGAAAAAAATATTCTTTTTGCAGTTTATACAAGTGTCCTCGCAAGTATTGCCTCCACGTAATCACACGTATCAACAATTCAACCGATCAAAAATTTTTTTCACAATATCATAAGAATTTGAATCGTAAATTTCTCTTTTCGCTTGAAGAGACCTGTTAAAAACATCAATACAAATATTAACTCTTTCCAAATATTCACCAATAGTCATTTGCTTAATATAGTCAAATAATGCATGCTCATCTTTGAATAAAGACGCATCTATAAAACTATCTTTTGGAAAACTTTCATAAATGGAAGAATTAAAACTTTGATAAATCGGCAGTGTGTATGATATTATTGCATGCCATATTTTCTCGGTTACGTAGTGCTTATAAGCTGTATTCTCAAAACAAAGGTTGAATTTATAAGAATTTAGGATATCAAGCTTCTCAATCCACCAGGGTCGCTCCTTTTCAAATCCAAAACCTGAATTATCTAACGCATATCCTTGCGGCCACTTATTACCATATATATCGACCAAATTTCTTTTATGCCCTGCAAATGCATACTGGCAACGCTTTTCTGTAAGATCAATATCATCCCCATTTTTTATAAGCCGGCTTTTCTTGTGCATTGTATTTGTATACAAGGCCGCAATTTTATTTTTTTTGTTTAAAGCATTGAATTTATCCCTGCTAAGCGGAACCAACAACCTGCTGATATCTATCCCAAGGTCATTTTGATTGTCAAAATGATAAGACGAAAGAAAATGAAGATTGTGCCAAAAAACATCTTTTCCATACACATTCATGATATGAATTTTGGCAAAGCCGAAGGGGAATTTTAATTCATCTTTAAAAATAGTGTCTGCACGTGGTTCATTGGTCCAAACCAAAAATCTTTTTTTTGGATATTTAACTATACCGGGTAGTAAATTTTTTAGATTGTGTGCGACTATTACGTCTGCTTCAGATGAATTTTGACAAATGCAACATTTAAACTCATTAAAGATTTTTAAAGCGTTAGGATCAACAAATGGTGTTCCTCCCATGCTTGTTGCCAGGTAAAATTTCATAAAACTATTATTCAAAATGAATTTTATTAATAATCAGTAATTTTTTTTCTTACCTCTTTTAAAAAATAGTCGAATGTAATCTACAAAACAAATCACAATATAATAAAAAAACTATATGGCTTCGCCCTCCTTAGTCACATCTTCACTTATAACTAAGTCATTTAAAATCACCTCAAACCTTATTTTTTTATAAACGTCTACCGTCTACAATGCAATATAATTTATAGATTACATATTCACATAGAACAATAACACGGAAATTTCATCCCTGACACAATGATTTTGTATCAACGATTTATTGAATAAATGCACAACACATTAAAGTCAAGCCTCTATATATTAGTAGTGGCAAAAAGATTCACTTCATCCCAGGCTCCATATTGGAAGAAATAATGTCAAAAAAGTATTAATATAATCATTAGGCATCCTCAGAGGGTCAACTACGCTTCCACCATTTCTTCTTTGCTTCCTGCCCGTACACATAATTGTAATTTTCCCCATACCCATAACCTGATCCATGTTTTCCACCTGTTTTTACATCATTTATGATCAACCCCATTTCGTTGAGCCTGCCATTAACATATATGTCATTTAAAAAATCAAGTTGTTTCTTTAAAGTCTTACGTTGGCGTATTACATAGATCGATTGGTCGGTGTACTTGTTGAGGATAAATGCATCAGTTACTAATCCTACAGGAGCAGTATCGACGATTACATAATCGTAGCGCCGCCTTAAAACTTCGAATAAAGGTCCCATATTTTCATTCAGTAATAAATCCGCAGGATTCATTGGGATCGGACCTGCCGGATAAATATGCAATGTGGGTATTTCGTCTGATACCTGGTAAATTTCAGAAAGATCGATCGTTTGTCCGCTCAGATAATCAGAAAGGCCTTTGATATTAGTAATTCCAAGATTTTTTATAATACCAGGTTTTCGCAAATCAAATTCAAGCAGTGCGACCTTTTTACCTGGTACTGCTAAAACAGCAGCAAGGTTTAAGCTTACCATTGATTTCCCTTCGCCTATATTCGAAGATGTAATCAAAATTACCTGGCTTTGGTTTGTTTTTTCGGATAAAGCAAGATTGGTTCTGATCAATCGAAATTGTTCTCCGTACAGATCACGGTTCATTACCAAAATTCCTTTTGTTTTACGCCTGGGTATGTTAACCAATTCGCCTAATATTGGTATTGCCAATTTGTTGGTTATATCGCTTCTGGTATTAACTTTATCATTTAACTGATCCAGCAATACAATCAATCCTACCGGCATTAGCAAACCCAGCAAAGCGGCTACCATCATAATATTGCGGGAATTGGGTTCCACCGGTCCATAGCCGCCAGCTCTATCGATTTGCTTATATACACTCACATTGGCCGAACCAGCAGAGATGGATGCTTCTTCTCGCTTTTGCAAAAGGTATAGATATAACCCTTCCGTTATACTCTGCTTTCTTTTTATTTCCTGCATCACCCTTTCCTTACGTGGCAAAGAAGATAAGAACTGTTTATACTGATTGTTTTTTTGCTGAAGACTGCCTTGCTGAAGGTTTAAATTTTTGTTGATGTTTTGGAGGTTTTCTAAAACACTTCCCTTAACATCATTGATTTGATTATCCAGGTCTTTTAATACAATACTATTATTTGAGAGACGAGGCTTTTCCATCTGCTTTTTTAATTCCAGTTCATTGTACTTGGAAATAAGTGAACCCAGTGTTGGATCGTTAATTCCTAAACTTGAAGGCACCAATTTACCCGGATTATCGGGATTATTGAAATAACTCTGTATCTGCTGAACAACACCTTTTTGTATATTCAAATCCATAATATCTTTAGAAACATCATTTGAATTAGAAAAAGCCTGCCCTGATTGACTTTCTACATTTATAATCTGATTTCGTCCCTGGTAATTTTCAAGAGACCCTTCAACACCACTCAATTCATTGGATATAATATCGAGCCTGTCATCTATAAACCGAATGGTATTTCTGGATGCAATAGTTTTCTCCTCCAAATCAGACCTATCATATTCTTTTACAAGCGCATCCAGAATATTCTTGCCACGCTCCAGGTTTTCAATTAAAATATCAACTTTTATGATTGAAGTCTTTTTGTCAAGCCAATCAATGGTAACCTTGCTTGCTATTTCTCTGGCTGTTTGTTTAACCGGACTCCAAATAGCCATATAATTGCCTTCTCCAGATTCGGCCTTCCCCCTGGGAGCAAGTACAAATTGAAATCCGTCCATAGTGTAGGGGGTATTCCAATTTAAGTTGCTTATTTTTTTATTAGTTTTGGCGCCATACTCAATTTTAACGCCGGTGTTGTTAATGCTTTTAATAATAACTGAAAATCCTTTTGAACTATCTGTAATCTTTTGAACTATCAACCTAAAGGGAGCATCCAAATATATGTCGGTCGCTTTTACCCGCCCCAAGATAAAATAAGATATGTTGAACTGATTTTCTAAAACGATCCGCTCCATAAGCCCGCTGGAACGCATTAGCTGAAGTTCATTTTCCATATTACTACTTTTGGTAGCAACTAAAGCTGTACTGATTAGATCTTCCTGCGTAGATGTACTTTTCTTTTCCCCCTTTACAAGAATTAGAGCAGAAGCAATGTATTTCGGCGTTGCTTTTCTTAAATATAAAATTGCTCCACCGATGAATATGCCTGATGACAGGATAAAAACAGGCCAATAAGCAATGTACTTTTTTAGTATATCCTTCACTGACATTCCATCTGCCTTTCCGGTTGTTTCACCGAATAATTCATTTTCCATTTCTTATTCTTGTGTAATAAATATTATCGTAAAAAACTAATTGTCAATGCAATGCTTGTAAGCAAGCCTATAACTGTGCCAAATAGTTGCAAATTGCTCTGGGTAGCGGCCTTTGCCTGCCCCTTTAATTCTGCAAATTTTTGATCACTGGCACCTACATAAATAATATCGTTAGACTGTAATAGGTAGACTGGGGATTGAAATAAACTTCCACTCCTAAGATCTATTTTATAAATTTTTCTTGTGTTACCGTCTTCCCTTATGACCGATATGTCTTCTCTTTTCCCATTGTCGGTAAGGTCTCCGGCTGCACTGATCGCATCAATGATTGTTACTCGATCGGATTCAAATTTTTGGGTCCCGGGGGATTTAACTTCTCCCAGGATATTTACTTTAAATTGTAAAAAATGAATTACCACGGAAGGATCCTTCACGTAAGGTGATAATTTCTCCACTATAATTTTTTGAAGTTGATTCTGGGTTAAGCCCGCAGCTTTGATAGTACCTATCACAGGCATTTCAACATTACCAGCCATATTTACCAAATAGCCACTGCTTACCCCTCCGGCAGAAGCAGGCGTATTAAATGGAACCGTTTGCTCCTGGTTTAAACTGGTGCTTAATACCTGAATGCTTAATAAATCATTATTCTGTACAATGGGCTCTTTTGATTGTATGTATTTTATACTATCCAATCCGTTTTGAAAATAGATAAAACTTTCTTTGGTAACCCTTTTAGTAGAGTTACAGGAGAGTAAAAGAATAGAGGTAGCTGCAAGTAAAGACCTGAAAGCAACGCTTAATTTTATACTGGTAAGCATATTTAAGGGGGAGTTTGTTCTAGAGTTTAAAAAGTATTTAAAAAATAAGAGACTAATTTTCAATCAAATGTATTTTAATTTATCTTCCAAATCATACAAAATAGTTCCTTTCAACCATAAACGCAAAAATCACATTGAGATTGTATAATTTAATTTTTAACGGCTTTTTATAAAACAGCTCTTTTAATTAGCTGCTAAATAGACTTTTCTAAAAATACATTGGCATCAAAGTACCAGTTTTTTGTGAATTTCATTCACCTTTTTTGCTACATTTATTCCTCCGTACACAATTCAAATTAATTATACAAAATAGCTATTCCTTTCTAAGCGAACCAAGGAATAGCTATCAAAAGTAAAACTATGTAGTGAAGGAATTTCTCTTTTAGTATCCAAATTAAATATGAATACATACTAACCGGCAAACTGGTATTTATCAGGTAATGAATATGACTGCTTAATAGATGTTATAATTTCACCGGATGATGTTTCGATTTCTGCAATGAGCATGTACCCAATAGATGGAAGAGCAATCTTAACAGTATTATTTTTAACTGTTACAATAGGTGTTTTCCCGGTTTTGTCACCACCAATTGTCCTTTCTATCGCTTCGAGGCTCAACTGATTTTTTTCCAGTTTCACATTGGAATACTCATTTATAAATCTTTTCATCACTTCAATTTCCTCATGCCTGACCGTTGCTGGCTTACCCAACCAATAAACAACATTGACTACATTTTCTATTAATCGAACGTTTAATAGTTCGTTTTCTCCAATCGCAATAAAAACATATGAATTAAATAATGGCTCCATCCGTTCACGCTTCGTAATATTTACCATGCGTTTCATCGGGCAAAAATTTTCAAAATTTCGTCTAGACAATAAGTTCGATACTTTCTTCTCGCAACCAGGTTTCGTGTACAAAATGTACCAGTTTTTTGTTGAATTACTCATATTCGTTAATTTTTTAAGAATTGTGATGTGTTCACTTTTCCGCTAGTTTTATTATTTACTATTTACTTCCGACCACTTATTTATACTTACAGCAAAAAATCTTCTTTGAATACAGGCTGATACCATTCATCTTTTGCATTGTGTCAGATTCCTATAAACTGTAAGACAGCAATTTAAAATCGAAACCGTTGTATTTCAATTCCCAAAATAGATAATTATATTATTGCCAATTAAACTGTTTTTATATCAATTAAAAGAAAGAACCTGTTTGATTTAATGGACGCACAAGGGTACAATTCACTAAATTTTAATTCAATAAAATTTTACTGATAGCAAGGAAAAATGAAGGTCAATTGTTAACATGCGGTATTTCGCAAAAGGATAATGGACGAGTGGTTTCTGGTCTAAGATGATGGTACCAAGGAGGTAAAAGTGAAAAATCTTTGGGATCTTTTAAACGATTAGTACCATTGAGGTAACAAATATAGAATTGTTATTGAGAAAAACAAAAATAATAAACACCCATTTAATTTTCCAGTATTATAAAAGGAGAACTTATTGTAAATGTTTCAATGTGACGATACCCGCTAATCAAAAAATAATAATGCAATATTTTAGCAAAAGGCTTTCTTCTATTGGCAATTAATTAGCGCTTTTAATCTTTCTACTTCAATATGATCAAAAAAAATTACGCTATTGTAAAAGGAAACAAAACATACTTATTTTCAACTATAAAGTCTAGCAAAATAGATACTTCGTTTTTTTCGTTTCATTATGCCTATACCTATAGTTAGAAAATAATTCCTAAATAAATTATCTGAAGATGAAATTTCCGTTCAAAAATACCAATTGGATCAAAACAGTTTGATTTAAAAAAGTAATAGGCACTGCGACCTATTCCCCATTCTCCATTCCTGAACTACATCACGCCCAATACCTAGAGTTTTCTTCTTGGTGTCAGGAATCTCAATTGACGGTCTCGAGACGAAGGTGTCACGAAGGATTCACGAAGGATCCCTAAAGAATTTGGTGAACTGATCTTTACTACACTTGCTGAACTGGAAGTATCTGGGTTACCAGGTAACCAATTAAATCAAGCTACTGGTTATAAATAAAAAACGCACCATCAACATTTGCTGGTTAACAAAGCGATGATATTAATTTATTTAGTTGTTTGCAGATTTACTGAGTAAAAAGGATAAAATTTTGACATAAAAAAAGCCCTTCAAAAAATGAAGGGCTTGTGACCAATGTCGGGATGGCAGGATTCGAACCTGCGACCTCCTGGTCCCAAACCAGGCGCGATACCGGGCTACGCTACATCCCGAACTAAAACCGATATTTACCATTTGATGTTTGCCTGGTTAAAAGCTACACCATAAATTGGGAATGGTTAATAAATTGTATAAGATCTTTTTGCGGAGAGAGTGGGATTCGAACCCACGGTACAGTGTTACCCGTACGACGATTTAGCAAACCGTTCCTTTCGGCCACTCAGGCATCTCTCCTACCTGCCCTACTTTATTTCGGGGTTGCAAAAATACAATTCGACAACCGAATCCCCAAAACTAAATGAAAAATATCTCAAACTATTTTTTAAACGCCTTCTACCACTACATCATAGGCAATAATATATTTACTATTCGTTTTATTCTTTCAAAGAAATCATTAAATAATTACTGCTCTACATCGTGGCCAACAAATATTAATGGCTAAAAATAAAATATCCAAATTCAATCATGAATTTGGATATACAATTTATTGTGGAATATTTTTTACATAGCTGCCAACTGAACCTTTTGTTGCAATTCCATTACACTCTCTTTAAATATGGTGTCAGTATCCATTAGATCCTTTACCGTTTGGCAACTATGGATTACCGTTGTGTGATCCCGTCCACCAAAATGCTCACCGATTGTCTTTAATGAATTTTTAGTAAATGCCTTGGATAAAAACATGGTAATTTGTCGGGCCTGAACAATTTCACGTTTACGTGTTTTTTGAAGCAGCTTATCATAAGGAACATCATAATACTCACACACCATTTTTTGAATGGCATCTATGGTGATCTCCTTACTGGAAGATTTTACAAAATTTCTTAGTACTTTTTTTGCCAACTCAAGGTCAATTTCCCTCTTGTTTAGCGAAGATTGTGCCAACAATGATATCAACGCTCCTTCCAATTCTCTCACATTGCTGTTGATATTATAAGCAATGTATTTCACTACTTCTTTTGGCATTTCAAGACCATCATTCTTCATCTTCTTTTCCAGAATTTCAATCTTTGTCTCATAATCCGGAACCTGCAGATCGGCACTGAGGCCCCACCTGAAACGGCTTAACAACCGCTCCTGAACTCCTTCAAGATCTTTTGGAGGTTTATCACTGGTAAGTATCAATTGCTTCCCACTTTGATGTAAGTGATTAAAAATAGAGAAAAATGCGTCCTGTGATTTTTCGGCCCGGTTAAAAAACTGCACATCATCAATAATCAACACATCTATCAATTGATAAAAATGTATGAAATCATTGATGGCTCCATTACGTCCGTGATCAATAAACTGGTTGATGAATTTTTCTGAACTCACGTAAAGAACAACTTTGTTGCTGTGAATTCTTTTTACTTCGTTGCCAATCGCCTGGGCAAGATGTGTTTTACCCAAACCAACACCGCCATAAATCACCAACGGATTAAATGAAGTTGTGCCCGGCTTTTCTGCAACAGTTTTTCCAGCTCTTCTCGCTACCCTATTACAATCGCCTTCAATAAAACTATCGAATGTGTACGCATGATTTAACTGCGGATCAATTTGCATCTTTTTGAGACCAGGGATCACAAAAGGATTTTTAACAGGATTATTTATAACCAAAGGAAAGTCCATTTCATTATTTGAATATGATTTAAACCCATGCCCCGGAACATCCATTGTGAGTGGCTTGTTTTTACTATTACCACTATCCACCATTATTCTATACTCCAAACGGGCATCCTTACCTAACTCTCTCTTTAATGTTTTGGCCAATAAGCTAATGTAATGCTCTTCCAGGTATTCAAAAAAGAACTGACTTGGAACCTGTATCGTTAATACCTTTTCTGTAAGTGCAACCGGCTTGATTGGCTCAAACCACGTCTTATAATGCTGCCATTCTACAATGTCTTTGATTATCTCTAAACAATTAGCCCATACCTTATCAAAAACTTTATCCATTATTCCTTAAGCTATTTATATATTGTATTAATATTTTTCCCTGATTCCAGTAAATCCTTTATAAAAATTCTAGCAAAAGTTGATTCTGAAGGGCAGCGAATATCAAAAGAATTTGTGGAAAAAAAAATTTTTTATTCCCTTACTTTTTTACGTATCACCTCAATAAACAGCTTTTTTAAACGCAATTTAAAAATTTAAAAAAGAGCTGTTTCAATCAGCCCTCCCAGAATGCCCTGCCAGCCTGCATGACTAAAGAAAATTATTTTTAATGCGCTTTTTTTTCCGAAATAAATCCATTTAAAAAAAAAGTGGATAAGTCTATCAAGTTTCATAACAGACCAGCCATCCTGATCATTTATTATAAATCCTTTTTCAAAATTTACAATTTCAGCAAACAATCAAAGAGTGAATGTTCAACTGATTCCCGGAATTCATCCATTCGTTTAACCAATTTATAATTTTAACCAAATAAAAATTATTCAATTAAAATAGACAGTTGGATAAATCAATCATCACTATTGATTCAGGAAGTTGAACAACTTTTTTTATAAAAACTGATGGTTCTTAATTCGTTTGGATTCTGGGGGAAAATGATTGCAAATAATATTATTAGCTTTAAAAAAGACTGGAACAAAATATAAAGTGCTTTCAGAAAAGGAAGGTAGCTATTTTTTTCAAACGAAAGAGAAAATTTTGAGTAAATATTTTTATCGACAAATAAGTTTACTTTTACGGCATAAATTTTATAAAAATGAGTTACGAATTAACAGGTAAATTAGTAGTGAAATATGATACTATGCAAAAATCTGCCACCTTTAAAACCAGAGAGTTTGCAGTTGAAAAAACAGATGATATTGGTGGAAGAACAATTACCAATTATGTAAAATTTCAGTCGGTGCAGGATAAAACATCAATTATTGACAAAGTAAATGTGGGTGATGAAATAAAAGTGTACTTCAATATTAAGGGTACCAAATGGGAGAAAGACGGTAAAACAAGTTACTTTACCAATTTAGATGCCTGGAGAATAGAGCCAATGTCGCAAACATCAGCACCTGACAATACCGGCACCGATACTGAATACATGGAACCGCTAGATACTTTCTCTGCTTCATCATCGGATGCCATCGACGATCTGCCTTTTTAAACACGTTTTACTGTATCAAAGAAAGATCATAACCTATCGATACAGAACAGTTTAGAAAATAGAATTTTTTATTATTAAGCGAGCTTTGAAGGAATAATATCTTCAAAGCTCTTTTTTATATATTAGCGGTATGCAACAAAAAATTGCTTTAAAATTGCTTCCTTCCGAAGTGGCTGACCAGGCCGCAATCACAGCCGCTATTGCGAAATCTACCGGACAAAAGGAAAGCAGTATTTCAGGCTTTCAAATTCATAAACAATCTATTGATGCCCGTGGCCGCACCATCTGGATGAATTTGACTGTGAATGCTTTTATTGATGAGCCCTTTCAGCAAAGAAAAATTCAGCAATTCAATTTTAAGAATGTAGGTAATGCCTCAAAAAAAGCGATTATCATTGGGGCTGGCCCTGCCGGTTTATTTGCTGCCTTACAATTGGTTGAGCTGGGCATTAAACCCATTCTTTTAGAAAGAGGAAAAGATGTGAGGGCGAGAAGAAGAGACTTAGCGATACTCAACAAGGAAGGCATTGTAAACCCGGACAGTAACTATTGCTTTGGAGAAGGTGGTGCTGGAACTTACAGTGATGGAAAATTGTACACCCGCAGTAATAAACGCGGTGACATCGACCGGATTCTGAACCTCTTTGTACATTTTGGTGCGGAAGAAAAAATTTTATACGAAGCGCATCCTCATATTGGCACTAATAAGTTACCGCTGATCATCACTGCCATGCGTACCCGCCTGTTAGAATGTGGCGCTGAATTTCTTTTTGAAAAAAAAGTGACTGACCTCCTTATAGATGACGGCGAAATTATGGCTGTTGTTACTTCTGATGGAGACGTGTTCAAGGGTGATGCCATCATACTTGCAACCGGACATTCGGCGAGGGATATATTTGAATTACTGTATCATAAAAAAATATTGATTGAAGCTAAACCTTTTGCTTTGGGCGTAAGGGTTGAACATCCACAGGTCCTGATAGACCAGGCTCAGTATCACTGCCACATAAGAGGCGAATTTTTACCGCCTGCTTCTTACAGTCTTGTTCAGCAGGTAAACGGCAGGGGCGTTTTTTCATTTTGTATGTGCCCTGGAGGAATCATTGCGCCAGCCGCCACATCACCAGGAGAGATCGTTGTAAATGGCTGGAGCCCCTCCAAAAGAAATAATCCGTTTGCCAATAGCGGTATGGTAGTGCAGGTAGAAATAGCGGATGCCGAAAGAGCATTAAAAAAACAACAATATAAAATACAACACCCAATTGATGCCTCCCTTCAACTGATGAAGTTTCAGCAGATGGTGGAGCAAAATTGCTTTATTGCTGGTGGCGGTTTGTCAAGAGCACCAGCCCAGCGCATGGTTGATTTTTCTAACGGAAGAGTTTCTGCTACTTTGCCTGATTGCTCCTATCAACCTGGATTAGTATCCACGCAGTTGAGTGAGGTATTGCCTGATTTCGTTTTCACATCTCTTGCAAAAGGATTTGCAGAATTTGGAAAAAAAATGAAGGGCTATTTTAGCAATGAAGCTGTGGTGGTGGCCACGGAAAGCCGGACATCATCACCGGTTCGTATTCCGAGAAATCCTGAAAGTTTAACACATCCTCAAATAAAAAATTTGTACCCCTGCGGAGAAGGTGCAGGATACGCAGGCGGTATTGTAAGTGCCGCAATGGATGGGGAAAGAGTAGCAAAAATGATTTTCAATGTGCTGGCTTAACAGTGTATTCTTAAGTATATATTTGAAATAAAAAACAATCCATGTAACAAATGAACTGATATTGTTACTAATGATACAGAAACAGGGAGCGTCCCAAAATTGATGGCTATCGGATTTGGGACGCTCACTGGAAACAGCTATACCATTTAAAAAAATTGATACGTTGGTATTTTTTTCACCTTTATTTTTGCTATACATAAATTTCAATTAATGAATATTTTAGAACTGCACAACCTAAAAAAATATTTTGCAACACAAAAAGCGGTAGACGATATCAGCTTTAATATTGCAGAAGGCAGCATATTTGGATTGCTTGGTCCAAATGGTGCAGGTAAAACAACTTTGCTGAGAATGATTACCGGAATCTTTTATCCGGATAGCGGTCATATCATTTTTAACGGCAAAAAATACGATCCGGTGAATGATGTAAGTTACATCGGTTATATGCCTGAGGAAAGAGGTTTGTACAAAAAGATGAAAATCGGCGAACAGGCGCTTTACCTGGCACAGTTAAAAGGATTGAGTAAATCGGATGCAACTCAAAAAATAAAAGAGTGGTTTGTGAAATTTGAAATGCAAAGCTGGTGGAATAAAAAAGTAGAAGACCTGAGTAAAGGCATGAGCCAGAAATTACAATTTGTTACTACCGTTTTACATGAGCCCAAATTAATCATACTGGATGAACCATTCAGCGGATTAGATCCCGTAAATGCCAATTTGATAAAAGATGAAATTTTTAACCTGGCTAAAAAAGGAAGTACCATCATCTTCAGCACTCACCGAATGGAGCAGGTAGAAGAAATTTGTGACCACATTGTATTGGTTAATAAAGGAGAAAAGATTTTGGATGGTACGGTATCGGATATCAAAAATAGCTTCAAAGAAAACATCTACCAACTGGGAGCGGCCACCAGACCCGAAAATCTGATGACCTATATATTTGAAGTGATCAAGCATCACCCAAACAAATTATTAATTAAACTCCAGCACGATCATACGCCCAATGATGTGCTTAAATTTTTTATTAACCAGGATATTGCCATTCATTCTTTTAACGAAGTGCTGCCCTCGTTGAACGATATTTTTATAAAACTGGTAGAAGGCACGCCTGGTGCCAGGCAATTTCAAAAGGTCAATTAATACTGATATCCATCATTCAATCAATCGCAAAAAGTCATCAATTTTTATGAATAAGATCTGGCTCATTTTCAAAAGAGAATACATTACAAGGGTTCGCAACAAAACCTTTCTGCTTTCTACCTTTTTATTACCCATTGTAATGATCCTGTTCTTTTTTGGCAGCGCCTATTTTGCAATGTCATCAAAAGACAGTTTAAAAAAGATTGCCGTAGTCAATGATCCTGGTATGTTTAAACCCAATTTAAAAAGTGATTCTACCCGGATGCTTTTTGAATTTACCAGTAATGTGGACAGCTCTAATTTTGACAGTAAAGGATATGATGCGGTGCTTGATCTGAAAAATGATTCGGTTAAAAAAACATTTACCATCCATTCAAAAAAACAATTGGGGCTGGATGGCAAACAGATTATAGAAAACAGGCTTGATCGGGCATTTGAAAAAAATCAGTTGCAGAAAAAAGGTATTCAAAAAGAAATCCTTGATAGCATCAGCAAAGAATCGATGGGTGCTTATACCATTGAGAACAGACTTACCACCGAAACCGGAAAATCAGAAGAAGTAAACGCTGCGGTAAATTATGGTGTAGGATTTGGAAGTGGCATATTGATATATATCACCATGTTTATTTTTGGTGCAATGGTAATGCGTGGCGTGATGGAAGAAAAAACAAACCGCATTGCAGAGGTAATGGTGAGTAGTGTAAAACCATTTCAATTGATGATGGGCAAAATCATTGGTATTGCTGCGGTGGGATTAACACAGCTTTTTTTATGGGTTGTTTTAATCATGATTCTATCTTCTGTAGCAGCCGCATTTTTACCTGCAGAAATGATACAACAAGCGGGTGAAGCCAATAAAAATATGCCTGGTGGTATGGGAGGGAATACAGAAATGGCGATGAAAATAATGGAATTTCAAAAGGACATTAGCAGTATTAACTGGACCCTGATCATCAGTTGCTTTATATTTTATTTTTTAGGCGGATATCTCTTTTATGCATCTCTTTTTGCAGCAATTGGCAGTGTAATAAATGAAGATCCGCAGGAAGCCCAGTCATTGATGCTACCTATTACAATGCCAATCATTTTTGCATTCATCATCATGTCGAGTAATTTGAATACACCCGACAGTAAAATAATGGTTTGGGCGAGTATGATTCCATTTACTTCGCCGATTGTAATGATGGGACGAATACCAAGTGGGGTACCCGCATGGCAATTGGTTGTATCGATGGCTTTGTTAATTGCCGGATTTATATTTACTACCTGGCTGGCTGGTAAAATATATCGTACAGGAATTTTGATGTATGGTAAAAAAGCATCCTGGAAAGAAATGTTTAAATGGGCTTTTCGGAAATCATGATTTAACAGCAGCCGAAACATCAGTTCCAAAAAGACTTTTGTAAATTTCATTTTTCACATAGCGGACCAACAAGCCCGCAACCGATAAAAAAGCTATCAACAGAAATCCTGCAATAAACCCTCCCATCGCATACAGTAATGGGGACGGTTTGTTTACAGTAAAAGGCTCGGTAGGTTTATCCAGCATAGAAATAATAGGAGTTTGTTTTTGTAAGCGCCAGATTGCTTCTTCCTGGTTGTTTAACGAAATATCTCTTTGGCGCACATAGCGCTGTTTATCGGCATTTACCCTTTCTTTTGGTATTTCATATTCCAGTTTGTCGGGCGCAAACAAAGTGGTGTTCTGTATACGGATCGCTCTCTTGTCAATATTATTTAAAATACCATCCAACGAGTCAATTTTTTTTACAGTAAAATCATAATCTGCAGTTGCCTTTTTTATTTTCAAGTCAATGTAAAACTGGGATACCTTGTTAATCAATGTAAACGAAACAGGAGAAACCAGGCTCCTGTTCTTATGACTAAAATATAATTCAAGCACCCCATTCTTACTCATTTTTGCCACTATCCCTTCCTTCAATACTTCACCGCCTAAGGTGGCTAAAGCCACACTATCTTTTGGTAGTGTTATCTCCTTCTCTAAAAATGAAAGGTGACTGTTAAGATCCTGAACCAGCAATTCGGTGATGGATTTATTGCCAAATGCCGTCAGCCTGGTTGTTGCAACCGACTCTCTTACAAATCTGCTTAATGACAACTCAATGATATTGATGGTAGCTTCACTGCTAAAACTCTTTGGCGCATCAGCCAGGCCGAGAATGCCACTCAAGGCATTTGTTGTAAGGGAATTTTCGGTGGTATTGGTAAGTGGAAATACAGTTGCCTTTGCGGTGTATTCGGGTCTTATACTTCTTGCATAAAAAAACAAGAGTAGTGCTGTCGCAATACCGGCACCCAGCATGAGCATTTTAAATCTGCCAAGTCTGATAAATATTGCTTTTAATAATTCAGTTGTAGTCACTTAGCTTTTAATTATAGTTTTAAAATTAAGTAGGTCAATACAATCGGTATTGCAGTAGTCAACCCTTGTGTTAATGCGTTGCTAATGTCTTTTCCTTCGGGTCTTTCCGGAATGGTAATGATGCTCCCTTCTTCCACCCTTGGATAAAAATGAGCAAAGAAAAAATTCCGGGTTCGCTTACTTCTACCGTTGGCATAAGTTACAAATACTCTTTTCCGCCAGGGTCTTATTCCGAATCCGCCCGCTTTATCAATGTAGTAGGAAACTTTTGTATGCTCTTTCTCAAAAGTTATTTTGATGGGAGATTGCACCCTTCCCTGAACGGAAACAAATGGATTGACCTCGGGAATATAAATCACATCATTGTCTTGCAAAATAATATCGTGCTTTGATTCTTTATATTTTAAAGCACTGTACAGATCAATACTAACTGGTTGATTTACGTCCATCATCACGCTATCTGCATTGCCTGCCAATCCCTTTGCAGCGGCTGCATTATTACGATATAAAATTGCTCCGCTGAGGTTTGCATTTTCCATGGTACCACCCGCCCGTTCAATATAAGATGATAGCCGCTCATATTTATTTAAACGAGGATAAAATCCACTGTATTTTACAAGACCCAGTATCTGTATATTTTCCTGCAACTGAAAGGTTGGATTTTTTCTTACAAAAATCTGATCATAAGGCTTTAATAAAATTTTTGCCGCAGTCGTATCTAACTCCAGGTTATTTTGTATGGAATATGATTTTATAATCGTCCGGGTTGGTTTTAAGCCTTGCTGTGCGGAATCAATATCGACTATACTAGAAATTTCTAAACGGCCATATTCTGCAGATTGCTTTAAACCGCCAGATAAATAAATCAGGTCCTGCAGGCTCATCCCGCCATATTTTTTTACCACTCCCGGCTTACGAACTTCTCCATAAATGGATACCGACTGTTGCTCTCCAAATTCACTTTTTGAAAACAATTGAATTACATCATTGGCTTGCAACAATACATTGTAAATGCTGCCTGCCGGTTGGCTTTCTATATCACTCAAATTCACTTCCAGCCGATCTGTTTTTAAATTGGTGGAATCACCGGCGCCTCTAAAAATATAAGCTCTTGGCAAATAAGTATTTTTTGTTATACCGCCTGCCCGATTGATGATATCAAACAGCCGGTCGTTGTTTCTTAATTCATATACACCGGGATAAGCTACGGCTCCCCGCAATTCCAGTTTGTTAACGATACCCGGATTGATCAAATCGGCCTTTACAATATCGCCATCGTTCAATAAAAAATCCTGACCAGCCAGTTTTAATATGGCAGTTGCGTTGATGTCCCTTATCTTTTGAACTTCATTCTCAGTCCTGATCACTTTTATACCAGAAGTAAACGCATCCGACTTAAAACCACCTGAATATTGCAACAATGCTTTTACACCTTCGTCCTTTTTCAACTGGTAATACATAGGCCGTTTAAACTGCCCGGTGGCCAATACCTTTTTTTCAACGAAGGTTACCAGTACAAAGTCATTGTTCTGCATATAAATTTTCTTCCCTAAATCTCCCGAGGTCAGGTATTTGTAAACATCCAACACTTCAATAATTCTACCGGCCCTTTTCACCTGTATTTCCCGTAGGTTGCCATACTCAGAAATGCCACCTGCCAATCCAATTACATTGAAGGCATTTGAAAAAGCGGACACGGTTAATGGCCCCGGATTATTTACCTCGCCCCCTACATTTACATTGATGGTGCGTGGCTGTCCCAGCGTAACTTGTATGTTAGTTCCTTCCGGAACTTTGCTCCTGAATCTTGAATAAATCAAAGAACGGGCTACTTCAAAAGTGAGACCTTGCACAGTAATCTTTCCTAAACTGGTCGGAAAAATAGCGCCATCTTTTGCTACTACATAATCTTCCTGGTATTCGCCGCCGCCCCATAAACTTACCACGATATGATCGCCAACGCCGATTGGATAATCCAGCGGCGGAGTTGACAATTCCGAAACATCATTCATAGCCACATGTTGAAAAATATTGGCTCCATAAGTTTCATCAGGACTATAGGCACGTTGCTTTAAATTATCAGCCTGTGAACTGTCTTTGTCCAATGATTTATTTTGCAACTGCCTGGCTATCTCCGGATTTTCTTTGTTCTTATCGGTGCCAATCGTTTTCTTTTGATTGTTGTCTTTAAAATAATTCTCAAAACCCGATTTGGTCAGTTGTGTAGGATCGATACCAGTCGGCAACAACTCGTTTATTTGTTGCTGTGTAGGAACCGGCTGCTGACACCAGGAATTAAAAGAAAGCATTGTTATAAAGAATAACAAAAGCAAACTTCGTTTCCCTAAAAACAGATATTTAGATTGCATTTAAAAATGGTTGTTTTACAAAAATTTGGATTGATCAAATAATATTCTCTTTTATTTTAGTGGACTTATCAATGCGCCTTCAAAGTCAGTCCAGATTTCCTTTACTATTACTGCGGCAGGCATGATTGTTTTAATCAATGTTGCCACCTGCCCTATCTCTAATTCGCCTTCCTCCAAATCACCTTCAAACATTCCTTTTTTTGCCCTGCCTTTTCCCAATAAAATTTTCAATTCCCCGGGTGTTGCAAATTTTTCTTCTGCCTGCTGTACTTCACTGTAAAATTTATTTTTTATAAGTCTTACCGGTGTCAATTGCTTTAGAGATAAAATGGTATCTCCTTCGTTGGTATTGATCACTGCTTTTTTAAAATTTTCATGAGAGGATGCTTCATCACTCGCTACAAAACGACTCCCGATCTGCACACCTTCAGCACCTAATACCATCGCACTCAACATTTGCCTGCCGGTTGCAATACCGCCTGCTGCTATTACAGGAATGGCTACTGCATTGCATACTGCGGGTACCAACACAAATGTAGTAGTCTCCTCTCTTCCATTGTGTCCACCTGCTTCGAATCCTTCGGCCACTACTGCATCGCAACCTGCTTCTTCTGACTTTTTAGCGAATTTGCTGCTGCTTATTACATGCACCACAATGATGCCATGTTGCTTTAATAACGAAGTAAATGCTTTGGGATTGCCCGCTGAAGTAAAAACAATGGGGACTTTTTGCGCTATGATTATTTGAATATGCTCCTCAATATTTGGATATAAAAGTGGCAAATTAACGCCAAAAGGTTTGTTGGTAGCTGCTTTACATTTTATGATATGTTCTTTCAACACCTCCGGATACATACTACCACTGCCAATTAAGCCCAATCCGCCCGCATTGCTAACAGCACTCGCAAGCCGCCAGCCGCTGGACCAAATCATGCCCGCCTGTATGATCGGATAGTCGATATTAAAAAGTTGTGTGATCCTGTTTTTAAAAGGTTGCATTTGTTACTTTGGGTTACAATAGCGGGGGTTAAATGCAAAACTCAAACTATTTTGCTTGTTAAAGATAGCAAGTAAAGTGTTTCTATAAAAAATAAGCATCCTGCTATAGCGTGGTAAACAGTATTTAAGATTATAAGTCATCTGTATTTACAACCGAAAATCTGTTTCAGTCTGCTGAAATAAAAAAGACACTGTTGTAGTAGAGAACTTTTTTGTTACAATGTTGGCCTACGAATTTATTCATTTATATACACATCCCAATTACGATGGTTATCGATTTCATTAACTACGCGGCCAACCTTTTGCTAAATATTCGATCAAAATTTTTCCGTTTTCACCCCAATTAAATTTACATCGAATATCAAAGTTTCTTGACGAAATTTGCAGGCTATGAATCAGCGCCAGTTATTTCTGGCCCATGTGGGCCAAACATCCGAAGCACCTTTAGCCCTGGAAATTGTAAAAGCCAGTGGCAGCACCATGTGGGATATTCACGGAAAAACATACATCGATCTCATTGCCGGCATCAGCGTTTGTAACGTTGGGCATAGCCATCCAAAAGTAATTGCGGCCATCAAAGCACAGGTAGACCAATACATGCACATCATGGTGTATGGCGAGTTGGTAGAAAGTCCGCAGGTGGTATATGCAAAAGCCCTCACCGATCATTTGCCCGAAACACTAAACTCCGTTTTTTATACTGCCAGCGGAAGCGAAGCAACGGAGGGAGCGATGAAACTGTCGAAACGATTTACCGGAAGAACACAAATCATCTCTTTTAAAGATTCTTACCATGGCAGTACGCAAGGTGCATTAAGTATTATGGGCGATGAATATTGGCGGAATGCATTCCGGCCATTACTACCGGATACCATGCAACTCAGGTATAATAACTTGGATGATTTAGAAAATATAACGGAGCGAACGGCCTGTGTAGTAGCAGAAACCGTGCAGGCTGAAGCAGGTGTGTTGGTACCTCAGAATGGCTGGCTATCGGCTTTGCGTAAACGTTGTACGGAAACAGGTACACTGCTCGTACTGGATGAAATACAATGTGCATTTGGTCGCAATGGAAAGCTGTTTTCTTTTGAACAATTTGGCGTGGTACCCGACATACTTTTGTTAGGTAAAGCACTGGGTGGCGGTATGCCACTGGGAGCCTTTGTAGCCGATAAAAAAATAATGGATACATTAAGTCATCATCCGGTATTGGGGCATATCAACACTTTTGGTGGTCATCCGGTAAGTTGTGCAGCGGGACTGGCAGCCTTTGAGGTGTTACTGGAAGAAAAGTTGATTGACACCGTTAAAGAGAAGGAACAGTTGTTTCAATCCTTACTCCAGCATCCTTCAATAAAAGCCGTTAGAAGTTGTGGATTAATGATTGCGGTTGAGTTTGAAAATTATGATTTTAATAAAAAAGTAATTGATGCTGTGATTGAAAGAGGAGTTTTTACAGATTGGTTTTTATTTGCCTCCAATTGTTTTAGAATAGTGCCGCCATTGGTCATTACAAACAACGAAATCAAAACAGCCTGCCACACAATCATCGAAGTTTTAAACCGGTTTAATTCCGGCAATCATTAAAAAATTATTGTTGGTCTTCAAATCTTTGCTTTACTTTGTAATTCAAAGTACTTTTATATGAGTGATCAACAACAATCTCTGGATGATCTGCAACACATCAAACGCATGATGGAACAAAGCAGCCGTTTTATCAGTTTAAGTGGATTTAGTGGAATTGCTGCTGGTTTGTGTGCATTGGTTGGTGCCTGGTTTGCTCATGAAAAAATTTATTGCTGGGTAAAAGGAGATTGCACCATTGATGGATTAATTGATATGGGTGGTATTACATTGCTGAATGATTTGCTTTGGATTGCCACCATCACATTTATCGGGGCTTTTGTTTCTGCCTTCTTTTTTACTTATCTGCGCAGCAAAAAAAATAACATTCCAATGTGGGGTGCCACCACTATCCGTTTGTTTTGGAATACGGTGATACCACTTACAGTTGGTGCAATATTTATTATCCGTTTGATGCAATTGGGCCAGTACCAGTTGGTAGCACCTGGATGTTTAATTTTTTATGGATTAGCGTTGGTAAATGCCAGTAAATACACGCTGGGTGAAATACGTTACCTCGGTTTCGGTCAGTTAGCGCTAGGCATTATGAATCTTTGGAGTATCGGTTTTGGTCTTTATTTCTGGGCTATGGGATTTGGGATTTTACATATCCTTTATGGCATTGTGATGTGGTATAAATATGAGAGAACAATTGGCTGATTGGCTAATTGGCAAATGTGCTAATTTGCTAATTTGCTAATTTGCTAATCGGCTAATGTGCTAATGTGCTGATTAGCTAACGTGCTAGTAAGCGGCGCTTGTGATGTCGATGAGTTTAATTTGATATGATAAAAATGCTTTCAATTTATACTGCTGTGGTGTTAACTTTAAATTGGCGTACTATTTATCTTACTATACGAATTATTAAACTCACTTTGATACAGTAGTAAATGTTTAATTCGTGTAATTAGTGCCTAAAATTCGAGTTATCACTTTAACTCATTTTAGGCTTAACAGAACACTACTGTAAATTTTCTTAATTAAACATTAATAATTTTCGGAAGAATAATTCAAGTACAAAGAGGATGAACCCAATAAAGGATTTAAATAAAATTTTCGATAGCCGGATTCGCCTGGGTATTATGAGTGCCCTGATGGTAAATGCGGCCGTAAGTTTTATTGAGTTAAAGGAACTGTTGGACATTACAGATGGTAACCTGGCCAGTCATTTAAAAACACTGGAAGAGTCAGGAACCATTCATGTGGCAAAAGGATTTATTGGCCGCAAAACCAATACCACTTATTCAGTAACAAAGGCCGGGGAAAAAGCCTTCAAAGCGCACATCACTGCACTTGAGGCAATGATCCGCTCAACCAAGTAAATTTTTTTTGTACCTATACTTTGTAATTCAAAGCACTTTTAATTTATGAAATTCTTTAAATCAATATTTTCAACGTTTACCATTTGGGTTTTGGCAGCATTGCTCAACGCTTTGCTCAGTGCCACCTGGTTGTGTTTATTTTCAACTGAATATAGCTATTGGCCAGCAGGATTTGGACTTACCCTTGTATTCACGCTGATTTTTTCTATACCTGGGATGTTTATTTTTTGGTTGGTGCTACTCATCAACTGGGAAAAAGCCATGTTGTTCCAATCATTGCTCAAAGCAGGATTCATCCTTTCATCATTGTCTTCACTCATTCTGTTTTTGTTCGATGACACTGAACTTGAACGGCAACAACTTTTTCTTTCGCTCTCAATTGTAATATCCTCCCTAACATCAATCATGGTGCACTTCACAATTTTCAAAAATATTCCTTCACATAAAATATCCAATAATTATGCATCCGTTCATTCGTAAACTTCGTTCGAAATTATTGGTGTTCTTAACACACCAACTTGCATTGCCAATTCTAAAAATCATCCGGTCACCTCAAAAATTTGAGTTTACAAAAGAGGCATTGTATCAACTACCGGAAGGTACATTGGGAAGGGAATTGGTAACAATGCTGGATAAGAAAAATCTCAAACTCTTGCCCTACTATGTAAAACACGACATCAAACATATCCTGCTGCAGTACGACACCACGGATGAAGGGGAGGTTTGCCTCCAGTGTTTTATGTTGGGTAATCATCACCTGTCATTTCCCGTGCTGGCGACCGTTGTGTTCGGTATGGTAACCATGCCCGAATACTGGAATAAATTTAACCAAGCCTTTCAACGTGGTAGCCGGTGCAAAGCCATTGAAGGTTGGCAGTGGTTTAACCTGTTAGATCAGCCGACTCAATTACTCATTCATACAATCAATGAAAATGAAATCATTTATAATCGCAATTAAAAATTTCAGCTATTGTGTCCAGTTAGTAGTTATTCTATTTTTTAAAACCTTTAAAACCAAAATCAATGAAACAAGCATCCGTTAAAATACTCTTAGTTACAGCAGGCGCTTTATTATTCAATATCATTTTCTGGCAGGAGAAATTGGCCGTCAACACCATTTTATTTGATGCATTTGTATTATGGTCCGTTTTTTATCTGTACCCTTCCGCATTTGCAAATCCATTGATGAAATGGCTGTTGGCTGGTCATTTGATTACATTGATTGCAGTCGTAATCCAAAATACATTTTTAAGCAAAGTCGCCTTTAGTGGCACCCTCCTGCTGGTGGTAGCATTTTCGCAATATGTGCATCGCTCTGTTTTGTATGCAACGGCTTCTGCCTTTATGAATTATTTGTTAGTGATTCCATCCCTGTTCACTAACATTCAATTATTAAAGAGTAAGCGTTTGAATTTGTATGGAATTAAAAAAATTATTCGCTTTTTAGTCATTCCAATTTTATTGGTGTTGGTATTTTTTATGTTATACAATTTTGCCAACACAATTTTTAAAAGCCTGGTAAATGATATTGGAATCTCATTGCAACATTTCTTCGGTCGTTTTTTTACATGGTTTAGCTGGGATCGATTGGGATTTTTATTATTGGGCTTGTTAATTACCGGAGGGCTATTATTAAAAAGCAGCGTCCAATATTTTTCA
>Ga0105049_10000439_pt1 | contig 45392 bp, 38 predicted proteins | sample MAT06_FD_78087 | JGI IMG/M metagenome (GOLD analysis project Ga0105049, IMG submission 78087) | Freshwater microbial communities from Lake Fryxell liftoff mats and glacier meltwater in Antarctica - MAT-06 | ecosystem: Environmental > Aquatic > Freshwater > Ice > Liftoff microbial mat | place...
ACCGGCCTATGCCCCCCGACGACCCCAAGCAGCGCCAGCCCGATATTACGTTGGCGAAGAAGCACCTTGGCGGTTGGGAACCAGTCGTTCCGCTCCGCGAAGGCCTCACGCGGACCATCGCTTACTTCAAGGGAATCAACATGGACCACTTCCGGCCGCCCACTCCCAACTACTAGTTGGAACCAGAAGCTAATCGGAACCAAGAGCCGTGAGATCAGTGGATGATCCGCGATGACAGTGACCGCGTGTCCGCGCTTGAGCCGCGAATCCGTGACGCAAGAGGTTTACCCCGCCCTCAGCGAGTGTTTCATCCGGGGACGGTTTCAGCGCGACGAAAAACACGGCGATTCCCATGCCGCCGCGCCGCATGCTCAAGTTATAACGCCGATCGGGTACCCCAACGCCATCGAGGGTATCAGAAGCCTCTCGCCAGTTTACGACCCGAAGGCTTTCTTATAGTCTTCGACAAACTTTTTCAGCCCGATGTCCGTCAGCGGATGGTTCATGCTCTGCTTGATCACTGACAGCGGGCATGTCGCGACGTCCGCACCCGCCAGCGCGCACTGTAATAAATGATTTGAGTGCCGCACCGACGCAGCGAGAATCTTCGTACGCATCCCGTAGTTGTCGTACACGGTGCGGATATCCCGGATCAGGTTCATCCCATCTTCGCCGATATCGTCCAGACGCCCGATAAAAGGGCTCACCAGGTACGCACCAGCCTTCGCGACCATCAGCGCCTGAAGCGTTTGGAAACATAACGTTAAGTTGGTCTTGGTGCCTCCATCACTGAAGTGCTTGCACGCCTTCAATCCGTCCAGGGTGCACGGTAGCTTCACCACAATCTGTGGCGCGATCTTCGCGTGCTCCGTTCCCTCTTTCACCATCCCCGCGTATTCAGTCGCAATAACCTCCGCAGAGACCGGTCCGCTCACCAACTTGCAAATCTCTTCAAGCCGCTTGGAATAGGCCACCCCTTCCTTCGCGATGAGGGAAGGGTTGGTCGTGACTCCATCGAGCATGCCCAAATCGTTCGCTTGTTTGATCTCGTCGATGTTTGCAGTATCAATATAGATGTCCATGATTGAGATCCTTCGTTTCGGTCTGAGCGTTGGGGGAACTGAGCAGAGCGTACGCGCGAGGCCGCGTTTGTGGCTGAGCTTAACCCTCAAATAGATGGGTCAACGCTGATTGACGCTCTATGCAACACCGCAATTTACCCATCTTCACTAAAAAAATCCCAAAATGAAATATTCTTGCAATAATCTCTTTTATCCGGTGTTTGCCTGAGGCACATTAGAGGTGGTCGTGAGTTGTCCGGTCTGTTTGCGGCGAAGGTGTTTTTCGTTTCCCTTGTCTTAGGGGGAGTCTGAAAATTCGGGAATCAGCAAGCGTCGTTCAATCAGTCGATTCAACACAAGGCCGCGCCGCGGTGGCAACGAAGTTACAAGTTGGTCCCATATCCGAAGAGTGGTTTTTTTAGGAGCACAGAAAAATGGTTCGTTCCTTCCTCGTAAGAGCACTTTGTACAGCCGCCGCCGCGTTTACGGCTGTGGCTTTTGCACCGTCGCTCGCGTCGGCCCAAGAAACTGGGGCATGCTGCGTGCGTAATAGCACCGGAACTGCATCGTGCGTCATTCTCTCCCAGCGCGAGTGCGCAGCTCGAAATGGCCTATTCCGCGGCGTCGGAACCGAGTGCGGCGAACGCGCTTGCGCACCGCCGCCCCCACCCACTGGCGCGTGCTGCATCCGCAGTGCGACCGGTTCGGTCGAATGCATCGCCGTCAGCGAGGCCAGCTGCCGCGAGCGTCGCGGCACTTATAAAGGCAACGGAACAACTTGCACCGCTGCAAGCTGCGAGGCTCCGACCGGCGCTTGCTGTATTCGCTCCAGCTCTGGAACCGTTGAGTGCGTAGTTCTCTCCGGCGCGGCTTGCGCTGAGCGTCAGGGCATTTGGCGCGGTCCTAACTCAGCCTGCTCGGCAACTGCTTGCCCCCAGCCCGCACCTACGGGTGCCTGCTGCGTCCGCAGCCCCAACGGTGTGACGTGCATCATCGCAACCGCAGAAGCCTGCCGTCGCGCTGAAGGTTCTTTCCGCGGCAACAACACTGTTTGCAGCACCGATATCTGCCCCAACCCCACTCCCTTCACGGGGGCGTGCTGCATTCGCTCCGCCACCGGCGCGGTTGAATGCGTGGTTCTGACCGCCGCCCGTTGTCGCGAGCGTCGGGGCGTTTACCGTGGAAACGACAGCGTTTGCGGCGACGACACCTGCCCCACCCCGCCCCCGCCCCCCACCGGCGCTTGCTGCATTCGCAGCGATTCTGGCGCCGTCGAGTGCGTCGTGCTGACCGCTCAACAGTGCCGCGAACGTCGCGGTTTCTTTAAGGGTCGCGACAGCACCTGCCGCGAGAATGCTTGCCCTCAACCCCCGGTGAACGGTGCTTGCTGCGTCCGCACCGAGAACGGCGTTACTTGCGTCGTAACAACTGAAGCCCGCTGCACCGAGCGTCGCGGCAGCTTCCGTGGTGCCAATACCCGCTGCGAACGCGGTATTTGCGAGTAAGCCCCCCTACCGATCTCAACAACTTCCTCTACAACTTGGCTTGACAACTACATTACTGAAGAAAACCCCGCAACTGCGGGGTTTTTTAACGGCCACCCGCGGCCTGATTGCCCCACCCCGCCAACGAACTAGCGGCGTCTCCCAGTATGCTTTGCGGTTCCATTTTCACTCCGGCCCTTTCGCCGCGTGAAGGCCTGGAGCCCAGTGAACGGACGATTCTTTGACAACTTTTCGTGTTGGTGATGAAACTTACAGTGTGCATAGGCCCTTCTCGTGGCGGCATCGGCACCCTCCTGTTACCAACGAACCGTGGCGGCATTTCCGCAAGATCGCGCTTGCGTTCGGCAAGCATTGTGTTTACACTCTTTAAAGTCTGTCGCGCCTTCAAGGCTTTGTCGCCCCCGAGCGAGGCCATTTGTAGGGGTTCATCGATCCGGGGGAGTTAAAGGGATTGGCGCTTCAGAAGAGCCTTCTAGTCCAAATGACGCGGACGGGCGACGCGCCTTACCGTGAAGGTTGGTATGAACGACGGTGGATGACTAGTTCCTTCACAGAATGGGTGCCCCGTGCAACCCTATCTGAACATTTCGATCCGGTCCGTTAAGGAGTACTTCCCATGCCCACCCGTCAAGCCTCGGACTTTCGCAACATCGTTCTGTGCGGCGGCGGCGGTTGCGGCAAGACCTCAATCGCCGAGCGTCTGCTCTATACCTGCGGCGTAACTAAACGCTTGGGAACAGTAACGGAAGGTAACACGGTGAGCGATTTCACCGACGAGGAGAAGGCCCACAAGCATAGCTTACGTCCGGCAATCACCCACTTCGAGTACGAGAAGCACCTCGTTAATTTGATCGACACTCCGGGGCTCATTGACTTTATCGGACACGCAATAGCCTGCTTTCCGGCCGTAGAGACGGTGGCGGTTGTTGTTGATGCGCTCAAGGGAATCGACAGTGTGACCCGGCGATTGATGGCCGTCGCGGAGGAGCGGCGGATTCCACGTTTGATTATTATCAACAAAATCGATGAAGCCCCCGACGGAACCTTGGAGGCGCTTCTGGATAACATCCGCCAGACGTTCGGCGCAATCTGCCTGCCGATCAATCTTCCCAGTCTGCGCGGCAAGAAAGTAATTAACGTCTTTGAGCACGATGGCACCGACGATCAAGGCGACCAAGCCGACTTTATGTCAGTACACGAAGCCCACAAGGCGATCGTGGAGCAGGTGATTGAGGTTGATGACGAACTCACGATGCAGTATCTCGAAGATGGGGAGGGCAAGTTTGATCAAGAGAAGCTGCACGCGGCATTCGAAAAAGCTCTTGAGAGTGCCCACCTTGTTCCGGTCTGCTTTATGTCGGCCCGCACTGGCACGGGCGCCGAAGACCTTCTGCACATCTTCGCATCCCTGTGTCCAAGCCCGCTTGAAGTGAGCCCCGCAGCGTTCCTCTATCGCGAGCGCGATGAGGCCGAGGAGAAAGAATGGCACAGCCAGCCCGACAAGAACGGGAAAGTTCTGGCCCACGTTTTCAGGGTTACGAACGATCCATTCCTGGGAAAGATCGGAATCTTTCGGGTGCATCAGGGCACGCTCAAGGCCAAGCAGGAGATGCTGATCGACGATCATAAGAAGCCGATCAAGATCGGGCATTTGTTCCTTCTGCAGGGTAAAGATCACGTCGAAGTGAGCGAAGTGGGCCCCGGAGCCATCGCGGCGGTCGCCAAGATCGACGAGGTGCGATTCAACGCAGTGCTGCACGATAGCCATGATTACGATTCAGTTCGCGTGCTCCCGCTGCCGCTACCCAAGCCGATGTTCGGGCTTGCGGTTGAGCTTAAGAATCACGCCGATGAGGCGAAGTTCTCGACGGCAACCCACAAGTTGATGGATGAAGATCCGTGTTTCGTTGTGGAACGCATCGCTGCCACACACCAGACTGTCATGCGGGGTCTGGGCGAGCTGCACCTGCGAATTATGATCGAAAAGTACAAGCACCAGTCCAATATCGAGCTGATCACCAGCACCCCCCGGGTTGCTTATAAAGAAACCATTACATCTCGCGCCGAGGGACATCATCGCCATAAGAAACAATCCGGCGGTGCGGGGCAGTTTGGAGAGGTGTTTCTGCGGGTGGAGCCTCTCCCCCCCGACCACCCTACCGGGTTCGAGTTTGAGAATGCCACCGTGGGCGGGAGTATCCCGCGGCAGTTTATTCCCGCAGTTGAGAAGGGTGTAAGGCAAGTGCTGGGCGACGGCGCTGTGGCTGGCTACCCCATCACCGGGATCAAAGTAAGTGTATACGATGGTAAGTATCACGACGTTGACAGCAAAGAAATTGCCTTTCTTACAGCCGGCAAGCGTGCCTTTGTGGACGCGATGCAGAAGGCCAAGCCGGTGCTCATGGAGCCTTATGTCAACTTGGAGATCACCGCTCCCAGCCGATATTTGGGCGATTTGGCCGGACAGCTAAGCACCAAGCGTGGCAGGGTGCAGAGCTCGGAAGTGATCGCCGGGGATGTGTGCGTCGTCAGGGCTCAGGCACCTCTCTCAGAACTGCAGAACTACACAAACGAACTTAAAAGCATGACAGGCGGCGCGGGTGCCTTCGCGATGGATTACAGCCATGACGAGCGGACACCCCCAGGGGTTCAAGCGGCGGTGATTGCCGCCTTCAAGCCCCAAGCTGATGTGGATTAGGTCTAAAGTCGTAACGGATCGATCACACCTATCGCACTTACTTTTTGAAGCGAAAGCACAGGCAGGAACTCACGCATGGCTCAACCTAACCGCGGCTTACCGTTCGGAATCATCATCGTCGCGCTCATCGCGCTGGGCGCGGTGTTATATTACTTCATAAACCAGGTCAACTCCGAGATCCCCGTTTCCACGGTGGGCTCAACCGCGATGGCCGCGACGCCAAACCAGGGCTTGCCGCTCCACGAAGCCGCCGAGAAGGGCGACGCCGCGGCCATCACCTCGGCCGTGAAAGCGGGTGCGAATCTGGAGGCCCTGCTCGATGGTGGCTCTAAGGCCGGGCTGACGCCGCTGATGTGCGCTGCGTTGGCGGATCAGCCTGCTTCGGTGGCCGCGTTGCTTACGGCAGAGGCTAAAGTGAGTGCCCGCGGCCGTGATGGCAAGACGGCGCTGATCTACGCGGCCGGGTGGGCAAGCCCCGCGACCGTGCAGGCCGTCCTCGACGGGAAGCCGAATATCGACGAACGGACCGACGATCGGTTCACTTCACTTATGATCGCCTCCTCCCGAGGTGATGCAGGTAATATCAAGGTCTTGATCGATGCCGGCGCCGATGTAAACGCGAAGAACAAGTGGGGCCAGACTTCAGTGATGTTAGCCGCGCGCAGCGGCGATGGACCCAAAGTGCGAATGTTGTTGGCCGCCGGAGCCAACCTTGCCGACACGGATGTTTATGGCATGGGCGCCTTACATCACGCCGCCGATAGCAGTAGCCCCGACGCGGCGGATGCGCTTGCCGCGATTCTTGCCAACAAGCCCGACGTAAATATTGCGGACGCCGAGGGCGTAACCGCGCTGATGAGGGCGGCCGACAAGGCGGACATCGCAAGAGTTGCCTCGCTGTTGGCGGCGGGGGCCAAACGCGATGCCAAAGACAAAGACGGGCGTACCGCCCACACCTGGGCAACGCAGCGCGACGACGAGGCCGGTAAAGCCGCGGGCAAGCTCATCGCCGATGCCAAATAAGTTGTGACGCGGGGCACCGGGCGAGCGAGGATCCGCGGGGATCACGCTACGTAAAGACTATAATTTATGTCTCGCCGAAAGCTGGTCCGAACGCTTTCGTCGCGTCCGGCTTAATATTCGCCGGATTGCCACCGAAGAAAAAACGTCTCAGCATCGCAACCGTCGCTTCCACCACCATTTTTCGCATCGGCGTTGCTCGCCGCGAAGTCAATGAAGAACGCCTCGACACCGAATCCGTCAATCCCAACGTCGTCGTTCCATTCGCTGGCTAGGCTTGTGCCGTTATGCACGAAGCGGAATCTCGCGGACTGAATCGGTTTAGCTGCGGTATCGTGACATGGGAAATAAGTATCATCGCAGGGGGGCGCCCCTCAACAGGCGGTCTGGGCTGCCCCCGCGAGATGAACGAAGAGCCTGACTACCCTTCTACTTCGAAAGGACACGGACCTCCCTCATGAGCGAAGCGCTAACGCCCGTCGAAACCACTCGTGGCTTCTCCCCGCCCACGGTGACGCAGTTCAGTGTCTTCCTAACAAACAAGGTGGGTAAGCTATTTGACCTGGTTGAGGCCTTCGACGGTTCGACGGTGCAAATCTGCGCGCTCTCCGTACACGAAGCCAGCGATCACGCGGTGGTGCGCCTGGTCACCAACAATGCGAAAGCTGCGGCGGAGCTGTTGCGGAGTGAGAACCTTCCTTACAGCCTGCGCGATGTACTTGTCGTTGAGATTAGTGGCCATCACACGCTGGCGAGCATGTGTATGTGTCTGCTCGCCGCGGAACTTTCAATCCACTTTGCCTACCCGCTGATGTTACGTTCGTGCGGAACCCCCACCATCGCGCTGGCTACAGATGACCTTACGCTGGCGGGGCAGATTTTGCGGCGCAAGGAGTTTCGGCTCCTGGGTGAAGCGGACTTGCCGGGTACCACCTTCTAAACGCCGCGTCGTGCTCAAGACGCAACCGAGGCGATAATTTTAATCTCAAAGTGGATAGGCCCATCGCCCCCTTGCGGCAATCGGCTCACTTCCACGGTGGTGCGAGTAGGCTGGTTAGGCCCGGGCGGGAAGTACTCCGCGTACACGCGGTTGTAAGTCGCCCAATCCTCTCGCATGTTCGTCAGATAGACCGCGCAGTCAATTATGTTGTCCCACGTCGCCCCCGCGGCGGCGAGTACGGTTGTAACATTCTCAAAAGTCGAACGCATCTCCGCCTCGATGTCGTGTGAAACCACATTACCCGCTCCGTCAAGCACCAACCCCGGAATGATCGGGCTCCCTCGCCGCCGGGGACCAAAGCCTGAAAGAAAGAGCAGGTTGCCAGCCCGCCGGGCGTGGGGGTATGGTCCCAGCGGCTCGCTCGCCTTATCGGTGCGGATGATGGAACTCGACAGCGCGGCATTTTCTTGATTTACGTTTTTCATCGGTTGGATCTCGCGAATTGCTACTTAACAGCTTCCATGATCGACGCCTAGCTTAACCTAGTATGCAGACATTTTTGGGCTCGGTGAAGAAGCGCAGTGCCTCATTACCCCCCTCGCGCCCGATTCCGCTCGCTTTAACGCCCCCGAATGGCGTCCGTAAGTCTCGGACCATCCAACAGTTTACCCAGACTATTCCTGCGGCAAGCGCGCGAGTCATCCGCTGAATAGTTCCGATATTCTCCGACATAATAACCGCAGCGAGGCCGTAGTTGGTGCCGTTGGCAAGCTGGATCGCCTCCTCCTCGGTATCAAACCGCTGGATGCTTACGACTGGCCCAAAGATTTCTTCTTGCTCTGCCGAACACCGCGGGTCCATTCCGTCCAGGACAGTGGGAGCAAAGTAAGCTCCACCTCGGCACCGGGCGGGAAGGAGGTGCGGCGGCACGCGTTCGCCGCCAGTCAAAACTCTTGCCCCCTGCTGCTCCGCTGCGCGAACACATGCACTTACTTTTTCAAGATGAGCATTGCTGACAAGCGACCCGAACTGCGTAGTGGAGTCGTTGGGGTCTCCGATGCGTAACTCTTCCGCGTGTTGGACAAGCTGGGCGGTCACTTCGTCGGCGATTGAGCGATGCACGATCAAACGAGAGCCACACAGGCAGATTTGCCCCTGATTTGTAAATGCAGCGCGAGCCGCGAGTGCTGAAGCATGCTTGACATTGACATCTCCAAAGATGAGAAATGGGTTTCTGCCACCAAGCTCCAGGCTGACCCGTTTGAGTTGCTCCGCAGCATGTTTGCCGATCCATCTGCCTACCGCCGTACTACCGGTAAACGTAAGCGTGGGCACATCCACATGATGAACGATGGCAGCTCCAGCACCCGCACCGGCTCCATGCACAATATTAAGCACTCCCGCCGGCAATCCCGCCTCCTCGCAAAGGTGGCTGAGCAACGACGCAGTCATGGGTGTCACTTCACTCGGTTTGGCCACGACCGTGTTCCCCGTGGCAAGCGCGGGCGCGATCTTCCAAGTTAACAGATAAAGCGGCAAGTTCCACGGCGAAATGCACCCAGCCACACCCCGCGGAGTTCGCAGCGTGTAGTTAATTGAACGCTGACCGTTGGGCGTGCCCGATCCGTCAAAGTCAAAGCACTCCGATGCGGTATGCTGGGCCGCCGCGGCGAAGTATCGTAAGTTGGCTGCGCTCCGGGGGATGTCAACGCTCGCCGCGAGTCTGATTGGCTTGCCCGTGTCACAACTCTCGGCCGCCGCCAGGCGGGGCGTATTTGCGTCGATCAGGTCGGCGATTCGCTCAAGATAACTCCCCCTCTCAGACCCGCTCAACCCCGCCCATGCGGGGAAGGCAGCGCGTGCCGACGCGACCGCTGCGTTGACATCATGCTGGCATCCGTCGGCAACATAACTGTAAACTTCACCGGTGGCCGGTTCGAAGTTCTCAATGTAGCCCCCGCCCAGGGGGGGAGTTTGCTTTCCGGAAATAAAGTGGTTGATCTTTTGCAACTTAAGTTCCACCCGCGAGCAACCGCTCACCGCCCCACTACGTCCTCCGCCTCCTCCCCAAGGTACGTTACAGAATATGGCCGCTAAGCCCCGGGCGGACGAATGTGCCTACAGGCCTTTGAGTCTTCCGCCATCCACCGGCAGCTGAATACCATTAATATAACCCGCGGCGGGCGATGCAAGAAACGCGACTGCATCTGCGATTTCGTGCGGATGAGCGAAGCGGCCCACTGGTATTTCCGCAATCGCATCGCGTTCCAGTTGTGCTTGGGGGGTCCCGGACTTAGCGCTGCGGGCCTTAAAGATCTCGGTCAGACGGTCGGTACGCACAAACCCGGGAAGCACCGAGTTGACGGTGATACCGAAAGGTGCCAACTCAGTCGCCAGAGTCTTACCCCAGTTACTCACGGCGGCTCGCACCGCGTTAGAGAGCCCTAAGTTGGGAATAGGTTGCTTCACGCTCGTGCTTGAAATATTGATAATCCGCCCGTACCCCTCAGCCTTCATGCCGGGAATCACGGCCTGGGTAAGTGCGTGCGCACTCAGCAGGAGCGAAGAAAACGCCGAGGCTAACTGCGAAATCGTGGCGTCAGCCATCGCCCCTGGCGGTGGGCCGCCTGTATTGTTGATGAGAATATGAATGGCACCCGCCTTCGCGATATACTCCTCAACGGCGCGTCCGGCACCTTGAGGATCCGAGAGGTCAAGCACGAGCATGTCGTGGTTAGCGCGGGCGACTTTGGGTAACTGAGCGACCGCCGCGGCGAGACGGGTCGGGTCGCGGGCGACCAGGGTGACACGCGCACCCAGGTGGGCAAGCGCGATCGCGCATGCATGCCCGATCCCGGCACTCGCCCCGCACACCAAAGCTCGCTTCTCGCTCAGGTCCAACTTCATGGCGGAGCGTAGGGTTGAATTGTGGGAGCAAATCATGGGCAAATTGCTCGCTACTTCACGATTACTTCAACCGAATTCACCCGGCGCTGTACATATGATCGAAGTAATATGGCTACAGATGCTCAAATCGTGCCGCGGGGATTAAAGCTAACGCCCATCCGGGGCGGCTCGAAGCCTGTTGCGCTCGATGGCGAGCGAGTGAGTATCGGGCGAGGACCGGAGAACACGATCCCGATCATCGACGAACGCGCCAGCCGCCTGCACTGTTGCTTAGAGGCTGATAGCGATGGGGCGTGGCTGCTTAAGGATCTGGGTTCGCGCAACGGCACCAAACTCAACGACGTGAAAGTCGACCTTTCCCCAGTCAAAGCTGGCGACGTGATCAAGGTAGGATCGCACGAGTTCTTGGTCGAGGGTGGGCCACAACCGGATAAAGCTGACGTTGAGAATCGAATCTCCAGCGCGTTTACGGCTGCCGCCGCAGAGAGCGAACGGATTTCGGCGATGGGTGGGTCGGGCGGCGACTTGGCGTGGCTGTTTGATTTGGCGGGGATGATCGATTCCCTGCCGCCGAAGGCTGCTCCAGAAATTGTTTCAGTCATCGATGCCAATGGTAAGCCTACCAATGTGCTAATCGGCCTTTCGGACGGGCCCAACTGTCTGCGGTTACTCTTGCAACTTTCGAGTAAGTCTCGAGCGACCGATATCCATATCGAACCCCGCGGCGATAAGTACAATATTCGGATGAGGGTGGACGGGGACATGGTAACTGTTTGCGAACTTCCCAAGCGGGTAGGCGAACTTGTGTATGGCGTGGTCAAGGCCGCGTGCCACATGCACGTCTCTGGGCGCGACGCGGTGCAAGATGGGCATTTCTCGGGGATTTTTCCGGATAGGCGTGTTGAGTATCGAATTAGTTTTACTCCGTCGATGCACGGGCAGAAGCTGGTCATGCGGGTATTGGACGATCGGGGCGCGCCCGCAGGCATTAACGAGCTCGGCTTGGCTGGCTACATGGAGGACCGCATCAAGAAGGTGTGCGAGCAGGACAGCGGGCTCATATTAACTTGCGGCCCCACCGGGAGTGGAAAGACTACCACGCTTTACAACTGCCTCAGAAGTATCGACCGCGTTTCGCGCAATGTGATCACCATCGAGGATCCGGTGGAGTATCAACTGGATCACGTCACGCAGATCCCCGTGGATGAACATAAGGGAAACACGTTTGGAACGATGTTACGTAGTGTGCTACGGCAAGACCCGGATGTCATTCTCGTCGGCGAGATTCGTGACGAGGAGACGGCCAGAACGGCGATGCAGGCCGCGATGACAGGGCATTTGGTCTTCTCGAGCGTGCACGCAAAGGAATCGATAACAGCGGTCTTTCGGCTGCTTGACCTCAAGGTGGAACCCTATCTGGTAGCCAACTCGCTTAACCTGGTGTTAGCACAGCGGCTTGTTCGCCTGCTCTGTTCATCCTGCAAACAGAAGATGCCGGTCGCACCGGGCGTTTCAACGAGGTTGGGCCGACACTTGCAGGGAAAGACCACTACGTTTACCTCCACTGGCTGCGGCAAATGTCTTCGGACGGGTTTCCGCGGCCGTCGGGCTATCTTTGAGTTGCTAGATTTTAACGACGAGTTGCGCGACATGGTCTTAACGAGTCCAAGCATTACCGGCATGAAGCGGGTGATCGAACAAGGGCTCTTTACTACGCTACAGCAATCCGGATGGAGATTGGTCGCGGACGGGATAACAAGTTTGGATGAAATAGATAGAGTTGCGAGCTCGACGTAATAATTATAGTGTGATGAACTACTTAACTTATTTTCGTATTTGCTGCACAGCGCCACACACTTCGGGGTTGGTGGCCGCGGCCTTCGCGGTGTTCCTGGGCGGTTGCGAACCAACGGGCGGTGCACCCCGGGTAGGAGTTGCTGTATCTCCTCCGGCTGGAGCGAGCATGCTCGACCCCTCCTTCACGCCCGAGGGAGTCATGGCAACGGTGTGGGCCAACAAACGTTTGGAAGACCAGAAAGCTGCGGGCGCGACGTTCTGCAACAGTTGGATACCCGACCCTGGTTGGACGGGCACGATTGAAAAGGTGCATGAGGGCGGCGGAAAAACCACCTTGTGGCTTCGATACCCCGCGTCAATTATTCGCGGGGGAAGCTTTTTAATCGCCGTCTCGCTTAAGGTGAACGACCGGCATTCGGTTGTAAGCAATTTGATTACGTTTAGCGGGAGGATCGACGAGCTGAGGGTCCTCGCCGGACAAGTGCCTGAATATCAAATTATTGTGCGAGATGCGCGAGTGCTGACGGTAAACGGCAAGTAACGAAATGATATCGTGGCGATAACAACATTAACTGATCGAGCAGTCGCATGATTGTTGGCCTCGCCACGCAAGCATTGCCTACCACCGTCGAGGAGCTCCTGTCGCCGAGCCTCATGGCCGCGCTTGACCGGCTCGATGCCTCATCGCGCAAACTACTGATGGGAGTGCTGCCCGGTGAGCGACGCTCGAAACGACGCGGGCGCAGTGTTGAGTTTGACGACTTTCGTGATTACTCCGCGGGTGATGATCTCCGGCATATCGACTGGAATATCTACGCCCGGCTTGATCGACTTTTTATTAAGCTCTTCCGAGAAGAGGAAGATCTAGCTCTTAATATCGCTGTTGATTGCTCCGCCTCGATGAACGCGGGCGACCCGGGTAAGCTGCTGTACGCCCACCGGCTTGCATTTGCATTGTCTTACGTTGGACTGGTCAATCATAACCGTGTTAGCATTGCAACCTTTGCGCCGCGCGCGGGCCAGGAATCGCCCCTCTCGCAACTGGCGCCACTTCGCGGAAGAACCAGCGTCCGTCGCATCGGTTTGCACCTGCTTAAGTCGCTCCAAGAATCAAGCCGCTCATTGCGTGCGCCCGCTTCCGGAGCAGGCGTGCCCGCGGCGGCGTTCGCACGTGCGATGCAACTATTTTCCTCCACTTCAGCGCGCAAAGGCGTATGCATCGTGCTCTCCGATTTTCTCTCCCCGTCCCTAGTCACGCCATCTACCCATGAGCCGGGTCTGGATTACCTGGGGGCGGGTACGCGCGGGGGAGCTACCGATACGTATTGCCTTCAGATCTTGGCCCCTCAGGAACTGGACCCCCGCGCCGCTGAAACCCAGCACGCGGGCTCGCTTCGCGGCGATCTCCGCCTTACCGATGTGGAGACCGGCGCGGGCGTGGAGGTCACGATCACTCCAGACGCTGTCGAGTCGTTTCGTGCGCGATTTGCCACCTCCCGGGAACTGCTGCGGGAGGCGTGTTCTCAGCGCGGGATCGCTTACGTTTGCGTAAATACGAGTACCCCGATCGAGGACCTGCTGCTCAACACGCTTCGTCGGGGCGGCCTGCTCTCTTAATCGAAGCACCCGGCCGCTAAGGCCGTGCAGAGTTGCACAGCACGCCGTCCGCCCAGTTTTTTTGGGGTGTTAGGCAAACCTACCCTCGCTCTATCGCTACCGACCGCATCATTTCTGCTGCCCCGCTGCCCCAAGAAGAACAACATAACTGGGCGCTGCGCCCTACGCAGATGGGCGAGTACATCGGACAATGTGAGCTGATCGAGCGACTTACAATCGCCATCCGCGCCGCCCGAGCACGCAACGAGCCGCTCGAGCACCTCCTGCTTCACGGCCCCCCGGGCTTGGGCAAGACCACCCTCGCACACGTCTTGTCGCAGGAGATGGGCACGAAGGTGATAAGCACCTCAGGCCCCGCGCTCTCGCGCGGGACTGACCTCGTCTCGGCACTGACACGGCTGAGCCGCGGCGATATTCTGTTCATCGACGAGATCCATCGCCTGCCGGTGGCGGTTGAAGAGTTTATTTATCCTGCGATGGAGGACTTCCGCATCGATGTAACACTCGATAGCGGGATGGCAGCGCGGACCGTGCAAGTAAGGTGTAAGCCATTCTCGCTGGTGGGCGCGACCACCCGGGCCGGATTGCTTTCGGCTCCCCTGCGGTCGCGGTTTGGCATCATCCACCACTTACGTTACTACACCCGCGATGAGTTGCTCGCGATTCTTACACGCAGTGCCGTACTGCTCAAGCTTGAACGCGTTCACCCGGCCTCCCTTGGATTCATCGCCGACCGTTCTCGGGGCACTCCGCGCATCGCCAATCGACTGCTGCGACGGGTGCGGGACTACGCGCAGGTCAAAGGAGATGGCGCTCTCACCGAAGCGATGGCGACCGCCGCGTTGCGACTGGAAGGAATCGACGCGCTGGGGCTGGACGACTTGGATCGATCCTACCTTGCCATTATCGGTACGACCTATCGTTGCGGACCCGTAGGCTTAGAGACGATCGCCGCGACCATGAATGAGGATGCAGGGACCCTCGAAGATGTCGTTGAGCCCTTTCTATTACAGATTGGTTTTCTGGCCCGCACGCGCCGAGGTCGCGCTTTGACCAAGGCCGCCGCCGATCATCTGGGACTTTCTTTCATCCCCGTCGAAGACAATCCCGCCCTCTTCTGACTCGTCGCCTACTGACGCAGCCCCCCCACGCGGGGGAACTACGCCCTCAATGTAAATGTGATGTTGGCGGAAGTTGCGCCGATATCACAGTTATGTCACAGGCGAGCGGCCCCGCCGCATTTCTCCCGCCCGGTTCGGTAAATTCAACGCCTGCTCATCAATTGGCAATTGCAGGCCAGTTTGCCGGGCAGTTGGCGAACAGTCAGGCCGCAGCAAAGACTGCCGCGGAGAAGATCCGACGCAAGCCATCCGGACCCATTAAACGCAAGGAAGACGAAGTTATCCTCTCGCCGACGGCGGTTGAAGGTAAGGAAGCGTTGTCATCGCTCGCAGAGAATACGCAGGAAGATGCGCACGAGGACAGACAGCAACACGAGCAATCGCAGGACCCGCGTGCGGCACCCCCGTCGCTCGACATAAGCGGATAACATAACACAATCGCGGCCGCGAGCGCAGAGATTGGGCGGCCCAGGGGTGAGGAGATTTGCAGTTCTCCACTAAACAAAGCCCGCCCCAAGTCCGCGGTTTCACCACGCCCCCGCCCTTCGTCTGCGCCGGGCTCAAACTCCTTCATTTAAGGCTGTGGCAATCGCGCCCATCCTCACCTACGCTTGCGTCCAAGCACTTTGAACGATGTTTGGTAAATGTATGATTTTGAGAAGAGCTGAAATCAGCTTGCAGCTTTGCTAAATGTAGTTTAGGAATTCGAGAGGTTTTTGTTCGCTTTGGCCCCAGTAGAGCCATCTTCCGCAAAAGTCTCCGCTCTGCCGCTGCTCGTTGGCTTAGGTATCGCTCCCCTTCTCGCGTCGGTGATTGGTTGGCTTCTGGCAACTGCCTTGTCATGGCAGCCGAGTCCGGCGGGTTGGAGCCTTTGGTCGATCGTGTCAGCAGCGAGCGCTTGTTGGCTGATGGGTGGCGCGATCGGAGTGGTTGTTTTTGCGGCCGCCTCAGGAGGCATGTTGGTACGTCGCGTGCCGTTGGGCATGGTGGCATCGTCGCTGGTTCGGGCTGGTATCGCTCTGTTGGACGCAATAGCGTTGATGCTTCTGGTTGGACTTGAAGTAAGAACGTTTTGGTTGACGTTCATGCTTGGCGGTTTAGGCTGCTTGGCTTGGGAGACGTATTGGGCGATGAGTGTGATACGGCGGGGCGCGATTCACGCGGCGGAGCCGCGAGCGGCCGTTTGAGCTAGATGGTTATGTTAACCGCGATGCTTAGTGTTCTTGTGACTTACGAAGCCAGGTATGGAAACTGAATGTACATGCAAACCGTAATCCAGACGCTCGCTGCCGACTCACCGGACCCGCTGCAGCATGTGGTTAACCACTATTTTCACGGCATTGAATGGAATGGCGAGACGCTCTGGCTCTGGTCTTCAAACATCGGGACGCTCCTGCTCGCCGGTTTACTTACGATTGTGGTTCTCCTGTGGGCTGCCAAGCACATAGCGACCGGCCCGATTGAGCACGGTACCGACCGCTTCGTTACCAAGAACCCGTTCGCGCACGCAATTGAGGTTATCTGCACGTATCTTCGGGAGAGCACGGTTCGCCCTCTGCTGGGTCACCGCACCGACTCATTCATGCCGCTGCTCTGGACGTTCTTTTTCTTCATCTTGTTTAACAACATACTTGGTTTGGTTCCAATCCTTGACCTGGTCGCCTTGCTCGGCCCGGAGAGGTGGAAGAAAGCGCATCAGTCACCCATCGGCGGAACTCCGACACAGAACATTTTCGTAACCGCAGCATTGGCGTTGATCGCCGCGATAGTTGTAAACGTTGCGGGGATCAAGGAGTTAGGGGTCGGCGGCTATCTCAAACACTTGACAGCGGGAACCCCTTGGTATCTTTGGGCTCTGATGGTCCCAATTGAAATCATGGGAACGATCATCAAGCCTGTGGCGTTGGCTATCCGTCTGTTCGCGAACATGAGCGCTGGACACATTCTTATGGCTGTTCTCTTTACCTTTGCGGGTGCGGGCTTGGTGACGGTGCAGAATGCAGCGTTGGGTCTGAGTGTCACTGCCGCGTCCATGGTTGCCACTGTGGCCATCTACTTCCTCGAGCTTTTCGTCGCATTCCTTCAGGCGTTCGTGTTTATGTTTCTCACGACCGTTTTCATCAGTCAACTTAGCCATCATCATGAAGAGCACGGGCATGATGAGGCTCACGGTCACGAGCACGCTCACGCGTGAATAACGGATCGATTCGTCGCCGCACGATTCGTGTGGTGGCCCCTTCGGAAGACCCGCGCAGGATTTTTTCACCATCGGTCGGGCGTTAAAAACCCCGCCTAGTTTGTAGGAAACTCGAATATGAAGAGCTTCATTCGTAACACCGTTTTCGCCACCGTGGCCCTCGCAATCTGCAGCGATCTTGTGCTTGCACAGACAGTGGCTGATATCGGACCCAACACGGCTACCGCCCTCACGGGTCGCGGTCTCGCCGCGATTGGCGCTGGCCTCGCCGTCGTCGGCGGTGGACTCGGCATCGGCCTCATCGGTAAGGCCGCGGTTGAGAGCATTGCCCGCCAGCCCGAAGCGGCCGGCCCCATCGGCACCAACATGATTCTGGCGGCCGCGCTGGTTGAAGGTGCGACGTTGTTCGCGGTGGTAGTCGGCCTCCTGGCCGTGCTCGCCAAGTAATCGGTTGACTTTAATTAATCACCACGTCCGAGGAGAGCATCCTCTGACGCGGCTTCGATCCTGTTCCGTTACGTTGGTTCCCTCGAAAGGATTTCGGTCGTGCCCACTAACAACCGCAACGCTCGCTTGCCGTCGGTCATTTCTCTCACCGGTGCTGCATCCTTCGCCCTCCTCGCCTCCTCGGCGCTTGGCGCCGACGAAGCTAACAGCGCGGGTGCTCACCCTAGTCAAGGTCTCATCGCCAGTGTCTCGCAGGGGGTGGTCTCCGCAATCGCTACACTGCTCGTCTTCGGGATCGTTTTCGCAATCCTCGCCACCCTCGTGTGGCCGAAAATTCTCAAAGGTTTAAGAGATCGCGAGAACAAGATCCGCGAAGAGATTGAGTCGGCGGAAATGGCCCGGATTCAAGCAAAGGATGCACTGGAGCAATATCAAATAAGCCTTGCCCAAGCCCGCGCGGAGGCCGCGAAGATGCTCGAGACGACCCGCGCCCAGCAGGCTCAGTTAGCCGCAGATCTTAAAGCAAAGGCCGACATCGATCTTGGCCAGATGCGCGACCGAGCGATGCGAGACATTGAGAGCGCAAGCCGCGCAGCTATAGCTCAGATTTATAGCCAGACTGGCGCGCTCGCGAATGATGTAGCGAGCAAGATATTGCGGCGCCACGTCACCTCGGAAGACACCAACCGCCTCGTCGAGGAATCGCTCGGCCAACTTGCTGCCACACGCTAGTTCGTTTTGATCCTCCGCATTCTCTGAATTACGTACCACGACCTAAGTTACGAGCGAACCATGGCCCTCACCGAATCCGCCCCCACCGCCATTGCACGAATCTACGCTCAGAGCCTTCTTGACCTTGCCGAGAAAGACGGCGGAAGAGAACGAGTTGAAAGCACTCTGGGAGAGCTGGAATCGATCCTCGAGCTTGCTCGGTCCAACCGTTCATTTAGCGAGTTTCTCTCCTCCCGCGTGATCGCGACAGACCAACGCGGCAAGAGTCTTGAGAAAATATTCGCTGGTAATGCCCAGCCCACAACGCTCCGTTTCCTCCAGATTCTTAACCGCAAGGGCCGTCTAGGTCATCTCGGCGAGATCGCCGCGGCGTACGACGACGCCGTGCAAGCCAAGTACGGGCGGGTTGAGATCGATGTTTATACCGCCGAGCCGCTCGACGCCGCAGCCCGTGATTCGATGCGGGCGCGTTTGAGTTCTAAACTGGCTAAGGACGTTGTGGTCCACGCTTACACCGAACCCTCGATGATCGGCGGAATTAAGTTTCAGATCGGCGACCAGTTGATCGATGCATCAATTGAAACCCGTCTTCGTCAGATGCGCGACCAGATCGAACGCGATGGTGCGGCGCGGTTACGCGGCCGCTATGGATCGATGATCGAAGGTAACTAGTTGTTTTGCATGCCGCGTCGGCATGTTGTGTCTCCCCCAACCCCCGTATCCACGCCATTTAGTCTGCCCGCCATGCCAAAGAAAACCATCACCTCCGTCGATGTCGCAGGCAAACGCGTGCTTATCCGCGTCGATTTCAACGTTCCCATCGAGAACGGCGCTATCAGCGACGACCGCCGGATTGCATCCGCGCTCCCGACTATTCGCAGCATTGTTTCTCGCGGCGGTAAGGCCATCTTGATGTCGCATCTTGGTCGCCCAGAGGGCACCGGTTACGTTGCGGACGAATCACTGCAGATCGCCGCCGATCGCCTGGCGGAGCTGCTCGGCCAACCCGTTTCATTTCCCGGCACCGACTGTACCGACTCGACCGCGGCCGCTGCGGTGGCAGCCTTGGGCAATGGTGAGGTTCTCCTGCTTGAAAACTTACGGTTCCACAAGGAGGAGAAGAAGGGTGATCCTACCTTCGCCGCTAAGCTCGCCACCTACGGCGATATCTACGTGAACGATGCGTTCGGCACCAGCCACCGCCCTGACGCTTCAATGGTCGCCGTGCCCAAGGCGATGGCTGGCAAACCGCGCGTGATGGGTCTTCTGGTCGAAAAGGAAGTTAAGTTCCTTGCCGAGGCACTCGCTTCGCCAGCGAAACCTTTCGTCGTGGTGCTGGGTGGGGCCAAAGTTAGTGATAAGATGGCCTGCATCGCGAACTTGCTCCCCAAGGCCGACTCGATTCTTGTGGGTGGTGCGATGGCTTACACCTTCTTGAAAGCGCTGGGCCGCTCGGTTGGCACAAGCCGCGTGGAAGAGGACCGCCTGGTCGATGCGAAGCGAATGATCGACATGGCCGCGAAGCTTCGCTGCGATCTGGTGCTTCCCGTCGACCATGTCTGTGGAGATTCATTCTCGGAAGCTCCGGCGGACATCGAAGTCTTCGACGAGAACATCAAGGACGATTTTATGGGGCTGGACATCGGCCCCAAGACGCAAACGAAGTTTGCGCTTACATTGCGCAAAGCCAAGACGATCGTTTGGAATGGCCCGATGGGCGTCTTTGAATGGACGGCGTTCTCCCAAGGAACTCACCAAGTCGCTAAGGCGATCGCGCAGGCCACCAAAGCTGGCGCGGTCAGCATTGTCGGCGGCGGCGATTCCGCGGCGGCAGTCGAGAAGTTTGGGCTCGCCGAGCAGATAACCCACGTCTCTACTGGCGGCGGCGCCAGCCTTGAAATGCTGGAAGGCAAGAAGTTTGAGAGCATTGACTTGCTTGATAACGCCTGATGTAAGCGTGTTGCGTCACCGTCTCTTCTAAACCATTGGGCCGGACAGTGAATTATAAGATGGCCCCACGAAGCGGCGTTCGAACCGGCGCATGGTGACGCGTGCGCGGTCTTAACGCTATCGCCGCCTTTGATGGCGGCAACTGCTATTCGTTGCGCGAAGGACTTAATATTAACAGAGCACCCCTCTCTGGCCTTATTAGCGAGTCCATCGCGCAGACATACCCCGCTGCCTCATCTGCTCATCACCCCGCGACCAGGCCGGTCGGCAATGCAGCGTCGGCGAATATGGTCACCAGTTTCATCTGCCGGAAAGCGAAGATCTTCTCAACATCGGGCCGCACCAGAAACCTCTCAATGAGCGATCCTCCCAAATGCTTGTAACGGACGCGATCGGTACAGAGAGTTCCACCGTCTTGAGCCGCGAAGGTGTGAGTATGATGCCAGAGCTGGTATGGCCCCCTCACCTGTTCATCAACAAAACAAAACGGAGGTTCCCAGCGAGCGATGTTGGTGCGCCATCGGATAGGAATGCCGTGAATCCGAATAGAGTAAGCAATCGAGGCTCCGACCTTCATCTGGATCGGAAGCTCGCATCTAATCTTAAAGTGCAACCACGGGGGGGTGATTGCGTCCAGATTCGCGGCGTCCGCAAAGAAGGGGAAGACCTCTTGGGGTAGCCGCGGGAGCCAAACCTTTGTTTCCAAAACCTGCTCTTTCATGCACTCCAGCTTCGCCGCCGACTCCAAAGTGGATGAACCCAGCGCGAAATGTCGGATGAAGACGAAGCCAGCAATGCCGCCCCAATCGTGATAAACCTCGAGCAGATGAACGGAGAAGACGGCGCGGCTACCCCCTAACCGCCGAAGTCCGAGTTGCCCGCAGAGTTGAGCCTCGCCTCGCCGCCCGCGCCGTAGGGCCTGAAGATAAATCCGAAGCTCGCCTCGCCCGTGATATCGTTGTACCCCAGGTTCACGCCGAAGATCATCGAAGCAAACTTACGTCTTACCTCGAAATCAGTTGACTGAAATCCACTGATATCAACATCGTAAGCGGCGTTGAAGATGACCGTGTACTTAGTTGTTAGCTCATACGAAGCGCCGAGGTTCAAATACGTTGAGTCGAGGGCATTAATGCGCCGCCAGTCGGCGAACGTGGAGAAGTTCGCGGCGTGCTGAAAGATAACTCCCGCGTTGGTCATCGCGTGCTCACTCTCGTCCAGATTGTAAACGGTGCCGCCCGTCAACGCGGTCGAATCCGTGATCCGGTAAACAGTGTCGCCTATGAAGTAGTTGCCGGGATTAGCGTACTCGGGCCGGTAATCGAAGAAACGGCCAATCGGGGTTCTTGCGGGAGTCTCGCCCGATGAGACCACAAAGTCGGTGGTCAACGTAAGCAGGTCGGTCGTGTGCCAACGGCCGGGTCCGCCCCGCTGAGTTTGGAGCGTCTGAGTTGCGCCAAATCTTACAATCGTTCCATCGGCGAGCGCCTCGACGCTTTCATCGTAAACTGGGAGGTCCTGACCGTGAACGTTGGTACCCGCGTGCCACGCGGTTACGCTCGGCTCAACAATGTGGCGGATTCGATGTATATCCAAGATGTCTGAATCCACACCGTCGTAGACACGTTGAAAAGTAGTGGAAGCCCGCACCCCGGCCGCGCCATAAAAACGAGCCCGGTCGTCTTCCTGCGGTGAAAACTCGTCGAAGTTGGTATCATAAGCGGTGGCGCGTCCAACGACGAACGGTCTCACTCGGACGGGGCCAACCTGGCTGTTCAAAGAAAGCTCGTGGCGCGTGTCGGCCCGGTAAACGGTGTCTTCAAAGTAGCCGAGTGCGCGGAACCGATCCCCGTAACTCTGGCCAGGAAGCAGTCCGAATGCTCGCTCGGATAGTGTTTGCGTGGGGAATCCGCGATTCTCTGGCTTGATCTCATCGAAAGCCAGCGACAGAGCTCCCGCCCGATACTCCGACCAGTAACTGACTAGCCCCGGAGAATCAACCAGCAGATCGTCGGCCTGGCGAACATAAGTTATTTCGGGCAGCTTGGTGACGCTATACCCCTGGCTTTGCAGCAGCCACTCGTTCGCGACAAAATCATTGACGCTCCCCTTGGCCTCGATGCTCAGGGCCGTGTTGCCGTCCAGCCGATCTCCTCGGAGACGATTGGTAAACTCCCTGCGAGTTTCGCCCTGATCCTCAAAGAAGGCATCGACGAAGGTCTCGTCGCTTATGTACGCCCCCTCGACAAACAGCGACCACTTATCATCGATCTGCCAACGTTCCTCGCCCACGATCAGGCCCCGGAAATCATCGTCTCGCTTGATCTCGGTCCCCGGCTTGAGCAGATCGGTACCTCCGTCGATTGGAACCATGTATGCAAACACGCTGCCCTTGCTTCCGGGGCGGTCCCAGCCCAGTCGCGTCCCCAGGCCCAAACCTCGTTCAAAGTAATAATCAAGAAGCAAGTCGCCCTTCATATCTGAAGGCTTCTTAACGCCCAGCAAGGAGTAGGCGTTCAAGGTTAACTTTACCGCCCCCGAACCTGAACGATTCTCAACCCGCAGATCTTTGATAGGGTTGAGCGAAGGGTCGCCGCTGAAACTAGGCCAGTAGAAGATCGGGACGCCCCCGGCACGTAATGTAATGTTTTCCGCGGCAATCAGCGTGGTACTCTGCGTGTTAACGCTTGCATTCTGCCCCGCGCTCGCCCCGCCTTGGGTGCCGTCCAGCCTCGCCGCGGGGCCGACTTCCTCTAGCGGCTGGGCCCGCACCGCCCGATCGGTCCGCGTAATAGTTACACTTGAAGTTCCGATGGAAATCTCGGGGTCAAGGAGCGACGTGTTGGTGAGCATCGCCTGTTTGGCCACGAACTGGTTCGCGGCGGTCTGCTGGATCGACTTGGCTCGCACATACAGGGGTAACTGGCGGAGTTCATCGTAAGTCCAAAAGACTGCATCCAGCATGACAGCTCGGTTGCCCTTCAGATCATAATAAATCTGCGGCCCGCGCAGGGTATATTTGCCATCGCTCACCGTCACGTCGCCCTCGAGAAAAAGCCCGCGAATGCTCTCAACACTGAGCCGCGCTGCGTCTTCGAGCTTGCCGGGCTCCAAAAATATGACACACCGCTGGGCGTTGAGTTGGAGCAAGCGCCCAGTCTGTGAGTCGCTGTACTGCACGACCACGCCGTTGCTCGCCACCACCGCGTTCTCAACCTCGCCCGAGACTACCGTAACATCCTTTGCCAGTAATGTTACGATGCCTGACTTGGCAAATATCGCCTCGCCGCCACCAGCGATCACGGTGCTTTGTGCTGGCGCGACCGCCGCGACCGCACGAGCAGCCTGCGCATCACCACTAGGGCTAGCACTTGCAGCCGGTGCAGAAGTTGCGGTTTCCGCGGCTGGCGATGGCACCGCCCCCGATCCGGCAGGTTGGCCAAGAGGGGTGCCGCCCGTCTCCTTATCAGCGCTTACGACCGGAGCGACTTGTGCCCCACTTACCTTAGCCGGTTGGGCTACCTTTGCCGCCGGTGTCCCTGGGCTCGTAGGTGCGGGAGGATTGGCGGCGCTTCGCGTTGCCTGACGTTCCGCGGCCGCACGCCGCGCCTCGCTGCCGGTTGTGTTCGCCGAGTCAGAACCAGGAGGAGCGGCACGATTTCGACGGCCATCTGCGACTGCGTCAACTGGCTCGGCAGGCTGCACTATTGGCGGCGGATTCTTCAATCGCAACGAACGAACATACGGAGCCGGAGCGATTGGCGCTTCACCCCAGTTCGGATCTCGAAGGCGAGAGAGCGAACGCGCGAGCATCGCGCGAGACTCAACCTCGAACGCACGGCCAACATCATTTAGTAACTCTGTGTTACCGTCCACGGGCCCAGTAAACACGGCATCGGCGGCAACGCCGGGGGCGGTCAGACTTTGAATTACAGCTCGCACACCCAGTTGCTCTGACGAAATTCCCAGCGTGGCACTCGCGTTTCCGCCGCCAGCACCGTCCAAGGCACAAAAGACTTGATAGATTCCACCAGGTGTTTCGCCGCCCGGCGCGTTCCCGAGTCGCTTAATCCAAACCGCCGCGTGCTTGGCTTCAAACCGATATGTCCCCAGCGTAACCACTACGTCACCGCTTAGAAATAATCGCTGTGAGTCACCTTGGTTCCACGACCAAACCCGATGCCCTGAAAAGCGTAGTGACCCCGCCGCGGGTGCGATGGGAAACTCGAGGCCCGCAAAGTCCTCGCCGGAGACCGTTGGCTTCAATGACGTTGCCGCCTGCACAGCATCTTGGGCGGGCAGCTCGCGCGCTGAGACGGCCAAGCCCGCAAACTGAGCAAGAATCAAGAGGCGAACAGTCGCAGTAACGCGGCGAGGAGCGGTCATGGGGGACGATGCTACGCAGCCTGCGAACCGGACGCGCTTTGGGACCCCGAGCGGCTGCGAAATCGCCAGCAATGCGTGACGGGCACCAAGCCAAACGCATACCATCGGCCATGCCAAGTTGGATGACCGCTCAGTTACTAGTCTCGGTTATTGTGATCGTGCTGGTTATTCACCTTATGCTTATCTTTGTCGCGTACTTCGTGCAGATGGAGCGCAAGGTGTCGGCTTACATCCAGGACCGAGTGGGCCCAAACCGCACAGGCTTTGACTTTGGGCTGCCCGCGCTCAAGTTTCTCCGTGGCGCGCTAGGCATGGGCCAGCCGCTGGCGGATGGCCTCAAGTTCATGCTCAAGGAAGACTACACCCCGAACCGGGTTGACAAAGTGCTCTTCACCTTGGCTCCAATCGTCGTGGTAGCTCCGGCTTTGATGGGTTTCGTCGTGATCCCCTGGGGCGGAATCTGGAACTGCCCGGACATCTCCATCCCATTTCTAAACGTAACGATTCCAGGCGGACCGGTCACGATCGCTGGTGCATCGGTTAACATCGGTATCGTTTATCTGCTCGCCGTCGCATCTCTTGGTGTCTACGGAGTTACGTTGGGTGGGTGGGCGAGCAATAATAAGTATTCCTTCCTGGGTGGGCTTCGGGCCACCGCTCAAATGATCTCCTACGAGATCCCCATGGGCCTCGCGCTGCTGGCCGCGCTGCTTGTCTACGGCACTTTCCACACCACCGGCATCATCAGCCACCAGGTTGATGGCGGCTGGATGATCTTTAGCCAACCGGTCGTCGCGCTCATCTTCTTCATCACCGGCCTGGCCGAGGCAAACCGCGCTCCTTTCGATAACGCTGAGGCGGAGCAAGAGCTCGTTGGCGGCTACCACACCGAGTACTCATCGATGCGGTTCGCGCTCTTCTTCCTCGCGGAATACGCGCACTTGTTTACCAGTGCCGCGTTCTTCGCGCTGCTTTTCCTGGGCGGATATCACCTTCCCTTCGTGTCCCTGACTGACCCTGCTTCCACTTCCTTTCTTGCCGTGATTGTAAAGTTCGCGGTCTTCCTCGCCAAAGTAGTTTTAATAGTGTTTTTCGGGATGGTCGTCCGCTGGTCCATCCCACGCCTTCGTTACGATCAGGTGATGATGATGGCCTGGCAAGGATTGATTCCTGTCTCGCTCGCGCTCGTCGTCATGGTGAGCGCACTCTCTTACTTCAACCTCGTGTCCATCGTTCCGCTCCTAGTTGGTAACATTGCTATTGCCTTACTCACGGTCGCGTGCGTTCCGCTCATCGCCAAAGGAACCAAGAATCACCGAGTCCCGCTTTACGGCTCGCGATTCAGCCCGGTCGAGGGTGAATTTGTCCAGACAGCGCCGCGCGATCCGACGGCAACCGCAGACCGCCCTGTCGCGGCCCTCTAGTTTTTTCCCTAATGCTTAACGTCCTGATAACGGCCGGCCCGACTCACGAGCCGATTGACTCCGTTCGTTTCATCGGAAATCGTTCATCCGGGAAGGTGGGTATTGCAATAGCCAACGCGGCACGCCGCCGCAACTTGGATGTCGTCTTGCTGCTCGGCCCCGTTGCGGCCTCTCCGGCACCGGAGCATGGTCTCGCGGTACATCGGTTCCGAACGTGCGACGATCTACAGACCCTGCTCAACGCTCACATCGCGGCGGCCCAACTGCTCATTATGGCCGCCGCGGTCGCTGACTATCGGCCCAAGCCCAACAGCGCGATGCAGGGCGGAAAGTTTCGCCGGACTAACGAGCCCGTGCGCCTCGAACTCGAACCGACCCCCGACCTGCTGGCGGGCGTTGGCGAGGTTAAGCGGCCCGACCAATATTTCGTAGGTTTCGCGCTTGAGCCGCAGGATGAACTCATCGCCGCTGCGACATCCAAACTGAAGCGAAAACGCATTGACCTCATCGTTGCTAATCCTTTGGAGACAATGGAGAGCGATCAGATCAACGCCACACTGATCGATAATTCGGGCGTTGTGGCCGCTCCGGGGATGATGAGCAAAGTTGACTTCGCAGAATGGTTTGTCGATGCAGTCTTAGCGCGAGTTACGCGATAAGCGATATGCGGCTTTTACCCATTTAACGAGGGAGTATCGCCTTTCTGCCACCAGACAGCGTGAACCAGACTGCGGTAATGTAATCTCGATCCGCGTGGCGGCAGAAGTTCCGGGAGGGAGCGACCCTTTGAAAAGCTGCGGCTGCGACTAGTTCCACACCAGGAACCCTTCTACGTTCAGGGCGAACCCGGCTTTGTTAGGCTCTTACTGTCTGGCATGCCCGCTACTTCCGTGCTTCAACAATTTGCTCGGCGATTGAATCCAGTTAGCCTCGCTGCGCTCGCCTTCTGGCTCGCAGGTGCGCTCTCTTCAAATGCTTGCATTGCTGAACATTCGAGCACTCAGAACAAGGCGACTGAAGCCGCCGCATCCACAACGGTCGACCCTTCCGCACGCTTTGCAATAGAGTCAATGCTGCGCGATCTCGCCACGGCGTGCATGGCTGGAGATACCGATGGGTACATGAAGCATGTCAGTCAGGGCGATCGAGAGTTCTTGAACGAGCAGTGGTACTTCGCCCGAGATCTAGCGAAGAAGCCCGCCAGCGAATGCCAATGGACCATCAGTGAGCTTAATTTCAACAATCATCGGGCAACGGGATTACTTACAATAGAGTGGACGATGCTCGGAGCAAAACCGCGTAGTGTTTCGTTCGATGTGGCGTTTGAGCAGCTACCTGCCGAAGAGAGCGGTGTGTGGCGATATGCGGGTGAGACGTGGAAGCGCCACGAAGCGCCCGGAGTCTTGGTATTGTTTGATCCACAATTTAAAGAGCTGCCAGCACGCGTCGCCGATGCCTTCCTTCATGTTCGCTCGCACGTTGAAGCGGGGTTCTTACTGACGAACAAACAGCTGTCGACCCGGACGCAGAAGCTCAAGCTTTACAAAACGATGAAGCACCTGCAGGCTTCAATCTGCTTAAGCTACGTCGATGGGTTGTCGGGCTGGAACGAACCGGGAGAATCAATTAAACTTCTGGCGCGTGAGCAATCAACGCCCAAATCACTTCACTACTTAATCGCCCACGAATACGGTCACGTCGCAACCTTTGAACTCGGACCCAAGGCAAACGAGATCGCCTGGTGGATCTTGGAAGGGGTCGCGGAGCTTTCGGCGGAGAGTTGGGGTACGACCTCCCAGGGAATCGTCTCCGCGTGGGCCACCCACGGGCGGCTCGCGCCGTGGGAGGAGATCACAAATTTTGAGACGGTCCGCCCGAAGTGGCGGGGACACGTCTATTCCCAAGGCCACCATATGTTGGGTTACATTTCCGAGAGCTTCGGGCGTGAGAAACGCGTCGCTTGGCTTTCGGCGCTCGCCGCAGGCGCGACGCTCGACTCCGCTACATTCGAACAGCTTAAGCTCACGTTTGAACAACTAGACCGCAACTGGCGAGCGTCGCTCCCCGCGGCAGAAGGCGACGTGAAGCGAGAAACGAATCCGACTCCTCACGATGAGTGAGCCACCTTCGTAGTATTATTATCAACCGTCGGCGGTGCTGAACATCAGCGCGAGCGCTCGTCGGTAGATACCAGCTGGCAACTGTGCCACGGGCTGAGGTGCGCCAGTCTCGTTGAGCGACTGCGCTAAAAAGTCCATCATCACACCGGCATTGGCCTCGAGCACGCGCGGGCCACTCTCGGTAAGGAGCATGTCGATGCTCCCGAAAGTAAGGTTGAGCGCTTCGGCGGCTCGCAGCGCGAGCGGTAAATGAGCGACCCGCAGGGGGTCCGCCTCGTCTAGAAGCCTCGCCGACGCCCCCTGTCCTAAATTATGTCTCCAATTGAGAAAAAACCGCTCGTCTCGCGCGGGCACGCGAGACAGCATGAAGATCGCATCTTCATCAAGGGTTTCAAGAAGTCGCCGCGTCGCGGCGGAGACGCCATCTCCGCTGATCTGGGCGGCCAGAAGTTCTAGCGTGGTGCGACGTCCGTCGCCGATCACGCTCGGACGCAGCTTCGCGAAAGCCGCTTCGCAGTGCCCGTTCAACAGAATAAACCGCAGCTCCACCTCCGCCTCCACGAATGGGCTGATGCAAAGGGCGGTTGCCCTTGAAAAGAGCGTATACGTGCATTGCTCAAGCGCTAAGGCGTTGTTGACTCGCACAACACCGCGCCCGCCCGTGCCGGTATTTTCCTTGACCACGACGTTCCAATTGTGTGAATCGCAAAAAGCTAGCATCTGCGCCCAGTTTCCGCGCAGCGTGGGAACGAACTGCGCCATGCTGGGATGTAAATACAAGTGGTGACTTACGTGCGGCAGCCCACACATCGCCAGAACCTCGGATGTCGCCGATTTATCTCCGCAGATCTGGTGTGCTGCCGCTGCGTTGAGGTCAAAGCTATAACCGTAGACGTAGCGGGTGCAAGCCCCCTTTCTCAGGCGGAGAATCCAGCCCCCTCCGAGCAACGATAATTCAATACCGAGGTCGGTCGCGGCCCCACTGAGGGCCGAAACCAACACCCGTTCGCTATTGACCGGGGACATAACTTAACTCCTAGCACATCGTCATGCCACCGTCGATGCAGATCGTCTGGCCTGTCAGGAAGCCCGCGGCGTCGCCGCTTACGTACGCGACCGCCTCGGCGATATCTTCACCGGTCCCAAGGCGCTTGATTGCCATCAACCCCAGCACATGATCCTTCACCTCTTGAGGAAGGTGGTTGGTCATGTCGGTCTGAATAAACCCTGGCGCGATAATGTTCGCGGTAATGCCTTTGCCCCCAAGCTCACGGGCGATAGATTTCGTCAGGCCGATCAACCCAGACTTGGCCGCCGCGTAGTTGGCCTGCCCGGCGTTGCCCACGATCCCCGACGTAGAACTGATGTTAATAATCCGCCCAAACCGGTTCTTCATCATCGCCCGCGCCGCAGCGCGAATAGCGACGAACGCCGATGTTAAGTTGGTACTCACCACCACGTCCCAGTCCTCATCGCTCATCCGCAACGCCAGGTTATCTTTAGTGATCCCCGCGTTGTTGACGAGAATATCCAGCCGCCCTTGCGTCGCCGCGACCGATTCGATCGCCGCAGCAAACGGCTTCGGATCGGAAATATCTACTGCCACGATGCTCGCCGTCCCCCCCGCTGCTTCGATCTGGGCCTTTACCTCGTTGAGCGGCCCTTCGGTGCGGCTTATCAATACAACATGTCGGCCATCCGCCGCCAGCCGCACGGCAATAGCACGCCCGATACCTCGCGATGCCCCAGTGACGACTGCGACGCGTTTCGGGGGTTGGCTGGCAGGAATCGGCACTGAGGGTGTTTGGGACATTGGGAGGTACCGTAGTGCCCCAAGCTAAGTCCTTTCTAGCAGTTCGCGAGAATGACCTGTCATTTCCATGCTGGGCGTAGTCCACGGAGGTGATCGGAGTCGATGCCCCCAAGGCCAACCACGACCTTCCGCCCTACGCTTGGAACCATTGAGGAGAGCGCAAAATCGTTTTCCGATTGGTGTTTGTTAGCAAAGGAGTGAGCCTGTTATGTCGTTTGAAATCGTCTCCGTAAAGGGCCGCCAGATTCTGGATTCTCGTGGCAATCCCACTGTCGAAGTGGAGGTCGCGCTCGACTCTGGTTACTCAGCGATGGCGGCGGTGCCCAGTGGGGCGTCCACTGGAGAGAACGAAGCCTGCGAGCTGCGCGATGGTGAGAAGAATGTTTACTTTGGCAAGGGTGTGCTGAAGGCTGTTGCGAACGTAAACGACCGCATTTCGCCCGAACTGCTCGGCATGGATGCTCGCCGCCAAGAAGAGATCGACCGGCTCCTGATCGCTCTTGATGGTTCCACGAACAAGGCAAACCTGGGGGCCAACGCCATCTTGGGCGTCAGCATGGCCGTAGCCAAAGCTGCGGCGGAAGCCAGCGGCCTGCCGCTATATCGTTACTTGGGAGGTAGCGGCGCTAAGACATTGCCGGTCCCGATGTTCAACATCTTAAACGGCGGAAAGCACGCCGACAACACCGTTGATTTTCAGGAGTTTATGATCCAGCCTTGGGGCTTTGATACCTTCGGTGAAGCGATGCAGGCTGGCGTTGAAATTTACCATACGCTGAAAAAAGTGCTCCACGAAAAGCACTTGAGCACCTCGGTCGGTGACGAGGGCGGCTTCGCTCCTAATCTCAAGAGCAATGAAGAAGCGTTGCAAATCATTGAGGAGGCCGTGAAGAAAAGCGGCTACAAATGGGGCGAGCAGATCTTCGTCGCGCTCGATCCGGCCACCAGCGAATGCTGGAACGAGGCCGAAAAGGCGGGCAAGAAGGGTTACCTTATGTTTAAGAGCAGCAAGCAGGTGCTCTCCACCGATGAGATGATCGACATGTGGGCGGGCTGGTGCGACAAGTACCCCATTCGTTCCCTTGAAGATGGGTTGGCGGAGAACGACTGGGACGGGTGGGCGAAGTTAACCAAGCGCCTGGGTGATAAGGTGCAGCTGGTGGGCGATGACTTATTTGTTACAAATAAGGAGTTCCTGGCCAAGGGGATGGAGAAGGGGTGCGCCAACTCAATCCTCGTGAAAGTAAACCAGATCGGCACGCTCAGCGAAACATTTGACGCCGTCAACCTCGCGATGCGTAATCGCTACAGCGCGATTCTCTCTCACCGCTCGGGCGAAACCGAAGACTCGACCATCGCAGATCTCGCCGTAGCGACCAACTGCGGCCAAATTAAGACGGGCGCCCCTTGCCGCAGCGACCGCAACGCGAAGTACAACCAGCTCATCCGCATCGCGGAGGATCTGGGGGATCAGGCAATCTACGGCGGCACGACTTGGTGGCGCAAGTAGTCTCTTCAGCAAACTCCGGCCCCACACCGCACCCGCTGGTCATTGTTCCTGCGGATTCTCGCGTGGCTGCCGGAAATCGCTTCAGCCCACATCTTGTGGGCGTACAGGTACTTGTCTTTGGTGAGCTCGCCAAGCCCTTCGCGGCGAGTGTTCCGCGTTCCAATACCTCTTTCTTTCCTTGGAGCAATTCCCGATGTTAAGTAAACGATCGTCGGCTCGTCTGGCACTTGGTCAGACAGCATTGATAGGGTTGGCGCTCAGTGGCTGCCAATCTTTAGACCCGCAACCGAAATCCTCTCGAGTGGGCACGAACATAACTGCCGGTTCTACCAACACAATCACGACCCTCGCCCGTCCGCCCGCTACGCGTGTTGACTCGGTCACGGATTCGCTGCACGGGGTTGAGATCGCCGACAATTATCGCTGGCTCGAAGGCGACAATTCCGACCCGGCGCAGATGGGCAAGATCAACGCCGACGTGGGCGCATGGACAGACAGTCAGAATGCTTACACCCGCAGCGTGCTCGACACCCTGCCCACTCGCGCAGATTTGGAAGCTCGCCTACGCCCCTTGATGGAAGTAGGCTCTGTCTCCGCCCCGGCCATGCGCGGCAATCGATACTTCTATAGCCGCCGCCAAGGCACCGAGAATCAACCGCGGCTCTTCTTCCGCGATGGATACAAAGGTGAGCCCAAGCTGCTGCTAGACCCCGCAGCGATCGACGCGACAGGGCTCACAACGATCTCGTGGTCGGTCCCCAGCCTTGACGGTAAACTTCTCGCCTACGGCACTTACCGCGCTGGTGATGAGAACTCCACCCTCCGCATCATGGAGGTTGACACAGGTAACGTAACTCCGCTGGAGATTCCCGGTAAAGTAAGTCAGATGTCTTGGCTGCCAGATTCGTCAGGCTTCGTTTACCGCAATCTGTCGGACATCAAGAATCCTTACGCGGGGCAGGTCATGTTCCATGAGATGGGTACCCCCGTCGCGCAGGACAAGCTAATCTATCGCCAGTTTACCCCGCAGGAAAACCAGAGGCTCGCAACCACCTATGGTCCTTCCGGCGGCGTTTCAGAAGATGGTAAATGGCTCTCGCTGGGTTACTCAACCGACACCCGCAACAACGATCTCTACGTCGCCGATTTCGCCCGCTGGCGCACCACCGGCACCCTTGATACAATTACAATCGCGGAAGGGCTTCCCGCTTCCTTCGGCGGCACCATAATCAATGACGTGCTCTTCCTTCAAACCACTTATCTCGCCCCCAACGGGCGTATCGTGGCTGTTGATCTCTCAAAGCCCGGCGTCTCCACGCTCGAGAAGAACTGGAAAGTTCTGGTTCCCGAAAGCAAAGAAGGCGCCGTCATCCAGGGCTTTGATGTAAGCAAAGATGTGCTCGCTGTAACGTATCTCTACAACGCCAGTAGCACCATCTCGCTCTTTGACCTAAAGGGCCGAAGCACCGGCACGCTGAAGCTCCCCGGAATCGGCACCGCGGGCCTCGCGACCGAAACCGACCGCCACGAGGCGTACCTCGTCTTTTCAAGCTACAACTTCCCGCCCTCCATCTTCCGTGTTGACGTAAGTAAACCTTCCGCCGAGCCCGAACTCTGGGAACGCCCCAGCGTGCCGGTAGACCCTTCCACAGTTGAAGTGAAGCAGGAGTGGTACAAAAGCAAAGATGGCACGCGCATCTCGATGTTTATCATCCACAAAAAGGGCTTGAAGCTCAACGGAAACAATCCCTTACTCCTCTACGGCTACGGCGGATTTAACGTTTCGATGACTCCCGGGTTCTCCGCCACACTCTTCTCCTGGTTCGAGGATGGCGGCGTTTATGCCGTCGCTAACTTACGCGGCGGTGGCGAATACGGCGACGCCTGGCACGAAGCAGGCCGGCTTGAACGTAAGCAAAATGTGTTCGACGACTTCATCGCCGCGGCGGAGTACCTCATAGACCGCCGCTACACCTCCAGCAATCGCCTGGCTTTGCTCGGGGGAAGCAATGGCGGCCTCTTAACCGGGACGATGGTGACCCAGCGTCCTGATCTCTTCAAAGCGGCCATTGTCGCCGTGCCGCTGCTGGATATGGTTCGATTCCAGAACTTTCTGATGGCCAAATACTGGGTCCCCGAGTATGGCTCGGCCGAGAACGCCGATCAGTTTGGTTACATTTACAAGTACTCTCCCTATCATAACATCCGCAAGAACACCGCCTACCCCGCAGTACTCTTAACCGCGGGCGAGAACGATAGTCGCGTTCACCCGTTACACGCCCGGAAGATGGCTGCTGCGCTGCAAGCAGCGACCAAGAGCGACCCGGCAACTCAGCCCGTTCTGCTGTGGGTTGATCGGGAAGCTGGTCATGGACAGGGTAAACCGCTTAACCTGCGCATCCGCGACGCGGCGGACACAAGAATCTTCCTCATGTGGCAGTTGGGGATGCTGGACGACTAATTGTCATCGCAGCATAACATCGGTATAAGTTAATCACAAACGCCGCCCCGGGAGGGACGGCGTTTTTTTAAGCCCATATCATCTCATTGCACCGGCTACTGGCTCGTCTCGCCCTCGGCCCCGTGCCCCGGCAATCCCTTAAGAAACAGCCGGGCAGCCTTGAACAGCTCCCTTGTCTGCTCGGCTACTCCCACCGCCGCGGCGTCTCGCGCGGTTCGGTCAGAAGCGTCGAGCAGAGTCCCCGTGGCACTTCGTCGATGCTTAAGCGCCAGCGAATCATCGCTTAAGATCTGCATCAGCGGAGCGTACGATTTCTGAGTTGCTTGCACCACCCGATCCAGTGGACGCCAGCGCTCGCGCAGATCATCGAGCTCAGCCCGTGACCGAGCCTTGAGCTCGCTGTTGGAATATTCGCGAGACTCTCTGGTCCATTCACTTATGAGCGCCTCTGCGTTTGTCTGCACGTTCTTTAACCGTTGGATCGAGGTGTCAACCCGCCCCCGCGCCCGCGAGAGCGATCGCCTGCCGTCGGAAAAAGCCTCATCGCGATCCTTCCGTGTGCTTAACTCTTCCATAAGCGCGTTGGTCTGAACTAACTCCCGTTCTGCGGTGTCCGCCGCGCTCGTTGCGAGCGTTACACTACGAGCGAGCGCGCCCAATCGATCCTTGGCGAACGCGTCATTAATGTAATTGCGTTTATTCGAGCAGCCAGCCAGCGGACCGCCGAGGCTGGCACATAGTCCCGCCGCCACACCCGCCCAAAGCACCCATCGGAACAACGCGGACGATTGAAATCCGCCGCTGTCAGCCCGGGTCACTCCCGGGATTGCGAGTCCAGCCCCAACCGTATCGCAATGGTTGACGCTGGTTGTTGCCGGAGGCAGAACTGCGGTGCTCATATGCCGCTCTTCAACAGGCGCTCAAGATAGTGAATATCCACCCCGCCCCGGCGAAAATCGGTATTCTCCACAAGCCGCTGATGCAATGGGATCGTTGTCTTAATCGGGCCTACGTGAAACTCGCGCAGCGCTCGCGCCGCCCGGTCCAAAGCCTGCTCGCGGGTGTCCGCGTGAACAATTAGCTTTCCGATCATACTGTCATAGTTCGGAGGAACAACATAACCGGGCACCACGTGCGAGTCAATACGTACGCCCGGACCGCCCGGCACCTCCCACCGATCAATCCGCCCGGCGCTGGGCCGGAAGTTATGCTGCGGGTCTTCGGCGCAGATGCGGCACTCAATAGCGTGACCCCGAATCTTGATATCTTCCTGCTTGAATGGAAGCCGTTCTCCCGCCGCGATCAGGATTGACATCTTGACGATGTCTACGCCGGTAATCATTTCCGTCACCGGATGTTCTACTTGAACGCGAGTGTTGACCTCCAGCATGTAAAAGTCGCCCTTGTTATCCAACAAGAACTCGCACGTCGCCGCGCCGCTGTAGGCAGCGCTGACAATCATCTTCGCCGCCGACTTGCAGACCTGCTCGAGTTTCACACGGTCGATGTTGGGCGCGGGAGCCTCCTCAATTACTTTCTGATGCCGCCGCTGCAACGAACAATCTCGCTCCCACAAGTAAACCGCATTGCCGTGCTTATCACCAAGCATCTGAATCTCGATATGCCGCGCCTGCTCCAGATATTTCTCGATAAACACCGACCCGTTGCCGAAGGCGGCCTGCGCCTCCTGGCTGGCAATGCGGAGCATGGAACGCAGAGTCGCCTCGTTGTGGCACACCTTCATCCCGCGACCACCCCCACCCGCTGCGGCTTTAATTATAACCGGATATCCGATCTCATTCGCGACACGCACCGCCTCCTCTTCGTCCTCAATGGCCTCCAGGCTACCCGCAAACACAGGTACGCCGTTGGCCCGCGCGGTCTTCTTACAATCGACCTTGTCGCCAAGTTTCTGCATCGCCTCGGGGCTTGGCCCAATAAACTCTATTTTGCAGTCGCGGCAAGCCGCAGAGAAATCGGGCCGCTCTGAAAGAAATCCATAGCCGGGATGAATTGCATCCACATCCGCGATCTCTGCGGCGGCAATCAGCCTCGCAATATTAAGATAACTTTCCTTGGAGGGGCCAGGCCCGATGCAGATCGCGCGGTCCGCCATTTTGAGGTACGGCGCATCTTTGTCCGCGGTCGAGTAGACGCACACCGTCTCGACGCCCATCTCTTCGCACGCGCGCATGATGCGCAACGCAATTTCACCACGGTTGGCGATCAGTACTCGTCGAAACATGCTGAAACTTTCTAACTTAAATTTGGCGCCACGGACAGCCAACCGTCCGCAACCAGCACACAAATGTTTAACCCAACTCCAAGACGTGTTATGTTACTTCAATGAGTAGAGCTTCTGGCCGAACTCAACCGACTGCCCGTTCTTCACCATCATGCTCTCAATGACGCCCGCCTTCTCCGCCTTGATCTCGTTGAATACTTTCATCGCTTCGATGATGCAGACAACCGTATCCGGTGAGACCGCCTGGCCAGCTTTTACAAATAGTCCCGCGTCCGGGTTTGGCGACGCGTAAAAAGTTCCCACCATTGGAGAATCGATCGAGGCTGTTGCCGACGCAACCACCGTGGGAGTGGCCGACACTGCCGGTGCCGCGACGTTCGCCATCGCCGACGGGGCCGCAGCATAATGTACCACCGGTGCGGTTGTCGGGCTAGCCCGCTTGATCGTCACGCTCTCCTTGTCGCCCTTAATTTCAACCTCGGTCAGGTCGTTTGAAGTCATCAGGCCGACGAGTTCCTTGAGTTTAGCAATGTCGATCATGTGTAAAAGTTTCCCAAACCAATAGCTCACCAAGGGCCGCCCGTCTGCTCACATCCAACCACGCGGACGAGAGCCGGGCCCGCTCAATGGACGGCATTGGGGCCAGCTGCCCCGTCACAATGCCGCCTCGAGCCGCACCATATTAGTCCCGCGACACATTCCTTAAAATCGTTCCTGCCCGCTCGCGAGTATACGCGACCCCGCCGGGCGAGGCTTGTCCTAGAGATGGCGACAGGCCGCTTCACCACCCCGACCGGCCAAACGTACTCTCCCCCGGAAACGCCCAATGGCCCGCTCATTACCAGAAGCGACTCAAGTTACGCAGATGAGCAGAGTCAGCGGTCTGGCTTGGTTCTGCACTCATTAGTTACAACGTACACGCATCAATGCTTTGGGGTAGCGAACAAAGGTTAGTAGCACCGCGCTCAGTGATGACGTAGTCATCCTCAATGCGCACGCCCCCGACGCCCGGCAAATAGATGCCCGGCTCGATTGTAAGTACATGACCCGCAATCAGCGGCGTCTCCGTCTGCATGTTTGTTACACGCGGGTCTTCGTGCCCGTTTAACCCCAGGCCGTGCCCGAGCCCGTGACCGAAGAACTCACCGTAGCCGTGCTTGGCGATGTAATCTCTGGCGAGCCCGTCAATCTCACGGGTGGTTCTGCCCGGAGCTAAGGCGGCCGCCGCGGCTTCCTTTGCATCAAGAGCGATCGCGTAAATCTCCGCAATTTTCTTGGGCCACTTGCCTAACGCATATACCCGCGTCATATCGCTATGGTAACCTTTATAAATCGCTCCCCAATCGATGAGTACAGTTTTGTTCGCTTTCAGCTTCGCACGCCCGGGTCTGTGGTGCGGCAGCGACCCGTTGGGTTGTGCAGCCACAATCGTCTGAAATCCGGGCGCGCTACTTCCCCGCCGTTTCATCTCTGATTCAATCATCGCCGCGACTTCAAGCTCTGAAATGCCTGGCTTAAGTTCGGGCAATACCGCGAGCAGCGCCTGCTGTTGAATCTTCGCGGCCGCTTTAATTAATGCAACCTCTGAAGCGTCTTTCACCGCCCGCATCGCGCTGACAAGTCCGCTCGTTTCTATGATTTTGCAGCCGCCCTTTCCCTTGACATCTCCCAACCCCGCCGCCAGTTGATTACGTTCGGCCACAGTCATCGACTCGGCCTGTACCCCGCACTCTTTCGATCCCGAAAGCTGTTCGAGCACGACCGCACCCATCGTTCCTTTGCGGATAATTATTTCCGCGAGCGAGGACACCTCCGCCAACTCCTCCTGATAACGGAAATCGCTAAGCAGTTTGGGTCTGCCCCGTCCGAGCAGCAAGTAGCTATCACCCCCAAGGAATCCCGTGAAGTATGCCACATCAAGAGGGTTGGTGATCAGCAAAACGGGCACCCCCAACATCATTGCAGACTTGGTCAGCCGATCGATGCGTGCTTGAAACAGAAGCAACTCGCGTACCATGTAACTCACTTTCATTGCCTACGAACAACTTTGGCCTGTGCCTCACGGTTCGCCACAATTAACTGCTACAGTGTTGCTGTCTACTCCGCGCGCAGTGTAATGTGACGCCTGCCCAAGATTAACCCCGCCTCTGCCCAGCCGATAACCCCAAAACCTCTCGCCGCCCGCAACTCTCCGCGTACTACGCTCTCGCCAATGTCCACTGACCCCGCGACGATGATTGCCCGCCCCACGAAGAGCTGGGTCGCCGATAGATTTGTCCCATTCGGCTCATCGATCTTTTCGGAGATGACGCGCTTAGCCAACCAGCATAATGCCGTCAACCTCTCGCAGGGCTTTCCCGACTTTGACGGACCAGCCCAGGCGAAAGCAGCGGCCATCGCCGCGATCGAGGCGGGTCACTCGCAGTACGCACGGATGATCGGCGTTCCGGTGCTTAATGCTGCAATTGCACAGCGTTGGAAGAGTGAAGGCCACCCGGAGATAAATCCCGAGACGCAGATCACCGTGACCACCGGGTGCTCGGAAGGAATTATGAACTCGCTTATGGGCCTGCTTAATCCCGGCGATGAAGTGATCGTATTCGAACCGTACTTTGATTTCTACACCGCCGGCGCGGCGATGGCGGGAGCGACCTGCCGATTCGTAACATTACATCCACCACGCGATGGAGCCGCCCGCGGGCTGGCGGGCCCCGGCGAGTTCTGGTTTGATCCCCAGACCCTGGAAGGGGCGTTCACCCCGCGCACCAAAGCCATCATCGTCAACACGCCCCACAACCCCACGGGCAAGGTCTTCTCGTCCGCAGAGCTTGAGTTCATTACGGGCCTGTGCCTTCGCCACAACGTCGTGGCGATCAGCGATGAAGTGTACGATCAGCTTGTATTCGATGGCCCCCACCGTCACATCTCCATCGCATCGTTACCGGGGATGGCCGATTTATCAATTACGCTCAACAGCCTAGGTAAGACGTTCAGCCTTACCGGCTGGAAGATCGGTTGGGCGATCGCGTGCCCAGCCCTCACCGCCGCCGTTCGCGCCTGCCACCAGTTTGTAACCTTCTCAAGCGCCACCCCACTCCAGCATGGCGCGGCCGCCGTAATTTCCGATCCCGCACCATATGCGGCGCAGATGCGGCTCCTCTTCGCGGCCAACCGAGACCGTCTCGCCCAAGCGCTCTCTGCTCAGGGGCTCACGGTCTTCCCCTCCTATTCCACTTACTTTCTCATGGCCGACCACAGCTCGCTCGGCTACGGCGACGACCGCGCTTTCGTAACGCATCTCATCGAGAAAGTTGGGGTGGCTGCAATCCCGCCCTCAGTCTTCTACCATAATCAAGAACTTGGCCGGCCGCTCGTGCGATTTGCCTTTTGTAAGAAGGCTTCAACCATAGACCTGGCGATTGAGCGGCTCAAAAGCCTGGCCCCGAAGCGGTGAGCGCTTTTGCCCGGCCCGCTTAGATTTCGTTCCTCGCCCCCAAACCGAATAACATCTAGTTCGCGCCCGGCTTCCTTTGGGACCAATATACCTTCGCAGAAAAATGGACCGAAACTTCTTTAGGGCCACATCAGTATATTACATTTTTCAAACCCACTTCAACTTAGCCCCCCCCACCACCGCCCCCGCCGCCCGCGCCCGGCATCGTGTTCATCATCTCCATTTGAATCGGCATGAGCGCCTGTTGGAATGCAGCAACCGCAGCTGCTTTATCCGCGAACTTGCCCGCGGCGACATCGGCCCCCCACGACTCAAAGAGAGCGGGCATTTTGTCCATGAGGCCAAGAATGGCGGGTGGAATTTGCGCAGCGGCCGCGTCGAGCAGGCTCGCGTCTTGTACCCACGCGCCGTCCACTTTCTTAAATGTAAGCGGAGCGGGGTTTCCCGGGAACACCACCGTCGCGTTATCGCCGGTTGAGATAATCTTAACATCCGCAACAGTCATGTTGCGTATCTTACTAAAATCCGCACCGCCCCCCATCATCGCCGCGCCCTGCGCGAAACCCGGCACCGCCGATAGCACCGTCATCATCGGCTCATTGAACCGCTGCATCGTCGCCGCGTCCGCGGTCAAAATCGCATCCGTCAGCCGAAGCTGCGACTCAACCAGTTTCTTGGATTTATCGCTAGTGGTATAAATCGTGGATGCAAGCGATGCCATCTTGCCAACTTTCATCGCTGACACATACGTTTCTACCACAGCTCGCAGCGCAGGCTCAACTTCGGCCGCCGCGGTCTCAACAGTGGCACCCGCGGCCTCGTCAACTTGTGCAGCCGTTGGTGCCGCAATGGCGGCCCCTTCCGCGGCCTCCTTCAGTTTGCCAACCTGTTCAGCAAGCAACACAAGGCGAGCTTTGGTGCCCGCGTCCTTTGAGGAGGAACTTTCAAAGTTGCCTTTGGCAGTCTCCAACGCCGCCACCGCCAGTTCGATCGACTTCTTTGCTTCGTCGCGCGCGTCGATTGCATACTTCTGGTAGGCCGATCGATTAGGGAGCGCAGGATTTACCGTCGCCATCGACTCATACATAAGTGCTGCAGTCCGGGCACCCTGAGCCTGCGCCCAGTGAGTCTCTGCAACGGACATGGTAGCAGATCCAATTGTAACCTTTGCTCCACTCCCGTTCACCGAAGAACCCGCCGAAGCCTTCCCTACTTGTTTCGTGAAGAGATCAATGGCCTTTGAGTATGCGGCCGCGAGCTCTTTAGAGCGAATCTCTACCAACTCAACGATTGCTTTGTCGGCGTCGTTGCTAGCCACCGTAGCGGCTTGCATGAGATCAGCAGCATCCTTGCGTGCTGCTGCAACCCGCGCCTGCAGGTCGGCCACTGTGCGCTCAGAACTCTTGATCTGATTGGATGCCTTATCAGCTAACAACGCAAGCTCTTGCACCACCGGCTTTAGCAAATCAATCTGAGCCTGCAGCTTGCCCGCCTCGGTTCGTAAGTTATCTGCTTCCCTCCGTGAGATATTGGCCAATCTGACCGCCTCAGCACCTTGCGTCGCGCTAAGTCCCGAGGCGGCCTCCATCGCCTTGGCATATCTGCCTGCGGCAACATCCGTCGCGGCCACCTTCGCAGCGCCTTGCGACTCAAGCCCCTGAAGCTTTGCCTGCTCCGCCTCGAGCTTGGTGCGCAAGTCAGTTAACTCTTCGTCGCGAGCCGCCCGAGCAACGCCCAGCGCTTGAATGTCGGTTTCAGGATCAAATGTTTGCAACGCCGCCGCCGCAGCCGCCTGCCGCGAATAATCACCCGCTTTGCCAGCAATCCCCGTGATGCGGTTGCGGACATCCAGTTCGATATTCTTTGCTTCAGCCGCGGCGATCCCGCCCTGAGCCCCAAGCGTGATCGCCGCTAGCACCGCAGCCGCGGCCTTCTCACCGTCTGTGCCAGACGAGGTAACCGAGTTGGCAGCCGTCGCCACTTCCTTTAGCTTCGCGTCATACTTTGTCGTTCCCACCGCAGGAGTGACCCCAACCGCGTTCAGTGTCTCTGCGGCCGAGTGCAGCGTCCGGGCCTCGTCGCTGCGCTGATCGCAGCCCGCAAGAAATAACACCACCGTCGCGGCGAGGACCGCACTCCCAGCGCAGCCAGACAGGCCCGCTGCGGTGGGGCGTAACCGAGTGACCGAGGCGACGACGTTCGAGGCGATCAGAGGAAGTTCAGCTGTTCTGGTCATGGAATATCCAAAAGCAAATAAGGCCAAGGTTTACGATCCCACTGCCTAGGTTCCAACGCACCCACCTTCCGTTCCGGCCAACTCTGTACCGGCACCTACGCGATAAGGTATTGCCGCGAGCACGCCAGGTTCGGAGGGTAGCCCCCAGCAGCGTCCAAAGTAGCGAGAAACGGCTCTCGCGGTGGCTTCGATGACTCCCCGACGCTACCTGGCCCCACAACTCGGATCTGACCGCTCAAGTTCAAAATCGGCTATTGGCCCTTGTAAAGCCGCTCGCTGAGGTAGTCGGCGAGTTGAGGTACTTGGCGAATTTTCTTGGCAGTCTCGTCGATGTTATACGCAACCCGGACGAACTCGACGTAAGTACCATGCAAAATAACATAACTTGCCCGGTTATCAAGGTCTCTGGGCTGGCCGACGCTTCCAACGTTAATCACCAGCTTCTCGCCAGTCTGAAACACAAACTTACCGTTGCTTAACTCTGTGGGTGGGTAAAAATCGGGCTCATCCGTGAAGACACCCGGAACATGGGTATGGCCGACGACACACACTCGACTTATCTTGTCGAACACGCTTTCAAGCTTATCGGTGGCGTTCACCACATCGTCGGGAAAGATGTATTCGTTGATTGGTTTTCTAGGCGATCCATGCACCGCCAGTAAAGGAAGCGTCGGGCCGGTCTCGGGGCTTGGAGTTCCGTCCGCTTTTAGGATCGGTTCAGGACCATCCGCGCCGATCCGCTCTTGCACGCGCACCTTCAGTCTATTTAGGAACTCATAGCGAACGGCTCGCTTTCGCTCATCGGGCTCCCGATCAAACTGCTCCCTCGTCCAAAACGCCGAGGACTCGGCACCCGCGTTAAAGTTTGTCGGCTCATACAGCACGCCGTAATCATGGTTTCCCATGAGACACCACGCCGTCTTCTCCATCACCAAATCCACGCACTCAAGCGGATCCGGCCCGTACCCCACCGTGTCGCCCAAGCACACGATTCGGGTCAAACCCCGCGCAGCGATGTCCGCGAGGACAGCCCGGAGCGCGGCGGCGTTGGCGTGAATATCACTTATAACTACTGTTGGCACTAAGTTTCTCTCGTGAGATCGGACCTGAATCACATGGGGGCAAGTCTAGTGTCTGACACGGCTGGTAGCAAACCGCTAAAAAGGGGGGAGGTCCGCCACCATCGGTCACGCCGGTTGGCGCGGGCGCTGCAATCGCCGGGCCGCCAGTTTGGCATAACTACAAAGCGGTGGGCTCCAGTCACAACTCAAATACGAGCCTCTTCGCCCGCAACTCCCGGTCGGAATCACGGGCAAAACCACTTGAGTGAGCGGAAATCGACGACCTGCACCGACCCGCAGGCTGCGTTGGGCACTGTGCAAGATTTCCCGCAGTTTGGCACTATACTCGCTGTGAGTCTGCGTAAGGTGGCCGATGTGACGAACATTACCCACCAAACTGCCACCCGGATAAACCGCCGGTGGGTAGACCAAGCGGCCGATAGAGAGGTTAAGGGCCAAGAAGCCCGCCGCGTTTCACCAACGTTATTGGACTGCGGAGTTGGAAAGTACGTAGCAATTGAGGAAAAGACTATGCCAGCAGCAGGCGTGACCTATCAGCGGACGCGGGAAATGACCATCGATGAACTCTTGCTCGAGAATCGGGTCGTCTTCCTTATCGGCGAGATCAACCAAGCCTCCGCGGCTAGGGTGATGATGCAGATGCTCTATCTTGAGAACATCAAGCGTGGAGCCGACATCAACTTCTACATCAACTCTCCGGGCGGAGCAGTCGACGACACTCTCGCGCTCTACGACACCATGCGGTTTATGTCCGCCCCCATCTCCACATACTGCCTTGGCCGCGCCTATTCCGGCGCAGCGCTCCTCCTCACGGCAGGACAGAAGGGCAAGCGATTTATGCTGCCGCATGCCAAGGTCATGATCCATCAGCCTTACGGCGGGGTCACCGGTCAGGCAGAGGACATCCGCATCCAAGCCGAACAGATTATTAAGAGCAAACGCGAACTCACCCGGATCATCGCTGAGAATACGGGCAGAAGCGTCGAACAGGTCCATGCCGACAGCGAACGCGACAAGTACTTTTCAGCCGAAGAGGCCGTGGCGTACGGCCTCGCCGATGAGGTGCTCAAGCACAACACCAAAACGACGTGATAGTCCCCCCGTTTCAGTTCCGCCCACCCGATATAACTTAAGTCCGACGGAAGCACCGCGTCTTTCCCGTCGCGTTCAGCAGAAGGCACCGCATGTCAAACTATCTTGTCCCCATCGTAATTGAAAAAACTTCCAAGGGCGAACGCTCGTACGACATCTACTCCCGCCTGCTCAAGGATAGAATTATATTCCTGGGGGGGCCGGTCAACGACGATGTCGCCAACCTAATTGTCGCCCAGTTGCTCTTCCTCGCCAACGACGATCCCAAAAACGACATCCATCTTTATGTGAACAGCCCGGGCGGCAGCGTTTCTGCCGGTCTGGCGATTCTCGACACCATGCGGTTCCTCCAGTGCGATGTTTCAACCTACATTGTCGGCCAGGCCGCCAGCATGGGGAGTGTCATTGCGTGCGCAGGAACCAAAGGCAAGCGTTTCACATTGGAGAATGCTCGCAACCTGATGCATCAGCCGCTGCTGGGGGGCGTGTTGGAAGGCCAAGCCACCGACATTGAAATTGAAGCACGCGAGATGTTGCGCATCCGCGATCGGCTTTACAGTCTCTACTCGTCCCAGACCGGGCAAACCGTAGAGCGCATTACCCGCGACTGCGATCGTAATAAATGGTTGGACGATCAGGAGATGGTCGAGTACGGCCTTGTGGACCAAGTGCTTAAGCGAATGCCGATCGTGAAGAAGACCGCCGGGCCGACCGAAGATTAACCTCCTCGAAGTACGTTCTGGGTGTTATAGGGCACCTGATCTGAGTAGTTGAGTTTGTCAAACGCCTCCAGAGCAGGGTCGCGTTTTTTATCGCCAACTCTTCGGTCGCTCTCCTACCAGCCCTTTTTCTCCCCCTTCTCGTCTGGCATGCGGTGATCGGGCCGAGGTTCGCTCACTTCCAAGAGTGGCACGGTTGCCCACTATCCATCTACGCATTTGCCGCCTAGGCATTTGCCGCTGCAATCCCCCGAGAAAACCCACGGACCATACCATCGCCGATGCCCGATGTGAAGCCCGACCTCGCGGTAACTCCCGTTTCGATCACGCTCTCGCACATCGTCGCCGCACGGCTGCGGATCGAAGCCTCCGTGATGAACACTTCTTGCCGCGAGTCGCGTGCGCTCTCCGCGTTGTGCGGGAGCACGGTCTTCACCAAGCGTGAATACTTACAACAAACGGGTTCGTTCAAAGAACGCGGGGCCTGCAACGCGCTCCTGCTTCTCAATGCCGAGCAACGCGCTCGCGGCGTGATCGCGGCGTCCGCGGGAAATCACGCCCTCGCGATGTCGTTCCACGGCCAGCGCCTGGGCATCCCGGTTACAGTGGTTATGCCCACTTTCGCGCCCCTGATAAAGCAGACCCGCTGCAGGCAGCTGGGAACAGAGGTAATATTACATGGTTCTGATATCGCCGAAGCAAAGTTGCACGCCGATGACATCATCGCGTCGCGCGGATTGACTTACATCCACGGTTTCGACGGCCCCGCAGTCATCGCCGGACAGGGCACTATCGGGTTGGAGATTATGGAACAGGTCCCGGACCTTGACGCAATCGTGTGCCCGATCGGCGGCGGGG
>Ga0105049_10000444_pt1 | contig 45165 bp, 40 predicted proteins | sample MAT06_FD_78087 | JGI IMG/M metagenome (GOLD analysis project Ga0105049, IMG submission 78087) | Freshwater microbial communities from Lake Fryxell liftoff mats and glacier meltwater in Antarctica - MAT-06 | ecosystem: Environmental > Aquatic > Freshwater > Ice > Liftoff microbial mat | place...
ATACGGGACCCTGGAGGTGGTTGGCCGCTAGGCCGACAGGCTGGACCGCCTGGCGAATCCCCGCCAACCCCCGCTGAACGTCATTGCCGCAGCTGGTCCCCGCGGTGTCCGAGTGTCACATCCTGGGTCTGACCCCGGATGTGATCGTTCGGTCATGATGGCTTCAGTCCCAACAGTCCGTGCAGTGCCGGGATCGATCGTCGATCCCGGCACTGTCGCGTCGGGGCCTGCGCCCGAACGGGCGTCCCCAGCCGGTACTTTTGAGAGGTGACCTTGCCGCTACTGCGCCGAACCCGACGAGGTGCCGCATCTGGCGTCGTCGCGACGCTGCTCGTGGCAGCAACGGTGGCAGCCGGGGGCCAATGGGCGGCGGCGCAGACCCCGCCCGAACCGGGCGTCGGTGGCGATGTCGGAGAACTCGCCGAACTGGTCGCAGTCGCCGACGAGCCCATCGGCGTCAGTGGCGAGGAAGCCGTCGAACTGCTCGACGAGACCGGCACGACCGAACTCGCCGCCGAGAATGCCGGCATGGAGCCCGACGAATTGGTCGAGGAGCTCATCGAGGATCCGACGATGTTCGTCACGGCCGACGCCATGGTCGGCTACGCGGAGGTGGCGCCGCCAGCGGAACAACTGTCCGGCACCGATGTACTCACCAGGGCTGCGCTCACCGCGCCGCCGGGCGACGTGTTCAATCTGAACTCGCGACCGTCGTCCGGCAAGGTCATCTACCTCGATGTCGATGGCCACGTGACCACTGGTGACTTCTGGAACTCGCCGAGCGTGGCGGGGGTCGATCCGATCGTCTCCGCTCCCTATGTCGATCGGTCGAGCGTCAGCGCTTCGCAACGCGACGACATCTACGAGATCTGGCAGCGGGTGTCCGAGGATTTCCTGCCGTTCGACGTCAACGTGACCACTCGCGATCCAGGTGTCGACGGGCTGCGCAACACCGGTGCGAACGACCAGAACTACGGCCGGCGCATGGTGATCAGCCCGAGCAACTGGGTTGGTGCCGGAACGCTCGGCATTGCTTTGCTCGATGTGTTCGACGAGGACTTCGACCACTCAACGTTCGTGTTCACCGCAGGGCGCAGCGCTCGGGTGATCGCCGAGACGGTGTCGCACGAGGCAGGCCACACGCTCGGGCTCCGCCACGACGGAACGACAGCGCTTCCCGACTACTACGACGGCCACGGGAACTGGGCCCCGATCATGGGACGACCCGTCTCGTCGAACGCGCTCGTCACGCAATGGTCGATCGGCGAGTACGCCGACGCGAACAACCGCGAGGACGACATCGTCGGCATCGCCACCTACACCGGCTTTCGGGTCGATGATGACGTCTGCACGAGTGTGGTCGGCTCCACGTCGACCACCGCCGGGAACATCGGCGCCGGCGGCGACCGCGACGCCTTCGCGGTCGACCTCGGCGTTGGATCGGCGACCGTCACGCTGCGCCCGTCACTCACCGGAGGCTCCAACCTGCACGCACAGGTGACGGTGCGCGACGCAGCCGGCGCCGTCGTGGGTGCCGGCTCGGCCCCCATGGTGGTCACGAACTGGACGTCGGCGGCCACGTTCAACGTGCCGACGCCCGGTCGCTACTTCATCGAGGTCACACCCACCGGCTGGCTCGCGCCGACCAACGGGTTCAGCACCTACGGCTCGATGGGCGAGTACCAGTTGCAGGTCGCCGGAGTGGCGACCGCCGCTGGACCGGCGATTGATTGCGCCGACACGTCGGGTTTCACTGCGGTGACGCCAGCGCGCCTGCTCGACACCCGTATCGGCCAGGGAGGATCGCTTCGCATCCCTGCCGGTGGCCAGATCGCGCTCCAAGTGACCGGCCGCGGCGGTGTGCCGGTCGGGGCCACTGCGGCAGTCTTGAGTGTGGTTGCGGACGATCCGGCCGGCGGTGGGTTCCTCACGACGTTCCCGTGCACGCCGACACGGCCGATCGCATCGACCGTCAACTTCATTCGGGGGCAGACCGTTGCCAACACGGCGATTTCCACGCTGTCGCCGTCGGGCCGACTGTGCATCTTCGCCCTCACCGCGACCGAAGTGGTCGTCGATGTCACCGGCTACCTGTCGCGGGGTGTGGGATCGCGCTTCACTGCGGTCGGTCCGACTCGGGTGATGGACACCCGGAGCGGCCTCGGTGGTGCCGGACGCGTACCGACAGGGGGCACGGTGAGTCTGCCCGCTTCGGCCTTTCCGACAGGAGCGACCGCCGTTGCGCTGAATGTCACGAGCGACGCGGCCTCCGGGGCTGGGTTCGCCACCGTGTATCCCTGCGCGGCGGGTCGGTCGGGTACGTCCACGATCAACTTCGTGGCGGCCGACACCCGCCCGAACAACACGATCGTGGGAGTGAGCGGCGGTGTGTGCATCTACGCCATGACCTCCACGGAGATCGTCGTCGACCTCGTCGGCTACTTCGGGGCCGCCGGGTTGTCGTACCTGCCCGCTGCCCCGACCAGGCTGCTCGACACGCGCGAGACCGTCGGCTATCGCCCACCCGCTGGCACGGTGTCGTATCGTCCGGCGACCGCGTCGCTCGGCGCATTCTCGGCGGTCTCCGCTGCGGTCAATGTGACCGCAGTCGATCATGTCGCCGGCGGATACGTCACCACCTTCGACTGCAACACGCTCACCACGACGTCGGCGCTCAACGCCGTCGCCGGCGAGGTGAACGCGAACGGTGCGATCGTGCCGCTCGACAGTGGCGTCGATTCGTGTCTGTTCACCCAGTCGGGGGGCAACTTCGTGGTCGACCTCAGCGGCTGGTGGGTGCGCTGAGGTCGTTGGTGTGTGGGCCCCGAGCCCCGGCTACCGTTGGATGTCGATGGAGCACCACCCGAAGTTCGAACACAGCCGGTTCATCGGCGACAAGCGCACGCAGTTGGTCTACGACCTCGACGGGTGGGACGACCGGGAGATCATCGACGAGATCGTCGAGCAGGGCGTGGGGCTCTGCTTCGGTCCTGACACGCTCGCTGAGGCCCGCAACCGCGGTTACACGCTGGCCACGCCGGGCGCTCGCCGCCGCCACCGCAAGCCCCGCTCCTGAGGTGAATTGACATGCCGGGGATGAACGAACGGTTCGTCTCGAACGGCTTGCCGCTCGCGTGTCACATCGCCCGCCCGTCCGGTGAAGTCGATCCGAGACCGGCGGTCATCCTGTGTCATGGGTTCCCGATCGCGTCGCTCGACGCCCAGCGGTCGGCGGGAACGTTCCCCGAGTTGATCGATCGGATCTCGCGTGAGATCGGTTGTGCGGCGATGACCTTCAACTTCCGCGGGTGCGGTGAGAGCGAAGGTGACTTCTCGTTGCAGGGCTGGGTCGACGACCTCCGCAACGCGATCGCGCACGTGTTGGCCGAAACCACGCCTGCCGGGATCATCCTGCTGGGCACGAACACGGGTGGCTCGATCGCGATCTGTGTGGCCGCCGACGATCCTCGGGTCGTGGCTGCCGGGTTGCTGAGCCCACGCGCCGACTTCGACGATTGGGCCGAGCATCCGCGTCGCTTCCTCGACCATGCTCGCGAGATCGGGGCGATCCATCACCGCCAGTTCCCGCCGTCGGTGGAGGAGTGGACCCGAGAGTTCCGCCGTTTCCGCCCGGTGGCGTCGGCTCGCCGGTTCGCGCCCCGCCCGTTGCTGGTGATGCACGGTGAAGACGACGACAGCGTGCCCGTGTCCGACGCCCGACAGTTGGTCAACGCCCACGGCAGCGCCGAGTTGAGCTTGTTCGAAGGTGCCGGCCACCGCCTGCGCCACGACCCGAGGGCTGTCGCGGTGCTGTTGGGTTGGTTGGATCGGGTCCGCTCGGTGCAGGCGCACCCGAGCTCCGAACTGGTCTGAACCCGCGTGGGCTGAGATCGCGGTGTGCCACGACCCGCCCGGCACGTCGAAGTGGAACAAGCTCGAACACCGACTGTTCTCATTCATCTCGGGGAACTGGCGTGGCCAGCCTCTCAGCGACATGCACACCATCGTGGAGTTGATCGGCGTGACGACCACCGAAGCCGGACTCGTCGTGTGCGCCGACTACGACGACACCTGGTACGCCAAAGGCATCAAGATCACCAAAGACCAGCAAGCCGAAATCCCGATCACATCCCACGACTGGCAGGGCGAATGGAACTACACGATCGCGACATCGATCCAACGGTGAACCCTGATTGCATCAACATCATCCCAGTTCAGGAGGCACTCCTGGTGGGCGCGCAGCATTCCAGCTGACTGCTCGCACGGTGGATCCAGGCTCAGGCGTCGGCGGAGAGCTGGCTGCGATGCCAGTCGTAGGCGGTCTGCACGATCTCGTCGAGGCCGTACTTGGCCCGCCAGCCGAGGGTCTGCTCGGCGAAGGTCGGGTCGGCGAACGTGGAGACCGGGTCACCGGCGCGGCGCCCGACGATGTCGTACGGCACGTCAGCACCAGCGACACGGCTGGCTGCCTGGATCACGTCGAGCACCGATGAGCCGGTGCCGGTGCCGATATTGATGGCCACCGTGTCGCCACCGGCCGCGAGGTAGCCGAGCGACTCCACGTGGGCGTCGGCGAGGTCGTCGACGTGGATGTAATCGCGGATACACGTGCCATCCGGCGTGGCGTAGTCGTTGCCGTACACCTGGAGCCGCCGGTCGCCGAGCAGGACCGCTTTCATGGCGAGCGGGACGAGGTTGAGCGTTTGCCTCCAGTCCTCACCGATGCGTCCATCGGGGCTGGCGCCCGCGGCATTGAAGTAGCGAAGGCTGACCGATTTCAGGCCGTGCGTGGTGTCATACCAGGCGAGCACCCTCTCGATCATCGCCTTCGTTTCGGCGTACACCGACTCGGGGTGGATGGGGGCCGTCTCGGTGACGGGCACGACGACGGGTGTGCCGTAGACCGAAGACGACGACGAGAACACGACGTTGCGCACACCTGCCGCCAGGCAGGCTTCGAGCAGCTCGACCGCACCGGCAACGTTGTTGCGCCAGTAGCGGGCAGGATTCTCCATCGATTCGCCGACCGATTTGTACGCGGCGAAATGCACGACCTGCTCGACGTGGTGGTCGCGGCAGAGTGCGGTCACGAGGTCGGCGTCGGTGATGTCGCCGACCACGAGCTGCGCGTCGATCACCGCGTCTTCGCGGCCGAGTTCGAGGGAATCGAGCACGACGACATCCCGGCCCGCTGTGGTGACCGCCCGGACCGTGTGTGAACCGATGTAGCCAGCACCGCCGGTGACGAGGGTGGTCATCGCCCCATTATGCCGGGTTGGTTGGGTTCATCGGTTCTCAGAGGTCGCCGTTGCTCCGATGAGCGCAGAGAGTCGCCGGGCGCACTCCCCGCCATCGAACTCGTCGCCGAGTCGTCGGTAGGCATGGTGCGCCCAGGAGTCGGTTTGGGCGGGGTTGGAGGCAGCGAGCGCAAGACCACATGCCAACGACTCGACGCTGCCTGGCTCGACGAGAAGGCCGCATCCGTCGAGTACGAGTGCGGGAATCGACCCGGTCGGGGTCGAGACGACTGGTGAGCCGTTCGCCATTGCTTCGATCAGAACGACGGGGATCCCTTCTTGTTCGGCGTTTTCGGTGACGATACCGGCAAGACCGAGATTGGCCGTTCCCGGAGCGTGGTACGGAGTTGGTCGAGTGCGAGCGTGCCACGGAACGTCACCGAATGCCCGATCCCCAGCTCGTTGACCACGTCGCCAACTCGTTGTCGAAGTGGTCCGTCTCCGATGAATTCGAGCACTGCGGTCGGGTGATGCACGAGATGCAGAGCGAATGCCCGGACGAGCAACTCCTGTTGCTTCTTCGGGACGAAAGCGCCGGCGCAGACGAATCGGTTGTTGTCGACGGGGATCGAGCTCCAGTTCTCCGACTCGCCGATTTTCACTCCGGTGCGGATGAGTTCGATGTGGGTATCGGCGTCGTGCTCGCGTCTCAGACGGTTCATATCTGCGAGGCCGAGTTCGTCGGCGCACCGCAAGAACGCCGCCGTCGAGAACTTGGCGCGCATGTGATTCGCGCTGTCGAGATCCCAGCGGTATCCGGTTGCGCTCCATGAAACGCCGGAGATCTCGGAGGCGACCATTGCCATCGTTGCCGTGTGTGACATCCAGTACGCGTGGATGTGGCGCGCCTTGCTGGAGCGAACGAATTCGGCGAGCCACAGCGCTTTGGGGTTCCGCAGGATTCCCCACAACTGACGACATGCTGTCAGCGGGTGCCGTCTCACCGTGCGCAACGCCCCGCGTGCAATGTCGATGGAGAAGACAGCGGGGCTCACGACACGGCCAATCAGACCGGAGTCGACTGCTGAGTGCTCGGCGACGCTGTTTCGACGTCGGGCCGGCACCACCCAGAATGATGTGGAGATCTGTCGAAGAGCATTGAGTTCGTCGAGTACGAAGATCTCCGCTCGATCGCTGAACGGCGTGGAGGTCGTCACGAACACCGCAGCCGACGTCGCGAATGCGTCATTCGTCCTGGCTGAATCGTCTGGTGTCATTTCTGAGCTCCTGTCCGCTCGGAGTTGTCGCCTCACCGACTCGACCATCTCGCCGAGTTCGTCGAAGACCCGGCGTCTCGGCCGCCATCCGGTGGCCAGGGTGATCGGCCGGTTGTCGAGTCGGACCCAACCGAACTCGGCTCACCTGTGCCAACGCGAACGTCGGTGGTCGGCGTCCGTCCCGGCAGGGTCGTGAGCCGCTCGATGATCGATCGCAGGGTGACCAGTTCGGGGCTGCCGACGGGATACGTGCCGGAAGCCTTCGAACGAACGCATGCTGCGACCAACTCTGCGAGGTCATCGACGTGGAGGAGGTCTCGCGCGTCGTCGAGTGTCCCGACGATCTGGATCGGCTCGTTGCGCAGCGCTCGTGCGGTGAACACGACGACCGCGCCCAAGCCGCGGTTCGGGTCCTGGCCAGGGCCATACACCGCTGTGGGCTATAGAACGATGGGGGCTGCGCCGAGCGCTCGGGCACCGGCAATCAACGCGCCCTCGGCCGTGGCCTTCGCCCAGCCATATGCTGATGGCGGATCTCCGTTGGAATCGCGATCACGACGTGCGCCGCCCGAGGAGATGAAGACGAGTTGGCGGCCGTTCGAGAGAGGCTGCGAGCAGGACATTGGAGACTTGCCGAGATGTTGGTGAGCACTCGTTCGGAATGATCCGGATGGGGGTCCTGGGGTGGCCGGACCATGCCGCGTGGCACACGACGTCGATATCGAGACGGGAGATCGATGCCGACAACCTCTCGACACTGGTCAGATCGTCGATGATCCATTCGCGTGTGGACACTTCAGGGAACAAGGCGTCGAGGAATTTGCCGTCGCGAACCAAGTCCCACGACTTCGAAGCCCGTTGCGCGAAGGGTGTTGACGATGCTCGATCCGACGAAGCCCAGGGCTCCGGTGACGAGGAAACGCGGGCCGCCGGCTTGCATCGAGCCGCCGCCCGTCGCCGTCTGAGAGGTGCGGGTGATAGCTGGTCATCGTCGTCCTGGAGGGTCTTCGTCGGCGACCCGTTGCATGGATCGTGTTCCGGCGTACAGCGCTGCGGTGACGAGCGCCAGATTGTATGAGTACCACAGCACGAAGCTCTCGGTGGTGTGTTCTACGACGAGAAAGACCGTCATTGCAGCCAACCAACCCGCCAGGAGTCCTCCGTGCAGCCACATGTATCTCACCGCCGCGACACAGCTGGCGCCCAGAAAGACCGTGATGGCGATGCCGCCGACCACTCCCGTGCCCACGGCCATTTCGAGGATGCTGTTGTGTGCGCTGTCGTACCCCGGCGGCAGGGCTGACGCTGGGAGTTCCGAGCTGTTCCAGACTCCCCAGAATCCATACCCGGTGAGCGGTCGATCAGCGATGAGCGATCGGACCGCACGCCAGATGGTTCGACGGTTGGTCAGGGTTGCCTCGGCGCCCACGAGTGACATCAACCGCTCGAGGTTGACGAAGACGAGCACGACCGAGAGCACGGCGAACCCCGCTGCTCCGGTGGCAGCGGTCGCTCCAGAAATTCGACCTCGGAGCGTCCTGCGAGCAATCCAGACAACTCCCGACACACCAACTCCGATGATCACTGCGACCACAGGCGTCGTACTGCGCGAGCCAACTGCCATCCACGCGGCGCACGCAATGCTCACGAGCGAGTACTGGGTGATCAGGGGTGGCCAGCGCCGGCTACGAAGGTCGGCCAAGAGCGGTGGTGTCGAGACGAGCACCAGCGCCGCAACCGGTCCCAGCGAGTTTCGGTTGGCGAAGATTCCTTGGTAGAAGCCTTGGTCGAAGCCGAACTGGTCGGGTCCCATCAGCCCGATCTCCGGCCACAAGGCAACCACTGCGGCGCTTGCGAGGATCGGAATACTCGCGCCGTAGAACACGATTCGTGAGAGCTCGCTCAGTGTACAAAGGGTGCCAAGAACGGCACCGAACAAGATGATCCCGACGGTTATCACTGATCGCTGGGGGCTGAGCGTCGGTGCTGTCGACCACAGGTTCGAGATGAGCAGCAAGGCGATCGTGAAGCCGATGATCGCCGAGGCGAACCGGACCGTAAGTACCTCCTTCCATTGTCTCGCGAAACCGACGAGGCCGATCGCAGCGACGCCGAAGAACGGCAGAAAGAACCAGGTCGACTCGAATGACAGCGGGTCTCCGGCGATTCGAATCGCCATGAACACGGACGGGCCGTTGGTGAGGATCGCAATGCACAGTGCGCCGAGCAGGACAACTCCGAGGGGTCTGCGGACGGACGACTCTTCGCTGCTCTGCCTCACGTCGGCGTGGGCATCAGCAGATGCATCGCCGGCTTCGATGTGCGGTTCGGGGCATGCGAGGTCCACATCGCCAGTATTACCTCCCGCTTGGACTGGTTCTGCGTCGTCGGCCTGGTGGTGGCGCGTCCGCAGCCGGCCGCGCTGCTGCTCCCAGTAGTGATCCTGCCGTCCCGACATGCTTCTCGATGTCAGATGATGCCCCCGATGAAGCCCTGCGCGAATTCCGTCGGATGGGCAACCTCGATCGAGCATGGGTTGCCCTGACCGTCGCAACGGTGACGGGGCCCATCCTCGGGCTTGCTATCCAGACGACGTGGGACGCAGGACGTGCGATCCGCATTTTTCGGCTTGGATACGCTGATCAAACCTCAGTTTCGGATCAGGGGTAGCGCCGCTCGTCGAATGAGATGATAGGTGGCGTACGACCTGTCAGCGCTGTAGCCCTCGCTGATCCAAGTCTTGATGACGGGTCGATTCCAAGACTCCGTTGAGATCGTGACCTGGGCCGCGTCGTGCGCCCACGCCCAATCCGCCCACCCTCGCGTCAAAAGACGATAGACGCCTTCTCCACGAGATGCAGGTCGAACCCCGGCCAGTGCGACATCGAAGCCGGAAGTTGTGCGATGCAAGATCGCAATGCCCGCAACTCGTTCTCCTGACGACGGGATGGCGAGCGCAGCGCCGCCGCCCTTCAGTAACGCGGCTGCCCACTCGACATAAGCATCCACCAAGGGAAACGAAGGGATGAGCGGATCGTAGGACCAATGGTTACGGTAAGTGGCGAAGACATCCGCGACACCCGCGAGTGCGTCGTCGACTTCGAGCTCGACGACCGAGACCCCAACCGACTCCCGACGATTCAATCGATAGTACTCGAGATCATGCGTCCGCACGATGGCGTACATCTCGAGTAGGTCCTGCACCCAGTTGCCGTCAGGGCCGAGCGCTGCCCGCACGAGAACGACGTCATAGTTCGGCTCCATCACATCCTCCGGATGCGGGGCCGGGCCCTGCTGTGTCACCCTGCCAACGTGAAGACCGAGTCGTTGAGATTCCGCAAGAGCGTCCTGAACGAGCGCAGCACTCATCACGAACCAACGTAGGCAATCACGGAGTCGATCACCTCCCCCTGCTGGGCGTCGGTGAGGTCATAGAACAACGGCAAACGCAACATGCGGTCAGCGACCGAGCGTGACACGGTCGGGACTGCAGGGGTTCGACCATAGCGCTGTCCAGCAGGCGCAGCGCTGAGCGATTGATAGTGGAAAGGGGCAAGAATTCCATTGGCACCGAGATGGGTGCGCAGTTCCTCGCGCCGCTCAAGATCGGACAGCAGCACGTAGAAGAGATGGCCGGGTTGCTCGCAGCCGTCAGGCACCGTCGGTAGTCCGACTCCGTATTGAGCTGCCCAGCCCGCAAGTTCAATCGCATACCTCTCCCAGATGGCCCGACGCCGGGCTGTGATCTCATCCAGCCGTTCGAGCTGCGGGAGTAAGTATGCGACCAACGGTTCAGCGAGCAAATAACTCGAGCCTCGTCCGACCCAGTTGTATTTGGCAACCGAGCCTCGGAAGAACGCGGCTCGATTCGTACCCTTCTCGCGCAAGATCTCGACCGCCTCGACGTCGGCTGGATCGGCGATAACGATTGCTCCACCCTCGCCGCAACTGATGTTCTTTGTCTCATGGAAACTCAGGCAGCTGAATCGACTCATGGTGCCGAGCGGCTGACCGTGGTCAGTTCCACCGAGGCCGTGTGCGTTGTCCTCGATCAGCACCAGCCCGTGCTTCTGGGCAATATCGCCGAGCGCGACGAAGTCGCACGCCACCCCTGCATAGTTGACGGCGATGATCGCACGCGTCCGCGGTCCAATGGCGTTCGCCACCGAGTCGGGATCGAGATTTAGCGTGTCCGGGCTGACGTCGGCGAACACAGGTGTCCCGCCAGCCATGACGACGGCTGTGGCGGTCGAGGTGAAGGTAAAGTCAGGCATCACTACCTCGTCGCCGGGCTGGAGGTCGATGGCCAACGCAGCGATTTCTAGGGCCTGCGTACACGAGGGAGTGAGCGCGACGGTTGCTCCGTTGTGAACCGACGAGAGCAACGCTGTAGCACGTTGTCCCAGCGGTCCGTCGCCACTCATATGACGAGAACGGTGCATTTCGTCGAGGAGAGGCTGAGTCTGATCGGGCCAACAAATCGGTCGATTGAATGGAATCATCTTTTAGAAAGCTCCTCGACAGCGGTTCGAAGTTCGGGATTGCAGCGCAGAAAGAGCGGACCAGGGGCTACGCGCCGTCGGTAGCGGCGCAAGCCGTCCGAAAGCTCGCGGGACGACATCCCACGCCCCATGGAATAGCGAATACTTCGCGGGTCGCACCACCACTGCGCGGGGGCCTCCCCGGCCAAAACGGTGAGCAGGCGCTGGGCGACCAACGATCGATCGGTATAATTTCGAGTCCACCCGAACTCTTCTGCTGGAACGTCTTCAGTCCTCAGGCGTTGGACCGCATCGCGAACCACGGTCTCAAGGTGGTCAGGGTGATGGAGCGGCGGCGAGGTGCCATCAGGATGATGGTGACACCAGGCCTCGCCGCCATAGCCGAACACGAGGGCTGGCACGCCCGCGAGCCTCGATTGGCAGGCAACCCCGCCAGCGGGGGTGTCGGAATACAACTGATCAATCACCAAACTCGCGCGCGCGATCTCCCGGACGAATTCCGAGTTGGGTAAGCCTTCGAGTCTGCGGTAGCTGATGACGCCTTCTTCGGCGAGTCGGTGCAGAACGCGCTCTATGGGCTCGGTGCCCTTTGCTCCCGGATCAGTTGGAGCGTGAACGACGAGAGGAGGGCTCACTCGGTGCTTTGCCACCCGGGTGAGGTCATGCGGATAAGGCAAACCGATTGCGCCGAAAGAGACAAACGGTCGGCGATGGAGCTGCGAGGAGAGCGGGTTCGACACGATCACCGTGGCGAACTGCTCGGCTAGGCGGAGCTGCGCGACTTTGCCGACTGTCCGCAGTGCCAACCGAACCGGGCCCATTCGCAACAGCGCCCGGTCGAGGTAGGGCGGACGAGAATCGATGCCGAGATACACGACGACCACTCGTTTCCCGGCGAGGCGAAGTATGGGCAGGTCGAGACCCCAGAGGAATGAGTGGTTTGCCAGGAACACAAAGGTGTCGAATCTGCGTATGGAGCGGACAAACCCGCAGACTCGTGGAAATTTGGACGGTGTGATGGCGGCGGGATTCGTACCGGCGAAGGAGTAGCGATCACCCGTCAGCACAAATCGGTCTGCAGAAACACCTGCGCTGCGTAGACCTTCGACGAGATTCACTGCGTAGCCCGCTACTTCGGCGGTTCCAACGAAGACGCGCGACGGCCTACCCTGACGGCGGCCTCGCATCGACGGCCTCTGGCGAGCGCCGTTCACGCCTGGCCGCCGACCTCTGCGTTCACATCGCACCCCAAGCTGAGCGACGCGCTCGGTCATACCTCGGCGGAGGGGCGTGACCGGCGCGTGGTGGTTTGGTCAAGTTCGTCTCGTTCATCGACGTCGATTTCTGCTGTCGGGGTGATGTTCGCGTATCGCTCGCAACGCGCTCGCCTCACCGCTGGTTCGGAGATGCGACAACATACCCTACGGACATTTCGACCCACCCGACGGTAGTCGCTGGTTGATCACCTCAAAGGGACTCATCCACGAGATGCAGGGTGGCTCGCAGACGAACGAGGTCGGAGATCTTGGGCTCGTTGGGTCGATTGTCGGTGCGGTCGCAACGGGCTGCGCGACATGTTCGGCGGCTTCGCGCTCGATCAACTCGAGCCCCACAAGGCGCAGCGCTCGCTCGGCGGGCCGGGTTGGCCCACCTCACGGCAGGTTCTGACAACCCACTACGCCGCCGTCCCACGCGTCGCCTTCACACCCCAGCTCGCACTCTGATTATCGCGGCCAGGCAGTAGCCTGCCGACAATGTCTCATGGAACGGCCGATGTGGTCGAGCGAGCCCGGTTCATTGACTACTTCGGTGATCTCGGTCGGCACCCGCAACTCGTCGACGGCGGGGTCTGGTACGAAACCGGCCCGGGTTTCATGCAAAGGTTTCCCTTCCACGAGGTCGTGCCGCTGAGTTCAACGCCCGGTCAGGGGCTCTTTCGCACGCGGCGTGTGCAAGCGGCGAGGTTCGGTCGCCAACCAGCAGTGGAGGACGCTCCGTCCAGTTCGCTCTGGATCCGCCGGCGTCCGTATTCGATCGACGATCTGAGCGCAAACACCCGGAGCAAGGTTCGACGTGGTCTCAAGCGGACCCGCATCGAACGCGTCGATTTCTCGGAACTCCGGACTGCGGCCATCGACCTGCTCGCAAGCACGGCTGAACGTCAAGGTGTGAGCTACCGGGACCGCGATGCCAAGCGGTGGTCCCAGTTTTGTGACGTGGCGCCACGTCACAACATGATCGAAGCATGGGCAGGCTACGTCGACGACCAGTTGGCGATATTTGCCGTTTGCTTTGAGGTCGAGAACTGCTTTCAGATCTCGACCGTGCGTTCTGACAGCGCCCTGCTCAATCACTACCCGAACAACGCGCTGGTGCACACGCTGATGACCGAAGCGGACAAACGAGACTCGGTCGACACCGTTTGCTATGGACTTGCGAGCCTTGACCGTTCGACTTCTGGCCTCAACGACTTCAAGCTTCGAGCAGGTTTCGAGGCTGAGCCGATCGACGATGTGATTCTCGCACGCCAACCGTTTGCTTCGGCTCGCGTGCTCGGACGTGGCCTGAGTCGGGTCGAAGCGCGGTCCCACCGCTGGGCCCAAGCCGCAACCGTGGCGAGAAGTGTTGCGTGGTGGAAATCCGACGAGAAGCGTGTAGCACGCATGAGTGGCGCAGCGTCCTGAGACTCGATGCCTCCCCCCGACGTCAGAAGGCTGCTGGCGGCCTGCTCGTCCTCCTGATCGTCACTCCGGCGGCGACCATGGAAGTAGTAGTCCTGCTGAGCGCATTGTGCGTAGTCGGCATCAGCTACTTGATAAGTGGGTCAAGGAGTTTTGACCGGGCGGCGCGGGCCACAATGCTGTTCATCGTCGTTGCTGGACTGGTGACCGCGCTTCGCGCAGTTTTGTTCGGTTACCCCCTGTCGGGATTCCTGGGCGACTTCTCGGATTGGTTCCGGTTTTACCCGGTTGCGATCGGGGCAGCTTGTCTTGCGCCGATTCGTCGAAGCTTAGACTTGACCGCTGTCGTTGCGTTCGTTGCTGTAGCGAATGCGCTCTTCGCTCTTGGTCAACTTTTCGCACCGGCATGGTTCCGCTTCATCTATGTGGCACACGGTACGTTGCATCACTACGACTCGGCTCTCCTTGTGTCGTCGCGCCCGGCTGGGCTATTCGGATCACCGGGCGAGCATGGCACGGCGGCGGCCCTTCTTGCGATTTTGTTCCTGTCTCGCTACCTTCGTTCCGCGAAGAGCCTCACCGGCATCGGCCTTGGAGCCTCTGTTGTCGCGTTGATCGCTTCTCAGTCCCAAACATCGTTCGTTGCGTTTTTTGCTGGAGCGTCAGCCCTACTCTTCGCGCAGTGGCCGTTGTTGCGCAATCGTCGCAGGTGGCTTGCCGCTCGGCGCACAGTTGTTGTCGCACTGTGTGCCGCGCCGCTGACGATCCTGTTCGTTGTGAGCCGACTTCGCTATCTCGTGTTCTTGTTCACGATAGGTACGGGTCGGTCGTCATATCAGTTGCGTCAAGAACTCTGGGCTGGGCTCCATCGAGATTGGGCGGCAAACCCGAGTGCCGTGCTCTTGGGTGGCGGTCGCTACGGTCTCGGTCGCGAGCGCACCAGTGTGGTCGACAGTGATCTCCGTTACCTGCTCTACATATACGGATTGGTTGGGATCGGGCTTTTTCTCGGGTTGATCGGCTGGGCAATTGCCACAAGTCGTTTCTTGATCCGCGCCGAGTTTTTCGCAGTTGCCGTCGTCGCTGTTGTGGCTTCTTGGGCAAACAGCTTCGTCGCCGATCCCCGAATACTCGCCGTGTCGATGATTTTGTTGCTGACCGGCGTCGGAGTTCGTCTTCGTCCTGCTGAACCAACGGCAGATGACGCTCAGGTCGAGCGAGCAGCGTTGCATCTGTGACGGACTCGGTGAAGTCTGCTGATGGGCTCATTCGGTCCGCAGCGAAGTACAGCCTGGGCACCACACTTTACAAGTTGCATGTGCTGCTCGTTCTCCCGATTTTCGTCTTTGCGTATAGCGAAACCGAGATGGGCAGTCTCGAACTCGCCCTGTTCGTCGGCGGCCTCGCTATCGCGCTTGCGAGCTTCAACCTGCAGGCAGTTGTGTCGCATCGATACGCATTGTCACCTGCAGAACGCCGCCCGATTGTCGCTGCGCAGGGCTTGGTGAGCATGGCGACCATGACGGGTGTTGCGCTCGTGGTTTCTGGGTTCATCGTGGCGGCCCAAAGCTTCCTCGTTCCCGAGATCGGCGATCGTTCAGTCCTGCTGGTTGCAGTGCTCGTCGGGTCGAGCCTGTCGGCACTGTCCGGAAACTGCAGCGTCTTGTTCCAGCTCCGTTCGAAGCCTCGGTGGTTCAACCGGCTCTACCTGTCCTGGGCGCTCATCGTCCTGAGTGGCACGGCCGCAGCAGCAATGGCCTCCGATGGGGCCGAGGGTTATGCGTTTTCGATGATCGTCGCTGGAATTGTCAGCATCGGATTGACGGTCGTGGGGCTTCGAGCGGAAATTCGGTCGATGCGGCGTGAACCTCATTGGGGCACGGATCTCGCCGCCGTGGTGCGCAGCGACATCCGTCGGGGCGCAACCCTGCTCCCGTTGATGCTGCTCGGGTGGCTGCTCCTGACGGTCGATCGCAAGATTCTGAGTGTCCGTGCGGACCTTGCGGAGGTCGGAATCTATGGAGCGGCAGTACGCATCGCCAATGCGGTCACCGTTGTTCTCGGACCGCTTCAGGTCGCCTGGTGGGACATCGCGATGAATCGGGACGAAGCGGACGTTCCGGGCTTCCTGCGGCGCCTGCTCTGGCTGCAAGGTCTCGGAACGCTGCTGTTCGTCAGCGGAGCAGTCGTCGCGGGCCAAGGGCCGATCCCCGCATTGCTCGGCGACTGGTTCCAACCGGGAATCCGCCTCGTCCCCACCCTCGTGATCTGCGCCACACTTCTGTCCGGCTATGTGATCCCGAGCGCGTTGTTGACCAAAGATGGTCGATTTCGTGCCATGACCGCAGCGTATGCCGCAGCGGTCGCCGCGAACCTCACGCTGAACCTCGTGCTCGCCGGACCCTACGGAGCGGTGGGTGCCACATTCGCCAACTTGGTCTCGTATTTTCTCTTGACGGCGCTGACCTGGCTCCCGGTCCGCTCGGTCTTGCGCGAGGCGACATCCGGCCAGGCGTTGCGGATCGCAGCCCCATATGGGATCTCGCTCGTGCTCGCGTTGTCGGCATTGCTGATTCCCTCGCTTGTTCTCACGGGTTGGTGACCGGTCTCATCGACAGAGCGGGAGCCGACGGTGCCGGGCGGTATGGTCCCTTCGATGGGACCTGACGTGCATATCCACGAGACAGCGATCGTCGAAGATGGGGCGACCATCGGGACCGGCACAGCGATCTGGCATCACGCCCACGTGCGGTCGGGGGCGTCGATCGGAAGCGATTGCGTGATCGGCAAGAACGTGTACATCGACATCGGAGCGCGTGTCGGGTGCCGGGTGAAGATCCAGAACAATGTCAGTGTGTTTGCTGGCGTCACGCTTGGCGACGACGTGTTCGTCGGACCGAGCGCTGTGTTCACCAACGATCTGACACCGCGTGCGCACAATGTTGATTGGCGCATCTCGCCGACGCTGGTCGAGGATGGTGCCTCCATCGGTGCCAACGCCACGGTGGTGTGCGGTCATCGCATCGGCCGCGATTCGATGGTCGCTGCTGGCTCGGTTGTCACGAGGGACGTCCTTGCGAACGAATTGGTAGCCGGGAATCCGGCACGGACGCTCGGCTGGGTTGCCCGCTGCGGACACGTGGTGAGTAGAGGGCCTGACCGGCCGACCGACTTCGTCTGTCGGCAGTGCGTGAACTGAGTTCGCCGTCCACTCAGGACAGTTCGATCATCCGTTCACGAATGTCGAGCGGTGGATGACCGAGCTTGTCGGGGGAGAGAGGGGGGACTTGGGTGTGCGTGATCAGTTGGTGCTTCGAGCGCGACTCGGACTCGGTCGGCGCGAGCAGTTCTTCGTGCAGTTTCTCCCCAGGGCGCAATCCCGTGAACTCGATGTCGATCTCACGACCGGATCGATGAATCATCCGCTGCGCCAATTGATGGATCATCACCGGCTCGCCCATGTCGAGGATCATGACATCGGCGTTGTCTCCGATGGCGCCCGCCTGGATTACCAATTGCACTGCTTCGGGGATCGTCATGAAGTAACGCGTGGCAAGCTTGTCGGTAATCGTGATCGGGCCACCCCTCGCGATCTGGTGCTGAAAGATCCCCAGGACGCTGCCGCGTGATCCCAGGACGTTTCCGAAACGTACGGAGAGGTATCGAGCATCGGTTGACTGCAAACCGTAGTCAGCAGTCAACCGCTCAGCGACCCGCTTCGAGTATCCGAGGACGCTCGTCGGATTCGCCGCTTTGTCGCTCGAGATGTTGACCACGACCGCGACGCCGACGTCTGCCGACGCCTGCAGGACGTTCCACGTCCCGATCACATTCGTCTTGTAGGCCTCGCTCGGATATCGCTCGAGAAGCGTCAGATGTTTGAGCGCAGCAGCATGGAAGACCACCTCGGGTCGTCGATCCTCGAAGATGTCGTTGAGCGTGCCGAGGTCCCTGATATCGACCAGGACCGTCTCTGGAGTGTTCAACAGCGAACGCCCGTGGATCGACATCTCGACGGCGTGGAGGGCGCTCTCGTCGCGGTCGAGCATGATGAGTTCTGATGGTCCGAGTCGGCTGATCTGGCGGCACAGCTCGCTGCCGATGCTGCCGCCCGCTCCGGTGACCAGAACGCGACGGCTGGCGATGTAGCTGGCGATGGCGTCGATATCGGTGTTGATCTGGCGCCGACCGAGCAGGTCCTCGTCGGAAAGGTCGCGAATGTCGTTCGCCGTGAGCCGGCCATCGAGCACTTCTTCCAGGGATGGCAGCACCTTGACGGAGAGTCCCTGCTCGCCGGCCAGCGACGAGATCTGCTCGATGGTGTCCGCGTCTGCCGTTGGCAAGGCGATGAGCAGCGTGGTCGCCCCGGTTCGGTCGGCGGCGTAGTCGAGGTCGGCGCGGGTTCCGAGCATCGGAACTCCCATGATGCTCAGTCGCTTCTTGGCAGTCGAGTCGTCGAGGAAACCGACTGGCAAGTATCTCGAGTTGTGGTTTCTCAGGAGGCTGGTGACGATGTTCGCTCCTTCCTCCCCCGCCCCGTACACCAGCATTTTCTCAGCGTTGCGAGGATTCGGCCGACGCAACTTCTCGAGGAGGAGCCTCCACGCGTATCGGATTCCTGCCATCAGTACGAGGCCGAACAATCCTCCGACGATCACGGAACTCTGCGGGATCGGTCGCTCGGTGAAGTACCGCTCGTTGAGTAGATACAGCGCCACGTTCGCCGTGACGACGGTCGCACACAGGGCCGCTACCTCGTCGTAGGAGCCGTAACGCCATTTCCCGCGATACAAGCCATATGCGAATCCCGAGAGAACCTGCAACGCCGCAATGAGTGGCACAACACGCCAGAACCCGTCGGCGATCTCGTCGTCGAGGGTGAGATCGAGCCGGAGGTAGACAGCGAGCGCCAGTGCGCTACACATCGCGACCACATCGAGGATGATCCGAGCCGGCACCACGAAGCGGTGGTGCCGGACGCTCATCTCGAGCAGCCGATCGCGCAGTTTCTGCCCTTCAGCGATCACGATGTCGCTCGGACCTTCGACGGCAACGGCTCGGATCGTTGCAGAATCACGCCGAGCGTGCGAGCAATGACACCGAGATCGCCTCGAAAGCTCGCATCACGGAAGTACTCGACATCGATTGCGATCTTGTCACGGCTCACCGCAAGGTAGGCAGCGTCGACGTCGTGCGCCGCTGCGAGGAGCTGTTCTTCGTGGCGATATCGGATGGACGCCGGAGACGTGATGCCGGGCCGCCACGTGAGAATGACCCGCTGGGCGTCGTCGTATCGCTCGACATAGCGAGGGTCCTCGGGTCGAGGGCCGACCAAGCTCATCGAACCGACCATGACGTCGAACAATTGTGGTAACTCGTCGATCTTGAGCGAACGGAGGACCCGCCCCGTTGCCGTGACCCGCGGATCGTGTGACGATGTGATCGCGGGCCCGTTACTCGACTGGCGCATGGAGCGGAACTTGTGAACCTTGATGGGCTTGCCGTTGCGGCCGACTCGAACTGCGGTGAAAAGGATCGGTCCGCGTGATGAAACCGCGACAGCGAGTGCCGCCAGTACGAGGATCGGGCCGAGAACTGCAATACCAATGGTTGCGGCGGTCGTGTCGAACAGGCGCTTACCCACGTAGTTCGGCGAGACGATCGTGGGTAGCGGGGACGTCATCGGCCGAACACGTCGCAGATCTCTCGGACGGCGTCAGCGACGTCCGACGCATCTTCGAGCGTCATCTGATTGTTGAGTGGCAGGCTGACCAGTCGCTCGTACTCGGCCAAGGCAATCGGGAAGTCGTCGGGAGCGAACCCGTACTTGTTGGCGTAGTACGGGTGCAGATGGACAGGGATGAAGTGCACGCTGGAGCCGATGTTGCGTTCGCCCAGTTCAGAGATGAACCTCGATCGGTCGATGGTCAGCCGATCGAGCCGGAGACGAATCGGGAAAAGGTGAAGAGCGGACACCGAACCCGGCAACTCCCGCGGTGCATCGACAGCGGGAAGTCCGTCGAGATCTGCGAGGTACGAATCGACGATCGCTCGTCGCCTCTGTTGGAACGACTCGAGTCGCTGGAGCTGAACCAGTCCGATTGCGGCCTGGATGTCGGTCATGTTGCACTTGAATCCGGGTCGCACGACTTCGTAGAACCACGAACCGCCCTTTCCGTAGCGATTCCATGCGTCGCGATTCAGCCCGTGCAGGCTCCACAATCGGGCCTCGTCGATGAACTCGGTCGACCCGGTCAGCATGCCGCCTTCAGCGGTCGTCAGGTTCTTGGTGGCGTAGAAGCTGAACGCGGTGCTCCGTGAAATGCCTCCATCGACGGTTGGGTCCCCGATCATCCGCCCGTCGAATGTCGCAGGCAACGCGTGCGCGGCGTCCTCGATCAGGTGGAGTCCGCGCGAGGCTGCAATTGCATCGATTGCGTGCATGTCGCACGGATGACCCGCGTAGTGCACGGGCATGATGCATCTGGGCGTCAGGATCCCGCCGGCTACGACCTCGTCGATCGCAGCGTCGAGTGCTGCAGGGCTCATGTTGAGTGTCGCCGGATCGACATCGACCAGTATCGGGATTGCGCCGACGTGCTCGATGACGTGCACGGTGGAGCAGAACGTCATCGTCGTGGTGAACACGGCGTCGCCGGGCCCGACGCCGTGCGCCGCCAGTGCGACCTGGAGTGCATCGGTGCAGGATGACAACGCAAGGGCCGCCGGCGCATTCACGTAGTCGGCGAACTCGGCCTCGAACCGCTTCGTTTTCGGCCCGGTGGTGATCCAATCAGAACGCAGAGCGTCAACGACGCCGGCGATCTCGTCATCGCCGATGTTGGGCGGAGAAAAAGGAAGGAACTCGGCTCTCACCCGCTCATTCTGGCCCAAGAGTCGTTGAACTCCTTGCATTTGGTGGGTGCTGTTGCGTCACGTTGGTGCCACCCGCCAAGGGTCCGCCGGTTCGGTCAGAGCACTGATCGACGGATGAACTCGACGACTTGCAGCGCTCGAAGACCATCAGTTCCCGTGACGAGCGGGCTGGCACCAGTGCGGACGCACTCGGCGAAGTGCGACAGTTCACGCGCCAACGGTTCGCCGCGGTTCTCGAGGAACGGCACCTCGGTCACGCTGGACTGGCGGTAGGTGGTGCCGGATTCACCGAGGTACTCGTGCCGCGTCATACGGTGGATGACGATGGACTGCTGGAGCAGGTCTGCAACGACGACACTGTCGCGTTGGGTCACCTCGATCCGCCTGGTCTTGCTTTGGCCGAGACGACTCGTGCTGAAGTGAACCGTCCAGTCGTTGTCGAGAACGGCGACAACGCTCGCAAGATCCTCGGCTTCGCCGTGGACGCAGCGGACGACACCGCTTGCATGGCGAACGCTGACGCTCGGACCGGCGAGCGAGAGCACCGCATCGATGTCGTGGATCATGAGATCGGCAATGACGCCGTCGCCGATGCGTGGCGAGTATGGCGAGATTCGGGACGCGTCGATGTGGAGCGGTTCGTCCAGGAATCGTGCGAGTTCGGCGACCGCGCTGTTGAACCGCTCGATGTGGCCGACGGCGAGCACGACGCCGGACTCTGCACACACCCTGATGATCTCCTTGGCTCCGGCAATGTCGATGGCCAACGGCTTCTCCACGAGCAGACGGGCGCCGCGGGCCGCCAGCGACGATGCAGCGTCGACGTGAAATGCGGTAGGAGCAGCAATCACGGCCGCGTCGATCGGCACATCGATGTCGTCGACGCTGGTGAAGACTGCCGCACCGCAGGTCGCGGCCAGGGCCTCTGCCCTTGACCGGTCGATGTCGACGACTGCGGCAACGCTGATGTCGGGAAGGGAGTTGGCCACACGAACGTGGTTCGAACCCATGATGCCAGCACCGACAACCGCCAAGCGGATCGGCTTCACCTCATCGCCTTCGCACAACTCTCGATGATGTGTTCGAGGTCGCCCGAACTGAGTAGCGGGTGCACTGGGAGGCTGACGACCTCGCGACACATTCGCATCGTGTTGGGAGCCTCGGTGGTGATCACTTGCGGATGGTTGCGATACGGGGCGTAGTCGAACGCTGCGGTCGGGTAGTAGATCCCCGAGGCAACACCGAGAGTCGCAAGCCGGTCCATGAACTCGGCTCTGGGCCGGTGGGCGTCGTCGGTGATTCGCACCGTGAACTGGTGATAGACGTGGGTGCGACCAGGTGCTGGCTCCGGTGGGACGATCAGCCCCGGTATGTCGCTGAGCCCGTCGCGCAAAACCGAGGCGTTGTGCTGTCGCCGGTGGTTGTTTGCTTCCATGGTGTCAAGTTGTGGGATTCCGACCGCGGCAGCGAGGTTCGTGAGCCGGTAGTTGTGACCGGCGAGTTCGTACTGGTACCGCTCGCGCATGCCGTGGTTGCGCAGAAGCCTGAGTCGGTCGGCCAGCGCATCATCGTCCGTGGTGACGAAACCCCCTTCACCCGTGTACAGATTCTTGGTTGCGTACAGGCTGAAACAGCCCATCCCGGCCGCACCCGGCGATCGGCCCTCAGCGCTCGCGCCAACGGCTTGGGCGGCATCCTCCACGATTGCCGTGTTGTGACGATCCGCAAGTTCGATGAACTCGGCCATGTCGCACATGTACCCGTACAGGTGGACAGGCATCAACACTCGCGTTCGATCCGTGATCGCGTCCTCGGTGCTCTGCGGTGTGAGGTTGAAGTCATCGCCGATGTCGCCGAAGCGAACGGTTGCTCCGGCCTCGATGATGGCGTTGACCGTCGCGATGAACGTGAACGGGCTCGTCACCACTTCGTCGCCGGGTGCGAGTTGGAGTGCCTGCAGGGCGGCGACCAGCGCGGTGGTGCCGCTATTGACGGCAATGGCGTGGCGGAGACCGTGTAGCTCGGCGAAGTGCTGCTCGAACTGTTCCACGTACTTGCCTTGCGCGAGTTGTCCCGATCGCAGGACCTCGAGCACCAGCCGCTCCATCTCGGGCGTGATGTCGACAACCGTGATCGGGATCATCGCTGTCGGCCGATCGCTTGTCCGGTTGGCTTCGTCTGCACACGTTCCTGGGGGCTGATCCTCACGTCGACGACGTTATCGCCACCACTTGCATCCTGTCAGCCGCAACGAGCATGTGCGTCGTTGTCGAACCGAACAACTAGCGTTCGTCGATGACGAGTTCCATTCGAGTGCCCGCTACGTAGCCCGACGCGGTGGACAGCGTTCGCTCCATGGATGTTTCCGAACCGATCCGCCACGCACCACCCTGTCCGAGGACTTATGACCCGAGAACCCACGTTCAACGACTACACGCTGGCGCTTCGGCGTTCGCGACGAACAGTGATCGCGCTCGCTCTGGTCGGCGCTGCGCTCGGCGCTCTGCTCGGTGGGATTCAGTCGGGATACCGGGCCGTTGTCGACGTCGAAGTTGTCGACGAGGTCGAATTGGACATCCGTTTCGCCGAACGACGTCTCAGTCCGGGTCAGGTTGCAGGCGATCTCTCCGTCGCCTTCACCGGTGCAGGTAGTGCCCGGATTCTGCCCGGGACCCAGACCGTCCGAACCGAAGTCGACGGATCGAGCGACGCCGTCGGTGACGAAGCATTCGAGACGGTCTCGCAGTATGTCGACGGACGTCGCGATCGTCGTCTCGATGAACTCGGGACATCGCGAGATTTCCATGCTCGCCAGGTTGCAGAGCTGAATAGGACGATCGAGGGTCTGCAGCAGCAGATCAACGACGTCGCCAAGTCTGGTGGTGACACGGTGTCGCTGCAGACCGAACTCGTGGTCGCTCTCGGTGAGCGCGTCAACGAGCAACTCCAAGAGGAGCGCTACGACACTCTGACCACGATCTTCAATGCGCAGCTGGGCGACCCGGTCCTGGTACGCGTCGAACGCAGCTCCCCGCTGGTGTTCTATGCGCTTGTCGTCGGACTTCTCGGAGTCTTGGGCGGCGTGATCCTGGCACTCTCGCCGTCACGTCGATCGCGCACTGTTCGACGACTCGCTGACGTCACCGGCCTTGTCGAGGGCGAGCCGGTGAGCCAGGTAGTCGTTCGTGGCGGTGACCTCACGGCCGCATTGCTCAAGCTCGATCGAGCGGCGCTTCGTCTGGGTTCGGAGCCGAAGATGTTGGTCCTCGGTGATGGCTGGACGCCCCCTGCGGATGCACTGGCCGACCTCGTAGCCCTCCAAGGCGTGACAGTCTCGACTGCGACGCCTGGGTGGTTCACGAAACTCGCTGACGGCGCTGACATCGTGGCGATCGTGGTCTCGGGTGATGTCGAGCTGATCGAGGCCCAGCGCGTGTTCGAGACACTCGATGCGCTGGGTGTCCGCACGGTCGGCGTCCTGCTTGCAGAGGTTCCGGCGGCCGAGGAATCATGGGCCCGTGACACATCGGATGTGGAGGTCGGATCGTGAGCGCCACGAAGACCGTGAGCACCACGAAGACCGTGTGCGTCGTCGGACTCGGGAAGATCGGTTTGCCGCTGGCGTTGCAGTTCGCAGCAAGCGGTTTTTCGGTGATCGGTGCCGACATCGACCCCCGGGTGGTAGCCGATGTGATGGCTGGGCGAGAGCCGTTTCCGGGGGAGCCGGAGCTGGCGGACCGACTCCGGGCCGCACGTGATGACGGTTCGTTCACGGCGACGACCGAGACCGCCGAAGCCGTCGCGAAATCGTCCGTCGTAGTGATCGTCGTTCCGCTCATCGTCGACGAGGAGTCGCGCCCGGATTTCAGCATGCTCGATGCGGCGACTGCGTCGGTCGGAGGGGGATTGCAACCGGGAACACTCGTGGCATACGAGACGACGGTGCCGATCGGGACCACGCGGAACCGCCTCGCACCGGCGCTGTCGCGGGCGTCGGGGCTCGAGATCGGCCGAGACCTGGCCGTGGTGTTCAGCCCCGAACGCGTCTACAGCGGACGGATCTTCGCTGACCTCCGCAAGTACCCGAAGCTCGTCGGAGGAATTGATCCGGACAGTGAGGCGAAGGCGGTCGATTTCTATTCTCGGGCCTTGCAGTTCGATGACCGGTCCGACCTGGCTCGGGAGAACGGGGTGTGGTCGCTGGGCTCGGCCGAAGCAGCGGAGTTCGCGAAACTGGCCGAGACGACGTATCGGAACGTGAACATCGCTCTCGCCAACGAGTTCGGTGTGTATGCCGAGTCGATCGGCGTCGACGTCCGCGACGTGATAGAAGCCGCCAACAGCCAACCCTTCTCGCACATCCACACGCCCGGCGTCGCCGTCGGGGGACACTGCATCCCCGTATATCCGCGGCTGTACACGTCCACTGACACCGAGGCTCGCCTCCCAGTGCTGAGTCACCAGGTCAACACTCGGATGCCCGGGCATGTCGCTGGCTTGCTCGATGGGCTCCTTCCTGGCGGCGTAGAGCGACGGCGTGTGGCCGTGCTCGGTGCGACGTACCGCGGCAACGTGAAGGAGACAGCGTTCTCCGGCGTGTTCCCGCTCGTCGAGCACCTCGAGCGGCTGGGAGCCGACGTTGTCGTGCACGACACGCTGCTCGACGACGACGAACTGCGATCGTTCGGTCTCCATCCTGCTCAGCTCGGTGAGCCCGTGGACGCAGCGGTGCTCCAGGCCGACCATGACCGGTACTACGAACTCGTGGTCGACGATCTTCCCGGGATCGCGGCGATCGTCGACGGCCGAGGCGTACTCGATCCGGCGTACTGGGTCGAGCGCGGGGTTGCGTTCCGTCGCATAGGGGACGGATCCACCGGTTGATGAAAGCTCTCACGATCGTCGGGGCCCGCCCCCAATTCATCAAGGCCGCCGCAGTCTCGGCAGCGATCGACCACCACAACGAGCGCGGGCACGAGCCGATCGTGGAGGTGATGGTGCACACCGGGCAGCACTACGACGCTCAGATGAGTGATGTCTTTTTCGATCAGTTGAGTATCCGTCCGGTATCGCATCGCCTAGATGTCGGATCGTCGTCTCACGGCGCCCAGACCGGGCGCATGCTCGAAGCGATCGAATCGGTGCTGATGAATGAGCGCCCCGACGTGGTGATCGTCTACGGCGACACCAACTCGACGCTGGCGGGGGCACTTGCCGCAGCGAAGCTCGCGGTCCCCATCGCTCACGTCGAGGCCGGCTTGCGGAGCTTCGTGCCGTCGATGCCCGAGGAGATCAACCGGGTGCTGACCGATCACGTCAGTAGCCTCTTGTTCTGTCCGACGGTGCACTCTGTGGCACTGCTCGAAGCAGAAGGCATCTGCGATGGGGTCGAACTCGTCGGCGATGTCATGCTGGATGTCTTCATGGCCACGATGAAGCGCTTGTCCGAGGCCAACCCGGTTGCTCAGTCGCTCGAGGTGTCACGGCCGTATGCGTTGGTTACGTTGCACCGGGCGGCAAACACCGATGACGAGCACCGGTTCGCCGCCATCGTCGCTGGCCTGAACGAAGTGGCCGCAAACGGGATGCCCCTGATATGGCCAGTCCATCCGAGGATCGCTCAGCGGCTCGGTGCCGTGAACCTTCACCCAGACATCCACCTCACCGAGCCAGCCGGCTACCAGGAACTCCTCGCGCTCCTGCGCGACGCCGAGGTGGTACTCACCGACTCGGGCGGCTTGCAGAAGGAGGCGTACTGGGCCACGACGCCGTGCCTCACACTTCGTGACGAGACGGAGTGGATAGAGACGGTCGATACAGGTTGGAACCGACTGGTCGCAGCGGATTGCTCGGCGATCGCACGATCGATCACCGACGTGGAGCGCCCGACCACCCATCCCGCTTTGTTCGGAAATGCAGACGCATCATCGCTGATCGTTGAACACCTGGTGACGAGATTCCGCGGCTGACGGGCTGGTGCGCGTCGAAGAATCCCATTCAGCGTCCGCCATAATGCAGCCGTGGCTCAATCAACTGCACCCAACCGCGTCGTCACCACGAGTTGCCCGATGTGTGCAAGCCGCGGAGGTCGGACCATCGGGATTTTCGAGCAGGTGTACACCATCACCAAGTGCTCCGGGTGCGGACTGACGAGGACTTCGAGCAGACCGATCGAGACAGAGACCGAGCACCACTACGCCGAGGAGTACATCCCGTCGACGACTGAACTCGACCGCGATTTCGGTGGCCGGAGACGTGCGGCCCTGAAACGCGTTGCGGAAGAGATCAGATCCGATGTGTCCGAGGGGTCGATGCTTGACATCGGATCTGCTGGCGGCGAGTTGTTGTCTCACTTCGGCGACGGTTGGGAGCTCACCGCACTCGAACCGTCGGCAGTTGGTGCAGAGGAGTTGCGTCAGCGGGGGTACGAAGTAGTCCACGACTTTTTTCCCAGCAACGATTTGGAAGGCAGCACATTCGATGTGATCACGATGATGGACGTCATCATGATCATGCCGGATCCGGTTGGTGCACTCGAAGCTGCGCGTTCCATGATCAATCCGAACGGTCGGCTCTACGTCGAGATCCCAGGTCATCTCTATCGCACGCTGTTGCATGTCGGGCCCGTGCCGATGATCCGTTCGCGCCGCTGGACTGACCTCAACGCAAAGGTCCATCTCTTCTTCTTCGACAAGAGATCGATGACGAAGATGCTCACCCGATGCGGCTTCTCCCTGGAGCGGGTGGTCCCGCTGCCTCCGTCTACGGGCTTCGGCGCCGCAGGTGTGGTGCAGCAACGCGTGTCCGACGTGGTCGACCGGCTCCCGGCGGTCCGTTCGGGTCGACCCTCGCTGGCGGCCAAGTATCTGTTCGTTGCAAATCCGAGCTGACGGATGCGCTTCGTCGTCCTCACGCAGTACTACCCACCGGAGATCGGGGCACCGCAGGTACGGCTTCCTGCACTCGCGAAGGAGCTCGTGGCCCTTGGCCACGATGTCGAGATCGTGACGGCGATGCCGAACTACCCGACGGGGCGAATCGCCGATGGCTACCGATCGAAGTGGGCGATGTGTGAGTCGATCGATGGCATCTCGGTGCGTCGAGTGTGGATGTACGCATCACTCGGGCGGGGTTGGAAGCGACTGGTCGGCTATGTGTCGTTCACGTTCGGCGCTGGCCTGGTGTTGATGCGAACTCGGCGAGCTGACTGGGTTTTCGTCGAATCCCCGCCCTTGATCCTCGCCGTACCCGGATTGTTGTGGGCGGCACTACACCGATCTCGGTCGATCGTGAACGTTGCCGACCTCTGGCCTGATGCGATCGTCGATGTCGGCGCCTTCGCTGAGGATTCAGTTGTCACGAAGGTGCTGAGGCGACTGGAACGTTGGACCTACCGACGTGCCACGGTCGTCAATTCGGTGACCGAACAGATCTCCGTCGACCTCGGTCGGCGATGTGATCCGGCCAAGGTTCGGTTCCTCCCCAACGGTGTCGACACGGAGATGTTCCGGCCTGATGCAGGGGTCTCCGATACGATCGACTCACTTGGTCTGCCGTCGAGCAAACTGTTCGTGTACACCGGCAACATCGGGATTTCCCAGGGTCTTGACCAGGTGCTTGTAGCGATGCAGCGGGTGGGGCTTCGCGACCCGGAAATCGTGCTCGCCCTGATCGGAGACGGTTCAGCGCGAGCAGCCCTCGAGGCCCAGGTCGAGCGGGACGGATTGCGCAACGTGGTGTTCGTCGACCCGGTACCGTTGCGGACCGTGTCGGAGATCCTGCCGTGTGCGACGGGAGCCATCGTCTCGCTGGCGGATCTGCCGACGAATCGCGGAGCGAGGCCATCCAAGATGTTCCCGGCCATGGCGTCTGCGACTCCTGTGGTCTTCGCCGGCTTGTCGGAAGGTGCGCGGCTGCTCGAAGAAGCCGGCGCAGGTTTGGTTGCTCCGATCGATGATGCTGATGCAATCGCCGACGCGATCATCCGCCTGGTCGAGGACGATGCGCTCGGCAAGCGGCTCGGTCAGTCCGGCCGGGAGTTCGTCGTCGCCAACTACTCGTGGGGCGCGATCGTCAACTCGTGGGCGGCGTCGCTCGATTCGCTGACGGCGGGTGACGCTTGCAGCCGATCTCCTGCATGATGCGAACCGCGGCGGTGATTCCAGCGCTCAACGAGGAGGGTTCGATCCGCCACGTGGTGGAGACCGCCCGTTCGCATGTCGACCTCGTCTTCGTCGTCGACGATGGCTCGACCGACGCGACGTTCGCCCTCGCGTCCGAGGCTGGCGCAGTCGTGATTCGGCACGAACGGAATCTGGGTGTCGGTGCTGCTGTATCCAGCGGACTGTCCGCAGCACGTGACGCCGGCGCGACCATTGCGGTACAACTCGACGGCGATGGCCAGCACGATGGCTCATTCGTCAACGACCTCATCCAGCAGGTCGTCGACGGGGCCGATCTTGCCGTCGGCACGCGTTTCGAACTCGGCTTTCCCATGGGGGTCGTTCGGCGCTCGGTCATCAGCGTCATCGCCTCGCTGGTGTCGCGGAGAATCGGGGTTCGCATCAGCGATCCAACGAGCGGATTCCGGGCGTTCGGACCCACAGCGATGGACGCGCTGATTCCGGTGTTCCCCAGGCCCTACCTGTCCGACACCGTCGAGTTGCTCCTCATCGCCCACGAGGCTCGACTCGAAATCAGAACCGTTCCCGTGCGCATGAGGGTGCGTGAAACGGGTCAGGCCTCGAGCGGGGTCCTCGACAGCGTCCGCCACGCGCTCCGCATCCTGGTCATTCTGCTCCGACACGTCGGGCGGGGCAGTCGTCGATGACGATGGTTCGCCGGTTCTGGTTCGTGTGGGCCTTGTTGTTCGTCGTCGTCGGCATGCAATCGCTGGGAGTTCCTCGCGGGGCTGGCCCCGATGAGCCGGCGCACCTGATTCGTGCTGCCGCGCTGGTTCGTGGCGATGTGTTCGGGGAACCCCAGGGCGAGGATCCGGCATCACGATTGTTCGACGCGCCAGGATGGGCGGGCCAGCCTGGGCCGGGCTGTTTTGCGTTCCGGCCCGAACAAGCGGCGTCATGTGCCACCTCTACCGATAGTCCAGCGGTGTCCACCGCAGGTTCGTACCCTGTGTTCGGACATGTTCTCCCGGGTGTGGCAACGCTGCTGCCGGGTGGGGCTTCCACTGCGTGGGCGTCCAGGCTCGCAGATGCGCTGATCCCCACGTTGCTCGTGGCGTGGGCGATCACCCGGCTGGCAGCGTCGGGCGAACGTGTCGCCGTCGCCGCGGTACTGCTGGCGCTGACTCCGATGGCGTTGTTCTCGATGGCGGTGGTCAACCCGTCGGGTCTCGTGATCGGCGGTGCGATCGCCCTGTGGATCTCCGGCGACGCACTGGCGCGAGGCGACCCGACGGCCTCGTGGCTCTTCGCTGCCGGCTGGGCGGCCGTCGTGCTCCCGCGCACCGACGGGCTGATCTGGGTCGCCGCGATCGCCGTCGTCGTGTTGATCGGTGCGTCGGCGCGCCCGTCGACGCTCTGGGCGATCATGAAGATTCGTGCGCGCGCTGCCGTGCTGGCGTCCACCGCGCTCGCGGTGGCTTGGCCGGTGTTCGTGCGGCCTGCGCTGATCGATGCACCGGCGCCCTACGCAGGGTGGGAGTTGGTCCGCGAGATCATCGGCCAGACGGGAACACACCTTCGGGAGGCGATCGGGGTGGTCGGCTGGCTCGACACTCCGATCCCGACCTCGATGTTCCTCCTGTGGGCTGGACTGCTCGGATTGCTCGCCGGGGTGGCGCTGGTCTCGGGCGCCCGCAGACGTGTCGGCGCTGCGAGTCTGGCTCTCGTGGCAGCAGTGGTCGCGTCGTGGCTGCTCGACTTCCTCCAGGCGCCGGACGCCGGGTTGTTCTGGCAGGGTCGTTACGGGCTCCCGCTGCTCGTCGGCGTCGTCATCCAGCTCGGTCTGGCTCGGAGTTCGTCGGGGAGGGGCCGGTCCGATTCCATGGGGGCGCTACTCGGAGGCACGTGGATCGTGTGGAACCTCGGGTTCCTTCAAGCGCTGCGTCGCTGGGGTGTGGGCGAGAGCGGTTCGATGCTGCCGTGGGACTGGGCCACGGGGTCGACACCCTTACCGCTCGAGCTCATCATTGTCTCGCACGCACTCGCGTCTGCGCTGCTCATGGTCAAGCTATGGAGGGACTCGAACTCTTCGTCGGCGCGACCGAACTCGCCCGCAGACCTCGCCGCCTCGGTCCCTGACGAGGCGTGACAGTAGTCAGTCCAGGCTGCGCACCAATGCCGCCAGACCGGGATCGAGCGGAGTGCGAGACATTGTCGTAGGAGTGGTCCATGCCGAACGGACGTCTCCGAGGCGGTAGGCGCCGGTGTTGACGGGCGACGGTGCGTTCGCTGCGGCAGCGATGATGTCGGCGGCCTCGCTGATCGTCCGTCGCACGCCGCTGCCAACATCGGCGAGGGTGCTGACGTGGCTCGGGCGCGCTGCGTCGACGATGTCCTCGATGACATCGTCGACGTACACGAAATCTCGACCGATGTTGCCGTCCTCGAAGACCTCGATCGTGTCGCCGGCCACGGCCCGCACGGCGAAGAAGGTGAGCACGCCGGTGTAGCTGTTGGTGGGCGATTGTCCCGGTCCGTAGACGTTCTGGAGTCGGAGGATCTGCGACGACGCGCCCATTGCGGTGCACCAGGCCGCGATCAGGTGTTCCTGCGCCAGCTTGGTCGCGGCGTAGATGTTCGTCGGACGGGGTTCGGTTGCTCCTGCCTCGTTTGGCAGGGCGTGTGACGGTGCGCCGGACGGTGACGGCGGATTCCAACGGCCAGCGGCAAGATTCTCCGGGGTGCGTTGGCCCGGATAGAAGACCGAGCCGTCCGACTCGTCGACCCACGCACCTTCGCCGTACACCGCCCGCGACGAGGTCAACACGATCGACTCGGGTACGTGACCCGCACGGGTGCAGGCGTCGAGCAGGTTGGTGGTACCGACCACGTTCACCGAACCATGTCGGCTCGCCTCGGTCAACGACTGGCCGGTACCGGTCTCCGCCGCGAGGTGGATGACGATCTCTGGGCGCATGGTCCGGATGAGCGAATCCATCGCCGGGGCGTGGGTGACATCGATCAGGTGATGCCGGACCCCGTCGGCAAGGTGGTCCAGCGCCCGCGTATCGGGATGGACCTGCGGATGGAGGTAGTCGGCCACGATGACGTCGTACCCGTCGGCCGCCAGGCGGGCAACGGTGCGGGTACCGATGAATCCGCATCCACCGGTGACCAACACTGTCGACATGAGGTTGCAGCGTAGGTCGTGGCTGCGAGTCAGCCGCGTTGCTCCAGCGACCACTGCGGTCGCGTCGTCACCAGACCGTTGACCTCGTTGGAGTCGCCGGCGATCACATCGAACCGCAGCGCGTTCTGGATGTGGTCGTAGTTGTGCTGACGACCGAAGTCGGTGACCTCGGTGTGGAGCACGTGCGGGCCTGGCAGCAGAGCGATCCGATCCATGGTGACGTCCAACACCCCTGATCCCGAGACCACGTCGGGGACCAACTCTGCGTCTCGGGTCGACGGCGCAGTGATCGTGGCCGCACCGAGGCGTCCGATCTCCACTGCGAACACCGGGGTCTTCACCGGCTCCGACGTCGAGTAGTGCAGGCGGAACGTCACGGTGTCACCCGTCTGGACACGGAGCGTCGGCTGGTCGCCGACGATCATCTCGACCCTGTCGACCTTGATCTCGCCCGAGCCGCGCCGCGCTCCATCTGCGGCGGGCTCGGAGTCGTCCTCCGACAGCATCGACTCGGTGTACAGATCGACCAGTTCGGTCGGTGAACCTTCGCCGGCCACGTTGCCGTGATCGAGCCAGATCGCCCGGTCGCAGAAGTTGCGGATGCTGCCCATGTCGTGGGTGACCAGCACCAAGGTGCGGCCCTCCTCGCGGAACTGGGCAAACTTCTCCATGCACTTCTGCTGGAAGGCGATGTCGCCGACGGCCAGGATCTCGTCGATCAACAGCATCTCGGGGTCGACGTTGATCGCCACGGCGAACGCGAGCCGCACGTACATCCCCGAGGAGTAGGTCTTGACCGGGGTGTCGATGAACTGTTCGAGCCCCGAGAAGTCGACGATCTGGTCGAAGCGCCGAGCGATCTCGGGACGCGACATGCCGAGGATCGCCGCATTGAGGAACACGTTGTCACGGCCGGAAAGCTCTGGGTGGAATCCGGCGCCGAGCTCCAACAACGCCGACATCCGGCGATGCACCGTGACGCTGCCCGTGTTCGGCTGCAGGATGCCGGCCATGCACTTCAGCAGCGTCGACTTGCCCGAACCGTTGTGTCCGATGACCCCGAACGCCTCGCCGTCGCGCACCTCGAACGACACGTCACGCAGCGCGTAGAACTCCTCGTAGCGATTGCGGCCGCGGGCCGCAAGGTACTGCTTGAGCGAATTGGCCCGCTCCTGGTGGACCTTGAAGGTCTTCGACACGCCGTCGACGGTGAGGGCGGTAGTCGCATGCTCGGCGCTCATGTCACATCTCCTCCGCGAACTTCGGCGACAGGCGCCCGAAGAACCACGACCCGAACGCGAACAGCCCGACCGAGTACACCACCAGCAGGCCCCATCGCTCGGGGCTCGGCATCCGGTTGTCGTACAGCACCTCGTGGAAGGCGCGCACGAACGCGCCCGTCGGTCCCCAGCTCGTGAACCATCGCAGGGCGTCGATGTCGATCACGTCGGGCGTGTAGATGATCGGCGAGGCGTAGAACAGCAGTTGCGCAGCGATACCCCACAGGTAGTTGATGTCGCGGAAGAAGACGTTGGCTGCCGACAACGCGAGCGCGAGCCCGGTGGTGAACAGCATCAGCAGCCCGATCAGCGGAAGCACCACGACGAGCCATGGCAGGACCATCGAGCCGGCGAGCAGCAGAGCGATAGCCAGGACGGCGATCTCGATGAGCAAGGTGATCACCTGCGCCAGCACCACCGACCAGACCAGATGTTCGTGCGGGAACGACACCTTCTTGATGAGGCTCGCATTGCCCTCCACGACCCCCATGGCGGTGGTGACCGAGATCGAGAAGAACTGGAAGGGGAGGAGCCCAGCGAGGAAGTAGAGCGGGAACGCCTGCAGCCCGCTCGGATCGCCGATGGGTGGCTCGGCCTTGAACACGACGAGGAACAAGAAGCTGAAGATCAGCATCTGGCTCAGTGGATTGAGGAGGCTCCACGTCCATCCGAGCACCGACTTGCGGTAACGGGTGCGCAGCTCCTTGAGCGTGAGCAGATACAGCAGGTTGCGGTGCGCAACCGCATTACGGAGGGACATGACGGAGAGCGAGCCTACTGGGGCGCCGGTTCAGACCCAGGGCAAGGTGGGATAACGGGAGCGCATCGCGGAGATGGCGTCAGCGGTCTCGAGATTGGTCAGCGAGATCATCGAACCCTGTTGCACCCGGTATCGACCGAGGATCTCGCGACGGAGTAGGGCGTGTCCGCCGGTCGACGCCAACCTGAGCCACAGGTCCCAGTCTTCCCAGCCGAACACGAACCGGTCGTCGTTGCGGTAGCCGCCGAGGTCGTACCAGGAACGCTTGCGCCACATCGCCTGGGCGTCGATGTAGTTGGCCGCACACAATCGGGCCGGATCCCAACCGAGGGCGCTGCGCACGTTTCGTCGATCGCCGAAGTCTTCGAGGATCGAGTACGCCGCGGCAGCGTCGGTGTGTTCGTCGAGCGTGTCGGCGAGCCGACGCAGACACGTGGGATAGACGTGGTTGTCGGCATCGATCACGAACACGTACTCGCCCCGGGCCACCTCGAAGCCGTCGTTACGGGCAGTGGCGAGCCCCGCGTTCGCGTCCTTGGCGATCAGGGTGATCGCCAGGTCGGGATGGGCTGCGATGAATTGTTCGACCACGGTGCGGCCGTCGTCGGAGGAGTGATCGTCGACGATGATGATCTCGTGGTCGACGCCGACCGACGCAGCGAGGCTGGCGAGCGTCTCGCCGACGACGCCCGCGTAGTCGTAGAGCGTGACCACGCTCGAGACACGCGGGGAAACCTGTGTGTGGCCTGGTGTCGTGATCACCGTTCGGTGTTCGGGTGACCCGGTGGCGAGCGTCGACGCGACCGATTCGATCCGGCGGATCATGTCGGTGTCGTCGAGTGCCAGACGCTTGGCCCGTCGGCGGAGATCGGTGTACGGGGTGAACGGCCCGAGCCGAACCGGAGGTGGCACCTGCGACGACCCCAGGTGCCACGGGCCACGATCCGGCCGCGACGTCGCGACGTGCTCTGCCATGCGATCGAGGACGTCGCGTTCGATCCGATCGAGTGCTGCTCCCAGGGCGATGTCGAGACGCAGCGGGCCGAACACGGCGTCGTGGGCGCGTTCGGCGATCGCCGCCCGATGGTCGGCATCGTCGAGGAGTCGACCGAGCGCTGCCGCGAAATCGGTCAGCTCGGCGCTCACGAAATGCTCGCCAGAAGTGAGTGGCTCGTACGTGGCGGACGGTTCCGTGAGCACCACGCAGCGGTTCGCCATGGCTTCGACCATCCGCGCCCATTCGAAGTAGTGGGGAGCGTGATCGCCGCCGGGTCGTTCACGGTGGACGTTCACCAAGATCCTGGCGCTCGCCAGCACGTCGTACTTGTCGCGACCGAACACCAGACCCGGTGTGCTCGCCGACACCGGTCGGTCGAACTTGAACAGGCGGAGATCGGCGTGTCGATCGTGCAGCGTCTCGGCGAGCGATGCCAACACCGCGCCGCGCCGATCGTCGAGGCCCCCCATGAACAGCACGTCGACGGCACGGTTCACGTGATCGCCCTCGGCGAGCGGCGACCTCATCGAGTCGACGGCGCCGAGTTGCACGTGCCGTGCGTCGATGCCTTCGCTGCGGAGCGCGGCAGCTCCCTGCGGGTTGATGTCGAGCGACACCAGACCGCGGCGACAGGCATCTGCCGTGAGGCGGAACCACGGGGTGCCCGGCTGCTCGGTGCCGACACAGATCGAGGCTGCCGCTGCGCGTCGGAGATCGAGCTTCGGCGCCGTGTGGAGTTCGAAGAACTCGTGCGGGGCGATCACGAGATTGATCGATCCATCGACGGCCGGCAGGTCGTCGGTCACGAGCGTGCACGGTCTGCCGGTCGCTGCCGCTGCGTCGACGAACCAGTCGGCGATGTCGCGCATGAACCCGTTGCCCCGTTCGGCCACGAACACACGAACCGCGGCGGGCGAACCCGTCATGACGCGAGGTGCAGCATCCGCGCCAGCTTGCGCGGCGCCCGCCCGAGCTTGGCGACTGCTCGCCTGAAGGCGCCAGGCTTGTCCGGGTGGTGCACGAGGTCTCGCAACATCCCTGACAGCACCGCGCGTCGGCTCATCGCTGCCGGGAGTTCGTCGGCCAGGGAACGAACCTCGGTGCGGCGGTGGAGCGCCTCGATCTTCAATTCGGCGAGCATCCGTTCGGCTGCTTCGACCCGGGAGCGGAGCAGATCGTTCTCGGCGCGCAAGCGATCGAGTTCGTCGGAGTTCTCGGTGGTCATGGGTCATTGGAAACTACACCGATTCGGTCGGATCGGGCCCGATCCGCCCGGCCTGTCGCCATGGCGCAGCTGCGGTAACGTCATCGGACGTGGCGCTGAGATCTCCTCGTGTATCGCGCGTCGGCAGGGTGCTCGTCGTCGTGTTCGTGGTGATGGTTGCGGGCTGCGGCGAGTCCGCCGACCCCGGGACCGCGACACCGTCGACCAGTGACCGGTCGGTCGTCGGTGACGTGCCGAACGAAGTCCGCATCATCACACTCGGCGATTCGCAGACTGCGGGGGCATGGCTCGACGAGCCGGCGGTCGACAGTTGGCCGGCGCAGCTGAACGAGGCGATGTGTCCAGAATCTGTGTGCGTCGAGAATCTCGCACAGGGCGGTCAGACGCTCGTGACCGATGTGCCCGGCGGGCCGCTCCCACTCCTCGTGACACTCGACGAACAACTCTCGTCGGTCGACGTCGCGACGATCGCAGTCGTGCTCATCGGACAGGTCGATCTGGTCTCGTCCGAGGATGTCGATGCGATCGCAGGCGGCTACCGCGAACTCGCCGATCGACTTCGCGAATCCGGCCTCGACGTGGTCGTGTTCGTCACGCTGTTCCCGTTCGATCCGGGTGCCTACCCCAACCCGGAATGGCTCCCGACGCTCGATGAACGCCGTCAGGCGCTCAACGAGAGCCTGCGGGCGATGTCGATGCCTCCGGACGTGCTGGTGGTCGATGTCGAGGAGTCGCTCACCGCCGACGCTTCGTCGTGGCTGCGGCCCGAGTTCGGGGTCCACGACGGCAACCATCCCTCGCCGGCGGCAGCCCGCGTGATCGCGCTCGCCGTTGCCGGTTCGCTCGGCTGACGAGCTCAGCGTCGAATCGAACGCGAGAGACGCCGACGAAGTGACCGTCGCGGCTGAGCTGTTTCGGCAGCCGCGACATGCTCGGCGAGTTCGACGTAGCGGCGTTCGAGTTCGGCGTACTGGTGCGCCAGGCTCGCCGACCGTCGCTCGGCGGACTCGGCGCGACGGAGCAGGCCCCGTTCGCCCTCGTTCAGCTTGTTGACCTCGATCTCCTGCACACCGGCCTGATACAGGCGGCTCGCACTGCCCGGCGGGAGCACGAGCGTGCCCTTGTCGAGATGCGCCACGATCTGTTGGAGCGATTCCTCCCAGACCTCGGGTGACACCGAGTGCATCGACGAGTAGCTCGTGGTCCAACGCCGGTACACCATGCCGAACGTGCCGGTGTCGACGACGCCCAGTTCGGCCACACAACGCAGCAGGAAGTCGAGGTCCTCGCACACGACCATCGACTCGTCGAAGCGGAGGCCCCGTCGACGGAGTTCATCGACCGGGAACGCCACCGACCCCTGCGGCGACTGCCCGCCGACCAGGTGGCTGGCGAGGTCGAAGCTCGCCTTGTACGGGGTGTGGAAGCCGCTCGACGCCACGGCGTGGACGCCGTCGTCCGCCGCGAGTGCGTCGACGAACTGGTCGACAGCACGACATCGGATCACCTGGCCGCCGTGCTGATCGGCGTGTCGATGGAACTGGGTGACCCAGTCACCGAACACGATGTCGTCGTCGTCGAGGACGCAGACGTAGCGCCCGGCAGCGGCGTCGAGCCCGACGTTGAGCGGGCGCACCCGGTGCCGCTCGGCGACGACGTGGAGATGCACGCGGTTGGTGAATCCCGCCTCGAACGACGCCAGCAGCCGTTCGATCCGCTGTCGGGCCTCGGGATCGCCGGTGTTGAGCACCAGACGAACCTCGAAGTCGTCGTCGTCCTGCGCCGCCAACGACGTGAGCGTGTCGACGAGCGTGGACCGCATGCCTGTGGTCCGGGTGATCACGGTGAGGAACGGTTGCAGCGACATCAGTACGAGAATCGTGCCGGGCCGTAGTAGGCGTTGTCGAGGTCGGCCACTCGCTCGGCGCCGTCGAGAGTGATCGGCACGTCGCCGTCGGCGAGCCGCCGTCGGTACTCGGCGAGCGCCGTGTGGTGTGCTTCGAGGTCGCTGTTCACCGCCCAGGCGAGTGTGGCGTCGACGACGTCGGGTCGGCCATAGCGATGTGCGAGGAAGAGACGCGAGAGGAGACCGGAACCGTGCTCGAAGTCGGAGGCGGCCGGTCGACCGTCGGTGTCGAGCCGCTTGTCGTGGAACACGGCGGCGAGGGGAGCGTGGGCAACCGTCCAGCCGTCGAGTCGCAACCGCCACGAGAAGTCGACGTCGTCGCAGTACATGGGGAAGAAGTGGTCGTCGAAACCGTCGACGGCGAGCGCGGCCAAGCGTTGCACGAGCATGCACGCGCCCGACACCCAGGCGGCCTCACCGGTGGCCGGATCGAACCCTTTCGGGTGTTCGATCGGGAGTTGGCGGGCATCGGCGGCGGCGACCCCGTCGGGCGCGACCGCGGCGACGAGGTGCGTGAGTGCCGACGGCGACGGGTACGTGTCGGGGTTCAGGATCCACACCAGGTCGGCGTCCGTGGACGCCGACAGACGGTTCGAGCCACCGCCACTGCCCAGGTTCGCGCCGAAGTGTTCGTAGGTGAAGTGGTCGTGCAGCGTCCCGACGAATCCGTCGGTGAGCGACATGAGGTCGGCAGCATCGAGCGACGGGTTCGCGGAGCAGTCGCCGATCGCTACCGTCACCCGCTCGATCACATCGGCGGCCACCGCAGCACGGAGTGCGGCCGCCGTGCCTCGTGCCAGACGCCCGAGTTGAGCGACGTCGTTGTCGTACACGACGACCTGCACGTGAACGCTCGGGGACCTCATCGGCCCTCGACCACGAGTGTCTTCTTGCGCATCCAGCGTTGAGCCGGCATCTCGACGAGCCGATAGCTCATGTCGGCGAGAATGACGGTCACGACGATCACGAACGCCACCCTGGCCCAGATGTGTGAGACCACAGGTGGAGCGAACCCCGAACCCCGTTCGTAGGCGATGAGGATCACGGGGAAGTGCCACAGGTAGATGCCGTAGCTGCGCTCACCGAGCCACGCCCCGAGGCGGTTGCTCCACGAGTTCGAGACCGATCCGAATGCCGCGACGACCAGAGCTGGCACGATCAACAGGGCGATGATCGTGTCGAACGATGCGAACCAGACCCAGTGCGTGTACTGGGAACTACGTTCGACCACGCGCAGGTACAACGCACCCGGCACCAGCAGCGCCATGATCATCCAGAACCCTGCCGACCTGATGCGACGTTCGAGCACCTCGGCGTGGCGTTCGCACAGCCACCGGGCGGCCATGCCGATCGCGAACAGCGGCAGGTACCCGACGAACTGCCGCGCGACGAACAACGACTGCAGGCCGGTCGGCACGCCGAGATCACCGAAGTAGAACGATCGCAGACCGTCACCTGCGACGCCGATGGCGATTCGCCAGCCGATGCCCATGGCCATCATCGCCGAGAACGTCGCCACCGGGGCACGCACGAACAGCCATCCGATGATCGGAAGCATCAGATACAGCATGAACTCGATGGTCAGTGTCCACAGCACCCCATTGGTGCCGAACGAGCCGGTCGTCGTGGGGAAGAGGTACTGGGTGAAGGTCAAGTTCGCCAGCGTCTGGCGCAGGCCGGCGCCGGTGAACAACGCGCCGGACGGCACGAAGAACAAGAACAGCACGATGACCACCGCGTAGTACGCGGGGATGATCCGAGCAGCCCGGCGAGCCCAGAACGTCGCGAGCTGCCGCTTCGTCGTGATTCGCCAACTCGGATCGCTGAGGAGGAACGCCGACAGGACGAAGAAGATGTTGACGCCGTACGACCCGAACCCTTCGATGAGCCAGTACCCGGGGAATCGCGGCAGCGTCGACAGCGACCACAGGTGGTGAATCACCACGACGACGGCGGCGATGCCGCGCAGCATCTCGATACCGGGCATCCACCGCTGCGACGGCGCAGGTCGGCTCGGGGCGTCGACGGTTGCGCTGGCCGTCATCGACTCGTCCAGCGGCGGGCGAGACGCACCGGCGCGTGGAGAGCAGCGCCGACACGCCACGTCGACGACCGGTGGATCTCGGCGATGTGGGCATCGAGGTCGGCCGCACGTCGATGCGCGGCTCGTGCGTCGTCGAGCGCATCGATCAGGTCGAGTCGGACGTAGTCGTCGTGCACGCCGGCCGGAAAGCTGAGGTCGTGACAGACCTCGTCGCCGGCCTCGGGCGAGGCGAAGAACCGATTGAGCCCGTCCCACAACGTCTCGCGATAGCCGGCGTCCGTGAGCATCTGCGGGAACTCGTAGCGCTGATGACTGCCCTCCTCGGCGACGATCACGAGCGGCCGATGCACCGACAGATCGAGCCCGCGAACGATGGCGTCCTCCATGCCCTCGGCGTCGATCTTGAGGAAATCGATGCGGGGGAGCGGATGCTCGCTCAACACGGCGCCGAGCGTTCGTACCGGCGTGGCCTGCTCGACGATTCGGTATCCCTCGGCGCGGTAGAGATCGGCGAGCGACTCCGACAGCGTGGTGCGCTGCATGTCGTCGACCACCACGTACAGGGTCAGCTCGCCCTCGGTGTCGGACAACGCCAGTTGGAGATTGATGTCGTCGGGCCGATCGCGATCGAGCATCTCGACGAGATGTGGCAGCGGTTCGATGTTGATGCCCGTCCAGCCCCGCAACGAGAACAGCTTGGTGATCGAGGTGACCACCGGGTCGCAGGCGCCGACGTCGACGAAGTACCCCGGCGTGAGGTGCCGCAGCGCGCGCCACAACACGATGTCTTCGCCGTTCGGGGCGTAGGAGACCAGTCGTTCGGAGGTGTCAGACACGAGCGGGGTAGTTCCTGTGTTGGACGATGTCGCCGCCGGCAGCGAGCAGTTCGGCGCTACGCGACGCCCAGGGTCCGACGTCGAACAGGTCGACGGTGGTGGGGTCGCCGAATCGTCGGCGAACCGTCGCAGCGACGTCGAGCGTCGGCCCGGCGATGGTGTCGGTGAATCCGAGCGCGACGATCGTGGCGACGGCTCGTTCGCCGTCGAGGACCAGGTCGACACGCACCGGTTGGTCGGCATCGCTACCATCTGCCTCCGGGCGCAACCCGACTGCCACGTCGTAGCCCGTACGCTCGACAGCGTTCGCGATGATCGTCTCGACCGCCTGTCGCTGCAGCTCCTGCAGTGCGCCGGACGAATAGAACACGTGGACGTGGGAGCGGAATTCGGGATAGCGCAGGTCGATGATCCGTTCGTTCGCGGGGACGGTCGTGTTACCAGGGGCGAGGAGCCCTGCGTCGACGGTGGAGCCTCCACCGGCGTGGTACACGAACGATCCGAGCCCCAACACCAAGCGGTAGCCGGCAGCGAGGCATCGCTGCGACCAATCGGTCTCCTCGCAGTAGCCACGGCCGAACACGGGGTCCATCAATCCAACGGTGCGAACGACCGGAACCGGGATCAGCATCGAGAACGAGATCCCGGCTGGAATGTCGAGTGTCTGCCCGCCGAACCGTGCGGCCAGCACTCGGGCGACGGCGTCGGTGTCGGCCTGGTCGCCGAGATGGCGGTCGGGGTCGCGGTTCGGGATCGAGTACAGCGAGACGTTCGTGCTCCACGACGTGACCGCCCCGATGCGCACATCGCTGTCGGCAGCCCGCACGAGTTCGTCGACGGCGTTCGCGCCGTATACCACGTCGGAGTTCGAGATGATCACGTGGTCGTAGTCGGCGTCCATCGCGGTGAGCAGTGCGAGATTGACATTTCGGGGGATACCGAGGTTGCGCGGCGAGCGGTAGTAGCGGTGGCCGTGGAACTCGCACCATCGGGCCACGTCGTCGCTGAAGCCCGGCTCGGGGCTGGCGTCGTCGAGCACCAGCACGTCGATGTCGGCGATGTCCTGCGAGAGAGCGGTGGCCGACTGCAGCGCACGTTCGACGACACCGCGCCCGTTGTAGACGGTGATCGCGAGCAGGACGCGCGGTCGCGTCATCGCAGCATCGCCCGGAGACGGACACGAACCTCGAGCGGCAGCACGGCGCGTGCGACTGCCTTGATCGGGCCGGCTACGAGTTGACGGAGTGACGCAGTGATGCTCCCGCTGGCGGTCGGTGCCTGCACCGAGGCGGCCAATTGCTGGCGCAACGACCGCAGCTCGACGTTCGACGCCGTGAGTCGTTCGGTGAGATCGATCACCCTGGCGTTCGCGACTTCGACGTCGAGGAGCGCCTGTTGGAGTGAGAGTCGATCGATGGTGTCGCTGGCCGTTTCGGCCGGGACGTGAGAAGCGGTGGTCGATGACATGGTCATACTCCGTGAACGGCGATCTGGTTGGGCGATGCTGGGCAGGCTAATGCTCGCCGATACAACTCGACGAGCATCGCGGCGGAGCGGTCCCAGGTGAGTTCGTTGCCGGCGCGGCGCGTACCGGCAACGGCGGCACGGATGGCGTCGGGATCGTCGAGGAGACGCTCGATGGCATCAGCGAGGTCGCTCGGCTGCCACGACGTGGCAGCGGAATCGGCGTCGGGCTGCACCTCGGCGAGTGGTCCGAAGCTCACTGCGACGGTCGGCGTGTCGAACGCAGCCGCCTCGAAGGGGACGAATCCGAAGCCTTCGGCACTGGTCGGGTACAGCACGACGTCGGCATGTCGCAGCAGCCAGTTCCGTTCGCCGGACGACACGTCGAGCAGGTTGACCACCCCGTCGTCGTCGACGCCCAACGCGAGTGCCTCGAGGTGCCTCGAACTCCCGAACGGCACCTCGGCGCCGACGACGACCAGCAGGTGGTCGTGGCCGCGCCGGCGGAGTTCCTGCCAGGCGCGTACGGCGAGATCGCGATTCTTGTGCAGGTAGGTGGTACCGAGCACGAAGACGAACCGTTGGCCCGCTCGCTCGTCGTCGAGGAACGCCGCCGGTGTCACCGTTGCCTCGCTGCCCGTGAGGTGGTCGGTTCCACAGAGCATCAGGCCGATCCGCTCCGGTTCGACCGGGATCCGTTCGAGCTGCATCGACCGCCGCACGTCGTCGCTGATCACGGCGATGGCGTCGGCGCCGGCGGTTGATCGGTGGAACCCGCGTCGGTAGTCGAGCCACTGGTCGGTGCTCGAGTGGTATGCGCCGTTGCGGTAGGCGATCAGGTCCTGCACGGTGATCACGATCCGGCGCGCCACGGTGCGCCAGTGTTCCAGCGGCAGCGGTCGGTCGGGCTGGTAGGGCCGGTGGACGATGTCGAAGCGCAGCTCGGGTGGGAACGCGCCGTCGGGCGCCACCACCGGCAGGATCTTCGTCGAATCGAATGCCTGGCGGGCGTACTCGGGCACCGGCCCAGGCATCGACACCACGATCTCGCGCACGTCGTCTCGCCGGGCGAGCGCTGCGACCGTGTGCATCAGGTTCACCTGGGTGCCGGTTTCCAGCGAGCCCATCACACTGCCGTCGATCAGGATCCGCAACCCGGTCGCCGACGCCCGTGCGAGGCCGTGCGCCTGCGACACCGGACTCTCCCGATCGGTCAGCAACCGGTCGTAGAGGGCGGGGAACAGCGGGTGGCGATCGTGGAGCCACTCGCGTGCCGGCGCGAGGTCGACCGTCGGCACGCCGGGGTCGGCGAGGTCGAACGGACGAACGACATACGTCGACGCGTCGAGGACCGGCGTGAATCCTCGCAACGAGGCGCGCAGCCCGAACTCGGCGACCACGACCGAGAGATCGTCGAACGGCGCCTCGACCAACGGTCCGCACGCCGTGATCGCCGCTCGCGAGATCGCGACCAACGGCCCTCGGGCGAGCGGGATGCAGACCGGCTCAGGAGCAATTCCGCGGCGACGGAGCCGCTCGGTGCCGGAGCGTTCGTCGAGATCGCCCTGCTGGTGGCTGGCCGGCGCGTTCTGGTGCGGGAAGCTCAGGTACCCGGCGAAGTTGCACCAGTACGAGACGGTCGGGACCCTGATGTCGCCCTCGACGATCCGCACGGTCGGCTCGAAGCACCGCTCGGCAACCACGACCGGCTCGTCGCAGGCAACGACCAGACACTGGAATCGGTCGGACACGCCGTTGACGAACGAGGCCACGTGCGTGGCGGCGACGATCTCGACACGATCGTCGAACAGGAGACCGGCATGGTCGGCGGGATCGCCGGCGCCGACGACGACGTGGTCGACACCGGCGCGCAGCAACGATCGAACCGTCGGGGCGTGGAGGTCGCGTGCCGATCGCACGTAGACCGCAGCGACGAGGTGTGGGCGTGGCGACATGGGTTCCTGGTAGCAGATGTCGTGAGCGGCCGACGACGTCGGAGCAACACGACTCAGGATCGTAGCGCTCGACCCACTCGGGGGTGTTGGACGGTGTGATCGGTCACGACCAGTGTCTCCGACCGTCGCCGTCGACGGTGCACGGCGGCGCGCCCGCCCGTCCCGGCAATTCGAGCCAGTCGGCACGTCCCGGCACCAGGCTGGGGTTGTAGTACCGATCGTGGTCGGGGGTCTCGATGGCGGTGGCGTTGCCCGAAGGATGGGCAACGCCCTCGTTGTCTCGTTCGCGGTCGCATCGGGTGAAGGCGGTGAACGGCGTCCACAACACCCGGCGTCCGTCGGCCGCTGCCTCGAGGCACGTGCGAACGCCGAGCGTCGCCGTATCCAGCGTCGCGGTGTCGAGCGTCGCGGTGTCGAGCAGTTCACGCAGTTCTCGCATCCGCCACGCGCTGCCGACCAGATCGACCGCGCTGACCTCCCGGTTGACGTCCATCAACCGGCCGGGACCGCTGTGGTCGCGGTGCCATCCGAACAGCACCGAGGCGACGGTGCCGCCTTGCACCACCAGCCCCCCGTGGCGAACGCAGCCGTCGGGGTGGAACTGCGCGCTGCCGACCGCGGCGACGTCTGGACCCGCCAGGAGTGCCAACAGTTCGGCAAGGCTCGATCCGGCGTCGAGCATCATCGCCTCGTCGAGCACGATGGCGACGTCGCCGGTTGCCGCTCGGGCAGCGACGGCGAACGGTGACGCATCTGGCGCGTGAGTGACCACGCGACTGATTCGATCGTCGAGGGTCCCGTCGGACCCGTCG
>Ga0105049_10000446_pt1 | contig 45059 bp, 37 predicted proteins | sample MAT06_FD_78087 | JGI IMG/M metagenome (GOLD analysis project Ga0105049, IMG submission 78087) | Freshwater microbial communities from Lake Fryxell liftoff mats and glacier meltwater in Antarctica - MAT-06 | ecosystem: Environmental > Aquatic > Freshwater > Ice > Liftoff microbial mat | place...
CATTGCTTTATTCCAACGGCAAGCGCACTTGCAATTAAAAATGTATCACTCACTGAAAATCTAGAGGATCTTCTTTCGAGTAATCCCGATGCTTCTCCTTTTGATAAAACGTACGCTCCAGAAAGCGGCAATGAAGCGCATAGTGAAGTTTCAGAACGCAATCTTCAAGAAATCCTCGCTGAAATTCTGGCTTTGGACAATGAGAACGGGGGCCATCTTATTCCTGAAATATTCACTTCAGTTAATCCAAACGACGCCACTTTCAACTTCGGACGAATGCCAACCGTTCAATTATCAAGCGTCGAAATTCAATCGGGTGCGCGCATAACAATTAACAAAAACATTCCCACTCACTATGGCAACCCCGCTGATCCGCTGCCAGAAGAGGATTTTTTCAGAGTAAATACTCTTCAAGATTGCAACGCCTCGTTGATCCGTGTCAGCAATATGGGAATCCTGGAAGTGGGTGATCCAACTGCTACCACGCGAGGCGAGCTCATTATCGGCAAAGACGCTTCACTGCAACTCGATGCCGGCGGACAAATGATCATCAATCCCCAAAGCAAACTCGTCATTGAGGACGGAGGAATTCTTCGAATCAATCCAGGATGTATTGTGAATACTCGCGGTGAAATTATTGTCAAACCCGGTGGAAAAATCATCTACTGTGGGGGAGTCTGGAAGCTCGATGGCTCATCCTCCAAGGTGTCGCTTGCCGGAGGACAGCTTCACGTGCTGCCGGGCGTCACGCTCGACTTTTCACACAACGGATCGATGGGGTATCTCGAGGTCACTGCCGATGCTTCGCAGGAAATATTCTGTGGTGCGGGCGCCGTAATTCGTCTCAATGGCACCGGTACCGACAACACCATTTTACGCATCCACAACTGGGCAAACCTCTGGAATGGTAATTTCAACCAAGGCCATCTCAAACTTGAAAATGGACGCGTGGAATTACTCAACAACGGTCAGGTTTGGCTCGATATGAGACTCACAGCTCACAATGTGCACTTCGTGGACTACTCTCCACTCGCCGGAAACAGCACCGTGCAGGTGTGGTACAATACTGCCACATTTACCAATTGCCAATTCCTCAACGTGAGACTGCACGGCCAAGATGCACGCTGCTATGCAACAAACTCTTTGTTCAACGGAGCTCTTACCGGTATCCGATGGAATGGAGGACTCTATAAAATTAAATCCTGCGAATTCCGGGATTGCGGAGTTCGTTCGCTCGGCTTGCAAAATCCAAGCTCGGTAACAAGCTCCCTATTCATTCCAATCAATGGATTCAATAACGGCGGCATTGCCATTGAAGATCAAAGTCTGACCAAACTCTCCGTAATCAGTTCAAGCTTTTCTGGAGCCGACATGGCTACTTCAAAAGGAGGGGGTACGCTGAGCCTTGCCTGCAATGTATTCGGCGAAAATGAGGTTGCCGTGCACGCAGCCAAAGGATGCTTCGTGATTATGGATGCGCAATCCTATGCAGGGTATAATCGTTTCGACGACAACGAACAACACATCCTGCTCGACAATGCCGGTGGGCTAAACCTCAGTAAAGGCTACAATCAATTCGGGACATTTGGTTACATGAATATTGCAGGCACTATCGCTGGAATTCCTTGTCCATCAGATTGCTCCTCCCCTGTGCTTGACGCTACAGCCAACATCTGGAGCCCCGACGGATCGATAGCCTCTCCAAACCCCAACTTTATTGACCTTCGTTCAGGATCTTTCTCAACGGCGTGCAGTTCGCCGCCAGCGTATTTCTTTTGCCCGATTGAAGTCGTAGACACCAATCCCGCTGGCCCCACTGATTGTCAGGAACACAAACTACCACCTTCATTGATTAAGCCTCAAAAGTCGGCGACGGTAACAGGAGGACATCAGCCTATAAAGGGAGAAAATAATGAGGGATTTACGCATCGTTCGGGTGAAGAGGAAGACCTTGGAAATCCGCCGATTCATTCTGATAGTTTCGACGGAACGCTGCTCGATGAAGCGCTCGTAGAAGCAGCCTCTCAGATGGAAATTTATGACTCCACTGCAAACGACCTCGATGCACTCAATCTCTTTCATGAAATTCTAACTTCTGGATTGGATCGTTCGCAGAACGATATCCGCTGGAAAATGATTTGGGGACGCGAGCAAATGAAAACTGCTTTTGAGCATCTGGTGCTGGATGATGAAATTGATGCGGCCGCAAATGGACTTGCCTTTTCATCTCCCGTTCAACTTTACGTGGACGTGCTCAATTTGATGACAGATACTGTGCTGAGCGATTCCACCTATCGCAGTCAGTTTTACCTTGAACTCGACAAAGGCCAACTCTTCCGCACACTAGGGCGCTCAGACATTGCGAGGGAAGTATTTATTCATCTGGCCGATTGTCAGGTTGACTCTCTGGAGCAGAGTGTACTCAACCGATGGCGCGCTCAGGCGGAATCGGAACTCGCAGTGTTTGATCAATATGTGGATCTGGGTATTTCCCCAGATGATGTGAACGACGCTGTGGATTCTTCAGGTTTCATCGTGCCGGTAAGCTACATCGCCGAGAACTACTATTTTGGCTTGCAGATCAATGGGCCTGAATCCTTGAGTTTTATCGGTTGTCAGAATGAGTTCGGGTTCAAATCAGTTCAGACTAATCATTCCCCTGATTTCAGTCTGTATCCCAATCCCGCAACCACCGAGGTAAATATTGTCCCCCAAGGGTTTTATGGCTTCTTCACTCTTGAAATTCTGGATGCGATGGGTCGAAAAGCGCTGACCACCCAAGTCACGTTAACGAATGAGACAACTACCACTATACCCCTGCCCACCTCGCTTGCAGAAGGTATTTATGTGGTCCGACTCCGAAATGACCATGTCACAAGAGAGCGATTGCTGCTCATTCTCTAAAGCTTCTAAAAAGCCGGCTCTGCCGGCTTTTTTTTTGGACTTAACCCAACGGGATGGCCTCACATTGAGAATTGTGAGAAACACAGGGCAAAAAAAGACCGGATAAACTTGGGCGGGCGACTCAGCCGCCTAATTTTGCGCCAATCCTGAAAAGATTCGGGAGCTCATATTGAACTACAACCCCGGTTGTGGGTGTTAAACTAACCATGGGAAGAAAACTACTACTAAAACACGATCACATTCCCGGCATCGAAGCGTTGTCGATCTATCGTGAAAACGGCGGATATTCCGCGCTACGAAAGGCTTTCACCTCCATGACGCCCCAGCAAATTGTGGAGGAAGTGAAGACCTCGGGCCTTCGTGGACGCGGCGGCGCAGGGTTTCCAACGGGGATGAAATGGAGCTTTTTGGCCAAGCCAGAAGGAGTGGCGCGCTACGTGGTGTGCAATGCGGATGAATCGGAGCCGGGTACATTCAAAGACCGCTACCTTATGGAGCGGCACCCACATCTCCTCATCGAAGGAATGATTCTGTCAAGTTTTGCACTTGGCGCAAGAACATCCTATATCTATATCCGTGGTGAGTATTTCTACATCGCTAATATTCTCGAAAAAGCTATTGCAGAGGCGTACGCGGCTGGAATTCTCGGAACCAATATTCTGGGAAGCGGCTTCGACTGCGACCTGTATGTTCAGGTTGGCGCAGGAGCCTATATCTGCGGTGAGGAAACTGCCCTTCTTGAATCTCTGGAAGGCAAGCGTGGTAATCCACGCATTAAGCCTCCCTTTCCTGCGATAGCGGGCTTGTATGGCTGCCCTACGGTAGTCAACAACGTTGAAACAATCATGGCGGTGGTGCCCATCGTGGCTGATGGCGGAGCGGCTTATGCCGCTATAGGCATTGGAAGAAGCACCGGTACCAAATTGATTTCTGCTTCCGGTCACATTAACAAGCCTGGGGTGTATGAGATTGAGCTAGGCTTGCCGGTTGAAGAGTTCATTTATTCCGAAGAATATTGTGGAGGTATACGCGACGGACGAAAGATGAAAGCGGTTGTGGCCGGTGGTTCGTCAGTTCCTATCCTCCCAGCCGATCTTATTTTGAAAACAGCGACTGGTGAACCTCGTCTGATGAGTTATGAAAGCTTGGCCGAAGGTGGTTTTGCCTCAGGCACTATGCTCGGCTCAGGGGGATTCATCGTGATGGATGAAGACACCAGCATTGTAAAAAACCTTTGGAATTTCTCCCGATTCTATCATCACGAGAGTTGTGGACAGTGCAGTCCTTGCCGCGAAGGCACTGGATGGATGGAGAAAATTCTACATAAGATTCTCGACGGACATGGCACACTTGCCGACGTTGATTTGCTCTGGGACATTCAAAGTAAAATTGAAGGAAAAACCATTTGTCCTTTAGGCGATGCAGCCGCATGGCCAGTGGCCAGTGCGATACGACACTTCAGAAGTGACTTCGAAGAATATGTCAAACGTGGCTCATCCATTCGAGATGTAAAACACTACTATCGTTTACACAACCTACCCGAACCTGTTGCCTGATGCCAAAAGTTACGATAGACGGAATTTCGATTGAGGTACCGGACGGTACAACAATCCTCAACGCGGCCCGAATGATCGGCGGTGAAATTGTGCCACCTGCGATGTGCTACTACTCCAAGCTGGAAACCAGCGGAGGGTACTGCCGCACCTGCATTGTAAAAGTATCTAAGGGCTCTGACAAAGATCCCCGGCCGATGCCGAAGCCTGTAGCTTCATGCCGCACCACAGTAATGGACGGCATGGAAGTGGAAAATATCACTTCGCCTGAATTGCTCGAGGCACGTGCCGGAGTAGTTGAATTTCTCCTGATCAATCATCCTTTGGATTGTCCGGTGTGCGATCAAGCCGGCGAATGTCATCTCCAGGACCTCGCCTATGAAAATGGAAAGGTGGCGTCGCGCTACGAATTCAAACGTCGCGAATTTGAGAAGACAGATATCGGCGATAAGGTTCAGCTCCACATGACGCGCTGCATTTTATGCTATCGCTGTGTGAAAGTGGCCGATCAGATCACAGATGGTCGTGTGCATGGAGTGATCAATCGCGGTGATGTAGGCGAAATTTCTACCTACATCACTAACGTTATCGACAATGATTTTTCCGGAAACGTGATTGATGTGTGTCCGGTAGGCGCGCTAACGGATAAAACCTTCCGGTTCAAAAGCCGCGTGTGGTATACCAAACCAGTAGATGCCCATCGCGAATGCAGTCATTGCGCTGGACAAGTGCGCCTGTGGTACATAGGAGAAGAAGTGGCTCGGGTAACCGCACGAAAAGATGAATACGGTGAGGTAGAAGAATGGATCTGCAACGAATGCCGATTTGATAAAAAGAAAACGAGTGACTGGGTAATCGAAGGCCCGGCTAAAGTGAATCGCCATTCCGTGATTTCAGCCAATCACTACGAAGGACTGAAAACCTTGAAAGCAACAATCGACCGTCAGAAAAAAGCACTTCCTCACGGAACAAAAGTGATTCTCGGTACGGGTGCACTTGATCCCAATAACCCACACTGATCATACGTCTGAACTATGGATCCAGTCATACTCTATAAAATCATTCTTGCGGTGATTGTTTTCGCGTTTTCCTTGGGAATCGCGGCATACATGACATGGGGTGAGCGAAAAATTGCGGCCATCCTGCAGGACCGTGTTGGTCCAAGCAGGGCCGGTCCGTTCGGCCTTTTACAACCGATTGCAGATGGATTGAAGATGATTTTTAAAGAGGAAATGATCCCCTCTCAAGCCAATAAATGGCTCTTCATCTTGGGACCGTCCTTCTTTATGCTCACCGCATGCCTCACTGGCGCCGTGATTCCATGGGGAAGTGGTATTACGATCGCAGGAACGTATTATCCGCTGCAGGTTACCGATATCAATATTGGATTGTTGTATTTGCTTGGTGTAGTTTCGATCGGAGTGTATGGAATCATGATCGGAGGATGGGCTTCGAATAATAAGTTCGCACTGCTCGGTGCACTGCGCGCATCTTCTCAAATGATCTCCTATGAAGTGGCAATGGGTATGTCGTTGATCGCCTTGGTAATGACTACTGGTACCTTGAGCTTCGCAGAAATTGCTGAGCAGCAGGATTTGGGATATGCCAACGTAGTTTATCAGCCACTCGGATTTATCATCTTCCTGATCTGTGCTTTTGCGGAAACGAATCGCGCGCCATTTGACCTTCCCGAAGCGGAATCAGAATTGGTGGGTGGATTCCACACCGAGTATTCCTCCATGAAATTAGGCTTTTTCCTTTTTGCGGAATATATCAATATGTTCATCTCCTCTGCGGTGATGGCAACACTCTACTTTGGCGGATACAACTTCCCGTTTCAGCATGAACTTGGACTTGAAGGAAATACACTTGCCATTGTGCAGGCATTGGTGCTCTTTGGAAAAATTCTAATCTTCATTTTCATTTTTATGTGGGTTCGCTGGACACTTCCGCGTTTCCGCTACGACCAACTCATGAATCTCGGCTGGAAGGTGCTTCTGCCGCTGGCTATTGCGAATATTTTCATTACCGGACTGGTGATGTATTTCACCGGAAAACTAGGATAACGAATGCTGACAAATCGATCAAAACTGGTGGCAAAGGCAGATCTGACTTTCGCAGAAAGACTGTATTTCCCCGCGATCATCAAGGGTATGTTTATTACGCTGGGACACATTTTCAAGCGTACCCCAACTATTCGCTACCCTGAGCAGACACGCGAAATCGCGCCGGTGTACAGAGGACAACATGTTCTCAAGCGCGATGAGATTGGCGCTGAGCGCTGCACTGCCTGCGGACTTTGCGCTGTGGCCTGTCCGGCAGAAGCGATCACCATGGAAGCAGCAGAGAGAAAGAAAGGAGAAGAATCTCTTTTCCGTGAAGAGAAGTATGCGAAAGTGTATGAAATAAATATGCTGCGTTGCATCTTCTGTGGCCTATGTGAAGAAGCATGTCCGAAAGAAGCTATCTTCCTCACAGACCGCATCGTCCCGAGTTCATTTACTCGTGGCGAAGAAATTTTTGGAAAAGATATCCTTGTCGAACCTGTTGGCCAGCCCGTGGATGTCAGCAAGCGCCAGACACCAGAAGTGCTTGACTTCAAAAAGGATATGCGCCATTCTCACAATCAAACTCACTCTGATCGCACGCTCTCACGATGATCACCGAATATTTATTTTGGTTTCTCTCCTTTGTTGCTGTGTTCGGCGCCCTGGCTACCATTCTCGCTAAAAATCCGGTATATAGTGTGCTCTACCTGATCCTCGCGTTCTTTGCGATCGCTGGTCATTACCTCTTACTGAATGCTCAGTTTCTTGCCGCTGTGCACGTGATTGTGTATGCAGGAGCTATCATGGTATTGTTTCTATATGTGGTGATGATGCTCAATCTGAATAAGGTTGACGAAGAAAAGCGCAGGTACTGGAACATGCTGATCAGTGCAGTGGCCGGAGGAATTCTTTTGCTCGTTTTGGTTGGTATAATTAAGAGAAGCACACAACTCACTGCGCCGGCTATCGATGCACCTAATGTGGGTCTTATTGAAAATCTTGGTCAGGTGCTTTACCGTGACTTCCTCCTTCCATTTGAACTCGCCTCCATACTGTTCCTCGGGGCAATGGTGGGCGCTGTTTTTCTGTCAAAAAAAGAAATTAATTCCTGATCTAAACGCTGAACAGCTCCATGGAAATAATCCCCGGCATAACCATCGAACACTATCTGGTACTTAGCCTGATCCTGTTCTGCCTTGGCATATTCGGTATTCTTTATCGTCGCAATGCAATTATCATGTTCATGTGTGTGGAACTCATGCTCAATGCATCCAATCTCGCTTTAGTGGCCTTTTCCACCATGTGGGGAGATACCGGCGGTCAGGTGTTCGTGTTCTTTATTATGGTGGTGGCCGCGGCTGAAGTGGCTGTCGGACTCGCCATTCTCATGCTGCTTTACCGCAATCTGGGAACCACCCAAATAGATGTGCTCAATAAACTGAAGTGGTAATCCATCGATCATGGAAAGACTCGTTACACTTATCCCGCTTTTTCCGCTAGCTGGATTTCTATATATCACCTTTTTTGGAAAAGGGCTGTCGAAAAATCTCATCGGATCGATTGGATCCGGAGCCATTCTGCTGTCGTTCATTACTTCCATCGCCGTATTTACCACCCAGCTACACGGTGGACAGCCCGCTATCGTACATGTATTCGACTGGATTCATGCCGGAAGTTTCCAGGTAGACATCTCGTTTATTGTGGACCCGTTGAGCACCATTTACCTGTTATTTATCACAGGTGTGGCATTTCTGATTCATGTGTACTCAATTGGTTATATGCATGAGGACGAAGGCTTCAACAGATTCTTCGCATACCTTAATTTCTTTGTGTTTTTCATGCTGATCCTTGTTCTTGGCGACAGCTACCTCACCATGTTCGTCGGTTGGGAAGGAGTCGGATTGTGTTCCTTCTTACTGATCGGATTTTGGTACAAAGACATGAAAAACAATGACGCCGCCAAGAAGGCGTTCATTATCAACCGTATCGGTGATCTTGGCCTAATCCTAGGAATGACCTTGATATTCGTTTACTGCGGTTCGCTCAACTTTGGAGATCTCTACATCAATGGCTCAGATATTTCAGGATTAAATGGCGGCGTGGCCACCACTGCCGCCATTCTTCTCTTTATCGGTGCGATGGGAAAAAGTGCTCAGATTCCATTGCATACCTGGCTTCCCGATGCGATGGCAGGTCCGACTCCTGTATCTGCTTTGATTCACGCTGCCACGATGGTGACAGCGGGTATATACATGGTGGCTCGCAGCAGCGCGTTGTTCGACATGAGCGAAGTAGCATCGAACGTTGTAGTGATAACAGGTATTCTCACTGCATTGATTGGCGCAACGATTGCACTTGCTCAAAACGACATCAAGAAAGTATTGGCCTACTCTACACTGAGTCAGTTGGGATTCATGTTTACCGCGCTCGGACTCGGTGCTTACGGCATCGCAGTTTTTCATGTGATCACACACGCCTTTTTCAAAGCGCTCCTCTTTTTGGGTTCTGGTTCAGTAATCCACGGAATGGGCGGTGAACAAGATATTCGACGCATGGGGGGATTGAAGTCCAAAATGCCTGTAACCTATTTCACTTTTCTGATCGGAACCATTGCGATCTCGGGTATTTTTCCATTCGCTGGTTTCTTCTCAAAAGATCAAATTCTGGCTCATGCCATGGAGACCAATCTCGTCGTATTTGTGCTGCTGATGCTTGCTTCAGCGGGAACGGCCTTCTACATGTTCCGCATGTTTTACCTCACCTTTCATGGTAAGTTCCGTGGCACACACGATCAAGAACATCATCTACACGAATCGCCGAAAGTGATGACGATTCCGCTCATCATTCTTGCGGTGCTTTCTACCGTTGGAGGCTTCTTGGGATTTCCGCATGCTATCGGAGCAGAAATCGGATTAAGTCATTGGCTCGATCATTTTCTGGAAAATACTCTCGTCACTCCATTCTCCACACTCAGTGCGTCCGCTGAACTCATTCTGGCAATCATCGCCATGCTCCTCGCAGGAATAATGATTTACTATGCCTATTCCATCTACGTGAAAAAAGGAACTCGAGCTTTGGAAGATGATGAGATCCAATCGCCTGTCCACCGCACGCTTGCGCACAAATACTGGATCGATGAATTGTACGACAGTGCCATTCGCAAGCCAATAGATAAGCTGGCCAAATGGCTTGGCAGTTGGATGGAACCCCGCGTGATTGACGGAATGGTAAATGGATCCGGAAAGTTCACCAAACTTACCGGCAATGCAATCAAAGTAGTTCAAGGGGGATATCTTTCAGGATATCTACTTGCACTTGTGCTGGGCGTCATTGTAATGCTCATCTGGCTCACCTGATCAAATCACCTAGGATAACGATATACCTGCATGCTGACTCTCGCTCTCATCTTTCTGCCAGCCCTCCTCGGTGCGCTAATTCTGGTTCTCGGACCGAAAATGGCTCGCCAGATGGCTCTCACCTCTTCGATGATCGTTTTGCTCGTTGCGATCATCAGCTTCGTGCTCTTGAATTTAGGTCACACGGCGTTGCTTTCCTTCAATGAAGGTTGGATTGGACCACTAGGATTGCGCTTTGCCTTTCAACTCGACGGTATAAGTATGGTGCTTGTGTTGCTGACCGCAATCAGCGCCCCACTGATTATTTACTCTTCGTTTAATCGGACCTTCAACAATCCGCACATCTTTTACGGACTCACCTTGCTCATGATCTCCGCTATGATCGGAGCTTTCACAGCAGCCGATGGCTTGATCTTTTATCTGTTCTACGAAATCGCACTGATCCCAATTTACTTCATCAGCCTTATCTGGGGAGAAGGGGCGGATAAGGTGAAAGTAACTTTGAAGTTCTTTCTTTACACGTTGTTTGGTAGCTTATTCATGTTGCTCTCGCTGCTGTATGTCTACCATCATACTCCCGGCAAGTCATTTGCTTTTGAAGATCTTTATCAGGCCGGAAGATTGCTTTCTGCAGGAGAACAAGGACTGGTATTCGCAGGATTGTTTATCGCATTTGCCGTAAAAATGCCTGTGTTTCCATTCCATACCTGGCAGCCGTCAACCTATCGCACCGCACCCACTGCGGGCACTATGTTGCTCGCCGCGCTCATGTTGAAAATGGCCACTTATGGTCTTATTCGTCTCGCCATTCCAATGGTTCCAGATGGTATCATGGAATATGGAACGTGGGCAATCGTGCTCTCTGTGATCAGCATTGTGTATGCCTCACTTCTCGCGATTGTTCAAAAAAACTACAAGCTGTTGATTGCGTATTCATCCATTGCCCACGTAGGTCTTATCTCGGCTGGTATACTTACTGGCTCAGATGTGGCAATTGCAGGTGGCGTGTTTGAAATGTTCTCACATGGTATTCTAGCTATCGGACTTTTCTTTGTCTACGACATTATTGAGCAACGTCTAGGTACTGACGAAATGGTCCGCATGGGTGGCATTCGTGAGGCGAATCCAACCTTTGCCTTTTTGTTCTTCGCGATTGTAATGGGCTCTGTGGCACTTCCACTCACTAGCGGTTTTGTGGGTGAATTCTTGCTCCTTCAAGGACTCGCTTCCTTCAATTTGTGGTTCGCACTTTTCGCCGGTCTCACTGTGGTGCTGGGGGCAGTGTACATGCTTCGTGCATTTCAGACTATGATGTTGGGAGCAACTAATGTCCACACCCGTGGATTTGCTCCCCTTACACGCCAAGAACTCACGGTGCTGATTATTGTAATACTTATCGTCGTTGTGGCCGGTGTTTATCCTGCTCCTCTTTTGGACATTCAGAGTTCAGCCATCCAAAATCTTATCGGAACGTTTCACTGATGAAAGAATTACTCATCTCTTCCCTACTCGGAGTGGTGGTCCTCGGACTTGACCTGCTCAAACTGCGCAAAGCAGTGCTTCCGATTATTATGCTCGGACTCCTCGCCCTGATTGGCTCTGTCTTGATGGACTGGGGAACCAACGCGAATCCGTTCGCCAATGACATGCTTTTGATGGATGATTTCGCACTTGCGGGAATAGGTGTAATTGCACTTTTAACCTTGTTCTGGTTTGCTATTACTTCCGACGCCTACGCGAATCATCACAGCAGGACTGATCTCTATGCACTTGTTTTATTCAGTTTTGTGGGTGGCGTAATTCTCGTTTCCTATTCCAACCTCGTGATGATGTTTCTTGGAATCGAAATCCTTTCCATTCCGCTTTACGTGCTTGCAGCTAGTGACAAGCATCGCCCAGAATCAAACGAAGCGGGCTTCAAATATTTCTTCCTCGGATCTGTGGCTTCAGCCATTCTGTTGTTTGGTGTGGCGCTGGTCTATGGGGTCACGGGCTCTTTCGACTTCAATGCAATTGAAGCGAGTGTTTCTGGCTCAGGAACCAATCTCATTCTCAACGCGGGCATCACTTTGATTTTTGCGGGCTTCGCGTTCAAAGTCTCGGCCGCACCATTTCACTTCTGGGCGCCTGATGTCTATCAAGGAGCACCTACTCCTGTCACGGCGTTTATGTCGTCCGTTGTAAAAGCCGGTGCCTTTCTGGCCCTTTATCGATTGGCCGCTGGACCGCTTCAATCCATGATTCCCCACTTTGCAGACATCCTCGCCGTGATGGCTGCGCTCACTCTAGTAGTGTCCAACTTGATGGCTGCGATTCAGTCCAATGTGAAACGAATGCTCGCCTTTTCCAGCGTCTCCCACGCGGGTTTCATGCTCGCAGCTATCATTACAGCACCTTCCAATGAACCTGGACTTCTACTCTTCTACGGACTATCTTACGGCTTAGCCACAATCACTTCGTTTGCTGTGCTGAGTGTTGTTTCGTCTTACCAAAACGATTCGATGGAATTCAGTTCCTTTCATGGACTCGTGAGGCGAAATCCGGTGCTCACCGGAGCGATGACGCTCGCGTTATTATCAATGGCTGGTATTCCACCTTTGAGTGGCTTTATGGCGAAATACTTTGTGATTTCGTCCGTGATTTCATCTGGAACAATATGGCTTGCTGTCATAATGATCTTGACTTCTGTAGTGGGTATGTATTACTACCTCAAACTAATCATCGCTATGTACACTCCCGTTGAAAATGCCGGACGAATTGTAGTGCGGGGCTTTCAGCATTACACCTACATCATCCTGAGCATTCTGCTGGTAGTCCTTTTCTTCGCTGCAGGTATGTTTGAAGACATCGGAGTCTGACCTTCCAAAAGCAAGAAGCTATCTAGAGGTGTTAATAGAGCAATTCCTGATTGCCCAGATTGCCGCGGCGTTGCACTTTGAGATCCTTAAGCAACGGAGAGCGAATGTTGAGCTGAACCATATAGCTCTGACGAATTCCAAAGGGCACGTAATTGGCGGATAATTCCCAGCAGTGAAGCAACCAATGGAGTCCAATCGAACTAGTGGTGATTTCTTTTAGGGTCAAATCGTATCCGGTGTTCACGCTGATTGCCCATCGCTTGAAGAGCGTAATCTCTCCGTTGAGCGTAGCCGTTTGTGTGATCTCATCTTCATCTCTGCCTAGTTCGGTATCCCACTGACGATTCAACCGAAGATTGTAGTTTAGATTAAAACTCCAAGGCATTTCAAAATCCACAAACGAGCCCGGTGTGCGCGTTAGCATGGTTTGTTCTTCTTGCGTTAAACCCTGCGACTCTTGCACGGCTTCCTGCAATTGCTTGTTGCCCTTTCCTCCATTGAACCTGAAGCCAAGAGCCAGATTCGCACCTTCCAGTCGGGTCAGTCGGCCCTTGTTCTTTAGCATCGACTGATTGATATCTCGTCCTGCATCATCACGATCGTAAAACGAATGCGTGCTGGAATAGTTGATTGTGACATTTTGCGCGATGGTTGTGAAGAGACTCATTGAGAGATTGCTCCAATTCAGCGAATCCGCCAATACATTATGACTGGTTCCCATTCTCCAACCTTCAATCAACTTCACCTTTTTATAGGCCACTTTTGGTGATGACTGATCACGGAATTTTGCCTCAAAATTCTGATTCACTCCGAGATTAATGCTTGCTGCTTCTCGCGTATTCGCCGGACGATAGCGGGCAGCATCAAAAGGATTATACCCCAGAAACGCTCCATCTTCTCCATAAAATCCAAAGCGACGAAAACTCTGGTAAGGTGTATAGCTCAAGCCAAAAGACGGCTGAATCATATGCCGCACAGCCTTGAGGACATTGCCTTTGCGCATATTCCATACCCCATAAATCGTGGAGTTGGCAGTTACACTCGTGCTCCATGTAGTGGCAAAGCGCATTCCCGGAACGGTATCCAAGACATCCCGACCAAGGTCTTCATCAAACACGGGCATGACTTCCCGAAAAGCCAGAAAACCCGCAGCACTCGCAGAAGGATTGACGGTGAGAAACGAACCCAATTTCCATGAAGTAGAAGCTGTGCTATTGAAACGCATACCATTCTGCATACGTCGACTCAACGTGCCAAGATTGCTCCACTGAATATCTGACTCTTTCTCAGAAATGAAATTGTCGAGGTTGGCAGACCCATTAATACCAATCGGACTTTTTGGAAATACGCTCTTCAGCAAATTGATTCGCGAAACGTTCATGGTAACAGACGGCAGGGTCATTTGCACCTGCCGCGATTGCGTATTCTGGGTATGGTTCGCACTAACGGCAAGTGAATAGGGTTTCCCAGGAAATGACTTGCTCCATTGCAAAGCGGAATTGAAGGTGCCGGAAAGAAAATCCTCCTGCGAAGAGTTCAGGTTATTCCTAAAATTCTGACTTGATCCCATATTCACATTCGCATTGAACCGTGAATTAGGTCGTGATTTTGGATCCTGATTATGGCTCCATTGCACATTGAACGTGCGCTGTCTGAAATAGGAAGGAAGTTCTTCAAAACCGTCCTTATTGATGGTTCTCGACACATTAAAACTTCCGTTGTAGCGGTACCTCTTTTTGTAGTTGGTAATGTTGCGCACACTCCATGATCCCCTGCTGTAAACATCAAACAACATTCGCGTATCGAGGTATGGTGAAACAGGCACGAAATAGCCCAAATTTTGAAGAAAGAAACCTTTGCGTTGGCCATTTCCGTAGCCGGGTAAAATAATGCCGTGCGCGCTGGTACGCTTGTTTGGGAAAAAGCCAAAAGGCAAGCCTAAGGGCATCGGAACCTTTCGAACCTTGAGATAAAGTGGCCCCGAAACAACCTTCTCATCCGGAATCACTATGGCTTTGGACAAATGAAAATGGTAGTGTGGATTGGGATTGTCGCAAGTAGTGAACTTTCCATTTCGAATATGCACCCAGTCATTGTCCTGTTTCTTTGAGACCTGCGAATGAAGATGCGCTTCGCCTTCCATGGTATGCACACCGTAGCTCACCCCTTTCTTCGTTATAAAACTATAAGCTAGAGAATCCTGATCGAACTCGTTTTGGCCTTCCCGAAACACCGGTCTTCCCATAAGCTGTCCTGTGCTGTCAGGAATTCCTGAGGCCAGAGCGAGAAATGTCTGGAAAGAAAAAACGATGCGAGCCCCTTCCACTTTGATATCGCCATAGGCAACACTGGAGCCAAGGCCGTAGAGGGTTACTTCCTTTTTTAGAAGGTCAAACACAGTGCTGTCTTTTCCGAAGTACTCCACCTTGTCGGAGATGCCTGAATCGACTTCCTGCACAATCGGCGGGGCTTCGGCTGCGTTCACAGGTGGAAGACCCAACGTATCCGAAGGAGTCACGTTCTCCTGAATAGCCGATTGGGCCTGAACTTTCACGCCATTCATTATCAACACTAAAGCGATGATAATTGAATGAATAGCCTGATTCCTGACGGGTTTCAGAAAATATTTTTGTATGATCTGCACGTAATGGGCGTCAAAACTATGGATAACAAGGCAATTCAACCCTCCCCGCCCTCTGCACAAAGTGGGCCCCGCGTCAAACGGCTGATTGTCGGATTTCTTGCCTTAGCAATCATAATTATGGCTGCTTCGCCCGCCCCATATGCCGGAGACGTCCGTTTTACTGTGGTTATAGATCCTGGACACGGGGGCAAAGATCCCGGTAACCTCGGCACCGGTCGCTTCAAAAAAACGGAAAAGGACGTGTCGCTCAATGTTTCACTCGCAGTGGGAAAGTACATTGAAGAAAGCTATCCGGACGTGCGCGTGCTCTATACCCGCAAAACAGATGCCTTCCCTACCCTGAAAGACCGTGTAGAAACCGCAAATCTGGCCAAAGCGGACCTTTTTATCAGTATCCACTGCAACGCCAATGACAACAAGGCCGCCTATGGCTCTGAAACATTTGTGATGGGCCTTCACAAATCGGAAGAAAGCTTACGCACCGCAATGCGTGAAAATGCCTCCATTTACCTCGAAGATAATCACGCTTCAGACTATGCCGGATTTGACCCAAAGAATCCGGATACCTACATCGCTCTAAGTCTTCGCGAGAATATTTTCCTCGTCCAAAGTCTCAATTTAGCGAAGAATGTACAGGACCAATTCAGGAGCCGAGTGGGACGTAAAGACCGCGGCGTAAAGCAGGCTGGCTATTATGTGATCAGTTTCACCAATATGCCCAGCACCTTGGTTGAACTGGGCTTTCTGACCAATTCCGATGAGGAGGATTTTCTCCACAGCGAGGAAGGTCAAGTCTATATGTCATCAGCCATCTTCAGAGCATTCAAAGAATACCACACGCGCCTGATTCAGGGAAAAGTGCCCGTAACTCCCGAAAATAACGTGGTTCAAGTGAACATGCCCAAAAATGAGCCCGTGTCGCAAGAGACAAGCGCTTCCGCTGATCCCGGAAAAATTATCTGGCGTGAGGTGAGTGCCGGTATCCGCTATCAGGTGCAGATACTTTCGTCTGTAAAACCCGTTGACAAGAAGTCGCAGGATTTTCGCGGCCTTAACAATGTGGAGGAGTACTTTAGCAATGGCGCATATCGCTATCTCGCCGGCAGAACCGCAAGCTTCAAAGAAGCCAAGGCCATGCAGGATGAGTTGAGGAAAATGGGATTCCGGGATGCCTTCGTTGTGGCATTCGAAAAGGATAGACGGGTGGACCTCAGCGTAGCGCTTGAAAAAACAGAATAAGTATGAAGTTGTCCCGTGAATTCCTGATTGGTGTAGTGGTGGTGATTGCCATAGCCTTGCTGTATCTGGGAGTTAATTACCTCAAAGGAGTGAACCTGTTTGCTAAGCAAATGCGCTTCTATGCCGTGTATGAAAATGTAGCTGGCTTAGTTCCTTCCAACGCAGTAGTGTTGAATGGCTATAAGATCGGCACTGTCAGCCAGATGGATATGCACCCTAGTGGTGATGGTCGTCTGATCGTGGAAGTACTCATCAATTCTTCTGACCTTGAAATTGCAAAAGACACGCGGCTTCAGATCTACGATGCCGATTTGTTCGGCGGAAAAGCCATTCAACTGGTGCTCGGGGATAGTTCAGTCGTGGCCGAAAACAGAGATACCCTGCAAGGATTGGTAAATCTCGGGCTTCAGGAAACGATCAAGCGGGAGCTCGAGCCATTGAAGCAAAAAACGTCTGATTTGATCGGAAGTGTAGATAGTGTGCTGACCAACCTCAACTCCGTCTTCGCAAGTTCTTCCATCAAAGGAATTCCAGAGATGTTCAAGAGCCTTCAGACTTCGCTCGAAAACCTCGAAAACACTACCACTACGCTTGACGGGCTGCTCACCACAAACAACGAACGCATCTCGAAGATTTTTGCGAATGTTGAATCCATATCAACAAACCTCAAAGACAATAACGTAACGTTGACCAAAGCGATAACTAACTTCGCCAACCTGAGCGATACGCTGGCCCAACTCAAAATCGCATCCACCATTTCAAAGGTAGACAAAGCGCTAGGAGACTTCTCTCTAACGATGACCAAAATCAACGATGGGACTGGAACCTTAGGGCTTTTGATGAACAACGACAGTCTGCACAACGAGCTGGTATCGGCCTCACACAGTCTTGATTTGCTACTCGACGACATGCGTATGCATCCCAAACGCTACGTAAGCTTCTCTCTCATCGGCAGAAAGGAATCCGACAAGCTCTCCAAATCTGACCTCGAGCAAATGCGCGAAGAGATTGACGTGATGTTGAAGGAGAAAAAGTAGCAAGAAGACTGTTGGACAACTGGACTGCTAGACTATAAGACTGCAAGACGGGGGGACTGCAAGACGGCCTCGCACTTGCCATTCCCAAACACAAGTTTCGTTAATTCCTGCTCATAAAAGATTGGAATCCCGCAAGGAATTCTCTTTCTTTTCTGCGTCATTTTACCACATCTTTACTCCATGATTGCACAGATCCTTTTCATCGTATTGTTGATCGTTGCGGGTTACCTCGCATGGAAACGATTCCGATATATCAGAAGAAATATCCTCCTTGGTCGCAAAGTGGAAATGACTGATCACAAAAGCGCTCGTTGGAACATGATGTTGCGCGTGGCGCTTGGACAAGGCAAAATGTTCACCCGACCTCTGGCCGCAGTCATGCACCTCTTTATCTACGTCGGGTTTGTAATCATTAATATCGAACTCCTCGAAATCATTATTGATGGTGTTGCCGGTACGCACAGGGTTTTTGCATCCCTCGGTGGTTTCTATTCCTTTCTGATCGCCAGTTTTGAAATTCTTGCCTTTCTCGTACTCGTAGCTTGTGTTGTCTTTCTCACACGTCGAAATGTGATGCGCATTGCACGCTTTCGTTCCGCTGAAATGACTGCGTGGCCGCGCACAGATGCCAATTTAATTTTGATAATCGAGATATTCCTAATGTCTGCATTCCTCACTATGAATGCTGCAGATTCCCTTCTACAGACGCTTGGTGCAAATCACTATGTGGAAGCGGGGGCATTCCCCGTAAGTTCCTTTTTAATGCCTTTGTTGGATGGATTGTCCGAAGGTGCACTCATAGGAATCGAACGATTCTGTTGGTGGTTTCACATCGTTGGAATTTTATTCTTTATCGTGTATGTGACCTACTCTAAACACCTCCACATCATACTTGCATTTCCAAACACCTGGTACTCTAAACTCGTTCCTGCCGGTTCATTTAACAACATAGAATCAGTGACCCGTGAAGTAAAACTGATACTCGACCCAACGGCTGATTCATACGCGGCGGCCCCTGCCGGAGATGCACCACAGCGCTTTGGTGCAAAGGATGTATTCGATCTGTCGTGGGTTCAACTCATGAGTGCCTACTCCTGCACAGAGTGTGGCCGCTGCACTTCAGAGTGTCCAGCGAGTCAAACAGGCAAACTACTTTCTCCTCGTAAAATCATGATGGATACCCGCGACCGCCTAGAGGAAGTAGGCAAGCAAATGGATGCTGCAGGAGGCGAGTGGAAAGACGACGGTCGAAGTCTGTTGCGCGATTTCATTCTGGAAGAAGAACTCTGGGCCTGCACCACATGCAATGCCTGCACAGAGGCTTGTCCGGTGAACATCAACCCAATGGAGATCATCGTAGACCTCCGAAGATACTTGATTATGGAAGAATCAAAATCTCCGGAAAGCATTACGGCGATGTTCAACAATATTGAAAATAATGGCGCTCCGTGGGCAATGAGCCCCGCTGATCGCGCTAATTGGACCACGAGTTAATTGAAATTTGAAAATGAGTCAAATCAAAATTTTCCCAGCAAATCATTCATTTCATTTTTTCAACTTTCATCACTTATGAATCAATTACAAGACAAAGAAGAAGACGGTAAAAAAGTATCTCCGGTGCTTCCAGAGCATATCAAGAATTTCTTGATTGATATCGACGGAACAGTAGGTGAAGACATTCCCAACGAAGAACCTCTTCGCATGGAAGATGCCGCTGTATATCCTGATGCCCTAGTCAAATGCAATGAGTGGTTTGAGGAAGGACACGTGATCTTCTTTTTCACCTCCCGTACTGAAGCACATCGCGACGTAACTGAGCGTTGGCTCAAAAAGTCAGGGTTCAAATACCACGGAATCATTTTCGGAAAACCACGCGGAGGTAATTACCACTGGATCGACAATCACATGGTAAGGGCTACCCGATTCGAAGGAAAATTTACCGATCTCGTAGAAAAAGAAAGTACGATTCAGGTCTTTAAAAAATAAGTGCCAACGCCTGATTAAGTGGCTGACACAACAGAGTAGAAAGAAGTAAACGAAAGACGAAAAAAACGATGGAATTTAAAGTAAAGACAATGGCAGAATGCCTCGCAGCAGGTGAATCTCCGGATATCCTTTTTTGGGTAGGCTGTGCGGGTAGCTTTGATGATCGCGCTAAAAAGATCACAAAAGCAATTGCCAAAATACTCCATCACTGCGAAGTATCCTTTGCCATTCTCGGTCAGGAAGAATCATGCACTGGTGACCCTGCAAAGCGGGCTGGAAATGAATTTCTCTTTCAGATGATGGCCATGCAAAACATTCAGGTTCTGAATGGCTATAAGGTAAAAAAAATCGTAACGGGTTGTCCGCACTGTTTCAATACGCTGAAGAATGAATATCCTGAGCTAGGAGGAAACTTCGAAGTACTGCATCACACCCAATTGATCAATGAACTTATTCAGCAGGGTAAAATCCGTATAAAGGACGGTGAAACATTTAAAGGAAAACGCATCACTTTTCACGACCCCTGCTATCTCGGAAGAGGCAACAATGAGTATGAAGCACCGCGCGAAATACTGCAAAAACTCGATGCGGAACTTGTGGAAATGAAACGTTGCAAATCTAACGGTCTTTGCTGTGGAGCAGGCGGCGGCCAAATGTTCAAAGAAGCAGAAAAGGGAAATAAGGAAGTGAATATCGAACGCACCGAAGATGCCTTAGAAGTACAGCCCCACTTTATCGCTACAGGCTGCCCTTTCTGTAATACGATGATGACGGATGGTGTAAAGCATTTCGAAAAAGAACATGTTATCGCAGTAAAGGATATCGCCGAGCTCATCGCTGAAGCTGCCGACTTGTAATCCGGTGTAGTTATTTCTTTTTCAATTCAACTTTCATCGAGTCATTCGAACGTTCATTCGGCCTTTACAGTTTCAGCCAGCGAATTATTCCTTTGTTTGTATTCCATTGATACAATCCGGGTTCGACCTTGCTTACATCGGCTTTTTGAGAATGATTCACTCGCATAATTATCCGTCCAGAAGCATCGATTAGGTCGCCCGATATAGGCTCCGTAAATGATAACTGGTCGTTACTCGTCGGATTAGGAAAGCAGTTTACCTGGCCTTCGATCGCTACCAATGGTGAAACTCCAGATGTCATGCAATCCGGAATTCCCACCGAAGGTCCGGCTGAAAATTGTCCGGCAATCACCCACCAATCCAACCATTCCCCGCCAAATCCAGTGTGCCAGTTGGAGAGATCAAATGAGTATAAGCCTTCCACAGTACCCGGCACTTTATAGACCTTCAACGCCTGATTGTCCCTATCCCAGGATAATGGTTGAGAAGGAAGACATGTTTCAGGCTCCCAAGGTTCTTCACAATTCGCTTGAATGAAATACGCAAAATCCTGCTCGTTAGGGAAGCCGCCAAACACGCGCCCAATTCCGTTCTCATCAATACACACTGCAGTGTACTCTTCTGAAGCGATTGCTCTGGGCATAACATCATACGACGCCCACATTCTGGCCATAAAAGCCACATGGCGCCCGCGCCTATCAGGACTATCATAGTGTGTATCAGTGATCACGTCCTCCAGAAATGGAACGTGCAAAAAGTCGTCGTACCCAACTGTCATGGTGATTGCGAATGGATTTGAAAGCGCACTTGAAGTAGTAATGGAACCATTCTCAGCGCTGAAATAGGCCTGTCCCAAAATGGCCATTCCGGCGCTCGTACCACCCACCGTGACACCTTTTTCACTGATCAAATACATCAGGGCATCTTCCACCGGACTATCTTTCCAATAGTTCACATAATTCCATTGATCGCCGCCCGCAATCCATAGGGCCTCTGCATTGCGGATTTGCTGCTCTACGTAAGGATCATTTGCGGCTTCATCGGATACGATGATCAACGTTTCGACTGAATTGACAGACACTTCTAACTCCGAAAAGAAATAGTCATTGTACCCGTCAGAACCCGAAGAACGAATCACTACGATATCGCCTCCACCCGCGCGCTGCAAAAACCACTTCATGGCTTCATCACTCTCCGTAGCACCTCCCATAAGCACTGCGCCTGACTGCACCGCAGTCTCAACATCGGCGACATCACCATTAAAGTAAGAGGTGACAGGTTGAGCAAGGAGTGCACTCCCGGCTATCATACCTACGAAAAAGAAAAGTATGTGCTTCATGATCATATTGCCTGACTTTAAACTTAACAATTGTTCTTAAGGACGCCTCTAAAATAGCCCAAGCGGCACTAAATCTCCAAAGACTAGACAGCGCACTTTTAGAGAATTTGCTAAGGTAAGCCCACTCCCCACTTTCGGGGATTGATCTATCTGTTTCAAAGGAATAGGTTTGCAGAAGCATGTGTGAAAAAACCTTTATGCATTCAGACTACCTACAACCCAAAACTATGCATGAAACCCTTTTACCTTCTCCTCAATAGGTTGAGCGCAAGTTTCCTTTCCAGCGCCCAGCTTATCGATCCGGATTTCGCCAACAATGGTCGCTTTCAACCCACTGATGGGCCTTTGATGACTACACGCGATATCGAGGTTGCTCCAGATGGAAAAATTTACGCCCTTTTCTCCATCGATTTATTCGCATCTGTAGATCTGGCTGCGAAAAATAGCTCGAATGGTGTCCTCTATTGCCTTCTTCCAAACGGAGACGTCTTCACCGATTTTGGCATCAACGGAAGAATATCAATTATCGCATTAGACTTTGACCAGACCATGGTTCGCGACTTATTGATAGCCAGCAACGGTGATCTGGTAATCTGCGGTTTGGTAACAAATGCTTCGCCTGCTCAGGAGTCTCCTGAAATGTTTCGCTACACGAATTTCGGAAATAATGTTTCAACCTTCGGATTTAATGGAACCCGTGTTTATTCACTATTCCAAGGTGCATTCATGTCAGTTGCCGAGCGAAATACAGGTGAACTTGTAGTGGCGAACGATACCTACAATGTGAATGGGGATCCAACGAACGAGGATATTCGAATCGTTCGAATGAGCGCATCTGGAGATATCGACCCTTCTTTCGGAATTTCCGGAGAGTATTTGGTGAACACCCCGAATCGGGAGTTTGTAAAAGGAGTCCTAATCAATGAATATGACGATGTCATCTTCTACGGCCATAACTATTTCTGTCCCTTATTTACAGATAGTTCCTTGTCCAATTTCATGATCTATGGAGATGCAGACATGAATGTATTTGAACAGTCGGGCGGAGCCTCCACTCAGACAGGATGGTCACCCATCGACGATATGCATGATGGTCTCATTTCCCCTGAAAATGAATTTATCGGAGTGAGTAACCAAATTAGCGGCAACGGTACCGGCGCCAACCCAGTTTTTCATTCCTACAACTTTGATGACTTCGCTGGATTTGATCAGGGATTTCTTTCGGCCGCTGATGTAGTGCGCACCATGACCGTAATAGAGCGCGAAATAGCCGGAACTTACCTCGTATCAGGTTATACCGCCTCAGAAACTGAAACTCCAATCCCTATTGTCTCAAGAAGGAATCCAAATGGCTTGTTCAATCCGGATTTCAATGGCGGCAATTTCTTTTCGTTCTCTTTAGACAAAGAAGTTCAGCGCATTCGCACCAGCGCCATGCAGAGCGACGGTTCGATCCTCCTTGGAATGGAAGCTTTTGACATTCCTCCGGGCGATATATGGTACCTCTTTCAGGATATAGATTTAGCAATCCCTGAGAAAATTGCCGTGGTGGTCAAGTTTATTCCAAACTGTCTGACTGCTGTATCCATTGCGCCCTTCGATGATGCCTGTGAGGGCGGTGAAATTAAGTTAAGTGCTGTAGGGACTTTCGCTTCGTTCCTGTGGTCCACGGGCGACGAAACTTCAACCACTACAGTGTCTGAATCCGGTGATTATATTCTCACAGTTTCCGATGATAACGGATGCTCCGGCTCTGTCATCGCTAGTGTGGTATTCAATCCAATCCCTGCTATCCCTTCGATTACCCAAAGTGAAAATACACTTACAGCCACTGGCACTGGTGAGTTCACTTGGACGTTGAACGGAAACCCAATTTCCAACAATTCAGGAAACACCCTTTCGGTGACGGCAACAGGCACCTATGCGGCCATCGTTACGAATAGTAACGGCTGCACGTCCGAAGCAGGAAGCATTGTGGTAACTGTAGTGTCTGTCGACAATTATGCATTGAATGAATGGAGCCTCTACCCGAATCCGGCGAACGATCTGATCAGTATTCAACTCCCGGGTGCGGCTTCTTTCGACATTCAAATTATCGACATGGCAGGTAAAGTGGTGTTACACCGCACTGGCACAGGTAACTCCTTTCAATCGAATGTATCCAATCTGGCTCAAGGCATGTATGACGTTCGGATGACTTCTGACAAGGCTTCCCGGAAAGCCCGCTTTATAAAGGAATAGTTTTGATCAATGCAGGGCGTTGCGTGATTTCGTGATAGCAAATGCTGTTCTGACGAAAATAATGCAACACCATGCTGCGGCGCGTTAACCTCTTATCACGGTGTGGTTCTCCCCCGTGAAAGAGGTTGGCATGCCAAACGAGCAAATCGCCCTTTTTCGCCGTAAACACTTCCTTCTTGAGCCCCCATTCCTTGATCTTTCCTTCGATCATTGCTTCATAGGCCGAATAGGTCTGCTTCCCAATGAGCATCGAAGACCCTTCGTTGTCGTAATCGGCGTTTAGGTAATAGGGCAATTTGTGACTTCCAGGATAATAGTGAAGGGGGCCATTTTCCGTGGTAATATCATCCAGCGCAATCCACGCTCCCAACAGACCGCCTAAAGGAAAAGTGGTCATGTGGATAGAATCCGAATGAGTGTGCTGCTCACTTCCCATGATGAAGTTGATGCTCTGAAACAAGGAAACCTCCCCACCAACCAGCTTACCCAAAAAATCTTTCAATTCCTTTCGCTCTCCAATGCTCCGCAGCAGAGATGACTGATGAATGGCAAACATTACTTTATTGACATACTTGAACCCAATCTTCTTCTCACTGAGCAAACCGTCTATCTCCGCATTAAACTGATCTGCTTTTTCTGGCGACAAATATCCGCGAAGAATCAGAAAACCCTTTTCGTCAAAGGCAAGGGCGCTCTTACGATTTTCCTCGCTCATTTCCCGAAACAAGGAAGTACCCGCAAAGTCGCTCACTTCCGCGGGTTCCACTAGGGCAGGATTTACTTCCTTGAAATCCTTGCTTGATAGCGGAGAATAATACCGCTTAGAAATTCCATAGTGCTTGAACAAGGGCACATTGTGCTTCAATTCACCAGGGTGGAAAAAATTGTATACGCCGTAAGACACTTTCAGTCTCTTGATCAAATCCATCATAATGTTCCTGATTGAGCTCCCGAAGAAACGACAGGCTCATGCTCGTCGGTCCGTTCAAGAATTAACGCGAAGGTAGAAATCTCCAGAGATGAATGACTTCTTTCAATGAACATAGGACTGAATGACCACAGAGGCTAGTCGCAACAGTTCTCATCCAGTCGATTCATGACATCTGACAATTGAAAAACGATCAGATCGGTATCGATCCGAAGTTGTGCAAAACCAATGCGTATAGCAATCCATTCCAATGTCTCTCTGCGATAAAAGAACACATGCGTGGCGTCATTCTTATAATACCATCTCGTGAAATCAATGCCGTCATGATACACCGCCGTTTTACACAACAACTTACCTCCTGGCTGGAGTAATGATTTCAAGCGTCTGAATTCCATCTCGGGATGATGAAAATGTTCCATCACTTCACAACAGATGATATAGTCATACATGCTTTCCAAAGCCTCCTGTTCATCACAGAAAAACGGATCGTACATAGTGACAGAATAGCCCTGCTTTCTAAGGACCGCACTAATCGCAGGATCAGGCCCCGAGCCGAAGTCCAGACCCCGATCGCTCGCCTTACACTCACTCAAGACCGATTGAATAACGGGAGAAACGAACTGCAAATAGCCCGAATTTTCCTCTCTATTCTGGTGCAAAAGATACCTTTCCCTTTCTTTCTCTTCAGAAACGAAAGCACTCGGGGAACGAAATATCCCCCGGCATTGCGTGCAATCATAAAAGCCAGTCGCAATAATCTGTTCGGACGGAAAATGACACAGTGGACAGAGATTCATCTGCTGCATTTAAACGATATCTAAATCTCCCCACACCCATTCCATCGCAAGGTGAGAATGTGGCCCTTTTGAGAGCAAATTGAAACGTTGTCGGAATAGCCAACTTCCTGAAACACGTTGATCTCCCGGCATGCTGAAATGCAGCACTCCAAGCGACCATGTTGTGGACGACCAACATGCAATTTGTTCGAGCAGAGAACCGCGGTCAGCACCTTCCAGAAAGAATAACTCCATCAAAAGCCAAACCGGCATTCCTTTAGCCCGGTGACGTTTGAGAACGGCATAAGCCAGACGTCCCTGATCATCGTGTAAAGCCAGTATCCGCAGTTCGTTCGCTGTATACCGTTCGTAGCGCCAGCGCAAGTAGACCTCGGTCTTCTCCATTCCATTGGTCGGCTGACGCCAAGCGTGCCACACAACTTCATTAAGCGAGACTTCACGAATACCATCTCTTTTCTTTAAACGCCGCAGCGGATTGACCCATGTAAACCACAAACCGACATCTGCACATTGCCGATATCCAAATTTCTCCAAAAAGATTGGAGTGCTCATTGTATTGGTAAAGGTGAGGAAATCGTGCACTCCCGAACGTTCATTCGCCAGCTCGATCTCGAGGTATAAACGTCGAAACCATCCTTTTCCTCTCATCCTCGAAGAGGTCAACACATTCTGAGGCATCGCCACTTGAACGCTTTTACCATCAATACGAAATGGGAATTGGTTGGTTGTGACATATCCTTCTATTCGATCCTCTGCCGTTAACTTCATCAACAGGGGCTTACCCACGGGATTATTGAAATACCACCACCTCACAAATTCCGGAGTCAATCTACGATTGCCGCCTTCGCTTTTCGCAAGTTGGCAGAGCTCAATTAGATCGGCATCAGCTATTGGAGAAAGATTTTCAGCCATTGGATTCAGCACGAAGAAAAGTAGCCAATTCACCCATGGTCAAACTTTCAAAACCACACTCAGCATGAAGCTTTTTAAAGTGGGCAATAAGTTGACCTAACATATTCAGATTCTCCGATTGATTTACGCCAAAATTATGAGGATGCCACCACAGGTGAAAAGTCCTTCCTGTTCTTGCCGCATGTGTCATAGCGGAGGTAATTCGCCTCATCTGCAAGCCCTGAAGGGCGCTTGACTTTCTTGAATAGGGACGTAAAAATCGGCTTGCGGGAATGTCGATCAACACTCCGCGCCGCATGTATTCATTGGAATAGTCCAGAGGTCCCGATACATTCATATACGCATCAAGCAGTCGCAGGGCACGTCGAAATAAACGCTCGTCGTTCTGACTGCGCGGCCTATACAACCACGATTCTCCATTGCCGCGATAGCACATAATTCCTTCCTCCCGAGCAATTCGGAGGTACTCCTCACTGTATTGATTTCGCGGAAAAACCAAAGACTGCAGATTCATTTCGAGCTTTCGAGCAACTGAATCGGCGGCCTGCATATCCGCACGAAACTCTTCCGCCGTCTGTCCATTCTCCAAGCAATAGAAATGCGAAAAAGTATGACTGCCCATTTCCTGTCCGGTGCTTTCACGAATAAGTCTCACGAGAGACGCCGCAAAGTGAAGTGGATCATCAAGTTCATTTTCACCAATCCGATTCATGTAGCTGCCGTAAGGTGAATAGATTGGATCAGCATATCCCGGCTGCACCTTGGGAAAGGAGTTCAACAACTCACCTCTGTTCTCACACCATAAAAACCCTACTGTGGCCCACGTGGCATGGATGCCATTTTCCCGAAAAATGCGCAGTATCTCTGGCACAATGGTGTGAACGCCCCGCACATGATCGCCATACTCTTCCACAGAGCGCTTGTCGCGCACTCCCCAAAAGAGCTCAAAATCCAGAGAAATAACAAAATGTCCGTGCTTCATTCGTGTTTAGAAACTACTGAAAAGGGCTGTTCAACGAATGTAAGGCCTATCAATCTCTAGCCTACAACTCATCTCACGCTATTCGCGCACAAATGTTCGGGTGAGCATATCACCGCCGCCCTGAAGCGTCAAAAAATAAACCCCGGTCGGAAAAAGACTGAGGTCCAGTGGAATGCTATTTCTTCCCTTACCGGGAATGATTCTTTCAGAAAGAAGATGACGCGCGGTATAGTCGTAAATGTCTAAACGATACTCTCCGCCCTCAGCTCCGCTAATCCAAGCGATCTCCGCCATATCGCCGGCGGGATTAGGAAGTACCTGCAACTGATAGTCGGGATCATTGATCAATACCGCTTGTGTTGGAGAAAAATCAAACAGCCCATTCTCATCCACTTGCTTTAATCGGTAGTAATTCACTTCACCCGGAAAGGGTCGTGTATCTACCGAATGATAATTCATCTGCTGCTGAGTGGTGCCTGCTCCAATGATGTGATCAATTGTTTCGAACTCCCAGCCATTGAGCGAACGCTGAACTTCGAAATAGGCATTGTTCTGTTCACTGGCAGTTGACCAATCGAGCAACACTTCTCTGTTCACTGGATCATATTTCGCATCAAAAGAGATAAGATTTACCGGAACCATCGTGCAGCTCATCACTGCCGTACCCCCGAAATTGAGGCTATATCCTGCGCCTGTCGGAGTCCACTCGTCTACCATGATATAATATGATTGACCTGCAAGTACATTCATCTGAGCCGTGAATTTATCACCAAATACATTCTCTGAATTATCTACAGAAGCTGCTGCTAATCCGGTATTTCCTGTCGCACCTGCATCGCTGCACCGCAGCGCGGGTCCCAAGGATCCGCATGCTAGATTAGGACCATATACGGCATAATCGTAGTCGTCAGTGGCGGTTTGAGGGACAATTGTAAAATTGAATGTTCCACCCGTCAGAAACTGCACGACGTACCAATTGGAATAGTTCTCTCCTCCTGCCGGACAGCCTCCGCCACCGCACGCTTCCGCCACAATTCCAGGGCCGGTACTGTTTCCCGGGACAGTGGCATTGCTGCATAAAAAAGTAGCATTAGCACAATCACTATTGGCCGTACCGGTTGGGCCTCCTGCACAAGGCACACAGGAGAAGGTGGCAGCCCAGCCCGGACCAACAACTGAACCATCCGAAAAAAAACGAAACCCGAGACAACCGTTGCCAGTGCCTGTAAAAGGACCAATCGCACCCGTGCCACAACCACCAAAGAGCATGGGACTATTTTGGGTAGAGCCATTCAATACAAAAAACGAATCATACGGACAAAGTGGACCTCCCTCTATGCTAAACGATGAAAATGTAGCCCGCAAACATTGTCCTGCTTGGTTCGGACAAAACACGCGGTAGGTTCCGTTTACAAAATTCGAATAATTACCCGCAGCTCCACCATTGTCATAATAGGTTCCTGTACATGTAGCAACCTCACACGAGCCTACATTCTCTGATGCAATGCCAACCAAAGGATGCGTGTAAACCTGCGCGCCTAGCCGCGATGCGATAAGTACAAAAATGAATAGGTGAAGGGTGCTGCGCATCAGTCTTCACTTTGTTTTGAAGGATCAGGATATCGCGCGGGAGATGCCATCTCCAAACCATTGGGAAAACTCTTTTTTCTATACTCTTCCTGTGAAAACAATCGAAGCGTAAGGCCGGTAATCGAATCTGTCACCAACACATGCTCATCAAATAAAATCATGGAGCGGTACAAGTCCAAATTGATTCGCGAAAGAATAAGTGAATCTGGATCCGCTAGACTGGGAATATCAAATTCGACCCCAAAACCTGCCGGCACAGGGGCCGAAATTGCAGTATTCTGCGACTGAGCTTCTGAAGAAGACAGAATGGACAGAAGCACTGCACTTACAAAATAGGAGGTCCGGCGAAATTTCATGAGCTTTTTCAGTCGAGTCGAAAGATAATAGTTTCTTTTTAAAATCCATGAAATGCAATGAGTTAAAATTAACACAACCGATTTCATAGTACTCCTCAAACTCCCTTCCAAGCCTTTTCAGACGAATACCCCATACCCTTTTTCCTCCGGAAAAGTGAATAAAGGGCACTTGCGCGCTGGCCGTTATCTTTGGCCTCAAACTCACCTCAGGATCATGAAACTTCTCGAAGGAAAAGTAGCCATCATCACCGGAGCCTCCCGGGGCATCGGAAAAGCTATTGCCGAAGCATTTATTGAGCAGGGAGCGAAAGTGGTTTTCACTTACGCTTCTTCGGAAGAAAAAGCACGCGTCTTCGAAGCCGAACTAGCCGCAAAAGGCGGAACAGCGAAAGGCTATAAAAGTGATGCGTCCGACTTCAAAGCGGCGCAACAACTTATCGATCAAGTGGTGGCTGATTTCGGAACGGTGGATATCCTCGTCAACAATGCCGGCATCACTCGCGACAATCTGCTCATGCGCATGAGCGAAGAGCAGTGGGATGAAATCATGCAGGTCAATCTCAAATCCGTTTTCAATCTCACGAAAGCGGTGATCAAACCAATGCTCAAAGCACGCTCTGGATCCATTATCAATATGTCGTCAGTAGTGGGTGTGAAAGGAAATGCCGGTCAAGCCAACTATGCCGCTTCAAAAGCGGGCATCATCGGGTTCACCAAATCGGTAGCCGCAGAATTAGGCTCCCGCAACATCCGCTGCAACGCCATTGCTCCGGGCTTCATTGAAACAGAAATGACCGGTGCTCTTGATGAAAAAGTGGTGCAGGAATGGCGCAATGCAATTCCGCTCAAACGTGGCGGATCCACTGCCGATGTAGCCAATGCCACGCTGTTTCTCGCCTCTGACATGAGCGGTTACATTACGGGGCAAACCATAAATGTATGTGGTGGAATGCTGATGTAATTCCATCTCAAAACACTCTACTCATTCGATATTCTTCATTTCAGTTTTAACCACTAATTATCCGAATTTGAGCATCCTGACCGACAGTCCTTCCTGGTTCATTCTATGCTGTCTGTTTGCTGGTCTGGCATACGCCGGAGCCCTCTATTTCAAAGATAAGTTCAACCGCAATTATGGATCGCGCCTAGCAACACTGCTTGGTGTGCTGCGTTTTGTATCGGTTACAACGCTTGCCTTCTTTGTACTAAAGCCACTCATCCGTACGTCCGAACGAATAGTGGAAAAACCGGTCATCCTTATTGCTCAGGACAATTCACAATCGCTCGTTGTTGGTAAAGACTCATCCTACTATCGGGGTGAATATGCTGCCGCACTCCAACAACTCATTCAATCGTTTGGGGAGGAATACGAAGTGCGCACGCTGAGTTTCGGCGGAGCGGTAAAAGAAGGAACGGATAGTATAGATTTCTCCGAAAAACTAACGGACATGAGCGAGTTACTCGGTGAAATCGCTACCCGATACAGTGGCCGAAATCTCGGCGCGGTGATTGTTGCTTCTGATGGCTTGTACAACAAGGGCCAAAATCCTGTTTATCCATCCAAAAAACTCAACGTCCCTTTCTATACCATAGCACTTGGAGATACTGCCATTTATCGCGACCTACTGATTGCGGATGTGGCTGTGAATCGTTTGGCCTATCTGGGCAATCGGTTTCCCGTAAACTTGACCATAGAGGCTCGTCGCGCAGATGGGTTGACCACTACTCTTACTGTTTCCCGCAATGGCAAACCACTTTATTCAGAGCCCATCTTAGTTAGTGGCGAAGAAGATTTTCGAACTATCGCCTTATCTCTCGACGCTACCGAAATAGGGCTGCAGAAATACACTGTCACGCTTACAGCGGTTAGCGGAGAAATTACCCTACTTAACAACCGAAGAGATTTCTTTATTGATGTCCTCGACGGCAGACAGCAAGTGCTGATCCTCGCCCACTCCCCGCATCCAGATATTGCAGCCATTCGGGAAGGACTTTTAACGAACGAATCCTATAACATCACCACAACTCTGGCCAGCGAATTCAAAGGAAATCCCGCTGACTTTAGCGTTGTCATTTTTCACCAGATCCCTGCTCTAAATGGAGTGGGAAATGACCTTGTGAACACATTCATCGATCGCAATGTCCCTGCTCTCTTTGTTTGGGGTGCCCAATCGGACTACACACAATTTAATGAACTCGGTGTAGGATTTTCACTCGATAACGCGCGCCCAAATAGCCTAGATGCAGGTGGCCAAGTGACCAAAGAATTCTCGCTCTTCACTCTCAGTGAGCGTGTTCAGAGCATGTTTCAATTTCTGCCTCCGCTCACTTTGTCGTTTGGAGACATTCGGCAAAGTGCAGGGGCAACGTCCTTTGTCAACCAACACATCGGTCGAATTTCTACGGATAAACCGCTCGTGGCGTTCAATCGCTACCGCGACAACCGCATCGGGCTTATAGCCGGCGAAGGAATCTGGCGGTGGAGATTGGGCGCCTTTCAGCAATACGAAACGCACGATGCATTCAACGAGTGGATGACCAAAACGACTCAATACCTCGCAACGCGGGAAGACAAAAGTCTGTTTAGAGTAAATGGCGCTCAGGATTTTCCGGAGAATATGCCAGTCGTTTTTGGCGCTGAAGTGTACAACGAAAGCTACGAGTCTGTTACCGATAAGGAAGTCCGAATGATCATTCGGAACGAAAATAGAGAAGAGTTTTCGTATAGCTTTTCACCCTCCGGTCAGCGCTATCAGCTACAAGCAGGAATGCTTCCCGTGGGCAATTACACCTATTCCGCCTCGGTAGTCGGAAATTCCAGTATTCCCAAAGAAACTGGAGAATTCAGTGTGAGCCCACTTCAACTGGAGGCATCGCGAACGATAGCCGATCACCGACTGATGAATCTGCTTGCGACCTCTAACGGTGGCGTGATGGTAATGCCGCAGGAAATGGGTCGGCTACCCAAGCTCATACGTGATTCGCAATCGGTCACCTCCACATCCTATGAAAACAAGAAACTCACCGACCTTATCAACTACCGCTGGTTGCTCGCACTTATTCTTCTTCTGCTTTCGCTCGAATGGTTGCTCCGTAAACGCGCAGGAACCTATTAGGAAAATGCTTGCAATGCGCGCGAATGACTGATTTCATAAGACCATGAGTTTTCTATCCATAGGCGGCGTGCCCGAACACTTCAATCTGCCCTGGCAGCAAGCTATCGTCAAAGATGCCTTTGCTCCTGCTGGAGTAAACGTGGCTTGGACCTATTACTCCGGTGGTACCGGTGCGCTCACTGAAGCATTGAGTGCCGGCGACCTCGACATGGCTATTCTCCTCACTGAAGGCTACATGGCCGCTTACAGCAATGGACTGGATGCTCGCATTGTAAAAGTATATATCGACACTCCTTTGGTCTGGGGAATCTATACCGCTGATCCGAACATTCAATCGGTAGGTGACGCAAATGGAATTTATGCCATTTCCCGATTCGGATCCGGATCGCATTTGATGGCCATGATTCATGCGGAACAGCGGGGAGAGGCCCTCAGTCATGATCGCTTCCGAGTGGTTCACAGCCTCGACGGAGCCATTAAATCTCTAGAGTCGCTCGACACTCATTTTTTCTATTGGGAAAAATTCATGACCCGGCCTTATGTGGAACAAGGTAGAGTTCGTCTCATCGGAGAATTCAGTGCCCCATGGTCAGGGTTTCTGGTGGTAGCAAGTCAACAGGCAATTCATCGTAAAGCATGGTCCATCCGGGCAATGCTGGATATCATAAATGCACGTTGCAAAGCGTTTCCAACGGAAGATGCTGCGGCCGACGCGCTGTTTCGCCGATTTCATATGACCCCGGCAGAAGCCCGCCAATGGCTCTCAACTACCAAATGGAATAGCAACTACGACATTCCGCTCGCCCACCTCGAGCGATCGCGCGATGCGCTCGCGGGTGTCGGGAAATGCAATCCGACTTTGAATCTCGAAAATTGCTGTGCAGAATGGATGTCGTTAACTTAATAAACGCATGAAAAGACTGAGTGAGTGGTGGAAGAAAAGGTGGGTAAAAGCAATCACATTTTTGTTTTTGATCGGTCTCGTGCTTTTCCTGTTTCGGTTTCCTATTCTCCGTGGAATAGGCAACTATCTTGTGGCAAGCGATCCGCTTGAGAAGACGGAGTGCTATTTCATTCTCGGAGGGAATAGCTACGAACGCGGAGCTGCAGCATTCAAGATTTATCAAAAATATCCTGATGCCCAGTTTGTAGCCACTGGTGGCAACTATCCGATGCAAATCAGAGCCCTCGACACCACACTCACTGAAGCCTCACTGACCCGGCACTGGATGATCAGCCAGGGGGTTCCGGGAGCCCAAGTGGACACATTAAGTCAATCTACCAGTACAATTGAAGAAGTGGATGAAATATTGGGTTGGTGCAAAGGCCATAGCGCCAATCGAATAACACTGATATCCAGCTCATTTCATCTTCGGCGCATGCGTATGGTGTTTGAGAAAGAATTTCGCGAACACGGCATCGAAGTTCGGTTTCAAGGGGCACTTGATCAGGAATTCAATCAAACCGAATGGTGGAAAGACGAACTCAGTCTGATCACTGTGAACAATGAGTACGTCAAAATTGTGTACTACTGGCTGAAGTATTGATTTCTAATTTGTTCCGGAGCGAGACTCCTGAATTTAGCAACAACCTTTGTTAATAAAGAGGGTGCGCACGAACCGGTTAGGGTCAATCCGGAGGTATATTTGAGCAACCTGAACAGTTCAATACGCCTATGAACGAAGAGAACCGCGACCAGCATTACGCTGAGGGATTGGTGAGCCGGTACGAGCAAATGCTGGAGAAAAACGAATCCTGGTACTTCGATATCGACCAGTTCGAAGAGATTGTCGACTTTTATTGCGATGACAATCAATTTCCCCGCGCACTGCGGGTGATTGACTACGCCTATACTTTGTTTCCCGAAAATACCGTGATGATGCTTCGCGAATCGCAGATTCTCGCTGGCATGGGACATCTGAGCCGATCGCTCAATCGCCTTAAAAATCTCGAGCGCTTCGAACCAAAAAACGAGGAAGTTCTACTTACAATGGCCTCGATCTACAGCCAACTGCGCGAGCACAACAAAGCCATTAACCTTTACCGTAAGGCCCTGGAGATTGGCGGCGAAGAATACGAAGACGAAATCAATCTCGAGATCGCACTCGAATACGAAAACATGGATCGTTTCGATAAAGCCATCGAAACGCTGCAGGAAGCTCTGTCCAAAAAACCGGACAATGAGACATTGCTCTATGAACTAGCCTATTGCTTTGAAGCCACTGATCGCTATCAGGAATGCATTGGTTACTACAAAGCCTTCATTGATCGCCATCCTTTTAGTTTCCCTGCTTGGTATAACTTAGGTAATGCCTACCAGAAAATGGAAAAGCTGCCTGAATCGATCGAGGCTTACGATTACTGCCTCGCCATTCAGTCGGATTTTGCGCCCGCTTTTTACAATAAAGCACACGCCCTTTTTAAACAAGAGAAATACCACGAGACCATTCAGGTGCTCGAGGAATCCTATACCGTAGAACCTCCACAATCGCCTGTGTACTGCCATATTGGAGAGTGTTTTGAAAAACTCGGCGAATATGATAAGGCGCTATTCTATTACCGAAAAAGTATTTCGCAGGACGAAACGTACGCCGATGCTTACCTCGGCATCGGCATGGTGATGGACCTTCAGGATCACACCGCTGATAGTCTCGCCTTTATTGAAAAAGCCATGGTCATGGAACCGGATAACCCTGACTACGCTCTATTCATGGTAGAAATGCTGAAGAAACTCAAGGAATTTGTCCGTGCACGTGCCATTACTCAGGCACTAGTGAGTCGCTTCCCCGACAATGAAGATGTGTGGATCGACCATGCAGATATCTATTTCAGCATGGACGACTTGCAAGGTGCACTTGATATGATTCAGGAAGGCTGGCAAAAGATCCCGAACAGTGCAGTGATCGGCTACCGCAAAGTGGCCTACCTGTTGGAATCGGGAAAACACGCGGAGGCGGAAGAACTTCTGCTCCGCCTGCATGCCAACGAACCTGAAGGCGCGGAGGAACTTGCGGAATATTATCCTGCGATCAAGAACAATCTTGCCTACATCGAGCTGATGACAGGAAGCGGCAAGTAAGCGCTGAGAAACTGGTGCTTATCAGTCTTAGCGTCCTTACCCTATCTTTTCGGATATTTGCAGCTTCTCACCCTTAGAAATTACTATGCCCTACCCTCTCAGTTTATTGCCCGCACGTCCTTCGAAACCCAGACAATCAGGCCTCACTATGGTCATGGACAAAGGCCTCAGCATCCGCCAGGCCGAAGACCTTATTGAATCTTCCGGAAATTTAGTCGACCTATTAAAACTTGGTTTTGGCACTTCCGTATTTACCCCGCGGGTAAAAGAAAAAGTAAAGTTGTATCAACAAGCCGACATGAAAGTGTATGTCGGAGGTACGCTATTCGAAGCCTTTCTGCTGCGCAAAGAACTGGATGGCTATCGTCGGTATATCGACGCCCTTGGAGTAACTACCATCGAAGTATCTGACGGAAGCATGGAGATCCCGCATGATGAAAAATGTGAACTCATCAGAACGCTCTCAAAAGATTATCTCGTGCTCAGTGAAGTGGGGTCAAAGGAGGAGGGTATTCTTATTTCTCCTGCAAAATGGATCAAGATGATGCAAACTGAACTGATAGCAGGTTCGTGGAAAGTGATCGCAGAAGCGCGGGAAAGCGGCACTGTGGGCATCTATCGTCCTAATGGTCAGGCTCACGTGATGCTCATCCATAAAATACTCCAGAAAGTAAAAGGAGAAGACATTATCTGGGAAGCGCCGAAAAAACCTCAACAGGTTTATTTCATCAAGCAGTTTGGTGCCAATGTAAACCTCGGCAACATCGCAGAAAATGAAGTGATTCCGCTCGAGTGCCTTCGTCTCGGACTGCGAGGTGATACTTTCTTTCAATTTCTTCCTGAAGAAATGAAAATGAACCAGTGAGCCCCATGAAAGAAATTACTCCGGTCGAACTCAGGCACTGGAAGGAAACCCATCAGCCTTTTCACCTGATTGATCTACGTGAGGAATATGAAGTAGCGTATTGCACCATTGGTGGCGAGCATATTCCGATGGGAGAAATCATTCACCACGCGGATAAAATAAGTCGGACCGAACCAGTGATATTTCATTGCCAAAGTGGTAAACGATCCGCCGCAGTGGTCTATGCGCTCGAACAAAAATTTCACTTCACCAATCTATATACCCTCAAAGGCGGCGTAGCGGCCTGGGGCTCGGAGATTGATCCGGGATTGGAGTGTTTCTAAGCAGGGAGACTGTTGGACTTTAAGACTGTTGGACTGTTAGACTTTTAGACTTTTGGACTGTTGGACTGTTGGACTTTTGGACTGGGAAATTTGAGAATGACGGACTTTAAAGGCAAATACACAGACACTTTAAACTCGTGCACTCATCTGTAGCACATCAGCATCCCAGTAATTACAGGGAGAGCATTTTAGTATTTCAAATTCTGCATTTCAACAAATGGATATCCTTCACCAACTCCTCGACTTCGTTCTCCACATCAATGATCACCTCGATCAGATGGTTATTGACTATGGCACCACGATTTACGCCATTCTCTTTCTCATCATCTTCGTGGAAACAGGTTTGGTGATCATGCCTTTTCTGCCGGGCGATTCGTTGCTTTTCGCCGCTGGTGCATTGTGTGCGCGCACAGCAGATGATCCCGATGCTACCATGAATATTGGAGTCCTGATCGGACTGCTCATTGTCGCTGCAGTGCTCGGAGATAATACCAACTACCTTATCGGGCGATTCTTCGGACAAAAAGCAGTGAACCTCAAGATCGGCAAACGACGTCTAGTGAAACAAGAATACCTCGATCGCACGCACTTGTTTTTTGAAAAATACGGGACAACAGCCATCATTCTCGCGCGCTTTGTACCCATCGTGCGCACATTTACTCCGTTCGTAGCCGGCGTAGGACAAATGAATTACCGGAAGAAATTTCTGCCCTATGACATCGCCGGTGGAGTGCTTTGGATCTCCTCCATGTCGCTCGCAGGCTATGCGCTCGGGCAAAATCAGTGGGTGAAAGATCACTTTGAAGCGGTTGTCATCGGCATCATTATCATCTCCATCATGCCAATGATTGTCGCGTGGCTACGCCATAAGTTCAGCGCCAAAAAAGCATGAGGCGCTTCGGACTAATCGGCAACCCGCTTTCGCATTCGTTCTCGCGCAATTATTTTCAGGAAAAATTCACGCGTGAGCATCTGACAGATTGCGACTATGACTTGTTTCCGCTGGCCTCCATCGACGAGCTACCCGAATTACTTGCTTCGTATCCCGATCTCTGCGGACTCAACGTAACCGTTCCCTTTAAAGAACGCATTCTTCCCTTTCTTCAACACATCGATCCGATTGCTCAATCGATCGGTGCAGTGAATTGTGTGCGCATTGAATCGAACGGCGCGCTTACCGGATACAATACCGACGTGATTGGCTTTGAACAATCCATACTGCCTTTTCTCGAAAACAATTATGAGCGCGCGCTCATTCTTGGCACCGGAGGATCCTCCAAAGCGGTAGCTTGGGTCTTGCAACGCAGAGGCATTGAAGTGTGGTACGCCAGTCGATCGGATAAAGGCGAACGAACGCTCGGATATGACCAACTCGATCAATATGCACTCGCCCATTTCAAGCTGATCATCAACTGCACTCCGCTGGGTACATTCCCAGATATCCACACCAAACCTTCTCTTCCTTACGACGGACTAACCACGTCTCACCTGCTCTACGACCTCGTCTACAACCCAGCCGAAACTGCATTTCTTCAGGAAGCTAAATCCCGCGGCGCCGCCACGATGAATGGCCTGCGAATGCTGGAGATACAAGCGGAGGAGAGTTGGAGCAGATGGAGTTGAAATACTGATTAGCCTTACCTGAACGACAGGATATTAATGGCACTATTTCAAGAATTCAGATCATTGAAGAAACCTGTTTCCATAGCTCTCTCCTTCTAGGCTAAATGAACGACCGTCAATCGCAGAAGAAGCGACAGCCATCAGCATTTCATCTCATCAGCATTTCAATTCCTTCTTTTCAAATCAAGCATTTCAAATCCCGCCCTTCCTCTCCTACCTTTACCCCATGTCAGTACACTCCAACGTGCGTCGGGTAACCACCAATACCCTGCAGGAAATGAAGAACAAAGGAGAAAAGATCTCCATGCTCACTTCCTATGACTATTCTATGGCTCGCATTGTAGATGAGGCTGGAATTGATGTGATTCTCGTAGGTGATTCAGCGTCGAATGTGATGGCAGGACACGAGACTACATTGCCCATTACCTTAGATCAGATGATCTATCACGCCGCGAGTGTGGTGCGCGCCGCGAAGAGATCGCTCGTAGTGGTAGACATGCCCTTCGGTTCCTATCAGGGCAACTCCAAAGAGGCGCTCAACTCGGCAATACGGATAATGAAAGAGACAGGTGGTCATGCCGTGAAAATGGAAGGCGGACATGAGATTGTCGAATCCATCCAACGCATTCTCACTGCTGGAATTCCAGTAATGGGGCACCTCGGACTCACTCCACAGAGCATCTACAAATTCGGAACGTATCAGGTCCGCGCGAAAGAAGAAGAAGAAGCCGATAGACTGCTCTCCGATGCAAAGCTGCTCGATGCCAGTGGAGTGTTTGCTATTGTGCTAGAAAAAATCCCCGCAGCACTGGCGCAAAAAGTAGCTGAATCGGTGCAGGTTCCGGTGATCGGAATTGGCGCTGGTGGTGGTGTAGATGGACAAGTGCTCGTGGTGCATGACATGCTCGGGATCACCCAAGAATTCAGTCCACGCTTCCTGCGTCGTTATGCCAACATCGGTGAAGAAATGCACAATGCCGTAGCTGCTTACGTGAAGGATGTAAAAGACAAAGCCTTTCCCAACGAAAGCGAGCAGTATTAGTGGGCGGATTTACCTCATTTCCTGTCCTAAACAGACTTGCTTTTTAAGATCAAATCTGCGAAATATCGAACAGATTAGGCTTTACCCGCAAATCGACACCAGCAGTCATTACCTGAAGCCAAGTTCATAGCAGAGTTTCTTTTGATCCCCTGAACCTTCGAAATCAATGCCTATTAATGGTGCTGTAGGATTCCAATATCCTATTGGTTATTCAGGCTATCGCGCCCTAGTATAAGGCGTACTGATCTACATTAGTTGGGTAGTTAATACCTTACAATGCTTTTTTGCGATGAAAAAATCTCTACTCCTCTCCGCTCTTTTCACGACTTTTTTCGCTTATTCCTTTGCACAGCGAGACATCACTCTTTCCATCAATCATATGCTCGGCAGTGAAGTTTTTGAGTTCAACCAGGCTGCCACAAATGATTTGAATCAATCGTTCGCTATCACACGCATTGACTATTACATCTCGGGTATCAAATTGATTCACGATGGGGGCATTGAAACTCCTGTTTCTTCCGATCTCTACATTCTCGCTAAAGGCATTGAAAATGTAAATGTGTATCTGGGCAATTTTGACGTAACCAATCTCGAGGGATTCGAATTTTATATTGGTGTAAATGACCCTGTAAATACGCAAGATCCTAACCAATGGCTCGCTCCCCATCCGCTTGCACTGCAATCACCATCCATGCATTGGGGATGGTCTTCGGGCTATCGGTTTGCTGTAATTGAAGGAACGGCCGGGGCTCAACTCAATACCATGTTTCAATTGCATGGCCTTTGGAACGACAACTATTTCAGGCAAACCATTCTCACTACAGGAGCCTCTAGCCAAGATGAAATCATCATCAACCTCAATGCGGACTACACTCAGGCATTGCGCGGTATTGACGTTAACTCTGGACCAATTTCGCATGGCACCAACGGGGATGATTTGACCATGCTCGAAAACATGAGAGACTATGTGTTTACGGCGGGGTCCACTATTCCGCTGAACATCGGAGGTGTTGAAGATTTGACTTTCATTCAACTCTATCCCAATCCTGCAAAAAACTCCTTCAATGTAAATCTGGGCTCCACCGATTTGGGAATTACCGACGTGATTATCTATGATATCACTGGGAAAAAGACGCATTCGTTTTCCATGAACAACCGCACCCAATTTATTGCTCAGATTAATGTGAGCGGCATCTACTTTGTGCGCTTCATGTCTGAAGAAACTGTAATTTCAACCCGCAAACTGATCATTGAATAGAATGAATCTCCTTCGGGCGATCTCCATCCTATTGGGAATTCTAATGCTGCCTGCATGTCAGAAGGATGACGGCGCAGACTCATCAGAGAGTTCGGTTATGTCGGTGCCTAAAGGCTTCCCCCCGATTGAATTTCCTTCCGACAATGAGTATACCCCGGAACGTTGGGAATTGGGTAAAAAACTATTTTTCGATCCCGCTTTGTCCCTAAATCAAACGGTGAGCTGTGCATCATGTCACCAGCCTCATTTGGCCTTCAGCGATGACAAAGCCTTAAGTGTAGGAGACCTTTCAGCAGTCGGCAAAAGCAATTCTCCCTCCCTCACCAATGTGGCTTGGAGTCCTTCATTCACTCGAGCAGGCGGATCGCCCACTTTGGAGATGCAGGTGTTGATTCCCATTCAAGATCATGATGAATTCAATTACAACATCGTTGATCTAGCCGAGCGCCTCAGTCAGATTCCCGAATATCAGTTAGCTGCCCAATCCTGCTATAATCGTGATATGGATCCTTACGTCATCACACGGGCTATTGCCAACTTCGAGCGCAGTTTGATCAGCGGCAATTCGCGCTACGATCGCTTTGCCCAATTTGGCGTATTCAATGCCCTTTCTGCATCAGAAAGAAATGGAATGAATTTATTCTTTAGCGACCGCACCAATTGTGCAAGCTGTCACGGCGACTTCAACTTTACGTTGAACGAGTTTGAAAACAATGGGTTATATGAAATATACCGCGACAGTGGTCGAATGCGCCTCACTGGACTGGAAAGTGATCGTGGAAGATTCAAAGTGCCCACTCTTCGAAACATTTCTGTAAGTGGCCCATACATGCACGATGGATATCTTGAAACACTGGAAGAGGTAGTTGCACATTATAACAATGGTGGGAGCAATCACCCAAACAAGAGTGAATTGATTCGTCCACTAGGCTTAACCGAAGAAGAACGCCACGACTTGGAGTCTTTTCTTCGCACCTTAACAGATTATGAGTTCCTTTCTAATCCCAATCTCAAACCGTGAAGACTTCCTTTTCCGTTCGCCTCTCCGTACTGATTCTGTGTGGACTTCTCTTTGGACAAAGCTGTAGGAAGGAAACTGAAAAAACCGAAGACATTGCTCCTTTCAACAATCCACCATACACACTCGAACATGGCAACCTTCCGCCACCACCGATCTCCATAGATAATCCCTTGACGGTAGAAGGTGTGGCGCTTGGACGTAAGTTGTTTTATGACCCCACATTATCGTCAGACAATTCGATGTCATGTGGAAGCTGCCACAAGCAGATCGATGCCTTTTCAGATATCAATCAATTCTCTACTGGAGTGCTCGGACTTCCGGGAGGCAGACAAGCAATGTCGGTAGTGAATATGGCGTGGAATACGAATGGATTCTTTTGGGATGGCCGCTCCGATTTGCTCAGGCATCAGTCGCTGATGCCAATTCAAGATGTGCTTGAAATGAATGAGACTTTGCCCAATGTGATTGCTAAACTTGAAAATACTCCCTACTATCCCGCTCAATTCAAAAAAGCATTTGGATCAGATGAGATCACCGCCGAGGGAGTTTCATTAGCATTGGAGCAATTCATGAATTCTATCGTTTCAGCCAACTCGAAATTCGATCAGTTTCAAGCTGGTACTGCTACGCTCACAGTGCCAGAAGAGCGCGGACGGTTTCTGTTTTTCACTGAGTTCAATCCGGGTTTCCCTGAAGCTTCGGGCGCCGATTGTGCGCATTGCCATGGAGGACTGAATTTTGAAAACGACAATTACATGAACAATGGACTGGACGACAACCTTGCAATCACTGATTTGGGTAGAGAAAATGTAACGGATAATCCAGCGGATCGGGCGAAATTTAAGGTAACCACATTGCGGAATGTGGAGCTTACCCCACCCTATATGCATGATGGACGATTTCAAACACTCGAAGAAGTGATCGAACACTACAATCAAGTAACTCCCTCAAGCACTCTTGACCCCTCGTTTTTACAACAATTGCCTCAGGGACTGCAGCTCACAGCGGAAGACAAGGCCGCACTCGTCGCTTTCCTCAAAACGCTGACTGATGCAACAATCCTCACTGATCCAAGATATTCGGATCCATTTTGAGTTGAATATGACCTCTCCCAAGGCTTTGAATGAATCAGAAAGAAGCGCTTAACTTAGCCATTCCTTGTAAAATCTGGTTCTAGCAGACGCCGCTCCGTTGCTCACGGCTCCACTCTTCGAACATAAATAGTTTGCGTGAAAAACGAAACTGTTGCACTCACCCCCTTCGGCACTTAACCGTGTGAATTCTCTCCCTTTGCAAAACAGTAAGATCAACGGATGATGAATTCTCCACTTGATCCAAAATATCCAAATCCTAAAAACCTATCTATACTTTTCCAATACCAACTGTGCCAACAAATAACTCACAGTACTTTCCGCGCCTTGGTTCAGATTTGTATGATGCTCTTCCAATCCATCGTAACATCCCCCTGAGCTTGGGTTGTAAATGATCTGATGGAGATGATTCTCTCCCAAAAACCAGTTGAATGCAACTTTCACCTTCTCTACGTAAGCAGTATTCTTTGAAATACGTAGAAAGGTATTCAAGGCTAAAACTGTGTACGCAATTTCAATGGGCTGCTCCCCAAAATTGATTTTTTCCCTCCCCTTATGGTGCTGTCTATTCCGGTCAAAGTGTACTGGCTTGACCCCCTATTATTCATTATTGAACGCACTAATTGAAACTCAGAAACCTGTAAACTGTCTCCGATGATTCACTTGCAGGATATGGCGGTACGCGAAAATCAGATTTCCTAGTCATGCGAAGAGGACGCGGGTATACACCACAAATCCCAGCCGTGCATTCCGTCTAATGGATTTCATTCCGTATAAACAATTTCCGTTTCATTCATTGCTTTCGGTTTCATAATCGGGTGGTAAAGCAAGGTGTTGATGCCCATGATGCCGAAGAGTATACCATAGCCCTCGATAAATAATTTCTCATTCACAGTGTCATAATTCATTAATACGACCGTTCCAATACCGACAACGAGAGCAAGAAAAACACGAATCAAAAGAATTTTTACTTCAACTGAATTCAGTAAGTTGAATATCCAACTGCAGAAGATGACTTCGGAAAATGCGTAAAAGAAAAGTAAAAATGCGGTGAGATAACCGAGTATCTCTATAGAACTTGCAAATAATAAAACCGAGATACCGTATACAAACATTGACAACGCGTGCATTTCATGATAAGCAAATTGAACTTGCTTGCGTTGGCTTGAAAAGGCCGTCGCAAGAGCAAGGACAGCTCCAATTACTAGCGCGATTCCCAAGGTGTATCGGGTAACACTGAACGTGAAATTCTTTGAAAACAGGAGAAAAACACCTTCCAAAACTATTATTGCACCGTAGATATATAACAAAACGTTCTGTTTCATAATTAGTAGCATTTAGCATTCGTTAGATTTGTAAACTTATCCAGCACAAGCGCATTGGTTCAGAGGAGTAAATCTTTATCGGTATCTCCGTCTTTTTTGGTTTCCATTCGAGGCTTCACCACAGCACTGGCGAAGACTGTGGGTATAACCAAGCCATTTCCAAATCTGCACTACATAAGTGCGTGTGACACAAGCGCCTGACGTGCGTGTCATGTTGCAAGAGCTCGCACAAGTTCATCCCATTTTCCAACAAACTAAAGCGGGTATTCAATGAGCAAAGTTGCCGTCATCGCTCAAAGTGAGCATTGCGTATCACACTAAATAAGTTACATCATTCACGCATTCTCCAGACCTAAAAGTGCGCTACGAGTTAAACCGCCTACCTCCAGTTGCAGCCTTCAAACTGATCGCTCAAAATGTTTTAACCCCCTAATCAATCAGACAAGACTAGTCTTAAATCTGTATAGTCCTGTGAGAAGAAAGAAAGACCAAGGTCCACAAGACGAAAGAAGAGAAATTGAAAATTCTCAAAGATGGCGCCCTTTCGGGTGTTGCCGCTACATGTATGAAGTATGGAATCTATGAGGCCAGCTATTATAAGTGGAAGAAGAAGTACGATGAGAGGGGTGATGCTGGTCTGCACCATGGGATGACCAAGGAACATTTGAAAGAGATCAAGCGCTTACAGA
>Ga0105049_10000447_pt1 | contig 45052 bp, 32 predicted proteins | sample MAT06_FD_78087 | JGI IMG/M metagenome (GOLD analysis project Ga0105049, IMG submission 78087) | Freshwater microbial communities from Lake Fryxell liftoff mats and glacier meltwater in Antarctica - MAT-06 | ecosystem: Environmental > Aquatic > Freshwater > Ice > Liftoff microbial mat | place...
GATGTTCACGGCGGCGTTGCTGAACAAGGTGAGCCTGTGACCGATGCGGCCGAAGGCGGGCGTCGCCCAGCCGATCGCGTCACCATGCCCGGCGGCCACGTGGTCAGCATGGTCGGTGTTGCACGGGCCCACCGCGGCATGGTCCGCGCTACGTGGCTGAGCCACGGCTCGTTGGTTGCCGGGGTGGCAATCGCGTACGCCGCAATTCCCGGCACCCGACTCCTCGGGGTGATAATCATTTCTTACATTCTGGTTGGAATAGCGTTTGGGCTCTTGCTGGTCGCTGTGCTCGCCCACCTTGCCGCGACGATATGGGCCTGTAAGTTGGAGTATCGGCTTGCGCAGTCGGCATCCGGGACAACGGTCGTGTTTATGTTGGCGCCGTTTGCAGCGATTTCGACAGTGTTTATGGGAAGGCTCGTCGTCGTCGTTATGCCCCTCGCCCTGGTCGCGGCGTTCGCGGCGACGGTGACGCTGAACACGGCGGGCCGCCGCATCTTGAAGCGGTACGGGTATGCGCCCGGAGTATTGGGGGTCAGCACCTTCGAGATGAGTCGTGCAATTTCTGGAAGCATGTGCCAATGCGGGTATGACCTGCGCGGCTTGACCGGCAATCAATGCCCGGAATGCGGAGTGCAGGTGTGCGAGGAGCCAGCATGACTCTCGCCGTCTGGAAATCACTCGCTGAGCCCGGCTCTGCCCCGTTGGTCGCGGCGGCGGCCAAGGCCGAGCACCCGAGCGTGGCCGACATGATGCGCCTGCGGAAGATGGCGTCGGGCGATGAGGTCGCCGCGGCGATGGGCCTTGCGAAGGCCCGGCGGAAGGCCGCGAACAAGTTTCCGGGGCGTGCGGACTCGCTGATGGCAGACCCGGCGGGTGTGGAGATGGCAACTTCGGCGAGCGCGGGCGCGTGGAAGGCGGCCCGGTTTGCGGCGGCGTTGGGTAAGGGCCGCGTGCTGGATCTGTGCTGCGGTATCGGTGGCGATGCGACGGCTCTCAAGGCGGCGGGGCTTGACGTGCTGGCCGTGGATCACGAGCCCGTACGGGCGTGGATGGCCGGAGTGAACGCGGGATGCGAGAGCGAATGTGCGGATGCACTCGTGATCGCTCAGCGCGATCGGCTGCCGTTCCATCTTGACCCAGCCCGGCGCGACAAAGGTGGTGCGCGGGCGTGGGGCCTGGATGAACTCGTGCCCGCCCCCGACACGATCCGCGGCATCATCGATGCATGCATTCACGGCGCGGTCAAACTAGCACCGGGGATTGACTTCGCGGAGGTGGGCGAGCGGCTGGGGGATGGAGAGGTTGAGATCATCAGTGAGGGGGGACGCCTGACACAAGCAGTGCTCTGGTGCGGTCGGCTGTCGCGCGGGCCGGGGGTGCGGACGGCGACGATGCTGAGTAGCGGTGGATTGGTTGGCGTGGTCGGTGGCATGAGCATGAGTGGACCGGTGGACGAAATCGATCTGCCGGTTGCGGAACTCGGTGCATTTCTGGCCGAGCCCGACGACAGTGTTGAAAGGGCGGGGCTTCTGGGGCAACTCTGCGCTTCCACCGGCGCAGCGATGATCCATCCGCAGTTGGGCCTGCTCACGAAGGGTGAACCGTTCGTGAGTCCATGGGTGCGGAGTTTCCGCGTTCTTGAAACCTTTGCGTGGAATGAGCGGCGGGCCAAGGATGTGCTGAAACGGCACGACGCCGGGCACGTGGAAGTGAAGACGCGCGGCAAGGCCGTGAACCCGGACGAACTTCAGCCGGCTCTCTCGCGCAAGGGGGGTGTGCCGGCGGTGTTGTTCGTCCTGCGGTTTGGGCGGGAGATGCGAGCGATTGTGGCGCAGCGCGTGACCACCCAATGATGAGTCGGCGCAGCGTCTGGCGCGGGGGATCGGCGAGCCGCCCGATGGGAGGATCTTGACGCAGGTTGCTTGGGCATGAACTGATGCGGGCGAGTTACTTGGCGATCGTGGACGACAGGAAGTCGCTCATGCGTTTGGTGAAGTAGATTCGGTTGTCGAGTTTGGCGAAGCCGTGGCCCTCATCGGGAGCGATGAATAACTGGGGGCTCAGGCCGCGGTCTTTGAGCGCAACGGCCAACTGCATGGCTTCTTCAACAGGGACGCGGGGGTCGTTGAAGCCGTGGGCAATGAACATTGGCACTTTCAGTTTGTCGATGCGGTTCATGCTGGAGATGCTATTGAGAAAATCGGGGTCTGTCAGCGGGCCATACTCGACCTCGCGAAGTTTGCGGCGATAGCCGCTGGTTTTCTCGAGGAAGGTCTTGACGTTGGTGATGCCCACGACATTGATGCCGGCACCGAACATGCGTGCGGGGCGGTCGCCCGCATCAACGCGTTCCTGATCTTCAATCAGACACGCCACACTCATGAAACCGCCGTAACTGCCGCCGTAGGTGGCGATTTTCCCGGCAGTGGCGTAGTTGTTGGCCACCAGCCATTCCGCGGCCAGCACACCGTCGCGGACGCTGTCCCAGCGCTTCTTGTAATCGTCTTTCATGTGGAAGACGCGGCCGTAGCCGGTGCTGCCGCGGACGTTCGGCTGGAGGATTCCGAAGCCTGCTTCGAGGAGGTATTGCGAGGTGGCGTTGAAGGTGGGGCGGAACTGGCCTTCGGGGCCGCCGTGGTAGTTGACGATGAACGGGATCGGGGTGCCCTTGCTGAACCCCTTGGGGGTCCAGAGGAAGGCAGGGATCTCCAGGCCATCGAACGATTTGAAGCGGACGAGTTCTGGGAGTGGGAACGCCGACAGGTCGAGGCCCTGGGTGTCGGCGAAGGTAATCTGCGTCGCGGTGGGAGTGGGGGCGGAGAGATCGGTGGTGAAGGCAACGCCGGGCGTGCGGGCGTTGCTCAGCGACCACACCAGGCGGTCGCCTTCTAACTGGTTGAGGCCCACGACGCCGGGCTCGATGGCTGGAAGTGGGACCTCGGTGAGGGCCGGGAGGCGGTAAACGTGGGCGACGCCGTAGCCATCTTCGTTGGTGTTGACTGCAAGCAGTGTCTTCTGGCGATTGACGAACGCGCCCTCGACTTCCGCGGTTTCCAGCGCCGAGATCGGCTTGCTGTACCGGCGGGCGGGTTCATCGATGCTCTGGTCGATCGACCACAACTTCATCCGGCCGTCTTCGATGTCGCAGGTGAGGTAAGCGATCTGTTCATCAGGCGAGAAGCCAACCCAGTTGACGCTTGTGGTGACACCAGCGGGGCGCGGCGGAGTGAGGTCGGTGAGAGCGCCGGACGAAGTGTTGAGTTCGTAGATGGAGGAGTCGGAGATGCTGCGGTACTCGCCCACGAGGAGGCGCGTGCCATCGTTGGAGATGTCCGCCGCGCCCCACGAGCCGGGCCTCGCAAGGAGTTTGGTCACGGCTTTGGTTGCAAGGTCGTACTTGTAGATGTAGAAATCGGTAGGGGACTCAGCGTTGCCCGTGTAGATGAATCCCGAGGAATCGTCAAGCCACAGATTGACCGAGAATTGGACCTTAGGATCGGAGCACGCCGGAGTGATGGCTCCGGTCGCGACGTCCAAGACGGATATCTGGGTGTTCTCGTTGCCGCCCACCGCGTGCGAGAGGAGAATGGTCTTCCCATCGGGTGACAGCGAATAGCCCCCAAGGCCGTCGGCGAAGTTGGTGAGTTTCGTACGCGATGCTTCGGGCTTCGCGGCAGGGCCATTGATGCGGTACAACTGGAAAATGCCGTCCGGCCAGTCACGCACATAAAGCGTGCCGTCGGGCGCGAGGGCGGGCGCACCCGGGACGCGGATCTTGAGGTACCGTTCGAGTGTCGAGGGGCCTTCCGGTGCGGCCGAGGTTGCGACCACCGGAGTAACGGGCGCGGCCGGAGGTTTGGGCGCAGCCGGGGCTTTCGGTGCAGCGGGTGCACGGGGGGCTTCCGGCTTGGGCTGTGCGACCAACGTCCCGGCGCTCAACAGAAGGGCGGTGGCGATCGTGCAAATTGGGTTCATGTGAAAATCCTTGTGTGTTCCGCTGTTCAATTCGTCCCGCCGATCACCGCCGCTGCTTCATCCAGCACCCGCTCCGCCTCTTTAATGGTCGGCGCCTCCGCGATCAACCGCATGATTGGCTCGGTATTGCTCGCACGCACGTGGAGCCAACTCCGCTTCGCACCAAAATCAACCCATGCGCCGTCGCAGGTGTCAACCCGTTCAGATGCATAGGCCGAGGCGATCCGTCGCACCGCTTCCGCCGCTTGGTCCTTGGATGACAGGTCTACCTTGCGCTTCTGAATCGCATAGGACGGGATACTGGCCACCACTTCACTCAACTTCCGCTTGTGACCTCGGCCGCCGCCCTTGGGGGACAGAAGCCAAAGGACAAGCCCCATGCCGGCGATCGAATCGCGAACATAGCACACCCGCGGCCAGATGATGCCGCCGTTGCCTTCTCCGCCCAGGACAGCCCGTTCACGCTTCATGACTTCCACCACGTTGGCCTCGCCCACGGCCGTCCGCACCACCTTGGCGCCGTACTTCGCCGCGACATCGTCGAGCATGCGGCTGGTGGAAAGGTTTGTCACGAGGATCATGGCGTCGGCGGAATCGCCGTTTGCCCCGCCGGCGGCACCGAGGCTCTTGCGGGCCTCCAAAATGGCCATGGCCGAGAGTGCAAGGGTGTATTCCTCGCCGATGTAGTTTCCTTGTTCATCGACCAGTGCGAGGCGATCGGCATCGGGGTCTTGCGCGAACCCGACGTCACAGTCGGACTCGCGGACGCTCTCGCACAAGCCGCCGGGGAGCGTGAGGTTCTCACGGGTGGGCTCCGGGGGGTGCGGAAACAGGCCGGTTTCGTCGGACCCCAAGTGCAGAAACTCTTCGACGCCGAAGGATTCGAGCGCGAGAGCGCTGCCCACGACCCCGGAGGCGTTCACACTATCGACGCAGACGGCGAGGCCGCTGCCGATCTGGGAGGGGTCGCCGAACCCCGCGTCCTCCATCGCGGCCATCACGCGATCAATATGGACGCTGCTCGAATCGTCTTCCAGAGTAACAGGCTTGATTCCGTCCCACGGTGCGCCGCCGAAGGCACCGCCCCGGAACCGATGGATGATCGCGTTGGCATGGACCGAGGTCGGTGCGGAAGCAGACGACCCGAAGAGGCCTCCCTCCGCGACCAGGCATTTCAGGCCGTTCCACTGCTGAGGGTTGTGGCTCGCGGTCAGCATCAGCCCGGCCGCCATTTCGCCGGGATAGCGCGCGGCATAGTCGTCGACCAAGACCGCGGCGGTCGGGGTCATCGCCACGCCAATATCCACGACCGAAACGCCCGCCCCGAGCAGGCCCGCGGTCGCGGCGTGGTGCATCATGGTCCCGCCCGCCCTTCCGTCGCGTGCCAAGATCACGTTGACAGGTTTACCCCCGGCTCGTTCCTTGAGGAACGTTCCGAACGCACCCGCGAAGCGGGCTGCTACTTCGGGGGTTAGGGTGTCGCCGACGATGCCGCGGCAGCCGGAAACGGAAAGCATCAAACTCATAAGCCTTATGGTAGCAAAAGAGGCATCGAACTGGCGGCAGTTCCAAGGGCCCATTACCGGGAGCTTTCTCAAATCCCCCAAAGGCTCGCCCAGCCCGGCCCGGGGGAAGCGACTTAGGCGTCGGGGGAGTAGGTCGCAGCGCACCCCGGTGACTCGGTCACGCGCACAGATGCGACCCGTGCGTGGGGGGCGAGGGCTTCATCGAGGCGAGTGTGGAGTTCATCGAAAATGTGCTTGGCGACCAGTTCAGCGGAGGCGTTCCGGTTGGCGAACGCGGCGTGGTCGTTGAGGTCGCGGCTGTTGAGGCCACCCGTAATGTCCTCAAGAACATCTTTGACAGTGTGGAAATCACAGAGCAGGCCATCGGCATCGAGTTTTTCACCGACCACGGTTGCCGTCACATTCCAATCGTGTCCGTGCACGGTCTCGCGAACACCGTTGATGCTCAGCGCATGGGCGGCGGAGAAGACGGTATTGATCGTGAGGGAGAACATGGGGGCAGGTGCGATTCCGGTTCTCTACTTTATCTTCATGGCCGCCATCATGGCCGTCCCCATGTCGGCGGGGCTCATGGCGACCGTGACGCCGGCGGCTTGCAACGCCTTGATTTTGGCATCCGCTGTGTCGTCGGCACCGCCGATGATGGCTCCGGCGTGGCCCATGCGGCGTCCGGGGGGGGCGGTGCGCCCGGCGATAAAGGCCGCGACCGGTTTCTTCACATTGGCCTTGATGTAGGCCGCGGCTTCGATCTCGTCGCTGCCGCCGATTTCGCCGATCATCATGATGCCGTGGGTCTCGGGGTCGGCCTCGAACAAGCGGATGCTGTCGATGTGGTTGAAGCCGCGGACCGGGTCGCCGCCGATGCCCACGCACGACGACTGGGCCAGTCCGGCGTTGCTGGTCTGCCAGACCGCTTCATAAGTGAGCGTTCCGGAACGGGAGACGATTCCGACGGACTTGCCGAGTTTGCTCTGGCTGACGTGCGTATGGATGTACCCCGGCATGATGCCGATTTTGCAGCCGGCGTTGGTGAAAGGGTCACTGCCGCTGGTGCCCGCGCCGGTTTTGGGTCCGGGGGTGATGACGCCGGGGCAATTGGGGCCGATGAGGCAGATCTTCCGCTTGTCGGGCGCCACGTCCGCCCCGCCGTTCATTTCATCCAGCATGGCCCGAACTCGGATCATGTCCTGCACCGGCACGCCTTCGGTGATGGCACAGATGACGGGGATGCCCGCGTAAGCCGCCTCGAGGATCGCGTCCGCGGCAAAGGCCGGGGGAACGAAAATCATGGTCGCGTTTGCACCGGTTGCCTTCACCGCGCTCTCGACAGTGTCGAAGATCGGCAGGCCGTTGTCGTCTTTGGTGCCGCCCTTGCCGGGTGTCACGCCGCCCACCATCTTGGTTCCGTAGTGGTAACACCCCTTGGTGTGCACCGCGCCGAACGAGCCGGTGATGCCCTGACAGATGACGCGCGTGTCTTTCGTGATGAGAATCGCCATAAGGGAGGGAGGTTAGCCGGGCGAAGCGGGTGGCGGGATCGGTCCGGTGAGGGGGTGTGACCATGAATGAGAGCAGTTGGCTTTGTTGCGGCGAGTTCCCTGTTGTGCGTACGACCTGTTCACAGTCGATCGCCCACGGGTACCCGGATTCGACGGCGATCTTCCGCTCGAAAACCCCCCACTGCCCCAAACGAATGTGCACACCCTTCGCGGTCAGGGTCAGGCACAGGCTTCTTCGCTGGTATTCCCTCCCCGCCTCCCCACTTCTCCGCACCCCAAACCGGCCTCTTTTCAAATTCTCCTTGCATCTTCGCGCCAACCCAATACACTACCCGAACAAAACCCTCTTTGACATCTCATAGCCCCGCTCCCCCAACCCATCCACACCGTCAGAAACCGCCCCGCCCCCCGCAGTATTTGGGTCCAATAACACAATCAACACCCACAACACGGCACACACACATTCTCGACAATCTGCGCACCTTGCCCGTTTCCTAAGCAGAAAACACCCCAAAACCAAGGTGCGCAAAGGTTTCCCCGAAGTTGCGCACCTTGCCCCGCCTGCGCACCTTGCCTCGCCCCACGCTCGCCCCCACAATCTGGACTAAGCACCAAAGACTGAGGGCTCTCTTCTCCCCTATCTCGTCGCGGGCAGGGGTTCCTCGACGGCCAAGTGCTGCCCCTCGCCGCACCCAATCGCATCCGGCCAAAGGTGAAAACCGCCTTTGTCCACCTCACGACCGGCCTGACGCAATGTCCAGGTTCCCCAGATGCCGTCGCCTTCGGCGAACCCCACATACTCCAAACGGTGCGTGGAATAGGTTTTCGTCATGTGCAGCGTGCCCGCATCGGTTGAGTACACGCCTCGGCAAAGGAACTCGCCGACAAAGTCGGTGCCGTCGCCCGTCACAGCGCCGGCCGAGAACGTGAGGCCGAGCGACTGTCGGCCCTTGGTTGAACGCTGGGTCCAGAATCCGTTCCACGGGCCGGACGGGAAGCGATCGTCTTGCTCAAGATCTGCGCTTATTTCGGATTCCCGGGGCATGCCCCAAGGATAGATCCCGTCCACCCCGGCCGACAATTTCGAAATATTCGTGTCACACGGCCACGCTCAAAGCACTCACTTTCTGTGCGGGCCCCGACTGATAACCCCCGCGGCGACCGGTGTTCGGTTCTGCGCTGCGTGTTGAAGGAAGGCCGTTCTTTAGGAAAGCGAGTGTGCAGCATGTTGGTTTCCCGGACGCAGGCGTTGTGTTGGTTGGCAGGAACGGCGATGGTGGCTTCGGCAATGGCGCAAGGTCCGCAGTGGGTCGTTCTTGACCCCGCGGTAGGCCCCGGCAGCCGCCCGACCATCGAAATGAACGCGGCCCTGTCGAACAGCCAGCAGACGGTGCTCGATATCGCGATCCCCGGATTTTATGTCGAAGACGTGGTGAAGGCGGGAGCGGGGACGTTCAAGAAGATTTCACTCCCCGGGCAGTCGTCGGAGGCCAGCCTGCGGCAGGTGGGTCGTCCCGCGCTCCCCGCGCTCAGTTTTCTCCTCGGCATTCCGACCGACGCCCCGGGCGTAGCGGTAACCGCCTGCACGATCGACCCGGTGAACATCCCCGGCTTCGGCCGAATTCTTCCGACCCAGCCGGACGTATTGGAGGTTCCCGGGCCGACCAATCCGCCCATTCCACCCTTTGAGTTTGACCGCACGTTCTACATCAGCAACGGCCAATACCCGACCCACAACGGAGGCGCCGCAGGCAACGCGGGAACCATGGGCGGTATCCGCGTGCAGGGCGCGAACGCGCTGCCCTTCAAGGTTAATCCATCGACCGGCGTAATGGAGTGTGCCCGCACCATGCGGATCACCTACAGCCACCCCGGCCAGCCCCGCCCGCCGATCGAGACCACCATCCGCCAGGCCGAGTTGCTCGAAGGCTGCATGCCCAATGTCGGCCCCGGCCTGGTGCTGACGAACGAACTCGAGTACAAGGGCCGCTATCTGATCGTTGCCGCGCCGTCGCTGGTTCAATACACCGAAGAGTTCGCCGACCTCAAGCGGGCCAAGGGCTATGAGGTCGCGATCCGCACTTCCGACAACGTTCCCGGCGGCGCCTTCACCGACCTCAACGTCCGCCAGACCATCAAGGACTGGTACAACGGCTTCAACGACCACGCCGATTGCTACGTTCTGCTCGTAGGAGATACGGCGTCGATCCCCCACATCCGCGAACCCGTCTACAACATGGTCAGCGATCATTACTACGCCTGCATCGAGGACAACGACATGTTCGCCGACGTCGCCATCGGCCGCCTCAGCTACGAAAACACCATCGATGCCGTGCACCAGTTCAACAAGATCATCGCGTACACGTACAACCCCCCGTCCGGAACCTCCTGGTACCAGTCGGCCCTCGCCGTCGCTCACGGCGAAGTCGACGCCGAGTTCGCGGATGTCCTGGCCGAAACCGTCGACGCCAACGCCGCCGACCAATACCCCCTCAACTTTGTCGAGCTCTACGGGACCGATCCCACCGGAGCCGCAGCCACTTGCTGGCAGGAACTGTCCGATCAGCCCCACATTGTCTTCTATCGCGGCCACGGCGGCGTTAGCCGCTGGGACAACTGGAGCTTTACGGAGGAGGACCAGCACCTCGATGATTTCCACGCCCCGTTCTACAACGCTTCCGACGCCCAACGCCCGTCCATCATGCTCAACTCCGCCTGCGCTACCGGCGCCTTCCACTTCGATGATGTTGACGACGGCTGGTGTGAGAGGTGGCAGAGCGCCGAGATCGGCTCGGTCGCCAACTACGGAGCCACCGCCAGCAGCCGACGGGACGCGAACCACTCATGGACCCGGTGGTTCTTCGAACTCATGTACGACGGCGACGCCGCCACCCTCTCCTCCGTCTGTACCACCGGCCAGTATCTCGCCGCCATCGAGACCGCCTTCGCCGGCGGGACCAATTATGACTCCAACGTCTGGCAATACGTGCTGTTGGGCGACCCCGACATGACGGTCTGGCGCACCAACGGCGCGACCGTCAACCCCAACCTTCCCGCCAACATCAATCTAGGCCTCACGACGCTCCCGGTGTATGTCGAAACCTCGACCGGCCAGCCCGCGGCGGGGGTCGTCGTGGCCGCCACCACCCAAGACGGCTTGGTCCGTACGACTGCCTACACGAACGCTCAGGGCATCGCCACCTTGGAGATCAACGCTTCCGCCACCGGCACACTGGTCGTCCAAACCTGGGACTTCCGCGGCGAGATCCGGCCCGTCCGCACCGAGATCGGCATCCGTTGCCCGGCCGACGTCGATGGCGACGACGATGTGGACTCAGATGACATCGTTCGCTTCTTCCGAGCCTGGGAAGCCGGCGAGGCCGACTATGACGGCGACGACGATACCGACTCCGACGACATCATCGTCTTCTTCGGCCGGTGGGACACGGGCTGCTGAAGCATCGGCCCTAATGGCCCCCACGATTTGACCCCTTTTCGGCCTCGGAACGAACGCGTTCCGGGGCCGTTTTCGTGGTCCGGCGGCGTGCAGAGGCTCCCCATACGATGGCTCCGATGTCTGATTTATGGGCGGCCCAGCGTGAAAAGAACCGGGAGAGCGTGCAGCCGCTCGCGGTTCGGATGCGCCCCAAGACGCTGGAAGAAGTCGCCGGACAGTCACACATCTTGGGTGAGGGCAAGTTGCTCCGGCGCATGCTGAAGGCCGACGCCATCACGTCGCTGATCCTTCACGGCCCGCCCGGCACCGGCAAGACCACGTTGGCGGAACTCATTGCGGGCTATACGAAGCGCCATTTCGTGCAGGAGAACGCGGCCTCGGTGGGTGTGAAGCGGGTCCGCGAGATTGTGGATGAGGCGGTTTCGCGCCTCGAGACCGCGCGACAGCGGACGATTCTTTTTCTTGATGAGATCCACCGGTTCAGCAAGAGCCAGCAGGACGTCTTGCTCGGTGACGTCGAGAAGGGGCACATCACCCTGGTGGGCGCCACCACCGAGAACCCGCTCTTCGCGGTCAACAGCGCGCTCGTGAGCCGCAGCACACTCTTCAGGCTCGAGGTTCTCTCGGAAGCCGAGATCATCGCGGTGCTCCGCCGCGCGTTGGCGGACACCGAGCGCGGATACGGCAAACTTGTGATCACCGTCGATGATGAGGCCTTCCGTATCTGGGCGCTCAAGAGCGACGGAGACGCCCGCAAGGCCCTCAACGCGCTTGAGGTCGCGGTGCTCTCTTCCGCGACCGAACTCGACGGCTCACTCACCATCGATGCCGCGGCGGCCCAAGATTCCATACAGCAGAAGGCGGCCGTATACGACGGGACCGGCGACCAGCACTACGACACGATCTCCGCTTTCATCAAGAGCGTGCGGGGGAGCGACCCCGATGCGGCCCTGTACTGGCTCGCGCGGATGCTCGAAGCCGGTGAAGATCCGCGTTTCATCGCCCGTCGCCTCGCCATCCTCGCGAGCGAAGACATCGGCAACGCCGACCCTCGGGGCATCATGGTCGCGCACGCAACGTGGGAACTCACGGAACGCCTCGGCATGCCGGAAGCCCGGATCACGCTGGCGCAGTGCACCACCTATCTGGCTCTTGCTCCCAAGAGCAACGCCGCCTACACGGCCATCGACGAGGCCATCGCGGATGTTCGGGAAGGCCGGACGATCCCCGTTCCGATGCACATCAAAGACGGCAACGTGCGGAAGGCGACAAGCAAGAGTTCCGGGTCGGCCGGGGGCGATTCCTATCGATACGCCCACAGTGACGGTGCGAAGGACGATCGCCTCGGGGTGATCGGCGTACAGGATTATCTCGGGGTCGAGAAATTTTACTACCGTCCGACGGATCACGGGCACGAGAAGGTGCTGGCCTTGGCATTAGAGGCCGCGCGCAAGGCGAGATCGCGAGTATGAGTGACGTCGCCGAACTGAAGCGCATCATGCGGCGGACGCTCCGCACCCAACTCGCGGCACTCGCCGCCGATCGATGGGTTTCGGGGGGTTCACGCGCGTGCAAGAGGGCGTTAGACCTCGCGGCTGTTGCCCAGGCCCGGCATGTCATGCTTTCCTGGCCCATGCTCAAGGAGCCCGAACTCTTGACGCTGGCGGCATCGCTGGCCGCCCGCGGCGTGGTGCTTGCGGTGCCGCGGTGCGGCGCGGGAAGTGAGATGGATGCCGCCGTAATGGACATCGGTCCGCCCGATGGGGCGCGGTTCCGGGAGGCCTTTCAGGGTTCCGGAACCCTGCGCGAGACGCCCCCCAGTTGGCCGGCGCTGGCGGTCAGCCGGCTGGACGTTGTGGTTGTTCCCGGCCTCGGATTTGATCATTCCGGGCAGCGGCTGGGTCGGGGCGCGGGGTTCTATGATCGTTTTCTTGCACGCCCGGAACTCCGGGCATTCAAGGTTGGCATCGCCCTGGATGAACAACTTGTCGACAAAGTGCCGATGGAATCGCACGATGTTCCGCTGGATGCGGTCGTGACCGATTCCGCAGTTTTTCCCGCATGAAGTCCGTTCGACTGAACGTGACGGATAATCCCCCGTTTCGCACGCCCTTCACGGAAGAAAGAGGCCATGGCACTCCCCTCACAAATGGAACGTTCACAAGAAACCAGCCGGCCCGTGATGAGCCGCTCAAACCGCAAGGCCAACAACAACACACAGAAAATCGGTATTACCATCGCCGTTGTGGTGGTGGGGTTGGGCTTGGTGTTCGCGGCGATCCAGTACCTGCCGAGCAAGGCCAAAACGGCTGGCACCACGGCAGGCACGAAAGCCGACTCGACGGATCCGTCCGGCGTCGTCGTGCCCAAGGCGGCCACGCCGCTGGTTGGCAACGAACCCAAGAAGGAAACGGTCAAAGACCTCACCGCGAAGCCCAAGGTCACTCCGACCACTCCCGCAGTCGTTGGACCGTCCAAAGATGTTCCGACCGGTGGCGTCTTGGGGACGGCCGTTGACAAGGTGAAGGAAGCCGCCGCGACTCCGGTTTCGCCCAGCCCGGTTGCGGGTAGCGCAGACCCCAAGCCCACGCCGATTGATGTCACGAAAGATCCTTCGGCCCCGACCGTGGTGCCAGCACCCAAGCCAACCGGTACGGGGGCGCCCGCGGCGGGCCCAACACCGTCAGAGACTGCACCCCTTCCCTCCACCGGTTCGACGAACCAAGTCCGATCGCTCATCGAGGCCGGTGATCGGGCGGCCTCATCGGGCAAGCCACTGGAGGCCCGGGTCGTGTACAGCCGGGCTCTTCTGAACCCCGACGTTTCCAAGTCCGACGCCGCCTCTCTCCGCGACAAGGCCGGCAAACTCAACAAGGAACTCGTCTTTTCGCCCAAGGTGACGGCGGGTGATCCATTGTCTGAGGTCTACACCGTGGCTTCCGGAGACGCCCTTGAGCGCATCGCCAAGAAGCGCGATCTGGGAACGCACGCGGCGCTTATCCAGCGCATCAACGGCATCGCGAACCCGAAATCGCTCCAGATCGGACAAAAGATCAAACTCGTTCGCGGCCCGTTCCACGCGGTGGTGTCCAAGAGCGAGTACCGCCTCGACCTGTTCTGGGGTTCGCCCGACGAGCCGCAGGAATGGCTCTATATCCGTTCATTCCCGGTCGGCACCGGTGTCGACAACGGCACCCCGGTTGGCACGTTCCTCGTCAAGAAGAACAGCAAACTCAAAGACCCCGATTGGACCAATCCCAAGACCGGTGAGAAGTTCGACAACAGCGATCCCATGAACCCGATCGGCGAATATTGGCTGGGCTGGGAGGGTCAGGGCAGCGCCGCCGTCTACACCGGTTTCGGGCTCCACGGCACCATCGATCCGTCATCCATCGGTTCACAGAAGTCGTTGGGCTGTGTCCGCATGGCCGACGAAGACATCGCGACGGTGTGGGAGATGTTGACGGAACAGATCAGCGTGGTCAAAGTAATCCCGTAAAGCGGGTTCCTTGTACGATCCGTATCATGAGCCCGCACGACCTCACGATCGACCCGGACATCACGAAAGCCCGGACACTCCCGGGCGGCGTCTATGGCGATGCCGCGGTCTTTGCCAAAGTGAAGGATCGGATTTTTCGCAGGTCTTGGCAGTTGGTCGCCGATGCCCGCGCGCTCAGCGTGCCCGGCCAGTGTCTCCCGGTGACGCTGCTCGACGGTTGCCTGGACGAACCGATTCTCTTGACGCGGGGCCGCGACGACGTCGTCCGTGCGATGTCGAACGTCTGCACACACCGCGGCACGATCCTTTGCGAGCACGCGGGGATCGAGAAGAACCTCGTGTGCCGCTATCACGGGCGAAGGTTCGATCTCGACGGCACGTTCCGCCACATGCCGGAGTTTGAAGCCGCGGCCGACTTTCCCACCCCCGCCGACAACCTGCCGAAGATTCCGTTCGAGACATGGGCCGATGCGTTGTGCTTCGCCTCGCTCGATCCGGCGGTGCCCTTCGATGACCTCGTCGGGCCGATGCGGGAACGCATGTCGTGGCTGCCGCTCTCCGAGTTTCGCTTCGACGCCTCGCGCTCGCGCGACTACCTCGTGCGCGCCAACTGGGCTCTCTACATCGAAAACTATCTCGAAGGGTTCCATATCCCGTTTGTGCACGCATCGCTCAACGAGACGATCGAGTATGGCTCGTACACCACCGAATTGTTTCCGTGGTGCAACCTTCAACTGGGCATCGCCAAGCCCGGCGAGCCGGCCTTTGATGTTCCCTCCGGCTCGCCCGATGCGGGCCGCCGCATCGCCGCGTACTACTGGTGGGTGTTCCCAAACACCATGTTCAACTTCTACCCGTGGGGCCTCTCGGTCAACGTGGTGAAGCCGCTCGCGGTTGATCGCACCCGTGTCAGTTTCCTGACCTACGTCTTCGATGAATCCAAACTCGACTCGGGCGCGGGAGCGGGGCTTGACCGTGTGGAACGTGAGGACGAAGCGATCGTTGAATCGGTGCAGAAGGGTCTGGCCGCTTCCCTCTACACCCGCGGCCGCTTTTCGCCCGCCCGTGAGCAGGGGGTTCATCACTTCCAACGGCTCTTTGCCGATGCCGTTCGCTGATGGGGTGATGCGGCATCGCGCTCATGCCGTGGCCGCGTGGCCGCCGTTGCGGTGCCCCGTCAGCCAGCCCACGGCCTCCAAATACTTGTAAAAGACATCGATCTGGGCACCCCCCAGTTCGCCGAAGGCTCCGCTCTGGCGCGAGACACCGAACTGCAACGGCGTGGCGACCACAAAGGCGATCCGGTTCTGGAGGCGGGCGGCCATCATGCCACCCAGGGCTCGAAGGTCTTCGAACGTCGGCTCGTACTCGATCAGCCGGACATCGATCAATACACCGAACGACGGCTCGATCCGGCGGTCCGATGCGAGCATCGCGAGCACTTGATCGCATTCTTCACGGCTCGAAAGCCCACGGTGGGTGACAACAACCATCGCGCTCGCGACATCGATACTGAGATCAAACGGCATACGAACTCCCGTGCCACGCAGCAGACATGCTGAATGTAGCAAGTGCCATCGACGACGCGGCGTCGGGGAGCCCACATTCCATCGATGCGGTCCGTTTACATGTCCGATTGCGCCAACTTTAACGGAAGTTCCCGGGATGGGCCGCTCAAGTCCACGCCATGTCGATGATCCTGCGGTGCGCGTTGGACAGTGCCAAACCCGGGGCTTCGTCGCGGGTGAACCACGACCGGCCCACACCCGCCGCCAGTTGCGCGCGGCCAGACAACCGGAACACCACAAACCGAACCACGCGAGTGGTGGTCGTGTGCTGGAAATCAGCGAGGGGGAGCAATCGTCCGCGTCCGACGATCCCCAGGTGTGATTGGATCGCGCCCTCGTCTGCCCCGTTCTCGCTTTCCATGGTCGGCGGTTGCCACATGTTGGCCCACATGCCCGCCGCGGGGCGCTTCTCCAGCAGCACGCGGCCACCGGCATCAAGCACCAGCACACACGAGTGCGTCACGGTACGCCGCTTCACAGCCACCTTGGGCCCGGGGATGCGATCCTGCAACCCTTCGCGATTGGCCATGCACCGGCCCGCCATGGGGCACACGCCGCACCCCGGGTTGCGGGGTGTGCAGATGGTCGCGCCCAATTCCATCAATCCTTCGTTGAACTCGGCAACCACGCCCGCGCGGTGCGCCACGTCCGCCAGTTCCGTCGCCCGGGGCCACGCGTGGGCCGCGGCTTCCTTGGACCCGTGCCGGGCCTCAACCCCATCGAGCCGCAGCAGAACCCGCGTCACGTTTCCATCGACGATCCCCGCGTTCTCGCCGAACACGATTGAGGCGAGCGACCCGGCGGTGTACCGGCCAATGCCGGGGATCGATTCGAGGTCGGCCACGCGGGCCGGAACAACGCCGCCAAAGCCGTTCACAATCGTCTTCGCCGCGGCGTGCAGCAAGCGTGCCCGACGGTAATATCCCAAGCCCGACCATTCCGCGAGCACGTCCTCCTCGTCGGCCGCCGCGAGTGCAGCGATCGAAGGAAACCGCAGCATGAACGGTTCGAACTTTTCCAGGACGCGCGAAACCTGAGTCTGCTGAAGCATGAACTCGCTCACCAACGCCCCATAGGCATCCCGCGGCGGAGTTCCCGGCGTGTTCCGCCACGGCAAACGCCGGGCCGAACTACGGAACCACAAAGCCAGCCTCTCAACGATCGCCGCATCGCGTGCCGCGACCCTGCGAGCACCGGGCCGTGCGGCCGGCTTGACCGGCCCGATCGGTTTCACAAAGTCGCCCGCAGCACATTGGTCACCCCCGACTTGATGGGGCCCCACGGGGCCGCGTCCCGCCTGCTGACGGTGATCCAGTCGGCGTGGATGAGGATGCCGGCAACCCCGGGAACCGCGAACAAGGCGGCAGCCAGCCCATCTTCGCCAACCTCCGAAGCCGCGCGATAACTGCGCACCCGCGAACCAACGGCCGGGAGCGCCCGATCGACCATGCACTTGAGCGCATCGGGGTTGGGTGTGTCTCGGAACTCGGTGACGGCGTAGGGCACGCTGGAACGCTATGCACATTCACCCCTGGCGAGTCGTTTCCCTTGGATGAATCGCGGGGCTTACGCTCCACCCGTGTTCTCCATCGACCGCATCCAAGGCCTCCTCGAACGCCTCCCGTCGTACTCGCCGGTGGTGCTCGCGATCGAGTTGTTCCTTATCTGGATCGTGGTCTATATGGTCGTCAAGTTTGTGCAGGGTACCCGTGCCGCCGGTGCGCTCAAGGGCGTCCTCGTCATCATGGTGGTGCTGGCGATTCTGGCCCGTGTGCTGGGTCAGGCTCTCACGTTCCAGCGGGTCACGCTTCTCTACGACCGATTGCTGACGCTGGTGGCCGTCGGAATGCTCATCATTTTTCAGCCCGAACTTCGGCGTGCCCTCGTGCGTCTGGGCGAGGCCCCCTTCTTCCGAAGCACACCCAAGGACATCGTTTTCATCGTTGATGAACTCGCGGAAGCAGCCGCCTACCTCAGCAAAGCCAAGTTCGGAGCCCTGATTGTCATCGAGCGGCAGGTCGGCCTGGCGGGGGTGGTGGAAGGAGGGACCGTGCTCGATGCTGGCCTTTCGGCCCGTCTGCTGAAAACCATTTTCTTCCCCGGTTCTGCCCTGCACGACCTCGCGGTGATCCTGAAGGGCAAGGTCATCCACGCGGCGGGCGTTCAGTTGCCACTCGCCGAACCTTCCGACATGCCGGACCCCGGTCTGGGGTCTCGCCACCGGGCCGCCGTGGGCCTGAGCAAAGAGTGTGATGCCTTGGTCGTCGTGGTGAGCGAAGAAACCGGTCGGATCCGCATCGCCGAATGGGGGTTGTTGAGCGACGGTCTAAGCCCGGCGGAATTGCGCTCGGAACTTTCCATGCGGCTCGCCCGGACCTCGAAACGTCCGACCAGCCGCGAAGTGCCCGCCACCGAGCCGCTGACCGCCGCGGAGCAGGAGCAGGGGGGCGATGGTGTGCACGACCAAGCCTCCGGAGAAACTCTTGCCGGCCTCGAAATGCACGACGAAGACCGCCAAGGCCCCGAAGGCCGCCCGCACGCCCACGACGGACCGCAACCACCCGCCCACTCGCGCCGGAGCAAAGCCTGACCTCGTCGTGCTGCTCGCGGCCTCACTCCCGGCGGGCCGTTCGCGACGAGGCACCTTGACCCATGTGGAACACCTTCAAAACCGTGCTGCTTGTCACCGTGGTCACCGTACTGATCTGGGTCTTTGCCGAGTCTGAGACGCTCCAACCCAAGGAGATCACCACCGAACTTGTCCTGCGCGCATCGCCCACGGCCAACCGGGCAGTCGCCCTGTTCGGCACCTCGGTGGCTGGCGAGAACGGGCTGGTCTCCGCCACCGATCGGACCATTACGATTGTTCTGGAAGGTTCGGCCGCCGCTATTGACCGGGTGAATGCTTCGATCGAGCGTGAACCCCTGGCGATCACGCCAGACCTTCCCGCCTTCACCGATCGCTCGGGGGAATTTGAGGCTCCGATGCGGGAATTGCTGCGGTCACACCCGCGCATCGCGGGTTCGGGCGTCACCATCCAACGGGTAGAGCCCGAGTTCCTGCGGGTGGTGATCGATGAACTCGTCACCCGCCGGATGCGGGTGGAACCCGTGCTCGATGAAGGCCAATTCGATGGCTTGCCCGAAGTGCGCCCGGCGGAAGTCGATGTGGTCCTCAACAAAGCCGCGGCGGACTCCTACGCCGCGGATGTCAAGGCCGTTGCCAGCATTGATGCCGCCACCTCGACGCGGGTGCAGCCGGGGCGGAAGGAAACGCTGAACGCGGTTCGGATCCGCATCCCCCAGCCTCCCACAAGGCCGATTTTCCTTCAGGTGCGGCCGCAGACGGTGGACGTGACGTTCGGGGTTCGTGCAAGGTCACGGGAGATCCGGATCGCGAACGTGCCGGTCGCGATCCGCATCAGCCCGGCCGAGTTCAACCGCTGGATCATCGACATCCCGGAGCAGGACCGCTTTCTGGCCGATGTCACGATCTCCGGACCCGCCGAACTGGTGCGGCAACTGGAGGAACGAACGACACCGATCGTCGCGGAGGTGCTCCTCAGTTTCGAGGAGCTGGAGCGGGCGATCACACAGAAGGACGCTGTGTTCCCGGACATCCCGCCAGGACTCAGGATTGACGTGACCAACCGAGTGGTCCGTCTCGCCATCACGCCCCGTCCACAGCCGGCAAAGGAATAGCCCGCATTCGACTGCACCTTTGACTTCGCCCCGGCGTTATTTGCCCGCCTCTTTCGCCCAAGCATCCTTCAACCCGACCGTCCGGTTGAAGACCAGTTGGCCCGGCGATGAATCGCTGTCAACCGTGAAGTACCCCAGCCGTTCGAACTGAACGGTCGAGCCCGGACGGTCTGTGAGGTGCACAGGATCCGCCCACGCGTCGATGGTTTCGAGCGAATGGGGGTTCAGGTCATCTGCCCAGTTCCCTGTTCGTTTGCCCGGTTCTTCGACCGTGAACAAGCGATCGAACAGACGCACCTGAGCCTTCACCGCGTGGGCCGCGGAGATCCAGTGGAGAGTGCCCTTCACCTTCCTGGTGGGGTTGCCGTCGGGGCCGGTGGGGGCATCGCCCCCTTTGGTTGCTGGGTCGAACGTCGCCTTCACTTCAATCACATTGCCCGCTTCGTCCTTCACGACGCCCGTGCATTTGATGAAGTATGCCCAGCGCAGCCGAACCTCCTGCCCGGGCGCAAGCCGGAAGAACTTCTTGGCTGGCACCTCCATGAAATCTTCCTGCTCGATGTAGATGGTCTTGCCGAACAACACCTTTCGCGTTGCGGCGCCGATCGGCGGTGGGCTGCCTGGCGACACCGGCAGCGTGGCAAAGTCCAATTCCTCGGTGTGCCCCTCGGGCCAGTTCTCGATCGTCACCTTCAGCGGCCGTAGCACCGCCATGGTGCGGGGGGCGTGCGAGTTCAGATGAGTCCGCACCGCGTTTTCAAGCCGGCCGATATCGATGAGGCTGTCGGCCTTCGTCACCCCGATCTCCGAGCAGAACGCCCGCAACGCCTCACCCGGATAGCCCCGGCGACGGATCCCGGCGATGGTCGGCATCCGCGGGTCATCCCAACCCTTCACCACACCGTCATTGACCATCTTCAGCAGGTTCCGCTTGGAGAGAATCGTGTACGTGGGTATCAGTTTCGCAAACTCGATCTGCTGGCTGTGATGGATCACCGTGCCCCACGCCCCGCTACCGTCGGGCGTGCGCCCCTCGTTGATGGCGTTGATGAACCAGTCGTAGAGCGGGCGATGGTTCTCGAACTCCAGCGTGCAGATGGAGTGCGTGATCTTCTCCAGCGAATCTTCGATGCCGTGGGCCCAGTCGTACATCGGGTACAGGCACCACTTCGTCCCCGTGTTGTGGTGGGCTTCGTGCACGATGCGGTACATCACGGGGTCGCGGAGGTTGAAGTTGGGGCTGGCCAGATCAATCTTGGCCCGCAGCGTCATCGCGCCGTTGGGATGCTTCCCCAGTTTCATCTCGCGGAAGAGTTTCATCGATTCTTCGGGCGTCCGGTCGCGGTGCGGGCTGGTGGCGGGTGTGGTCGGCGTGCCGCGGTGTTTAGAGACTTCATCGCCCGTCAACTGACAGACATACGCCTTGCCCTTCAGGATCAACTCCTTGGCGAACTCGTACATCTCATCAAAGTAGTTGCTCGCGAAGAACAACCCACCCGCGTGGGGGCCCGTGTCGTACGCAGCCCCCAGCCACTTGACGTCGCGCTGGATGGATTCGACGTACTCGACTTCCTCTTTGGACGGGTTGGTATCGTCGAAGCGCAGGTTGAACGCCCCCCCGAACTTTTCGGCCAGGCCGTAATTCAGACAGATGCTCTTGGCGTGGCCCAGATGCAAATACCCGTTCGGCTCCGGCGGGAAGCGCGTGTGAACGAGGGGTCTGCCCGAGGGGTCGGTCCCCCAGCGCAGGTTCTGGTTGTCGGCCTCCACCATCTGCTCGATGAAGTTTGACGGGCTATCCGGCTCAGGTGGAGTGCTTGAATCAGACGGAATCACGGGTTCGGGCATGGGCAGAGGGTAGAAGTGGTCACCCGCTCGAAAGTGGCAACTGGCCGCCAACCTCATTCTGCGTCCCCGTCAACAAAATCCGCCTGAGCCGCGTGAGTGATCGGTTTCGCTGTCGCTTTCAGACTGCCAGGACGCACCGGACCGCTTCCGGAACCAACCGTCTCCGCGTCCAATCAATCAACTCTCAGAAGGAGCGTTCACATGAAGAAGATCATCGCATCGTCGGCCGTCGTTCTGTCCATCCTCACCGCCGCTGCTTCCGGACAGGTTGTCAACCCCAGTTTCGAGTTCGGTGTGCCGTATGTTGGCGGCCCGCTCCAGATCGGTGCGTGGGGCTACGACGGAGTTTCCTACGTCCCCGCCGAGTTCGGCATCACGCCCGCCGCCGGCCAGCAAATGTTGAAGGCCATCGCCACTAACGGCAGTTTCGCCGGCGGTCTGGTTTGCGACGTCTTCCAGGTGATTGACCTTACGTCACCCGCCGATCAGGCCATCATCACGGCGGGCGGTGCTTCCGGGCTCACCTCCATCCTCGCCAACAGGTTGTCGTCCGCCACCGCGGCGAACATTGACACCCGCTTCGACATTAACCTCCGCTCACACACCTCGTTCGCCAACGCTCAGGCCCTCACGTCCACCGGCCTCGCTTCCGGCACCCTCTTCTCCGACAACAACCAGGCGTCGTGGGAATCTGTCTCGGCCAATCTTGTGCTCCCCACCAGCACCCAATACGTCACCATCCACCTCGCCTTCGTCGAGAACATCGTCGACGATAACATCACCGGGAGCGAGTTCCGAGGCAACTACATGGACGTCGCCACCTTCACCCTCGTCCCCGCGCCCGGTGCCCTTGCCCTCGCCGGCTTGGGCGGTGTGGTGATGCTCCGCCGCCGCCGCAAGTGATCCCCGTCCCGTGGCCCTAACGGCCGTTCCCCGTCTTTGCGAATTATCCGAGTGGTTCCTTCTGCAACTCCGCGATGGCTTCGGCCATCGCGGGTTGTTGTTTTGGCTTCATGGCCCTGCCGGGCCCGGGTATCGTTCGTCCATGCGGAACTTTGATGCGGTGATCAGTGACATCGATGGGTGCCTCGGGCCGGAGTCGGCGGCTCCGGTGGACGCCCACGCTCTTGCCAAACTGGCGGATTACAACCGTCTCGCCGTCACCGTCGGTGACCGCCCGATGATCACGGTCTGCTCGGGGCGGCCCCAGCCCTATTGCGAGTGCCTGTGCCGGGTAATCGCGAACACGCAGTTGCCGTGTATCGCCGAGAACGGCGTCTGGCTCTACGACCCCCGCACCAATCAGTACCTCCGCGATCCCTCCATTCTGCCCGAGCACATGCAGGCCGTGGCCGAGGCCACGCGCTACATCGAACTGGAACTCGCGCCCCAAGGGGTCGTCATTCAGCCCGGCAAAACCGCATCGATCTCCCTCTGGCACCCCGATACGCCCCGACTCAAGGCCATCATGCCGGTTCTACGCGAGCGTTTTGTTGCGCACGGCTGGCCCTTCCGTGTGTCGGACACCGTCGCGTGGATCAACTGCGATCTGGCCCACGTGAGCAAAGCCACCGGCATCGCCCGCATGCTCGAAATCACCGGGCTTTCGAAACCCCGCTTGGCGGGCATCGGAGACATGCCCAGCGACCTCGCCATCCGCCAACACGTCGCCCGTTTCGGTTGCCCCTCCAACGCCCACGCCGACATCAAAGCCGCGGCGGACGACATCGCTCAACACCCCGAAATCGAGGGCATACTCGAGTTGCTGGAAGCATGGCGGACACCCTGATCGGCGGATGGCCCCTCGCGGGCCCCGAACATTTCTTATCATCCCGCCGTTCCCCACCTTCATCGATCCCACACGCCCGCATCCGCCCTCCCCGCGAATCCAAGCCATCATGCTCCCGCTCTTTACCGCCGCGATCTTTGTTTCCGCCGCCCTGCTCTTTCTCGTCCAGCCGCTGACGGGCAAGTTGTTGCTGCCGTTGCTCGGGGGCAGTCCTTCCGTCTGGAACACCTGCATGGTGTTCTTTCAGGGGGTGCTCCTCGTCGGTTATTTCTACTCCCACATGCTCGGCAAGATCCGGAACATCACAGTTCAGGCGGGCGTGCACGTGGCGGTGCTCGCCGCCGCGGGCCTCACCTTGCCCATCGCGACGCGTGAGGCAACCCTCACCGACCCCGCGAACCCCACCCTGTGGCTCTTGGAAACGCTGCTTCGAACCGTCGGGCTTCCCTTCTTCGTCGTGGCCACCACGGGCCCGCTGGTGCAGCGTTGGTTCTCACGCACCGATCATCCCGCTGCCAACGACCCCTATTTCCTCTACGCCGCCAGCAACATCGGAAGCGTCGTCGGGCTTCTGATCTATCCCTTCGCGCTGGAGCCCTCGCTCTCCCGAGTCGGCCAGTCGATGGTCTGGACGGTGGGCTACGCCGCGCTGGCCGTCCTCCTGGTCGCGACCGCCGCCCTCACCCTCAAACGCCGACGGCTGATCGATCCGCTCCCGGCCACCGCCGCCCCCGAGCCCGCCGCGACGATCACGTGGAAGCGTCGCGCGTGGTGGATCTTGCTGGCCTTCGTCCCCTCAAGCCTCATGCTCGGGGTGACCCAACACATCTCGACCGACATCGCCGCCATCCCGCTTTTGTGGATCATCCCGCTCCTCATCTATCTCTTGAGTTTCGTTTCAGCCTTCTCGAAGCGCGCCAGGGTGTCGCCGCGGCTTCTGGGCAGGCTCCTCCCCATCGGCCTGTTGGCCCTGCTCGTCATGTTGCTCGCCGGTGCCCGCAGCCCCGTTCTGGTGATCATCGGCGTCCACCTCGCGGTCTTCGCGGTCGTGGCCCTTCTCGCCCACACCCGGCTCGCCGATGACCGCCCGGGTGCTTCGGGCCTCACCGAGTTCTATCTCTGGATGTCGGTGGGGGGGGTGCTCGGAGGCATTTTCAATGCCCTCCTTGCGCCCATGATCTTTGTCTTCGTGCTCGAATACCCGATCATGCTGGCCTTGGCCTGCCTTCTCACCCCCTTGGCGACCGCCGAATTGTCGGCCCATGAAGCGGTGCCGCTGCGAAAACGATTGGCGCGGATCGGATTGATAGGGCTGGCCGCCATCGCCGCGGCGGCGTCGCTCTATCTCGCCGAAACCTCAATCATGGCGCAATGGGCGGAGGCGGTGGCTGGCCAACACCCCCAAGGCTTCCGCTACCTCTCAGCGCTCATGCGGGCCGGAATCCCGGTGGTGATCGCGGCCGTGGTGCTGCTCGGGCGAGGGTCCGTCCGCTTCGCAGTGGTCACGCTCATCTTGGCGGTTGGGTCTTCGTTCATCGGGCTGGGCGGGCGTGTGCTGCACCTGGAGCGAACCTTCTTTGGTGTGCACCGCGTGACCACCAACGGGGCGGGAACGTGGAACATGTTGCACCACGGCACCACCCTGCACGGCCTGCAACTGCGAACACAAGCGTTGAGAGGGCCGAACGCACCCATCCCCGATGCGGCCATGCGCGACCGGCTGTTCTGGGGCAAAGTCGCCGACTTCACGCACGGGCAGCGCACCGAACTCTACTACCTCATCCCCACGACCTATTACCACCCCACCGGACCCATCGGCGATGTATTCGGCATGTTGACGAGTCAGCAAAGGCTGAAAGAGGTCGCGCTGATCGGCATGGGCACCGGCTCTCTCGCGGCCTACGGCCGGCCGGACAGCCGCTTCACCATGATCGAGATCGATCCGGCCGTCGTCGCGATCGCGAAAAACCCCGAATATTTCTCGTACATCGCCAACGCCCTCGGGACCGGCGAAATCTTCGAGGGCGACGGTCGCCTGGTGCTGGCGGGCATCGAAGATCGGAAGTTCGACCTCATCGCCGTCGATGCGTTCAGTTCCGATGCCATCCCCGTCCACCTCATCACGAAAGAAGCGGTCCAGATCTACCTCTCCAAACTCAGCCCCAGAGGTGTGCTCGCCTTCCACATCAGCAACCGGTACTTCGATCTCGCCCCCGTCGTCACGCGCATTGGTCAGGAATTGAACCTCCACGTCTATCGGCGGAACGACAACGCCATCTCCCAGGCCGGAGCCGCGGAAGCCAAGAAAGATTCGACGTGGATGGTGCTCAGCCGCGAAGTCGAGGACTTTCAGCCGCTTGCCACGCTCCCCAATTGGGAACGCATGGCCCCCGACCCGCGCTACCCGCTGTGGACCGACGATTACTCCAACCTGATGGACGTGTTTGTGGGGTGGTAAACAGAACAGATTGAAACGGCGTGACGACCCACGCTTCACCCCACCACTCACCGCACACCCCCCACACTCACGATGCTCGGCTAACCTCTCCCACGCATGAACCTCACCTATTCAACCGCCGGCGAATCGCACGGACCAGCCCTCGTGATCAATGTCAGCGGGCTGCCCGCAGGCGTGCAGGTGGATGAGTCGTTCATCAACGGTGAACTCAAGCGCAGGCAGGGTGGCTACGGCCGCGGTGCCCGCCAAAGAATCGAAGAAGACACCATCGAGGTGCTGACGGGTGTTCGCCTGGGCCGCACCACCGGGGCACCGGTCACCTTGGTCATCCGCAACCACGATTCAAGGCTCGATGACACCGCCAAAACTCCACCCGTCTTCAGGCCCCGCCCCGGCCACGCCGACCTCGCAGGCAGCATCAAGTGGTTGACCACCGACTGCCGCGAAACCTTGGAAAGGGCCAGTGCGAGAGAGACTGCGAGCCGCGTCGCTGCGGGGGCGCTGGCCCGATGTCTCCTGCGCGAGTTCGAGATCCAAGCCTTCGGCTTCGTGCGGTCCATTCTCGACTGCGCGACAGCCGTCGCCGTCGATGAACACAACTGGGAGACCATCCGCGGGCTTCGAGATGCGAGCGAAACCTATTGCCCGGACACCGCCGCCACCGAGCGCCAGTGCACGATCATTCGGCAGGCCAAAATCGATCAGACCACCGTGGGCGGACTCATCGAAGCCCACATCTTCGGATGCCCCCCGGGCCTGGGGACGTGCGTCGATTGGCGCGACAAACTAGATGCCCGCCTGGCCTATGCCGTCATGGGGATCCAAGCCATGAAGAGCGTCGAAATCGGCCTCGGAAAAGACGTCGCCTCAAGGCCCGGCCACGAAGTCCACGATGCTATTTCGTTCGACTCTGAACAGCGACAAAGGCACACCCTCGGCTTCACCCGGACGTCGAACAACGCCGGGGGCACCGAGGGTGGCATGACGAACGGACAACCCGTGGTGGTGCGAGCGGCCATGAAGCCCATCGCAACCCTCCTCCGCGGCATGCCGTCGGTTGATCTCAACACCAAACAAACCCAGCAGAGTCAGTACGAACGCAGCGACGTCTGCGCAGTCTCCGCAGCCAGCGTCGTACTGGAAAACGTCGCCGCCTTCGAAGTCGCCCGAGTGTTCCGCGACAAGTTCTCCGGAGACTCACTGACCGAAACGCGTGCTCAGTTCGAAGCGTTTATGAAGTACGCCCGCCTGCTGCCGCTCGAAGAACCCCACACACGGCTCGCGTGACTCCCGACGCACCATCCAACGTTCACTTCGCGGCGTCTTTGATCGCATCGCCCGCATCTTCAATCTTGTCGCCCACTTCGTCGGCGGCATCCTCGATCTTGTCCGCGGTCTTTTCCGCGGCGTTCTCGGCGTCGCTGTCGCAACCCATCAGCGCCGGAACCGTCCCGAGAATGCTGAGAGTCGAAAGAAACGCTACATAGTGACGGTCGTTTTTCATAGTCATTACACTCCTGAAATGGGCTCGTTTGAAAGAACCTGCGAGCCACCTGCTCCGTTCATAAGTTCGCCGCGTTTCTCACACGCCGGATGATCCGGTGATGAAAAGCGGTTCAAAGGCCGCCCTTGGCCGCTGGGACACCGGTTATCGGTATTTGTCGACTTCCGGATCCCGGCCGTCGTCGCCCAACCACGTTTCCATGTCAAAGTCATCGAGGGAGATGCGCCCCGGCCACATGCGAAGCGCTTGGTAGAGCAGCGGATCGATGGTGCCGCGGTCGGCGGCAGGGTCGCGGGGCGTTGGCATCGGCGAACGCCCGACGGTAAAGCCGGGTGGCACCGGCGAACGCGGAGTTGCGTCAGGCACAGACGGAGTTCTTTCGGAGACCTTCTTGGGTGGAACCTCAAGCGATGGCTCGTTCGGGGCGGTCCCGGCTTCAATCCCGAACTCATGCATCCAACGCTCCGTCTCACCCTGCGAAAGCGGGAGGTCGCTCGCGAAGGACGGCCGCAACGAGCGGAACGAACGACCGGAACGTTGGACATCGGCGACCAGCTCGAGCAGAAATTCGTCGCTCCGCAGCCAACGCGATTTCAGCCCCCGCGCCGCCCGTCCAATGCGTCGGTCGGAACTCACCACCGTGATCGAGCGGGTGCCCCCGAAGCGTCCGAGAAGAGTTTCAATGAGCGAATCCGCGTCCTTGCCCCGCCCGGCAAACAAAATTCCCTGAAAATCCGCGGCTCGTGGTTCGCGGCCTTTCAAAATCGCGTGAGCCGTCGCATCGGCCGCGGTGGGGGTTCCGAAGCCGTCGCACACGAGGAAAGTCTTACCCTTGCCATAGCGGCTGAGGTGCACAAGGTCCGCCAGATCAAGGACATCCAACCCGGCAAGGTCGGGTGGGAGCACGCCGGTGACGTGCAAAACGTTATAGACATCGACGATCAGCACCTTGCCCCAACGATAGCGGAAGGCTCTACCGGTCGCGCCGTTCCAAGCGATAACACCTGAAAATTGTCTTTGTGATACAAAAGCAGAGACCATGCAGGCGATTTTTTCGCTTGTACAGATGTGGGGATGTTGGTAGGATGATGATCTCTTTCAGGAGTGTCAAACGATGCGAACTTTCTTCTTGGTGGTGGCCGTGGCCCTTATGGCCTTTTGCTCGAACGCCCGCGCTCAGTTCTCCATCGATTGGTACACCGTCGATGGCGGCGGTGGCACCTCAGCCGGCGGAACTTTTGAACTTTCCGGCACCATCGGCCAGCCCGATGCAGGCCCGACCATGACCGGCGGCAACTTCACGCTCACCGGTGGTTTCTGGGCCGGTGCGGGCGTGCCTTCTAACCCGTGCCCGTGGGGCAACAGCGGGTGCACCGCCGATCAGGACGGCGACTTCGACGTTGACTCCGACGACATCATCCTGTTCTTCGCCAACTTTGAGAACGGTGATTCCTGCGGCGACCAAGACGGCGATGACGACGTCGATTCCGACGACATCAACGCATTCTTCACATTCTTCGAGCAGGGCGGCTGCTGATCTTCGGTCGGTCGATGCCAGCGGGCCCGGGCGACCGTCTCCCCGCTGATGCAAGCCCGATCAGCCATTGAGCACTTCTCACGCTGCGGACCTCTTCGGGTCCGCAGCGTTGTTTTTGTTCCCCATGCGATTTATCGGGCGTGAATGGTGAGCCGCCCGTTTCGATAAGGTGTCGCCTTGGCCGCTGTTTGACCTTGTCACGATCTCCATAGTTCGGTATTGTGCGTGCATGAATCTCGTCCACGCGTTTCGAGCAAGCATCGTTGGAATGGTGATTGCCGCGGCATCCTGCTCCGGCCAAGTCGTCACCTCATTCCAATCAGGAAACCTTGATCTCCAGGTCTATGACGTCGCAAACCGCCGCTACGCAACGCCGATCGCGGCCAACAGCATCGGGTTCCGGGGTCTCACCGCCGACAACGTCGGGCGTGTTCTCTACGCATCCAACGGCCTCGTTCTTTACCGCATCCCGTTTGATCCACCGCAGACGCCCGTGGCAGTGGGTTCGTTCTCGGGAGCCGTCACCATCGTCAGCGGCGGTTTGGCGTGGGACTCCCTTCGGGGCGAGTTGTACGGCACCGCCGCCGAAGGACAGATCCTCAGCAAATTGGTCCGCATCAATCCGGCGACCGCCGCGACCACGCTCGTTCGTGCGATCGGAGCGGGAGATTTCGCAGGGATCGACTATGAACCGCTGACCGACCGCATCTTCGCAACCAACGACAGCACCTCCAGCCTCAACGGCCTCGCCGGACGCGGCCTTTATGTGTTCATCCCGCCCTATGGCACCGGGCCAATCGTCAAGATCGCCGAATACCCCGCCGGTGAAATAGACATCGATGGATGCGCGGCCGGGGGCGGCAAGGTCTACCTCGTCGAGGACGAAGCGAGGTGGATGCACGTCTACAACGTGGCGACCGGGGTCTTTGAGCAACCCATTAATCAGATCCCAGTCGGGATCGATCGCGTCACCTGCGGCGGGGCTTGGGCCGAGGGGCTATTGGTCGCCGCTCCGACCGCCGACCTAGGCGTGGTCCTCGTCGACTCCCCCGATCCGCTGGGGGTGGTCGGGGCCCAGGTCGAGTACACCGCGACCATCGAGAATTTCGGGCCGTCCGCCTCGGGGCCGATGGCCCTCACCTTTGAGTTCCCCCCGAGCGCAGTGTTCGTTTCCTCTGTGCCAGCCGGCACACTCAACGGCAACGTGTTATCGGTGCCGTTGAGCGGAATCGGCGTCGGCGACGTCACAATCGCGCGGGCCACCATTCAAGGACTTGCCTTCGGAGATCACCTTTGCTCGGTCGCCCTGTCGGGCACCGTCGAAGACCCCGACCCCAGCAACAACACCGCCACCCAAGTCACCACCGTGCGGAACGAAGCCGACCTTTCCCTCGGCGGCGCTGGGCCGGCCTTGTGCACCGTCGGTACGGGCGAAAATTTTTATGTGACCTTTGAACTCGCGAACAACGGCCCCGGCACGGCTATGGGGGCCGAGTTCAGGTGCGATATCCCCGTGGGGTCCTCCTTCTGGTTCTCAGATCCAGGCGGATTCCCAGTCGCGGGAGAACTGCTGCTCGATTTGGGGACCATGTTCTCCGGGCAATCCCAGGTCGTAACCGTCGGGCTTCTGGCGGAAACCGGCGGCGTACACCTCCTCAACGCCACCGTCACCTCGAACCTCGCGGACCCCACGCCCGCCACGATCGAACTCCTCTACCGAATTCGCGGCGGGTGCGCCGCCGATTTCGATGCCTCAGGCAGCCCCGATAGCGACGACATTATCGCGTTTTTCGCCGATTGGGATTCCGGTGAAAACTGCGCCGATGTCGACGGCTCCGGCGGTGTAGATAGCGATGACATTGTGCTCTTTTTCGGCCAGTGGGACGCCGGGGGCTGCTGACTCGATCTCGTGCCTTCATAAAGACTTGTGACTGGCAGCCGGGGCCAAGGCCGGTCGCGCAACGATTGCGCGAAGAACGAGTTAAGAGAATTGACATCAGCGCTCCAAGCCATAGACTCGGAGCCGGGAAAGAGAGTCCCTGTTAGCCAAGTGTTTGTGATGGGCCATGGCCGGCCCCGCCGCGTGCCCCTTCAAGGCGTGGCCGGGGTAGCGATGAGATCGCGCCGGGGGTCCGGGTTCGGGGTTCTTCAGACGAAACCAGAATCGAGCGTCGAGAGCGGTGTGCAGCGGCGCAATGGAACAGGTCGGTCGGATCAAGTTGGGATGGAATACTTTCAAGGAGTCGAGATCATGAAGATTTGTGCGTGGTCGTTGTTGGCGGCGGCTGGTCTGGCGTGTTCGGCCAACGGGCAGGTGATTATTTCCGAGATCGCAGACGGCCCCCAGTCCGGCGGCAACCCCAAGATGGTTGAAATCACCAACGTCGGCTTGACCGATGTGCTGCTCGATGCCGGTGACCGTCTCGTGAGCGTCAACAACGGAACGACGACTGTGAGCCTCGTGTACGACTTCGGTGCCAGCCCCCTCGGCGTTCCCAACGCTGTGACGATCCCCGCAGGCGGATCGATCACCATCGTCAGCACCGCCAACGGCGGCGCCGCCCAATATCTCAACGCCTTCGGCGCTGCCAACCCGCCGATCTTCACGGCCGCTTTCATGGGCAACGGCAACGACGAGTACCGGCTCGAAATCGATGCGGTCATCGTTGATCGCTACGGCAACGCCCCCGATGTTTCGGGGACTTCCGACTTCGCCGATCCCTGGGCCTACGCCGACAGTTACGCCCGCCGCATCCCCTCGGTCTGTGCTCCCAACGCGACCTTCACCATCGGCGAGTGGATCGTCGGGACGAACGACCGCCTCGAACTCCCCAACCCGAACGGCCCCGCCGCAAACTACACCGCGATCTGGATCAATAACAGCGGCTTCAACCTCTCACCAAACGCTCACCAGTTCACCTGCGGCGGCCGGTCGAACGATTGCAACGGCAACGGCCTCGAAGATTTTGCCGAAACCGGCGCAACGCCCGCCATCGATCTCGACCGCAACCGCATCCCGGACTCCTGCGATGTCGGCGCCGGTGCGTTCGACTGCAACTTCGACAACGTGCCCGACGCCATCCAGATCTTCAACGGCACCTTTCTCGACGCCAACCTCAACGGCATCCCAGACGGCTGCGAGAGCGTCGTGTTCGACTGCAACGGCAACTTCATCGAAGATTCGGCCGACATCTCCTCCGGAACCAGCACCGACTGCAATGGCAACGCTGTTCCCGATGAGTGCGACTTCTCCAACGGCACGCTCACCGATGCCAACGGCAACAGCGTCGCCGACGCCTGCGAAGGCGCGGCCGTCGTCGAGGCTTCCGTGAATGCGACCGTGACCGCCACAGGCGTCCGCGCCGATCCCAACGGTTCTTCCTTCTTCAACATCCAAGGCTCCGAGCAGGTCAATCTCCCACCGACCCCGGCGGGCCAGTTCCGCTCCTACGGCGGCCTTCGCTTCTCCATCGCTTCCTTCGCTTCGGTCTTTGATGCGACCTTCGGCGTGGGCGGGTGGGATGTTGACCGTGTGTACCTGAACATCACCCAGTCCAACGCCGGCTTTACCGCCAACGGCGTTGTCGAACTCTTCCACTCTAGCAACGACGCCCTTGACTTCACCCCGGGCAACGCCACCACGATCTTCGACAACTTCATGTCAGACCTCACGGACCGGGTTTCGGCCGCGTCCTGGACCTTCACCCAAATCGCGAACGGTGCCGTCGAGAATTACCTCATCTTCAACAGCGCCGCCACCAACTCCGCCGGCGGAGCCGCCATCGCCGCGGAAATCGACGGTGGTTCGGGCGAACTCACCGCCGCCATCAAGGACATCACCACCACCGTCGCCGCCACCTACGCCGGCCGCACCAACAACACCTACCGCGGCCCCACCTTCGTCGTGTTCGCCAAGCCCGCGGCGGGCGGTGGTTGCGATTCCGACCTCACCCCCTGCCGGGCCGATCAGGACGGCGACGAGGACATCGACTCCGACGATATCAACATCTTCTTCAGCAACTTCGAGAGCGGTGATTCGTGCGGTGATCAGGACGGCGACGACGACGTCGATTCTGACGACATCAACATCTTCTTCGGTCGCTTCGAAGCCGGCGGCTGCTAAGAGCGTGTCAGCCACGTTCTAGCACTTCACATTTCCTAACGACCTTCAAATGACCCCCGGAACCAGTTCCGGGGGTCTTTCTCTTTGCGGGGTCCCTCCGGATGGTGACCGGCTGTGGATAAGTGCATCGCGGATGACCTTAAAACTCTTACGACATCAGGGAAAAACCCCGATCTGGTTCGGGTTCCACCTTTTTAACATGAAATTCCCTTCACATACGCTCAAACTTTGGTAGACTCCTGTCTCACGCGGTTTTGGGGGTTCGCCATTCGGCGTTTCTCCAAGTTTGGAAGCCTAGAGAGAGGACCGTCATTATGTTGTTCGCTCATTGCCGCGGCTCGCGCCGCTCCGTCTTGGTTCCCCTTGCCGCACTCGCCGCGGCTTCCGCCTTTGCCTTCCCGGCCGCCGCCGATGAGCCGCCGCTGGGGATCAATCTGATCCAGAATCCCGGGGCCGATCTTGGCCCAACGTCGGTGAATGGCCAGTTTTCTGTGGTCGTTCCCGGTTGGAGTGTCAGCGGCAACTGCACCGTCGCGAGTTATGTCAACACGGCGGGGCTTCCAAGCCCGACCAGCCCCGGCTCGCCCGATCGCGGCGCGAGTTTCTTCATCGGTGGTCCCACCAATTCAACCGCGACCGTCGGCCAAGTCATCTCACTCGACCTGCTCAGCGACCTCATCGATTCCGACCGGGCCGAATTCGTGCTCTCTGCCTGGCTCGGCGGCACGGCCAATCAAGACGACTCCGCATTGTGCATTGCAGTCTTCAACGACGCCAACGGCGACAGCCTTTCAACGGTCAGCCTTACCGGACCCACGGCAGTGGGGCGGCAGCATCAGACCGGAATGGTCGAACGTTCTCGCGCCGGCGTCATTCCAATTGGCAGCCGCTCAGTAAACGTCGTCTTGCTGATGTCACGTGTTATCGGGCCATTCAACGACGGCTGCGCCGACGATGTTTCACTCGTCGTGACCGAGGGCTATTGCCCCTCGGATTGGAACCAGAACACAGCCGTCGATAGCGACGACATCGTCGCATTCTTCGGTGACTGGGAGAGTGGCGAGGGCGATTTCGACCGCGACGACGATACCGACAGCGACGACGTCTTCCAGTTCTTCTTGCTGTGGGACAGCGGCTGCTGAATCCGTCTGCTCCGTCTCAAACACCCGCCCGCGATTGCTATATTCTCGCTTGATCGGCTGCGGTAGCCGATGACGGGCGTCCGTAGGCAGGCTTTTCACGCCTCCCACCGGTGTCGTGCGTCAACGGAGCAAGCCCTCGTGCGGACAGGTTGTTTGGGGGACCGATTCCTTGGCCTTTCGGTGGCACTGTTGGCCGCAGCCTTCTCGCATCCGCACGCCAAGGCGCAGAACGCCCCCACAGCCCCGCGCTCGGACGTTGATCCGTCAGGAGATTTCACGCTTGTCAGCGTCGGAGCATCTCTCGACCACGCCGATCAATCCCTCCGAGTTTCGCTCCCCGGTGCTGCTTCCATCCGGCTTTCGCTCGAGGGGAGCCACCTCCCCCGCGGCTCCGTGCTCCGAGTCACGTCCTTGCAAGACGGTGGATGCCACATCCTGAACGCCGAATCTCTCGCGCAGTGGGGTTGGACCACCGCGTTCTTCAACGGCCCGGAAGTTGAAGTCCGAGTTGAGGGTTCCGGGACGGTGCGAATCCCAAAGGCATGGGCCCAATTCCCAACGGCCGGGGCCGACGGCGGCTTCGGCCAACGATCCCTGTGCGGGCCCGATTCGCGGCTTCCGGTCATCGATTCTGCGATCGCCCGCCTCGAACCGCAGGGATGTACCGCTTTCATCATTCACGATCTCAACGGGTCACTCCTCTCGGCCGGTCACTGCGCACCCCAAAGCGGCTCCGTGGTCGAGTTCAACGTGCCCCCATCGTCACCAGATGGCGCACGCGTGCATCCGCCGCCCGAACATCAATTCGCCGTTGAACCCACAAGCGTGCAAATGGTCTTTACCGGGCCCGGCAACGACTGGTCATACTTCGGTGTCTACCCGAACCCGATCACCGGCCTGACACCCTTTCAAGCCCAAGGTGCCCGCTACGAGTTGGCTAACGCCCCAGCGCCCGCTCCCAACGAATCCGTCACCGTTCGCGGCTACGGCAGCGTTGCAGCACCGGTTCCGCCGAGTTTCAATCAGACGCTCAAGACCGATACCGGCCGCTTCGTCTCGCTCGCCGGAACTATTCTGCGGCACGAGGCCGACACCACCAACGGCAATTCCGGTTCGCCGGTCTATAGCGTGGCCCGCAACGCGGTGATCGCTGTTCACACCCACGCCGGATGCTCCACCACCGGTGGTTCCAATCAGGCCACGGCCGTTCAGAACGCGCCCCTGCAGGCCGCGCTGCGCACGCCGCGGGGCGTCTGCAACAGCGGTGTTGGAACAGGTTCAAGCCCGCTCTTCGCCGCGGGCGACCTCGCGAACAATCTCGGCATGCTGGTGGGCGATCAGGCCGGCCAGGTTGGGCCCACCTTCGTGTTTCACACGGTGCTCCCGCCGCTCGTTGAAGGCCTGGCGTACGACGGCATCGAAGACGTCTTCTGGGCCGTCACCGCCACCGGCGACCTCTGGCGCATCGCCCCCGATGGCGAACCGCAACTCACGGCCGTGATAACAGGTGGGCTCGGCGTGCTTAACGGCCTCACGGGCATCGCCTTCGATCCCTCACGCCGCGTGCTGGTAGCCGTCCAAGGTTCCACAGGCATCGTGTTCGACATCGACCCAGAGACAGGAGCCGCCATCCCGCTCGGAGCGGGCGTCGGCGGGTCCATCGACGCCCTCGACTTCGATCCGTTCACGCGCACCGTCTTCGGCTTGGATGACACACCCAACGGCACCGCCCTCGTTCGCCTCGATCGAAACACCGGAGCCATCACCCGCATCGGCATGCTGGGCCCCGGCCTCACAGACTGCAACGGCCTGGCCTTCAACCCGTCGGACGGTTTCCTCTACACCGTCAACACCGCAGGACGGCAGGTCCTCCAGATCAACCCACAGACCGGTGCCGCGGCGTCCCTGGGTGTCAGTAACGGATATTGGGACACATCGGTGGGCCTGGCGGCCCGCGTGCCGCTGCCAACCTGCATCGCAGACGTCGATTTCAGCGGCGCGACCGACTCCGACGACATCGTCAGGTTCTTCCAATGGTGGGAACTTGCTGATCCAGCGGCCGATGTGTCGCGCAACGGTGCCATCGATAGCGACGACGTCGTGGGCTTCTTTGGAGCGTGGGATTCAGGATGCCAATAGGCCAGCCCCACACCGCCACCGGGAGGCGGGGTACACGCGCGTCCGAGAATTCCGATTGACGCCGTAAGTCGCGCAAATAAAGAGAGTTGAATCGTGCGCCGTGGAGTCTTCTGGCTTTCCGAACACGCCTTCTCCGAATACACTTTGGATTGGTTCAACGCTTCGTTCCGTGGCCGGAGGATTGTGATGCGTCAATGTGTGATGTGGTCCGCCGGCCTGGCGGTCGCTTGTTCGTCTGGCTTGGCCTCGGGCCAACTGCGGGTCGCCGCTTGGAATCTTTCAAATTACGCCGGCACCGATCGGGTCTCCGCGATCCAGACGGCCGTCTACGGCGTGGTGCCGTCGGGCCCGCTCATGGGCGATCGGATGCGACCCGACATCATCCTCTTGCAGGAATTCCAGACCGCAACCGCCCTCTCAACCTTCGTGACCGTGCTCAACACCGCGAGCGGCAGCCCCGGCGATTGGGCGGCTGCGCCGTTCATCAACGGGGCCGATGACGAAAGCTGCATGGTCTACCGCACCAGCAAGGTGCAGTTGCTGAACACCACGACCGTCTCGATCGGTTCCAGCGTCTCCCCGAATCCGCCCCGCAACACCTACCGCTACGACGTCCGCCCGGTGGGCTACACCGGCCTCCCGGCAACCGTCGGCATGTATTCCTCGCACATGAAGGCCCAAGACAGCGGCAGCGACGACGACCTCCGACGCCTGACCGAGGTCCAGCGGATCCGGAACAACGCCGAGGGTGCCGACACCGCCGGCGCGGGCACCGCCCTTCCGCTCGGGTACCTCTTCCTCTTCGGCGGTGACACCAACATCCAGAACGCCGCCGTCACCGAGTATGTCGAGTTCGTTGGCAGCCAGGCCGACAACACCGGCCGCTTCTTCGATCCCATCCGCAGCGGCGTCAACGGCGGTGCTTCGTCCAACAACGGAAACTGGAACAGCAACACCAACTACCGGTTCATCCACACGCAGGATCCGAGCGGCAGCGGCGGTATGGACGATCGGCACGATCAGATCCTGGTCTCCGCCGAGTTCATCGATGGCTCCGGCTTTTAGTACATCGGCAACCAGAACCTCCAGTTCAGCCAGAGCACCTGGAACGACCCCAACCACTCGTACCGCTGCTGGGGCAACGACGGCGACAGTTGCTGCAACTCGGCCCTCGACACCATCAACAACGGCATGGTCGGCAACATCATCGCGCAGGCCCTCGTCGCCTGCGCCACTGCCTCGGGCGGTCACCTCCCGCTCTACCTCGATCTCAAAGTCCCTGCGGAAGTCACGAGCGACCTCGCGATCGATTTCGGCACCGTCACCCAAGGTTCGCTCGCCACTCGCCCGCTTTCGGTCTCCAACGCGGGCAACGTGGCCCTCTGGAACGTCGCCGGCATCGCCAACCTCAACTACACCCTCAGCGCATCCGCCGGTTTCACCGCTCCTCCCGCTTCCTTCGGCGACCTCGCCGGCGGCACCGCCAATTCGCACACCATCACGATGAACACCGCGACGCTCGGCCCCAAAGGCGGCACTATCACCATCAACAGTGACGCCCCCGACCAGCCCGTGCGCACCGTCACCGTCACCGGCCTTGTCGTCTCCAATAACCTGCCGCCCACCGCCAACGCCGGTCCAGATTTCGTCGTGAACGACCCCGATGGCTCCGGCGCTGAATCCGTCACGCTCGACGGCTCGGCCAGCGCCGACCGCGACGGCACCATTACCAACTACACCTGGCGCGAAGGTTCAACCGTGTTGGCCAACGGGGCTTCTCCCACCGTCAGCGTGCCCCTCACGTTGGGTTCGCACACCATCACGCTCACCGTCACCGACGACGATTCCGCCCAAGCCGCCGACACCGTAATCGTCCGCATCAACGGCCGGCCCACCGCCGATGCCGGACCCGACATCACGCTCACCGATTCCGACAACAGCGGCTCCGAGACGGCCACGCTCGATGCCTCCGCCAGCACCGACGACAACTCCATCAACACCTACGAATGGCGCGAGGGAGCAACCGTCCTCGCCAACATCGCCATCGCCAACGTCCCCTTCAGCGTCGGCGCTCACACCGTGACGCTCATCGTCACCGACGGCGACGGCCTCACCCACACCGACACGCTCCTCGTCGCCGTCGATCCTCCCTCCTGCCCCGCAGATTGGGACCTCGACGACGACGTCGATTCCGACGACATCGTCGTCTTCTTCGCCGACTGGGAAAGCGGCAACGCCGACTTCGACGGCGACGACGACACCGATTCCGACGACATCACCGCGTTCTTCATCGCCTGGGAAGGCGGCTGCTGAATCCCACTGAAGGGCCTCGACGCGGCTGTTGCCGACCCCGCGACCCTTGCCGACCCTACCCCGTTCTTTCTTGCCGTTTTCTAAACGTTGTGGTAACCTGCGACCAGAATCCGCCGTATCGGGGGTAGGTGTCGTTTCTCGTGGGGGGCCTCGTCGAGTCTCCGGGGTTTTCTTTTCCCCCGGCGGCGGGTGCGAATTGTCGATTGTTTTGTGTTTCGGGGTGCCGCTGCTATTGGGGTCCGAGAACTCGCCTCCACCCGGAGGTCGGACTCCACAGTGGTGTTTTTAGAGGTCATGCCGCGGCTGGTGGCTTCCACCTGCTCGGCTCAATTCATCAGGAACGGAAGATCATCATGATGGCGCTCCCAACCGGCTCACGCGCGGCGGTTCTCTCGCTCCTCCTCTCGGCCGGCCTCGCAACCGCCGCCATAGCCCCCACCGCCGCCGACGGCCTTCCTGTGGGCGGCACCAACCTCGCCTTTTTCGATATCCGGCTCAACGCCGACCATTCACCCGCCCTCACCGTTGCCTCGGAGTTGGAACTGGCCCAAGGTTCACTCGCATGGCGCGAGCGAGAAACCCAAAGAGCCGCGCTCGCCAGCCGCATCCCGTTGCTCACCGTCGATGACGATGGGCTCGTCGGCACACCCCGCTCCGTCCGTTCCACCGTTTCGTTCCTGACCGCCCCCGATGCCAAAGCCTCAACCACCGGCGTCGTCGCCGCGTTCGTCGATGACAACGCCGCCCTGTTCGAGTATTCCGGGTTCGAAGTGCGCAACGCCAAAGTCGTCCGCGACTACCGCACCGCCCACAACGGCATGCGGCACATCGCCTTCCGCCAACAGATCAACGGCATCGATCTCTTCCGCACCACCCTCAAGGCCAATGTCACCGCCGATGGCCGATTGCTCAACGTGGGCGGCAATTTCCTCCCCCGCCCCGAGGGCGATTTCGCAACCCACACACCCTCGATCGGGGCCGATGCCGCGCTTCGGCTCGCCGCGGCCAGCGTCGGTGTTGCCATCGCGGGCGATCTCCTCATCGATACACCGGCCCAAGGCGTTTCCGCCCGTTCGGTCTGGAAGGCCAATGTCGAACTGCGCTCCGATGAGCCCATCGTCACCGAGTTCGTCTACTTCCCCGTCTCCCGCACCGACATCCGCGCGGCATGGACGGCCGTCATCCCCGCCAAGGGCTTGGGTCACACCTACGACATCGTCGTCGATGCCGTCAGCGGCGAAATCCTCTACCGCCACGATCGCCTCGTTTTAGAGAGCACCCAGCCAGTCACCATGCGGGTGTACACCTACGATAGCCCGACCCCCGGCAGCCCCGGCCCCGCAACCCCGAACGGCACGCAGTTTCCGTTTCTGGCGCGTTCGCTCGTGACCATCAACCCCGCCGACGTCATCGCCTTCTCGCCCAACGGCTGGATCAACGATGGTGGAACCGAGACCGTCGGCAATAACGTCGATTCCCACCTCGATCTCGATTCCAACAACATCGCCGACCTGCCCCGTCCCAACGGCGGCCCGGCCCGGGTCTTCGATTTCCCGCTCGATCCGACCCAGGCCCCGAGCACCTTCCGCAACGCGGCGGTCGTGCAGTTCTTCTACTACGCCAACATGTTCCACGACCGGCTCTTCGCGCTGGGCTTCGACGAAGCGGCCGGCAACTTCCAGACGATCAATTTCACCGGCGCCGGCTCCGCCGGAGACGCCGTGCAGGCCGATTGCCAGGATGGAGCCACGCTCAGCCCTCCCAACGCGAACAACGCCAATTTCGGGACCACAGGCATCGACGGCTCGACCGCACGCTGCCAGATGTACGTCTTCACCGGCTCCACCCCCGACCGCGACGGCACGCTCGACGGCGACATTGTCTACCACGAACTCGCGCACGGTCTTTCCATCCGCTGCCACGGCCCGGACACCCTCAGCGGCACCCAGCCCCAAGGCCAGGGTGAGGGCTGGTCCGACTTCTTCGGAATCACCCTCAACGCCGAGCCCAGCGACGATTTCAACGCCGTATTCGGCATGGGCGGATACGCCACCCTGGGCCTCTGGGAGGGCGGTCTCTACGACGACAACTACTACTTCGGTATACGCCGCTTCCCCTACAGCACCGATCTCCTCAAGAACCCGCACACCCTCGCCGACATCGCCTCCGCCACCGCCTCAAACCCCGCGGGTGTCCCCATCAACATCAACATCGCGAACACCGCGACGGCCGTGCACAATGTCGGTGAGGTCTGGTGTGTGTCGCTCTTGGAGGCACGCGCTGCGCTCAGCATCGACCACGGCTTCGCCGCCAACCAGTTGATCATGGAACTCGTCGTGGACGGCATGAAGAACGCCCCCTCCGATCCCACCTTCCTCCAGTCCCGCGATGCCATCCTCCAGTCCGACCTCGTCAACAACGGCGGAGCCAATCAATCCCGCCTCTGGCAAGCCTTCGCCAAACGCGGCATGGGCTTCTCCGCCTTCGTGCCGGCCTCCGCAGGCACGGTCGGCACCATCGAGGCCTTCGACACACCCGAGTTCACCACTTGGATCTTCCCCGAAGGCACACCGACGCTTCTGAACCCCGGCCAGTCCTTCGAGTTCTCCGCCACCGTCACCGGCACCAATCTCACCCTCGTGCCCAACAGCGGTCAACTTCACTACTCCATCGACGGCGGTGCATTCACCGTCGTCCCGCTCGTCGCCACCGGCCCCGGTGCCTACACAGTCTCCCTTCCCCCGGCCGATTGCTTCGATAACGTCGCCTACTACGTCAGCGTCAATTCCAACGTCGGCCGCAAGACGTTCCCCACCAACGCCCCGACATCCACCCTCGCCGCCGCCGTGCAAACCGGCACTTCGGTTCTCGTCACCGAAGCCTTTGAAGCCGAAAGCGGATGGGTCGTCGGACCCACCACCGCCACCACAGGTGCCTGGCAACGGGCCGACCCTTCGCAAACCTCGAGCGGGTCGGTCATCGGTCAACCCGGTGACGACACCACCCCCGGAGCAGGCGTCAACTGCTTCGTCACCGGCGCCACAGGCAGCACACTCGGCGAAAACGACGTCGACGGCGGTTCAACCATCCTCACCAGCCCGGCCTTCAACCTCGCCGGCGCCGGCGAAGTCGAGGTCTCTTACAACCGCTGGTACTCAAACTCCACCGGCGGCGCACCCGGGGCCGATGTCTTCGTCGTCGATGTCTCAGTCAACAACGGCGCCACATGGACACGGGCCGAAACCGTCGGCCCCTCCGGCGACGGCACCAGCGGCGGCTGGGTCCGCGCGGCATGGCGCCTCAGCACCCTCGGCCTCTCACCCTCGGCGCAAGTCCGAGTTCGCTTCATCGCCGAAGATGCGGGTGCAGGTTCCGTCGTCGAGGCCCTGATCGACGACCTCACCATCACCGAGATCCTCTGCGCCAACCCATCCTGCCCCGCCGACATCGACGGTGACGACGACGTCGATTCCGACGACATCGCAGTCTTCTTCAGTGCCTGGGACGCCGGCGAGCAAGACTACGACGGCGACGACGACACCGATTCCGACGACATCGCTGCGTTCTTCAGCGATTGGGACGGCGGCTGCTAAACCCCCAACGAACTCCACGAACTCCACCCACACGCCTCGCAAGAAGCCCCCATGCCACCACCACCCATGCCTACCTCCCGGCCTCTCTTCGCCTTCGCAGCCCTACTCCTCGCTTCAGCCGCCTCGGCCCAGCCCGCCGCACTCCGCCTCGCAGACCCCAATCCCCCCGAGTTCTGCGGGTGCGGCAAGGCCCACGCCCTCATGCTCCGCGCCCAAGCCGGGCTCACCATCCACGAGCCATCTTCCTTCGGCCTGCGCGAAGCACTCATCGATACCGACGTCCTCTCCAACGACGTCGATTTCGAAGTCTTCCCCGCCACCGAAACCATCAGCGGCTCCAACACCATGCGCGTGCGAAGCCTCACCAACGGCCTCGTGCAGTTCACCTTCATGCTCCGCGCCCAGTTCGCCGCCACCGTCACGCTCAACGGCTCAACGCCCGCGCCCGCAACCACCCCCGTCTCCGGGTCCTACGCCCGCATCGTCACCCTCGATCGTCCCTACAACGCCGGTGAAGAGTTCACCGTCCGCGTCGCATATTCCGGCACGGCCGTCAGCCGCGGCTTCGGCTCCATCGAGTTCCAGCAACAAGGCGGCTTCCCCATCATCACCACGCTCAGCGAGGCCTACTTCGCTGCCACCTGGATGCCCGTGAAAGACGGCGACTTCGGCCAACCCGGCGACAACGCCGACAAAGCCACCTGGAAGATCGCCGTCACAGCGCCGGATTCGCTCAACACCGTCTGCAACGGTGTGCTGCAAGGCGTCGACACCCTCTCCGGGGCCCGCAAACGCTACCGCTGGCAGACCGATTACCCCATGTCCACCTACCTCGCCCACTTCAGCACCACCAACTACACCAACTGGGAGCGAACCTATACCTACCCGCTCCCCGGCGGCGGCAACGGCACCATGCCCGTCCGCTTCAGCATCTATCCAAACAGCGACACCCCGCAGAACCGTGCCGCGTGGGAGCAAACCCTCCCCATGCTCGCGGTGTTCCGCTCCATCTTCGGCGAGTACCCCTTCATCAACGAACGCTACGGCATCTACCAGTTCCCCTTCGGCGGCGGCATGGAACACCAGACCTCCACCGGCCAGGGCACATTCAATGAAGGTGTGACCGCTCACGAACTCGGCCACCAGTGGTGGGGCAACAACGTCACCTGCAAAACCTGGAATCACATCTGGCTCAACGAAGGCTTCGCGACCTACTCCGAAGCCCTCTGGTTCGAGAACAAGCCCGGCTCATCCGGCCTCCCCGCGCTCCACGCCGCCATGGCCTCCCGCCGCCCCACCGGCGTCAGCGGCACCGTCTATGTCCCCGCAACGACCGACATGAACCGCATCTTCAGCAGCGACTATTCCTACCGCAAGGGTGCCTGGGTCCTGCACATGCTCCGCCACGCCGCTGGCGACGCCACATTCTTCCAGATCCTCCGCGACTACCGCGCCGCCTTCCAGGGTTCCGGTGCCACCACCGAAGATTTTGCCTCCGTGGTCGCCTCCGTCACCGGCGAAAACTACGACCGCTTCTTTGAACAATGGATCTACCGACCGGGCGTCCCGTCATACCGCTTCGGCAGTGAGAACGCGCTCATCAACGGTCGCCGCTACGCCCGGCTCCGCATCGAACAGTTCCAAGACGCCTCGTGGGGCGTCGATGGCTTCTTCCAGATGCCCATCGACCTCCGCCTCGATCGTCCCTCCGGCCAATTCCGCACCGTCCTCGACAACACCGCCCGCACCCAGCACTTCCTCGTCCCCCTGCCGGGCTCCGATGCGTTCACCGCTACATTTCTCGACGATTCCGCCTGGATCCTTCGCCAGGACGTCACGCAAGCCGCGTACGTCCCCGGCCCCCCCAAACTCGTCGAAGCGTCCCCATCCCCCGGCGCTGTCATCCTCGCCTTCGATCCCACCACCCGTGTCGACCTCTGGTTCAGCGACAACGTCAACGCTTCCGCGGCAGCCTTCACCGTCACCGGCCCCGAAGGCCCCGTCCCCTTCACCTTCACCTACACACCCGCCCAACAGAAGGCCTCGCTCACCTTCGCCCAAGCCCTGTCCGTCGGTGAGTTCACGGTCGCCATCCAGCCCACCGTCACCGCCAATGCGCTGGCCTTGGACGGCGAAGTTGCCAACCCCGCCCTCGCTTCCTCATTGCCCAGCGGCAACGGCCTGGCCGGCGGCGCAGCCTCCTACCGCTTCACCATCATGCCGACCGTGCCCCCCTGCCCGGCCGATCGCGACGGCGATGCCGACGTCGATTCCGATGACATCGTCATCTTCTTCGGAACCTTCGAGGAAGGCACCGCCGACTTTGATTCTGACGGCGACACCGACTCCGACGACATCATCATCTTCTTCACCCACTGGGAAGCAGGCTGCTGAACCGCCCACGGCAGCACCAGTCTCCGCACACCGAATAGGCGGCGCATCTTTTGGGCCGGGTATACTTGAGCAAAGGCAGGTGGATCATGGCGACCTCATCCGCGACAGTTCAATCAGGCATCAGACATGCCGCAGAATCACACAAGTCCGGGGGGTTCATGTACGCGATTGCATTCGACATGGATACCGAGTCGCTTCAACAGCACTACGGCAATGCGTCTTTCAACAACGCTTACGCCGACATCCGCAAGCGGCTCACACAGCAGCACGGATTTACGTGGCAACAAGGCAGCGTCTATTTCGGTGGTGAAACAGTCAACGCCGTCACATGTGTTCTGGCAGTGATGGACTTGGCGGCATCGTTCCCGTGGTTCTCTGTTTCGATCCGCGACATCCGCATGCTGCGAATCGAGGAGTTCAACGACCTCATGCCCGCAGTGCAGCAGGCAGCCGGCGGCTGACGCGCTCGATGACTGATTCAGGTAGACTGAAGCCACACCCCTCCAAACCGCTCCACGCCGAAGGTGTGAACGCCAGTAGACGGGGGTGAAGTGAGGCCTTGCCGAACGCCACCCCCGGAAAAGTAACCCACGCATCACGCAGTCCGAAGGACTGCTCGTCCCGCACGAACACCACGCGCCACACCCCTCCAAACCGCTCCACGCCGAACGTGTGAACGCCAGTAGACGGGGGTGAAGTGCGGCCTTGCCGAACGCCACCCCCGGAAAAGTAACCCACTCATCACGCAGTCCGCAGGACTGCTCGTTCAGCACGAACACCGAGCGATCCAAGGGCGGACACCCACGGGACGCGTACGTGTCCAACCATTGCTGCCTCCGTGTTGTACAATGGAAGTGTGGGCAATACTCCGTCCATCCCGATGACCGCCGGCGCAGGGCTGGCCTTGCTCACCCTCGGCGTCTTGGCCGATTGTCCGGTTGGCTCGCGCTCGCTTGATCGCCGCTGTCGCGGCGAGGCGGGGC
>Ga0105049_10000448_pt1 | contig 45051 bp, 42 predicted proteins | sample MAT06_FD_78087 | JGI IMG/M metagenome (GOLD analysis project Ga0105049, IMG submission 78087) | Freshwater microbial communities from Lake Fryxell liftoff mats and glacier meltwater in Antarctica - MAT-06 | ecosystem: Environmental > Aquatic > Freshwater > Ice > Liftoff microbial mat | place...
AATGCGGGAAGGTACCAGTCTGTATAGCCGCCGGCCGAATAATTTTGGCAAAGAAGGGCCGCGCTGTTCACATGTCCTGCCTGCCCGGTGATCGCCAGTGTATTTGAAACTCCGTCATACCGGCCCTGCGCAGTCGCCCCGATTACCGTGTTCCCGACATTGCTCCAGTTAGCGACGCCAAGATCGGCAAGAGACGCTATTAATCCGTGTTGCTGCCCGTCCTCTATCCAGACGCTCACCACAATGCCTCCCCCATAAACCTCACCTATTTCGTGCAAAGATGATCGGATCGTGTCGCCTAGTAGTTCGATGCCCAGACCTGCGATTAACGCATCCTGTTTCTGGTTCCAGTATGCTGTATCGGAAGCTGTAATTCCTGCGGCCACAGTGCCTGAAAAAACTGGATCTGTCTCATCGTAACCTCCCGCCAAGCTATCGGCGGTATTTGAGTAAAATGCATAAGGCACGCTTAATAATTGTTGGGCACCTGAAAAGTTGTAGGAATTTCCCCCTGTCAGATCAGTTTCCGTCCTAATAAACCAAGGACCATTGCTCCAGTCAATGCCCGAAAAAGAGCCGCTAATTACAGTTCCCGCGCCGAGTTCAAGGTTTAAGAGACCATTGCTGTTGCTCGAGGTGGAATGCGTTTCTGAAAAAGCAACAGGCCCGTTAATATCGCCCTGTACCACGCTCAATTTCACTCCGATTGAGGAATTGCTGACAAGGTTGTTAGAAGCGTTTCGGACAACAGTCTGATAGCTCATTTTTTGGGGTGCCTGGCCAATTAAAATCCCCGTCAGGAACACGAATGCGATGAGAATATTAACTGCCTTCATTGGCTAATTTTTTATGATTTTGAAAACACTGGAAGGTTCCGTCGATGCGGCGGAAACTACATAAAGGAAATAAAGGGCCGCTGGTAGCGACGCAGTTTCTATGGATAAGTATGAGCTGGATATAGGAGCCGAAATGAGCAGGCGCCCGCTGGCATCCGTAAGCCGATAGGAAAGGGTTGAGGTTAAAGGGGCCTTACATTCAAGGATCAGGATCTCGGAATGCGGGTTTGGAAAAACGCTGATTGATATGTTGCTGGAATTCTCTTCGATGGCATTTACTAAAGAAACTTCGTAGGCCTGCTGAATGCCATCAGCGAAATTCGTATCGTTTAGTGTCCTGGTTTCGAAAAACACTTCACCTATACTAAAGCTGATAGAACCACCAATGCCGGTGCTGTTTCCGCCGCTGCAATTAAGCGATTGCTGAGCCAGCAAAGCAGAATAGGGCACAAGCATCGCAGTAAGAAAGATTAGTTTTATCTGTAGATGCATTTCTTCGGTTTAATTATTCACTATGAGTTAATTCAGCAAATCGAAAGCGAATTTAAATATAGACGTATGAAAAAAGCACCTCATGATCTCAAAGATAATGAATTAATGTTGCGACCTGTAGGGAGGAGGTCATTTTAATTGACGTCAGTTGTTATAGTCCTGTTGGAATGTGGGGAACTCGGTTTGGCGTTGCGGATGAGCGTGGAGTTTTCCATTTTTCTATAAGAAGCGGGGGGGTAAATTGTTGAGTGATTAATGCGGTCTTTCGTTGTTGTAAATCCAGACCCAATCATTGGCAAAGCGCTGCACTTGAGCCGAGGAGTCAAAGAGATGGGCATCAAGAATGTCTTCGCGAAACGTTTTGTTGACGCGTTCAATGCCGCCGTTTTTACTCGGTTTACCTTTTTGAATGAAAACCAGTTCCATGCCATTGGCTAAGCACCATTCGTGCAAGGCAGCAGCGAAAAATTCAGGCCCGTTCTCCACTCTTATTCTTAGGGGCTTTCCCCGCCATTCAATTAGGCGACTCAGCCCGAGAACTATCCTTGAGGGCAACTCCAAAATCCCATTCGGGCAAGGCGATGGCTCAAAGGGGATCCCCGAAAGGGCCTTTTCGAAGAGCCCCTAAAAGAATCTCCTCCAATTGGTAAATCACACGAGACGTTTGAAAACGTTCCATAAATTCAGTATTCGGGTGTAGAGTCCGCTGCCCGGATAGCAGCTCATGGAGTTCTTCCGCGGCCACCTCAGGCTGGTCAGGATCTATGCAGAGCGCCGCACCGCTTCTCTCAAGAATGTCCCGCTGCGCACCAACCGTCACAACGCCAAGAATTGGAATTCTGGCAGCAAAAAATTCAAACGTCTTTCCCGCAATACAATAATCCCTTCCTTGATTCACTTTCACTGAAGTAAGCAATAGCAAATCACATGTCTGCTGCATCTGCAAGGAAGCTTTAGCTGAAAGAGGTCCAGTATGACGGATCAAATTCTTTACGCCAGATTTAACCACCATTTCATCCCACCAAGCAGGCCTTGAGCCCACAAAGACCAATTCTAGGCGGTGCGCATACTCCGGATGTCGATCCACAAGTTTTCGAATCAGTTTAAAAAAGAAAAACGGACTTCGGTACTTCCAGTTTTCGTCTCTTGGTGCATATAAAAACCACTGCCAAGGTTTTCTGCGGTACCAAGGCTGACTGATACTTTCTGCGATTTCCGGGAAATAATAAAACGCTCCGAAATAGCCGATGACGATTTTGCCATTGGATTGAAAACTAGGATTCCATTGAGCACTCCGATAGTCATCAAAGGAATTCGTCACACAGTGAATTCGATCACCGAACTTCTTACCATGCGACTGGATTAGATCGGCCTTCATCTCTGTGGTAACAGTAAGAACCGCAGAAGCGGCTTCGATCAATTTTCTCTCCCGAAGCTTCATCAGTTGATAATGCAAACGCGAGGCAAACGGGGTCATCACCCAAAGGCTCCAGTGATCTCTGAAGTCAACCACCAATGGAATCGTTGATTCACGTCGAATGCGTTGTGCAAACCGATACATGCTAAACGGCGGTATGGTTAAAAAGATCACATCGGGATGAAGATCCGACGCGAGCATTTCGTTCCAACGCGTGATGAGTGCTTTGCTCCAGAGGGTATAATATCCATCTGGCTGAAAACTGTACCCGGATGAATACCACTTGAATCGCTGGTTCTTATCGCGCAATGGCAAATGTTCCACTGTTAATCTGGGTGTATTCTTTTCTTCGACTTTATCGCACCTAGCGTGCAGCCACGTCCCTTCATAATCGGCAGTCCAAACACATACTTCATGCCCCCGTTCGGCCAAGCTTTTCGCAATCCGATCGGGACGTCTCGAGCCACCCGAATTGAGCGGCGGGAATTCAAAGGCGATGATCAGAATCCGACTCATGCGCGTGACAGAAAGGTTTGAAGAGCCTCGAAATAAACTCTTGAATTATCCGCAGAGTTGAATCGCGCAGTTGCTCGTTCAGAAATAGTCTGGGGGTCAAAAAAATTGGTTTGAGCAAGATCGATAAAATGCAGTAGTGCGTCGGCAAGAGCTTGAGGTGAATGATCTGAGCTAAAAACGGCGTCATGTTCCCCAGCATATTCCATAATGGCTGGAATGGGAGTGCTGATGAGTGGTGTTCCGCACATCAATGCTTCTGCGGAGGAAATGGAAAATGTTTCATACTTCGATGAGCAAACAACACCAAGCGATTGCTGCATTTCCGCTGCCACTTGTTGGGGGATCAAGCTACCCAAAAAGGAAACGTTTTCGGTGAGGTGATTCAGCTTTACAAAATCCTTCATGGCAGCCAACATTTGTCCGTCACCTGCAATTCGCAGCGCTAAATTGGAATTGTCCTTCTGCACAATTTGCCATGCTCGCAGCAAAGTGAGCGGATCCTTAATGTCGGTCCATCTATTGACCACAAAAAAGCCTGCGCGTTGACTATTCAACGTTAAATGAAAGATATCGCTATTGATCATATTTGGAATGCAGCGAAAGGCCAATTCAGCGTGGTGTGAAAACCGGGCGATGTCAAGGCCAAGGGCCTTGGAAACCACAATAAGACCATCACAATTGAACATTTCGCGTAGGCGCGGGAGAGCTGAATGTCCTTCCGAAAGGTGAAAATTGAAGTGATACGCCGACCAATGTTCTGAAATAATAATGGGACACTGAATGACTTTACGCAAGCGCTGGGTGTGCACCAGCGATGGATAGGCAACGTGAAACAGCACGAGATCATAGTTTCGAGAAGCTCTCTTCTTCCATTGGCGTAGGATCATCCGCGCCGCGATTCGCTCAATCCATTTCCACCGCAGAAAGCGGGATTCCAGCACGAATTGAGTCATACTATCCGACTCTTTTGATTCTGTGAATAATGTCGCGTTGGTTCGTTTAAGGTGCAGGTGAACCACGTCATTCTCACACCACGTGTTGAGCCCGTTTATGCGGTCTGCAATGTACCTGCCCTCCGCGGGATCCCTAGAATGGGGGTACCACGCTGTGATGTGAAGAATACGGAGCATCGGTGGGAAAGGTAGGAAGTTCTATTCATGAGTCGCAACGTCCAATTTCAAACCTCTTAAAATGCCAAAGTCCCGTCATTGCTGACGGGACTTTGCTCCCCAGGCTGGGCTCGAACCAGCGACCCCATGATTAACAGTCATGTGCTCTAACCAACTGAGCTACTAGGGAGTAAAATCTTCCGGATCGTAAAGCCGAGTGCTTTGCCGATTCAGAAACTCCTCTTTTTCTCAAGTCCCCCGTCTTTCGCGGAGAGAGCACCAGATTAACACTACCTGGCCCTTAAAAAGGGCTGCAATATTACAACCTGCCACCGCATGCTACAATATCTTTGACCAAAAATATTTTTATGAATCTCGTTGCCGTAGGTACTGTAGCATTTGACTCCATCGAAACTCCGTTTGACAGAAAAGACCGAGTGGTGGGCGGAGCGGCTACGTACATCACCCTTACAGCCTCTCACTTTGTCAAACCTGTGGGACTTATTTCGGTAATTGGTGATGATTTTCCCAGCGACTTTCTTAATGAAATGAAAGTTCGGGGTATTAATCAGGATGGTCTTCAAATCAAAAAAGGAGAGAAATCCTTTTTCTGGGCAGGGAAATACCACTACGATCTGAATTCCCGTGATACACTCGCCACAGAACTCAACGTACTGGCCGATTTCACTCCAGTGGTGCCCGAAAGCTATCGGTCGTGTGATTTTCTCATGCTAGGGAATTTGGCCCCATCCGTTCAAATGCAAGTGATTCAGCAAATCCCCGAGCGTCCGAAACTGGTGGTCATGGATACCATGAACTACTGGATGGACAGTGCGATGGATGAGCTTAAGGCGGTGATTGCCAAAGTGGACGTACTGTCGATCAACGATGAAGAGGCCCGCCAACTAGCCGGTGAATACTCGCTTGTAAAAGCGGCACGAAAAATTCTTCTGATGGGCCCGCGCTATCTGATAATCAAAAAAGGCGAGCATGGTGCACTGTTGTTTGACGCGCACAATATCTTCTTCGCACCAGCACTCCCGCTTGAGGAGGTTGCAGATCCAACAGGGGCCGGCGACACATTCGCTGGCGGATTCATCGGTTATCTTGCACAGACGCACAACATTTCTTTTGAAAACATGAAGCGGGCTGTGATAATAGGATCGGCAATGGCTTCGTTTACCTGTGAAAAGTTTGGTCCGGAGCGTCTACTCAGTCTTACGAAAGATGAAATCAATGAGCGAATAGAGCAATTCGTGGCTTTGACCGATTTTGAAATCTACGTAGAGGACTAATCAGTTTCCGAACGAAATAAAAAGCTCCGGATTCACGGGCACTCCATTCTGCCACAATTCAAGGTGAAGGTGCGGCCCCTCACTGTGGTCGCCGGTGTCGCCAATAAATGCGATTGACTGGCCCGCCTTTACGAAATCCCCTTCCTGCTTCAAGAGAGCTGAGTTGTGCTTGTATATAGACACCATATTATTAGCGTGTTGCAATTGAATCACATTCCCCCCTTCGGCCGTGAACGAAGAGAGAATCACTGTTCCATCTAGCACAGCCTTCACGGGCTCGTCCTTGCGCGCGATCAGATCAATGCCGTAGTGACCGGTGCTAGGACTAAACGCATTCGAAACGGTCCCGTTTACGGGTTTGAACATCAGGAAAGCGGTCTTATTAGCCACCTTGGAGCCCTCGGCCTGCAGCTCATAGCGATCCTGATAAGCCAGCTTTCTGCGCAAAGCGCTATCTACATCCGCAACCTGGAATTTGAGATTCGCCTCTTGGGCTTCTCGAGACGTGTCACCTTCCGCATTTACGGGCTCGCCGCCGTTCAGCACGGTGGTCAGATCGTTCAGATAGCGCTCATTTCTGTTGAGGACATCCAACAGACTATCCACTTGGATTCGTGCCTTCCTGGCATCCTCCCGATAGGTATAGTCCGTAAAATCAGGAATAACATATGCCTTGAGCGGGGTAAAAGCCACTAGCACATAGATCAAGCTTCCGAAAACCAATAACAGTCCACCAAACATGATAATCACGTTCATCGGAGTAAGAGAATAGGAAAACTGCTCTTCGAAGGTCTTTTCATTGATCACCGTCAGCCGGAACCGGCTGCGCAGTTTCTTCATCAACTTCCTTTTGACGGGCTTTCCTGCTGGTTTCATTCGGGTTTCCTCAGATTATGCAAAGAAAATGCTCAAATTAAAATAAATTAGCCGACTCTCTGTTACAGAGCGTCCTTGTATGCCATACAAACAGCCTTCCCCGAACGTTCTGTATGCCGGAGCCTTGCTGGTTCTGGCGGTTGTTCTATACTCCTGCTCGACCTCCAAGGATGGTTTCGCTTACCGCGCCTACCATAACACAACCGCTCATTTCAACGGCCACTTCAACGCCGGGGAGAGTGTAAAGAAAGGGGTAGAAAAGATTCATCTTGCACATCAGGAGGATTATGATGAAATTCTTCCAATCTTCATTTACGGAACCGAAGAAACGGCGAAGGGGTCCTATCCTGAAATGGAAAAGGCTATAGGCAAGTGTGAAAAGGTGATCGGCCGTCACACCATGACGAATGAGGCCAAGAAGAACAAGAAGCGCCCTAAGTTCAACAAGTGGATCGATGAGAATTACATGCTCATTGGTCAATCCTATTTTTACAAAAAGAATTTCTTCAAAGCAGAAGAGGTCTTTCAGTTTGTCAGTCGCAAATACAAAGAGAAGGACACTCAAGCTACCAGCGCAACTTGGTTAGCACGCACGTACATTGCTCGGAAAGAATATAGCAAAGCAGTGCAGGCCTTGAATCGCGTGGAAATAGAGGGTGACATCCCTGACGATATTAAAGCCGACTACTACCTTGTAGCCGCCGACAATTTTCTCCATCAAGACAAGCTCGCAGAGGCCGCGGAGAAAATCGAGTTGGCGCTGAAGTACATTCCTAAGAAAAGGGCCAAAGCAAGGCCACACTTCATTCTGGCTCAGATCTACCAACGATTGAATCAGTCCACGGAAGCACAGCGTGAATATGACGCTGTAATCAACTCACGACCGCCATACGAACTTGAGTTCTATTCCCGAATCAACAAGGCTTTAGCCTTCAGTCGTCGGGGAGGCAGCAGTGCTGAAATCCGGAAAGAACTGATGAAGTTGCTGAAGGATGAGAAGAATGTTGCCTACCGTGATCAGATCTATTTTGCCCTTGGTGAAATTTCACTTGAGGATCAGAATCGCACTGATGCCATTGCCTATTTCGAGCAATCGCTCAGTGTGTCGGATGACAAGAGCAAGCAGAAGGCAAAGACCTTTCTGCGCTTAGCCGACTTGTATTTTGATCAGCGTCAATATGGCCAAGCACAGGTTAATTACGACAGCACATTTCCCCGAATCACCGAGCTTCATCCTCGATACAGAGAGGTCAAGGCTCGCGCGGAAAGCCTTACCGAGCTTATCGGCTACCTGGATACCATTGTATTAAATGATAGTCTTCTCAGTCTTTGTGATAAAGCCGCGCCAGAGCAAGAAAAAATCATTCGTCGCGCTCAAAAAAAGATGCAGGACGAAATGGATCGAAAACGGGTCGAGGATGAGGCCCGAGCTGCACAAGCTATGGAAGATGCAGCCACCTCAGTAAGTGGAACGTTTTGGTGTTACAATGAAAATTTAAGGTCTAAGGGATTTGACAACTTTCAGGAGTATTGGGGCGATCGTCCATTGAAAGACAACTGGCGCCTACAGTCGCGGCTCACCTCTTCATTTGGGTCTCCTGATGAATCCATAGTTACAATCAAAGATGGCGCAGCAGGCCCTGCGACCAATGAAGATCTATACAAGGTGCCTACGTTGGATGAGCTTAGAGCGCAACTCCCGTGCAACAGCGACGATAAAATGAAGGCTACGCGAGCGGATGTCGCAGAAGCTTACTATCAGGCTGGCGTCATTTACAAGGAAAAACTCAACGACGAAGACAATGCGATCAGTTCATGGGAACAATTAGTGCTGAACCTTGATGAGAGTGCATTTCATCCGGTTGCACACTATCAGCTTTTCCGCACATGGCTCAGCAAAGAACAACTCTCAAATTACAAGGCCAACCCTTTCTGTTCCACATGCTCCTCGGTGTATTGGGGGGATCAGATCAAAAGCGTATATCCGGGCTCCGAATGGGCCAAACTCGTGGATAATCCTGAATATTTCGATATAAAAGAACTCAAGGAAACGGAAGAGCGTGAGGCCTATGAAGCGGCGTACAAACTCTATACAGATCGAAACTACCCTCAGGCTATGACCGCATGCGCAACAGTGATAGCCAATGAACCAGAAAATCACCTTCTCTGTAAGTACCGTTTACTTCGCGCCGTTTCTGTTGGTTATACCGACGCAGCATATGGCATCAAAGAAAACTACCTCGCTGAGTTGAGATCCGTAGTTGAAAACTGCTCGGGCTCTGGAGAAGCTGAGCGAGCCAACGAACTGATGCGCGCGGCCATGGACGAAGGTGGAACCTCCTCGCTCAACGAGACTCCGAAGCCAGACGAATCTACGGGCACAACCAGTGAAACTGACCCGATAGCACAAGACATCTATTCGTTCAGTGAAACAGCAGAGCATTACTTTGTGCTAGTTCTGCCTACTCAGGGTGTGAACGTAAATACGATTAAGGCCCAGATAACGGACTACAATACGGAGTATTACGGAAGCACTGGATTGAAGGTAACTAATAACCTGCTAGACAAGAATACCCACATCATCCTAGTCAAACCGTTTAAGCAAATTCCCGAGGCAAAAGAATATGGCAAATCTTTCACGGGAAACAATAACCGATTGGGCGACATAAATAGCGCCGGTTACACCACCTTCCTCATCTCGAAACCCAATTATATTCAACTCTTCAAAAGCAAGGATCTTCCGGGATATTTGACTTTCTTCGAGGCCAATTACTAATTCGCTCTTCAAAACCCCCAAACCAATGGCAAGAACCAACGACATCGCTCCAGACCTGGCAATCAACCGGATTGTTGAGGGCACCTCAATTGAAGGAGATATTCGCTGCGAAAGCAATATCCGAATTGATGGAAACTTCAAAGGAAATATCACGACCAAAGGTCGCTTGGTAGTGGGCCCAGCCGGTCGTATGGATGGTACGATCACTTGTCAAAACGCTGAGATTGAAGGACTGATTAAAGGAAAAATTTCAGTTCAGCAATTGCTCTCTTTAAAGAGCACTTCCCGCGTGGAGGGCGACATCTTCACGGACAAACTCGCTATAGAGCCGGGTGCCGCGTTTACCGGTGCCTGCAACATGGGCGCAAAGATGAAGGAATTTAAAAAAGATGGATCCCGAGTTACCGAAACACCAGAAACCGCAGCGGTCTGACGGCGCGCTTCGGTATGCCGGTATGGGCACTCAGATGGCCATCACCATTGGTCTTGGGGTTTGGGGTGGTCTAAAACTAGACGCCCATTTCCCCAATAAATATCACCTTTGGACATTACTTCTTTCCCTCCTCTCGGTGGGAATAGCGATGTTCTTCGCCATTAGAGATCTGAATAAACGATGAAACCTGTCAGTCGCTTTGCTCTTCACTCCGGCATACTTGGAGCAGTCCTCTTTATTACATTTCTCATTGGACGTGAGTATTCCCTCTGGCCGGTTCCCTTTGTGATATTAGCTGTGATTCCTTCATTCGCCATACTCACTGCCCTTTTGTTCCGCAACGTTCTCAAGTCAGCCCAGAAGAGTCCTCAACGATTTGTAACCGCCTTCATGGGTTCAGTCACCACCAAACTCCTACTTACTGCCACATTTCTGGGAGTATACATCTATACCAACAAGGAAGAAAAGGTAGAGGTGGCTTTGAGCACGTTCGTGGTCTATATCAGTTTCACCATTCTACTGGTTCGATCGCTGAACAAATTAGTATTGGCCGATTCATCTAAACAGCCTTAAACAGGGGCCTCCCGCATCGTTTTCAATTTCTACAAAAGAAATTTTTGATATGATCATTTTACAAGGCCTTCTCGTGCATACTTTTGCGCCGAATTTTTCGGGGTCAACTGATGTCTCATAAGCCAAACCACACGTCTACTCACTTCATCCAAATCATGCGGGCATTCTTGCTCTTTGTAGTGTTTTGTGCAGTGGTTATTCCTGCGCAAGCCAGCGGCGGTGAGGAGGGAGAGAAGTTTCGTCCCGGCGACATGATTATGCACCACATCAGTGATGCACATCAGATTCACCTCATTGGTCAGATTCACATCCCTCTTCCGGTTATTCTTTTTCATGAGGGTCACGTCGAATTCTTCTCGTCAAGCAATTTCTGGGATGGTTACGATGAAAAGGGAGAATTGAAATTCAAGCCATACACAACGTCTTCCGGAGTTACCTTCGAGAATCACCACGAAATCATCGTTGTGGCCGGCGGACATTCCGATGCACATTCTTCAGAGGCTGTTCATGCCGTCCATTCAGGCTCCACGCTAATTCATGATTCGGCTCATACGGAATTGGCGCATGTTCTCGCTGATTCCCTTGCGACGCCATCACCTGAAGCACTTGGAACTGCTCAGGTGGAGCATTCTAAGCCATTGGACTTCTCAATTACCAAATCTGTATTCGGAATGTTATTGGTGATCGTCATCATGATTTTCCTTTTCCGAGGTATCGCAAAATCATATGAGAAGCGCAAAGGTCAAGCACCGCGAGGAGCGCAAAACCTATTCGAGCCATTTATTCTTTTCATTCGCAACGAAGTTGCAATTCCTTCCATTGGCGCGCGTAAAGCCGATCGTTATGTGCCCTTCCTGTTGACCTCCTTTTTCTTTATCTGGATGTGTAACATGTTGGGGTTAGTTCCCTTTTTTGGAGGATTCAACGTCACAGGCACACTCAGCATTACATTGGTTTTGGCCGCTATGGTCTTCCTCATCACTTCATTCAGCGGAAACAAGCATTACTGGGGTCACATTTTCTGGCCTCCTGGAGTTCCACTTCCTATTAAGATCATTCTTGTTCCTATCGAAATTATGAGCATTTTCATCAAGCCAGCGGTCTTGATGATTCGTCTCACTGCCAATATTACTGCGGGTCACATTATTATCCTTGCGTTCGTCGGACTGGTATTGCTATTTGGGCAAAGCAGCGCGGTAGCGGGATACAGTGTGGGCGTAGGAGCCGTATTGTTTATGGTGTTCATGTTCTTCATTGAGCTACTTGTGGCGTTTCTACAAGCGTATGTTTTTACGCTTCTCGCCGCATTGTATTTTGGTGATGCTACACAAGAACATCATCACGATGATCATCACGAATCTCATTAACACACAATAAAAACAAAAACAATGGAATTTCTGACTGTACTGTTGGACACCATGATGAACCAAGGTCTTGCTGGCATTGGTGCAGGTCTCGCTGCTATCGGAGCGGGTATCGGTGTAGGTCGTATCGGTGGATCAGCTCTTGAGGCTATGGCTCGTCAGCCTGAAGCATCTGGTGATCTCCGCGCGAACATGATCGTAGCTGCCGCTCTAGTGGAAGGTGTTGCACTTTTCGCGGTGATCGTTTGCCTGCTCGTGGCTCTGGGATAATCCCGTATTTTAAACCCTTCAATCCATATACATGGAAGGCTTACTGAGTGTATCGGTCGGAACGGTAGCATGGGCTACTATTTCGTTCATCATCGTGCTGGTGCTGTTAAAGCGCATGGCATGGGGTCCTATTATTAACTCCCTGAAAGAGCGCCAGGAAGGAATTGCCCACGCCCTTCGTCAGGCGGACAGTGCCCGTGAAGAAATGGCCCGTCTTCAGGCCGGCAATGAAGATTTGCTGCGTCAGGCACGTGACGAGCGTGACATTATTCTCCGCGATGCGAAAGCAGTGGGAGAAAAAGTGCGCGCGGAAGCGACCCAGCGTGCTCAAGCCGAAGCGGAGCGTATTATGACCTCTGCTCTTGCCGAAATTGAAAATCACAAGAAGGCCGCGATTGTGGAATTGAAAAATCAATCCGCCACCTTGTCGATTGAAATTGCGGAACGCCTTGTACGCGAAAAATTGACCGACGCCGAGAAGCAGAAGGCTCTTAATCACTCCCTCATCAGCGAAATCAGCAAGAATTAATTTCACCCATGAGAGGAATTCGCATTTCATCCCGCTACGCCAAATCGCTGCTCTATCTCTGCATAGAGTTGAATGAGGCTGATCGCGTGTTTGAGGACATGAAACTGGTCAACCGAGCTGTAACCGGCACGCGCGACCTGCGCATTTTTCTCGAAAGTCCGGTGATTAAGTCTGACAAGAAAATTGCTGCCCTGACCAGCATCTTTGGTGGCTCGATAAGCAAGACGACACTTGGCTTTATTACATTGCTGACCAATAAAGGTCGCGAGTCAATGCTCCTTGAAATTACCGAGTCGTTTATTGAGCAAGTTAAATCGTACAAGAACATTTCAAGTGCGAAAGTGACTTCCGCTTCCCCGTTGGATGCGGAAAGCAGAATAGCCATGATTCAACAGGCCTCTCGCTTGTCACTTGGCACTGTGGAGTTAGAAGAAAAAGTAGATCCGGAACTGATCGGAGGCTTCATCCTTCAGGTGGGCGACCATCAGATCGACACGTCTATTTTGACGAATATCAGAAATTTAAGGCGGGATTTCTCTGAAAACCCGTTCATCCCCGAAATCTAAACCGGGTAAAAGAACACAACCATGGCAGAAGTTAAACCTGCGGAAATTTCAGCAATCCTGCGCGAGCAACTCGCCGGCTTCAAAACCGAAGCCGAACTTCAGGAAGTCGGTACCATCCTTCAGGTAGGTGATGGTATTGCTCGCATCTACGGACTCTCTAACGTTCAGTCGGGAGAGTTGATCGAGTTCGAAAACGGAGTTCGCGGAATCGCACTTAACCTTGAGGAAGACAACGTAGGTGCTGTATTGCTCGGCCCTTCCGGTGATCTTAAAGAAGGCTCCAGTGTGAAGCGGACTCGCCGTATCGCCTCTATACAAGTAGGTGAGGAAATGCTTGGCCGTGTAGTAAATACTCTCGGAGAGCCGATCGATGGTAAAGGTCCTATCGGTGGTGAATTGTTTGAAATGCCACTCGAGCGCAAAGCTCCAGGGGTAATCTACCGCCAACCGGTAAAAGAACCTCTCCAAACTGGTATCAAAGCGATTGACGCAATGATTCCAATTGGACGCGGACAGCGTGAGTTGATAATCGGTGACCGTCAGACTGGTAAGACTACTGTTGCCATCGACACGATCATCAACCAAAGAGAGTTTTACGATAAAGGGGAGCCTGTATTCTGCATCTACGTAGCATGCGGGCAGAAAGGTTCTACCATCGCATCTACTGTAAAGACACTTGAGGACAATGGCGCTCTGGCCTATACTGTAATTGTTGCAGCCACCGCTTCGGATCCTGCGCCACTTCAGTTTTATGCGCCATTCGCTGGCTGTGCCATTGGAGAATACTTCCGCGACACGGGCCGTCCTGCACTCATCGTATATGATGATCTTTCGAAACAAGCCGTGGCATATCGCGAAGTATCTCTTCTTCTTCGTCGTCCACCCGGGCGTGAGGCGTATCCTGGTGACGTGTTCTACCTCCACAGTCGTCTCCTAGAGCGCGCGGCCAAGGTGAATGAAACACAGAGTGTTGCCGAGCAAATGAATGATCTTCCTGAAAGCCTCCGTTCACGAGTGAAAGGGGGGGGATCACTTACGGCTCTTCCGATTATTGAAACGCAGGCTGGTGACGTATCAGCATATATTCCTACGAACGTAATTTCGATTACTGACGGTCAAATATTTCTTGAGTCCAACTTGTTTAACTCCGGTGTGCGTCCTGCGATTAACGTAGGTATATCCGTAAGCCGAGTAGGTGGATCAGCACAGATCAAGTCCATGAAGAAAGTGGCTGGTACTTTGAAGCTCGACCAGGCGCAGTTTCGCGAATTGGAGGCATTCTCTAAGTTCGGTTCTGACCTTGACGAATCAACGAAATTTGTACTTGAAAAAGGTCGCCGCAACGTGGAAATTCTGAAGCAAGGTCAGAACTCCCCAATGACGGTAGAGAAGCAAGTAGCTATTCTATACTGCGGAACGAAAGGTCTTCTTTCAAAAGTTCCTGTAGATCAGGTTCGCCGGATTGAAGAGGAATATCTGACTTTCCTCGACGTGAATTACCGCGATACACTTGACCAAATCCGCAAAGGAAACATTGGTGACGAGATTACTGCAGTGCTGGAGAAAGTAGCCAAAGAAATCACCGCAAAATTCAACTGATCTCACCCGTCAACCTGAACCTCCTACATGGCCAACCTGAAAGAAATACGCACACGGATTGTATCGGTAAATTCCACCAAGCAGATTACATCTGCCATGAAGATGGTTTCTGCCGCCAAGCTGAAGCGCGCTCAGGACGCCATTACCAGAATGCGCCCGTACGCCCAGAAACTCAACGAGATTCTGTCCAATGTAAGTGCGTCCCTCGATGCATCAGAAAGTGTGTTCAGCCAGCAGCGCGAACTAAAAAATGTGTTGTTTGTGGCCATCACTTCCAACCGCGGATTATGCGGCGGATTCAACAACAATGTGCTGAAAGAGATACGTGGTCTAATGCGCGGACAGTACGCTGGAATGAATGTTCATATTCTTTCTCTCGGAAAAAAGGCCTTTGATAACTACAAAAAGACTCCTCTTCATACCACAGAAGGATTCAATGAGACACCCTACATCATTTTCGATCAGCTGACTTTCCAAAATGTGTCGGCCATCTCCGAAGAGTTGATGAAGCAATTTGCCTCTGGTAAATGGGATAAGATTGTGTTGGTCTACAATCGCTTTAAGAACGCAGGGGTGCAGATTCTGGAAACGGAACAATATCTGCCGGTAATTCCTCCTGCGAGCGCAGCACGTTCTAGTTCGTCTAAGATAGATTACATCTATGAGCCCGACAAAGAGCAAATCCTGACAGAACTTGTTCCGCGCTCATTGAAGATTCAATTGTTCAAAGCGCTCCTAGATAGTCAGGCGGCAGAGCACGGAGCTCGAATGACTGCTATGCATAAGGCTACAGACAACGCCAGTGATATGGTGAAAGAACTCAAATTAACGTATAACAAAGCCCGTCAAGCTGCCATTACCGGTGAAATCCTTGAGATTGTTGCCGGTGCAGAAGCCTTGAAAGGATAGGAACAATAGCTGGTTTCCATGAAAAAGCCTCCACAATGGAGGCTTTTTTGTGTCCCCTGCATGATATTTGGTGTCTGAGCCAAAAAATACCCGTTGTCGCTTTTTCCTTTCAATCCTTCACTTCGGACACGCATCTATCTCGCGATGCTGGCCATTCTCCTGTTATCCTTTCTGGTAACAGGCGGGATTGCATTCTACGATCACTTTGAACAAAACGAACGGTACAATCAACTCCGGTTTGAGCGCAAAGAGAAATCCGTGCGGGCCTCGATGGAGTATTTTCTCAATCAACAAGGGGGATTTATTTCTCCAGATAGCGCTGCAAAAGAGTTTAACGACAAGATCTGCGAGCTCTCGGATGTACACAATTTATTCATTGCACTTTACGACCTCCGCGGTAACTACCTGATATCTACCAATAGCCAAACCCTTGACTCTCTTCATCTTCCGTACCATCTCAACTACAGCATACTTAAACAACTCTCATCAGGTACAGACCGCGCTGTCATCGACCGCGAATTTTCGAGTGAAGATCTTGCCTTAGCTTATTGGTACTTTAAAGACATTGAAGGCAAACCAATTGCAATAACCAATGTGGTGTATGACACGACAGATGCGGAAAACAAAAACATTTGGATGTTTCTGTCCGAATTATTTCAGAGCTACATCGTACTTTTTCTTCTCGCCGCGTTAGCCGCATACGCATTGTCTTCATACATAACCCGCTCGCTTCAGGCCATCGTAATAAGTCTTCAAGGCATCCAAATTGGAAAGCGCAATGATCCCATAAAATGGAAAGGTCAGGATGAAATCGGCGCCCTCGTACGCGAATACAATCGCATGCTGCATGAGTTGGAAAGAAGTGCGGCCCAAATTGCCCAACAAGAGCGCGAGAGTGCCTGGAGGGAAATGGCCAAGCAGGTGGCGCATGAAATCAAGAATCCATTGACACCTATGCGACTGAGAGTGCAACACCTTCAGCGCTCATGGAAAGATGATCCCGACCAGTTTGAAGAAAAACTTAGTCGCTTTTGCGCGGCAATGACCGAGCAAATCGACACACTCGCGCGGATAGCAAATGAGTTTTCTCATTTTGCCAAAATGCCAAAGCAGAATCCCGAATTCTTGCACCTTGACGTCCTCACTGAAGATGTCGTTAGTCTATTTCGCGACAACCAGAATGTGGATTTCACATTCAGGAAATACGCCTTAGAAGAACCAAGAATATTTGCTGATAAAAACCAACTCGTGCGCGTTCTCAACAATTTGATCAACAACGCCATTCAAGCTATTCCTGGGGATCGGATAGGTAGGGTCGATGTTGCTTTGAGACAATGCAAGGATCATCTGGTAATCCGTGTAAATGACAACGGAATTGGAATCAATTCGTCTTCCAAAAACTCCATCTTCGTGCCCAATTTTACCACGAAATCCAATGGCACCGGACTAGGTCTTTCAATGGTCAAAAGCATGGTTGAACAATCCGGTGGCCACGTTTGGTTCAGAAGTCAAGCTGGACGCGGCGCGTCATTTTATATATCCCTGCCAATCTCGAAAGCCTAGCTTAAGGCCTTTTCTCGAGTTTGAATAGCACCGGTCTGCTCGGAGAGGCGTCATTTTCAAATGGCGCGAATTGCAGATTCAGTAAATAAAGTCCGTCCTCAATGTGATCATTCACGAAAACCATTTCTGTGATGGTACAATCACTTCTGTCGCCCTTTTCATCACCCCAAAAAACACGATGGGCAATCAATGCTCCCCCATCTTCTTCTCGATCTACACTGGGCAGGTCCACCAATAAATGGCGTACACCGCGTTCGACAATAAACTCCATCGCTTGCCTACTCAGGTAGGGAAAATTGGTGTTGGAATAATTCCTGGTTCGCTTGGTTTCGGCATTCGGCAGTGTCCGGATCACAAGCGCCTCCGGCGTCTCATTGCCCAATGAAGCCTTTAAATCGTCGACTTGGATGACCTCGTCTTCGGCCACTTTTCTAACCGCAACGGAAATCACTAAGGCGACAAAAAAGAATTTTCTCAGCGCCTTATTCACCGAAAAAATCTCACGCGTAATGTGCCCTCGACATTCTGTATGGGTGCCATGACCGTGTGGATTGAATCCGATATCGCGAAAATTCACATTACCGCCTGAGGCAACATCACCCACAAATCCATCCCCTTTAACCGCGTCAATCCGCATTGAAGGCACATACCACGCTCTGGGGCCGCCCGGAAACAAGTCGACTGACAGATCCTTCGGCTCGTTAAGATTAGCCCAATACACCGACGATTTATATCCGACTTCTGTTTTAAGTGTTGTCATTCTGGTACTATCATTAATTCTGTGATGACCTGATCTGCCATAAGCATACCTGATTCAGTCAATCGGAAATGAGAGTCTGACTCTTCAGTCCAACCGAACTGTTTCCATTTGCTACGAACTTCTTCGCTGCGACTCCAAAACTTCTCCGGGGCGTTGGCTGCAAACCAAATTTTCTCAATTCCTGCACTTGTCCGCAAGCGTGTGATCAAATGCTCGTTGAACCGATCTTCAGCAGTCAACGTTTCTTGCTGAGCTGCCAATTCACCGGATGCAATCGCCTTCATAAACGCGTGATTGTTTCTTACGTTCCATTGCCGACCTACGCCGTTGTAGGAGTGAGCCGAGGGTCCCAAACCAAGGTAATGCGACCCCGTCCAATAGGCAGAATTGTGCCTGCTTTGCATTCCTGGCAGCGCAAAGTTGGATACCTCGTAATGCAAGAATCTAGCGCTGCTAAGCTCCTCACAAAGTATCTGATATTGCTGCTCAATAACCGGATCGTCTTGGGGACTAAACCGTCCTTTTGCCTTCAATGAACCGAAGACTGTTCCCGATTCAATGGTCAGGCAATATGCACTGATATGCGGCACCTGAAGCGCAATTGCTTGATTCAGCGAGTGAAGCCAGCGCTCCCTGGTGGTTTCCGGTAAAGCATACATCAAGTCGATCGAAATATTCTCAAGGCCTAAATCCTGGGCGCGTTTCACCGACGCTTCGGATTGTAAAGCTGTGTGACTTCGGTTCAACCGTTTCAGTTCGTCCTCATGAAAGCTTTGCACTCCAATACTCAATCGGTTCACGCCAGCCTCTTTCAAGGATCGGAGGTAAGGTGCGTCAAGGTCGTCAGGGTTGGCCTCAATAGTAAGTTCTACCCCATTTTTCACGTCAAACAGCGCCCTCAATTCATCAATCATTCGCTTTAACGTGTCCGGATCCAGCACGCTTGGCGTGCCTCCTCCAAAATAAATAGTCTCCACGGTTTGATCCACGAGGTATTCCCTGCGCATCCTAGCCTCTTGCAGGATCGAGTCAACCATATCTTGAACATATCCGCTTTGAGTGGAAAAATGAAAATCACAGTAGTGACAAGCCTTTCGGCAAAAAGGGATGTGAAGGTACACGCCGGCCATTGGTCCAAAAATACCTAGCTTCGCCCTTCAAATTTTCCCAATGATTAGAACCATCTCAGGAAACGGCCAACAACTTGAGGTTGCATTCAACGAAAATCACAGCGTCGTTTCGATCAATGGAAACGTCATGCCCGTTGATTTGCTTCGCTTTTCATCCTCGCGCATGCACTTGCTCTTCCGCAATAAATCGTGGAATGTCGAAATTTTGAGCCTAGATCGCGCCAGTAAAATGGCGCGGGTAAAAATCAACAACCACGAATACGACGTGCAGCTTAAGGAACGCATGGACGATTTACTAGCTCAGTTGGGAATGGAGAGCAAGGTTTCCACTGATCAAAAGGAAGTGAAGGCTCCCATGCCTGGCATGGTGCTTCAAATTATGGTGAATGAAGGGCAGCAAGTAGAAAAAGATGAGCCCCTCATTATTCTAGAGGCGATGAAAATGGAGAATGTGATCAAAAGTCCTGTTCAGGGAACGATTAAACGCGTGCCGGCAATCAAGGGCGCTGCAGTGGACAAAAACACGGTGCTGATTGAATTCAGTTGAAAGCAACAATTTGTCTTTAGAGGCCGTTTCAAATAAGGCTTGTCCCTTCACAGTTGGATGTTCAATACATCCAAACAGTTACTAGCAAACGTATTCAAGGCCTTACGACTTTTGCAACATACACATGATAGCGCGAATTCACCTCATTCTCATCAGCTTGCTCTCTCTTGGCGGCTTGACCATGAATGCTCAGGATTGCACAACCACCAGCGATAACGTATTGTGTGCAGAGAACCCACCTGTCAGCGACAGCCTCGGCCTAAACCCTGTTTCATTTGATTGCTTTGACGCACAACTCACTTATTTCTTTTCGTTTCAGACAGGAAGCAATGTAGGTGCTTCACTAAACGTGGCCATCTTTCCAGGGGACTGCGACAGCTTCATCGGCCCAGATGATATTTCAATTATAATTATTGAGCTACCAGTCGGCGCTGATGCCTGCGATCCAGCCAATTATACACCGGCCACGCCATGTTTTAGTTCTCCTCTGCAGGATACATATACCTTCACCAATCTCACTCCGGAGGGCAACTTCATTTTACTTGTCGGTTCCAATCACGACCTCACATACGGTCCGTGCACATTTGATTTGGCCATTTCAGGAAGCGCCGTTGATCTGATTACCACAGTCACTCCATTTCTGATCGTGCTTGGCGAATCCGCAGACCTCGAAGTGACTGGAGGCGATACTGGCGCATCCTATACCTGGACTCCTGCCGAAACGCTTGACAGCTCTACTTCCCCTACCGTCACTACAACACCCGAACAGTCAACTACATTCACCGCGACCTCTAGCATTGGTGAGTGCGTTGTAACCTCTGAGGTGACCATTACTGTCGGACCTCCGATCTACGTGTACAATTCATTTACACCCAATGGCGATGGCTTTAACGATGTCTGGCTGATCAAAGGAATTGAGCGCTTCGAAGATGCATTGGTAACCATTTACGACCGCTGGGGTCAGACAGTCTTTCGCTCTCTTGGCTATGGTACCCCTTGGGACGGAACTAATCGCGGAAAGTTTTTACCTATGGGAGCGTATTACTATGTGATTGAATTGAATTCCCCAGAAATCACCATTCCTCCCATCACAGGAGTGGTTTCTATTATTAAATGAGCATTATACGGAACATCATACTTCTTACGATCCTGCTGGCCGCCACAGCGGTTTCAGCAGATGCACAACAGTTGCCACAATTTTCCAATTTCACCTATAACTACATAAATTACAATCCCGCAGTCACCGGCTTTACACCTTGCTTGGAGATGAGAATTGGATACCGGCAGCAATGGCTGGGATTCGAAGGTGCCCCGAAAACAGCATATGCGTTGGCTCACGGAAAATTCGGTGTAAAACGAAAGTCGTTTCATGGAATCGGTGGTTATGTAGAAAATGACACTGCCGGTCCATTCAGTTTTACAAGCCTTCATCTGAACTATGCCTTTCATATGAGAATATCCAAAGGGTATACTCTATCCTCAGGCATTGGGGTCGGCTTTTCGCAATATAGGATTGATTTTGGAGGGATGACTTTGGAGCAGCAGAATCTTGATCCAATCATTACTTCATCGATAAGTGAATTTGTTTTTCCTCAAATCAATATGGGCTTTTGGTTGTACAAGTCTGACCGATTCTTTGGCCTCTCAATGAGGCAGGTGAGAAGAAGCACGGTAGGAGAACTAGCAGACAAGGCCCTGCGCACCCACCTCACTTTTACTTACGGCGGTGCAATGCCCATGTCAGATGATCTTACGTTCAAACCAGCTGTGTTGTTGAATTATGTTGGCAAGTCCCGCGCTTCCCTCGAAGGTCAGGCAATGATCGATTACAAAAAACGTGTGGCGCTAGGGCTAGGGGTTCGCGGAGGAAATGGTCTGTCGGCTTTACTCAAACTCGACATGATAAAATACCTTACCATCGCTTACGGGTATGATCTGACCTTGTCCAAAATACGATTCAGCGAATCGGGAACCCATGAAGTGACACTGGGCTTTCGGGCGTGCTCCGATCGCGACAAAACTCATGTGCCTTGTTCCGCCTATGACTGATAATGGATATCGAGCAATTTCGGGAGTACTGCTTGGCCAAGCCTCACACCTCAGAGGCGATGCCCTTTGGCGATGACACGCTTGTGTTTAGGGTGGGTTCGAAAATATTTGCTCTTTGTGGAATCAGTCCATTCGAGTCGATCAATCTTAAATGTGACCCTGAGCGCGCGATAGAACTCCGCGAAATCCATTCGGCCATTCTACCAGGGTACCACATGAACAAGAAACACTGGAACACCGTTCACACGGATGGGTCAATGCCACGTTCACTGCTCACCGAACTGATTAATCACAGCTACTCCCTTGTCTACAACGGCCTGACCAAAGCAGAGCGCACGAAATTGACCCTGTGACCGTTGATAAACTTATCAATTAGAGGCTGTCTAAGTCTGGTGTTCCAATAATTTTGATTCTCAAAGTTCATGAGTATGATAGAAAATCCTCGTTATCTAAGTCTTCAAGAGTTGGCCGCTGATCTTCACGCCAATCTTTCAAAGCTAGCCAAAGGGCAACTTTCAGTTGACAATCTTGAACGACTCACAGAGGACGGTAGAGAGTTGTATGAGCGCCTAGTAGTGCTCCGACATAAGGCTTATGATCAGATCGCAAAGGAAAACTCTCCTGATGTCCAAGTAGAACAAGCCACTGCTCCAATATCCTTTCGAATTGTATCTGCAGAACCAACTGCTTCCGTAGCCCCCAACCAAGTTTCCCTGATTGATGCAATTGAGGAAATAACCCGTCAAGAAACTGCGGAGCAAGCGCCCATGAATGAAATGGTGGAGCAAAAGCCTGCGCCTGTAGTGATTGTACCAGAAAGCCTCAACGACAAACTCAGCAAATCCATTCCCGCTCAAGAATCTCTGGCGAGGAAACTTGAACACACACCAATCTCCGATTTAAAGCGGGCTATTACCCTCAATCAGCGGTTTCAATTCTCTCGGGAATTATTTAAAGGGAACAATCAGGACTATGAGGTATCGATTGAAAAACTCAATTCAACCTCCCGCGATGAGGCTATGAAAACACTGGACTCCCTCCGCGCGCGATATGATTGGAGTACGGAATCGCCCGTTGCACAAGACTTCCGGGACCTCGTGGAACGTCGCCACCAGGGATGAAACTGATTATTGTCCCAACGCCCATTGGCAATTTGGGCGACATGACCTTCCGTGCAATCGAAGCGTTGAAGCAAAGTGACCTCATATTCTGCGAGGACACGCGGGAAACACGCAAACTTCTGCAGCACTTCGATATTGACCGTCCCTTAGTTAGTCATCACCTCCACAACGAGCACCAGTCACTCGCTAATGCTATCCAGCGGATTCAGCAATCCCAGCAATGCGCGCTCGTGTCGGATGCCGGAACACCGGCGATCTCCGATCCAGGCTATTTGCTCGTCCGTGAATGTCTTGCTCAACACATAGAGGTGGAGTGCCTTCCGGGAGCCACGGCCTTTGTTCCCGCACTTGTCGTTAGCGGGCTGCCCTGCGAGCGCTTCATTTTCGAAGGGTTTCTCCCTCACAAAAAAGGTAAGGAAACACGCATAAAAGCAATCGCACAAGAGCCTCGTACTACAGTGTTGTACGAATCACCACACCGTATCGTTAAAACGCTTACGCAGCTAGCAATCTTCTGCGGGAACGAGAGGCCCTGTTCGATCAGTCGCGAAATCAGCAAGAAATTTGAGGAGACCTTTCGGGGTACACTGGAAGAGGCTGCAGCTCATTTTACCCTCAAAGAACCTCGCGGTGAATTCGTGATAATTTTAGGGGCAGCACATTAGGGAATCACCCCGAACGACCATTCGGGCTATCTTCTGCGGGGGGATATTGCAACCCACCCTAAATTCGCGGCATGAATCTCAATCTATCTCCTGAAGAACTGGTGCGCCGTGAGGCACTCGACAAATTGCGCAATTTGGGAATCGACCCATTCCCTGCGGCCGAATACACGACTTCGCATACCGCGTCTGCAATTAAGGCGAATTACGAAGAAGGCGTCAATGTCCGGGTAGCTGGTCGTTTCATGAATCAGCGCGTAATGGGAAAGGCTTCCTTTGCTGACCTTCATGATCACACTGGTAAGATTCAGGTTTACATGAATGTGGATCAACTCTGTCCGGGCGAAGACAAAACATTTTACAACGAGGTAATCAAGCACCTTTTGCATACTGGCGACTTCGTGGGCGTTGAAGGAACTCTCTTCGTCACCAAGATGGGAGAAATAACCATCAATGCACAGAAGGTCACTATTCTCGCCAAAGCAATAAGGCCATTGCCTGCGGTAAAAGTCGATGCCGACGGGGTTACTCATGACGCATTTGCTGACCCAGAACTGCGTTACCGCATGAGATATGTGGACCTAGTGGTGAATGAAAAGGTAAAAGAAACATTCATTCGCCGTACTAAAATCGTGAATGAAATGCGCTCATTTTTCAATGAGCGTGGCTATCTCGAAGTCGATACTCCTGTACTTCAGCCTATCCCAGGTGGCGCTGCGGCACGTCCATTCATCACCCATCACAATGCGCTGGATGTTCCAATGTATCTGCGCATAGCAAATGAGCTTTACCTCAAGCGGCTCATTGTCGGTGGTTTTCATGGGGTGTATGAATTCAGTCGAAATTTCCGGAACGAAGGCATGGATCGCACTCACAATCCAGAGTTCACTGTGATGGAGATATATGTAGCCTATAAAGACTACAACTGGATGATGGATTTCACCGAAGAAATGCTTGAAACCATCTGTATGCGCGCCTTAGGAACGACAGAAGTCCCCGTTGGAAATAAATCCATCAACTTCAAGCGTCCCTACCGAAGGGTAAGTATGACACAGGCCATTCTCGAGCACACTGAGTTCGATATCACTGGAAAAAGTGAGGATGAGCTACGTACATTCTGCCAATCTAGTGGAATCGAAGTCAATGGAACTATGGGGCGAGGAAAACTGATTGATGAAATCTTCGGTGCTACCTCGGAACACAAGTTCATTCAACCCACATTTGTTACAGATTATCCTGTAGAAATGTCGCCGCTTTGCAAACGCCATCGCGAACATCCGGAACTTACTGAGCGCTTTGAATTAATGGTCAACGGAAAGGAAATAGCCAACGCGTATAGCGAGTTGAATGATCCGATTGACCAGCTCGCTCGGTTTGAAGAGCAGCTCAGCTTGATGGAGCGCGGCGATGACGAAGCCATGTTTATCGATCACGATTTTATTCGCGCATTGGAATATGGAATGCCTCCAACTTCAGGAATGGGCATAGGTGTAGACCGACTCGTAATGCTTCTTACCAATAATGAAACGATCCAAGAAGTATTGTTCTTCCCGCAGATGCGTCCAGAGAAGCGCGAATCCGGGCCCGACATAAAGTCTTTTGAGATCGCTGGAATACCCGCAGATTGGATCCCGCACGTGATAAAAGCTGGATTTGACTCCATGGTTAAAATGGCCGAAACGAAGCCCACAGCGGTGCACCAAGCATTGAATGGGTACAGAAAAAAAAACAAACTAGACATTCCAGCGATACAGCTCGCAGATATTGAGTCCTGGATATCCTCAAATAGCTGAAAGAAATGCTTGCATTCACCACCAAAATTTTCATTACCACCGATCTTTGAAGCATATAAATAGACATATCATGAAAACATATCCCATTATCCTTTTAGCTCTTCTTGCCGTTTTCTTGCACTCATGCGTTCCACAGCGTAAATACGCCGAATTGGACGCCCGCAAAAAATCGCTGGAAACAGAAAACACCGGACTTCGCTCGGAGAACGAAAAGCTCAAGGCGACGGTAACAGAGAACATGGGTCAGATCGCAACGATGGATAAGCTGATCAATCAGTTGAAAAACGACACCGCACTTACGGGCAAATCATACCGTCAGCTTCGTGTGCAGTACGATAAAATCAATGAACTCAATGACCAGCTCGCTGAAAAAAGTGGCCAGATGCTCGCAAATGCCTCCGAAGACAATAAAAAATTACTCCGCGATCTGAACGCTGCGCAGGAAGCTCTTCAGAAAAAAGAAGATGCCTTAAAAGTGCTCGAAAAAACTGTTGATGACAAGCAGGCAGCAGTAGATATGGCTACCGGACAACTGAGAGATCGCGAAGAAAGACTTCATGAACTGGAAGCCCTATTGAGCGCTCAAAACGAAGCATCTGAAGCGCTGAAGAACAAAGTACAGCAAGCTCTTCTCGGCTTCGCTGACAAGGGTCTCACGGTTACCGAAAAAGATGGGAAGGTCTACGTAAGCATGGAAGCCAAACTTCTGTTTGCATCAGGCTCAACCACTGTTGATCCCAATGGACGAAAGGCCCTAGTGGATTTGGCTAAAGCCATCGAAAATGAAGTGGATATGGAAATCATTGTAGAGGGTCATACCGATACCGATAAAATTGGATCGACTGCTATTCCTCGAGATAACTGGGAACTTAGCGTGCTACGGGCAACAGAAGTAATCAAAATAATGACCGCCAACAGCAACGTCAAGCCTGCTGCACTCAGTGCTTCCGGCAGAAGTGAGTATCATCCTGTAAGTTCGACGGACAAGTCCAAAAACAGACGCATTGAGATTATCCTTCAGCCCAATCTCTCTGAATTGTATAATCTGATTGAGAGTAAATAAGAGGTTTAATTGGCTTTCGCCACGCGAAATCCAACGTCGCGAATTCCTTTGAGAGCATCCTCTCTCATGGCCTGATGTATTTCGACCCGATAGTGTCCACTCAGCGGAAACTGTACCCTTGAGCGGTACAGTATGCGCTGATCATAAATGCTTCCAAGTCCACTTCCATACCAACGCCCAAGTTCATCTGCAAGGGGGCAATCAAGCGTGTCAATGGCCTTTTTACCATTCGGAAACTCCATTTCAACAAACAAGAAAAGGTTGCTGTACGGGTAATCTTCCCCATTTCTGACATTGATAAAAAAATCGTGCAACTTGACCGTGTCCTGCACATCAAATTCGAATTCCAAGGCATTGGACGACTTCCATGTTCCTCCTTCAATTACACGATTCTCATCGAATACACCGGCATCATCGCACCCGCTGAGAACTACGACTAGGGCGCTCGCTAGGCAGATTACCACCCTTTTCATTTTTCCGTCGGTCCTTCTTTACCTTGATCCTTTGGCGGCCCTTGCGGACGGGGGCGGGTCGGCCCGCGTCCTTCCCCTTGGTTGCCTCTGGGCGGCCCTCCCTCACGACCCTTGTTTTGCTGCTGGGGCGGCCGACCTCCTTCTGGGGCCTTTTTCTCGGGTCCACTTTGTCCCCCTTGTCCGGGCGGCTTTTGGGGGCCCTCCCTGCGCGGCGGCCGGCCTGAGTCGGCCCGCCCTTCTCCGCGGTTTTCCCCTCTATTTTCTGGTCTCGTTTCATTTCGTCCATCACTACGCCCATCCCGACCTCTTCCTCTCGGTGGGCGAGGTCCGGTGCGCTTTTTCTTATCAAATCGGGTCAAGCTATCCTGACCAACAACTTCTGCAAAATCCGGTTCTGTGGAAACCTCTTCCGCGGGCATAAACTGCTCCACATCACCGATCACTTCGCCGCGCTTGTTGCGTTCGATAATTTCCTTCACGGCATCCGCTGAAAGCGCGAAAGGGGGTTCTCCAGGTTGATTGTCATAAACATAAAACATTACCTGCTTGAATATATCTGTCTTGAGGTGAAGGGCCACACCCTTAGGCAATTTCAGTCTAATGTTATTGGCTGGCAATCCACGAAGTGCCTCCACGTATTGATCCAACTCGTAGTTGAGGCAACACTTCAGTTTGCCACACTGACCAGCAAGTTTGGCCGGGTTGAGAGAAAGTTGCTGGTACCGGGCGGCACTTGTCGAAACAGCACGAAAATCAGTAAGCCAAGTGGAGCAGCAGAGCTCACGGCCACACGATCCGATTCCGCCCAAGCGCCCAGCCTCCACCCGAAGCCCGATTTGACGCATCTCTATTTTTACCCGAAACGTTTCGGCATATCGGCGAATCAGCTCGCGAAAATCCACGCGATCATCTGCCGTGTAGAAAAACGTGGCCTTCGCCTTATCTCCCTGATATTCCACGTCACTAATCTTCATCTGAAGGTCAAACGAATGGGCTATTTCGCGGGCGCGCATCATCGTGTTCTGCTCCAACTTCCGCGCCTCCTGCCAAAGCTCAATATCTTCAGGGCTTGCCTTGCGAATGATCTTTTTCAGCTCATAATTATCCTTGACCTCTTTCTTCTTCATTTGCACACGCACAAGCTCGCCCGTAAGCGAAACCACGCCCACATCATGTCCGGGTGAAACGTCCACTACCACAACATCACCTTGAAAAAGATCAAATCCTGAACTGTTTCGGTAGAATACTTTTCTGCTGTTTTTGAATCTTACTTCAACCACATCAAATCCCTTCTGTCCGTCCGGCAGCGGTACCCCCGCCAGCCAATCAAACACATCGAGCTTATTACAACCATATGTGCCGCAAACGCCATTGTTTTTGCATCCTGCTGGTAAGCCATTATCTGAGGAACAACTAGTACATCCCATAGTATCACTTTGGTATTAATCATCTAATCGGAATAGAAGCTATTCCGACATGCAGTTCCAAAAGTAAGGGATTTCGAGGAGAACAACTTAGGGCTGCCGATTAAGCATCCGATAAACCTTGAGGGAAAGATCCATTAGTACAATGCGAGAATTCACGTTTCTGCTGATATCAAAATGAGCTTTATTGAGCTCACTGAGCAGATCTTCTGCATTCAAATCGTTGATAAACGGTGAAAATTTCCGAGCAAAATCAGCTTCTCCCGCGCTCATGCGTGTTAAGTCTGGACCGCCATAATTCAGCACGAGATTTTGTCTGATTTGTTCCAAGGCATAAACCAAAAACTGCTTTTGTTGCTCTCTTTTACTTTTCGCTGTAGCATCCACCCATTCGGTGAGTTCCAGTACATTCCGCTTAAAACACATTCGCATCCATGACTGAAAGGAGGATGCAAGGTCTTGCTCTTCCGAGTCTTCGCCCAAAAGCTGTTGCGCCCTCCACCAATTTCCCGATGAATAGTGGGCTATATCAGCCGCTTGCTCTGATTCAACACCCCTACTCTCCAAGGATTCCTGAATAACCCGATCTGGCAGCCTTGGAACGTACATTACCTGAGTGCGCGAAAGCACTGTGGGTAAAATTTGATCGGATTGGTTGGCCACTAAAAAGAATAACGAGTTTTCCGGAGGCTCTTCGAGAAGCTTAAGCAGCTTGTTTGCTGTATCCGTTTTAATGAGCTCAGCCATCCATATGATCATGATCTTGAGTGGGCCTTCGTAGCCCTTCATGCTCATTTTACGCATGATCGAAACGGCCTCATGAACTGTAAATACGAGTTGCTTCGTATCAGACGCTATCTCCATCAACCAGTGATCAGCATCCATATAGGGGGCAAGAGACAGGCACGCCCTCCAGGTCGTCAGGTACTCATCTGAAATGGTCTCCTTGTCTCCCTTGATATAAGGGAATGAGAAAAACAAATCGGCATATTGATAGCTACTCACTTTCTTACATGACGGACACTCTCCACAGGAATCGGAGTCTGACGGATTTTTACAAAAGAGATACTGTGCGTAGGCCAATGCCAGCGCAAGGTTTCCGCTACCCTCCGGTCCCAGAAAGAGTTGAGCATGGGCTATTCGGCCCTGCTTCCTTGCGCTAAGAAGTCTTCGAATCGCTGCTTCCTGCCCTATGCATTCACTAAATCGCATATTTCTCTTTCTTGCGGCCGAAGATAACGTTCAACCCCGAAGAATTTCGAAGAGCACGGGCAACGAGTTCAACTCTCTGGGATTACCAAGATTGCTCATCAGATAATGCACCGAATCACTGAGAAGTCGCCGTCTGATATCCCCTGGAATAGACATTTCTCGCAACTCTGAATAACTCGCCTGTACCAGCTTCTGCTCCAATCCCTCCGGAACTAGGTGATTATTTCTGAGAAACGAAAACAACGCGCTTTGTAAGTTGGCCGCCGGATCAAACCCATAAATGCGGGAGAGTGAAAGAACAAACCAAAGGGGGTAATTGCGCACAGTAGTTTCCTGATCCAGTAGACTTATTGCTTGTTCCAAGAATGTATAGAGTTCTTCGTTGGCATAATCCCGCTCTATAGTCCGGTGGAGCAGTTCATTAATAAACAAGGCTACCATTGCTTTTATAGGATCAAATGGAATGGCCGAATAGTGCCCCGCCAGGGAGATGTCCTTAATACTATTCAATGACTTTCCTTCAATAAATACGGTTTGAAACGTCACACAATTCAAGGGTTGAACCACGTTAGAGGACGATTTTGAACGAACCTGCCCGCGCCGGACAATAAAACTTCGTAGCCCGTGCTGTTGAAGAAAAATGCTACAAATGATCGATTTGTCGGTGTGGGCGATGGTGTGAATGACGATGCCCCGGACCTTTTCTTGCATGGTTGAGTTAGTTCACAAATGCTGGTTCAAATCTCCGGAAACCGCGGTGTTCTTTAAATGAAGGAAAACCTCATCTTTGATTGCAATCCCAAGAGCTTTGTCCCGGATCGTCGCATCCGATAAAGATATACATGATGCACATCGCCCCATGGGCGGTGTATGTTTAAAGTTAGGTTAGGCAGGGCAGCCCGTGTGGCTGCCCTGTTCCTTTTTCAGTCTTTCTGAAACACTTTTTCCATACTTCGCGTAAGAGCAATCCAACAGTCAATACGACTGGGATGAAAACACCCTATTAACTCATACGCTTAACAATGAAACAGATTATTTCCGCAGTTCTCTTGCTCGCCATATGTGGTGGCTTGATGGCTCAGGCCCCAGGTGGAGTCCCTTCAGGACTTGTGGTATGGCTAAAGGCCAATCAAGGAACAGATGGATTGAACGATGGCGACCTGCTCTCCATTTGGGGAGATCATAGCGGTCTTGGAAACAACGCAACACAACCTGTGGCTGCGGCTAAACCAATATTCTTGAAAACAGCACTCAATGGCAATGCCGCGGTGCAGTTCAATGGCGGAGCCAGATTCTTCAACATCAACCTTCTCGGCATCAGCAACTCGCAGTACACTATTCTGTCGGTTATTCGTCGCGGGGCAGCAGCATCAAATCAATACTTTCTGGGTGTCCAGCAATCCTCGCCTACAGGTCTCCACATGGGCTACAGGCTAAATAATTCGCTTCGATTATTCGATAATACGGTATCCGCGAATGCCGCAGTGGCCAATTTCAGTGCAGGAAATGAAACACCTGCCATTGTTATTTCCTCTTATAGCAATACGGTAGGACGCACAGTCACCGAAGTCAAAAATGGTGCGTCAAGTTTTGGATGGAACGCCAACACCGGCGCAATGGTATTTACGGGCAACGGTGCTATTGGCCGAGGATTCAATGCCAACGGATTCAATGGGCTCGTCGCTGAAGTAATCGTGTATAATCGTGTACTTACGACCGCAGAATTAAAGAATATCCAGACTTATCTCTCGGTCAAATATGGAACAACCATTCCTCTAGCCAGCCACCACTACTTCACTGATCCGGGATTCGCCAATGACCTTGTTGCTCTGGGGCGTGACATGGCCAACCAAGGACTCCTGCAAGAGTCTGGTAAGAGTGAAAACACAGACAACATGCTGGAGGTTGATACGCCCTCTGATCTCAACGACGGAGAATACTGGGTAGCAGGAAACGATAACGGAGCTCAAGCCTTCTCTCCTCATACAGGAGGCAACTGCGCCCTCACCAATAGTTTTGGACGAGTCTGGAAAGTGTTTGAGACCGGAGAAACCGGAACCATGACATTACGATTTGAGGTAGATTCATACAGCTCTGATCCTGAGTCAGTCGTCCTCCTTGTGGATCGCGACAACGACGGATTTAATGATGAAAACCCAATTGAGGGCGTGTATAGCTCCCCGTTCATGGAATTCGCCAACATCAACATTAATCATAACGAGCGATTCACCTTGGCTGAAGGTGTAGCGAATTGGTACGCCGTCGCTGATGGAAATGCCTCGGGACCTATCTGGGCGAAGAATCCGGCGGGCACCCCACAAACAGTTCCTTCATGGTGCAGCCGCGTCGATGTAACCATTCTTGCGGGTCGCTCTGTGACCGCATCGTCCTCCATTACGTGCAAGAACTTTAACATTGAAGGCGGTGCCACATTTACCCGCAACTCCGGCAACCTCACGGTGCGCGAGTCATTCACTGTCAACGGCACATTCAACTCCGGCAATGGCACAGTCTACCTTAATGGCACGACTCAGCAGCAAATCGGAGGAACCTCAATCATAGCATTCAATAACCTCCAGGTAAACAACCCCGCAGGGGTTATCGTCACTGCCACTCGCGTTCAGATGAAACGTCAGCTTCAGATGAATAGTGGAACTTTTGTTACCTCAAACAAGCTTGAATTGCTCTCTACAGCTAGTGCTCAGGGAAGCATCGGACCGCTCATTTCGGGCGACATTTCTGGAAACGTTACAATAAATCGTTATCGCGCAGGAACAACAGGTGGCTGGGTGAATCTCAGCAGTCCAGCCCAAGGCAAAACCATTCACGACTGGAACGATGATCTCATCACTTCTGGGTTTCCTGGATCAGACTTCCCGAGCTACGGCATGAACAACATTCAGTGGTACAACGAGGCCGCTCCGGGAACAAAAAATCAAGGTTTTGTGGGCGCCACAAATCTTTCGAATACGATTGGCAACAATCGCGGATTCTTCGCTTACATGAATGGCGGCATAATGAGCCTCGATGTCAACGGCCAGATATTTAAAGGTCTTGTATCACTTCCTGTCTCTTATACGAATACTGGAAATCCTAGTGGAGATGGATGGAGCCTTGTGGGCAACCCTTACCCTTCGGCTATCGACTGGGATGCCGTCGGATGGACCAAGACTAATTTGGACAATGCGGTGTACGTGTGGGATGCAGAATCCGGCCAATACGCTAGCTATGTCAACGGTGTCGGAAACAACGGTGGATCACGATTCATTCCCAGCAGTCAATCCTTCTTTGTAATGACCAATGCCGCTTCACCGGTGCTTGAAGTGAACGAGTCTGTCAAGTCCAGCAATCAAGGAGTGTTCAAAAATTACGATCCACAACCTGGCGTATTCATGCTTACGCTGACCAACGGAAAACAGAAAGATCAAACTACGATTACCTGCGATTACTCCTCTTCAGCACGCTTTGATTCGCATAGCGACGCGTACAAACTTTCTCCGCCCTTTGCGGTGGCGCCATTTCTAGCGACTACCGATGAGGATGGATTGGAATACTCGATCAACAGCATTGGAAAATTTGACCAAATCATTGTTCCATTAATAATGCATGGCGGATCTGCAGGAGAGTTTGAACTCAATTGGTCTTCATTGCCGATGTGGACCGAAGGGTTAGAAGTTGTTTTGGAAAACACTCTGACTGGCCAAACTATTCCGATGAATAAGGTAAATTCAATCAAACTGTTCTTAAGCGGAGAGGATGAGCCTGAAATCCGCTGGCAGATCAAAATTGGCCATGTATCCGAAGATGGGTCGTTAGCCGATACGCTTCCTGTAACGGGCAGAATCAATGATGGTCAGATCACTTTGCTCTTTGCGCTTTCTCAACCTGAAGAACTTGAGATTCGGGTGTGGAATATGATCGGTCAAATGATCAGCGAGCCAATCCGCGGAACATTTCAACAAGATCAACTTGCAATCGCTGCTCAAAGTCAAGGCTCACCATGCTTGGTAGAGATTCGTTCGATTGCTACGCAAGAAAGAACGGTTCTCAAAATAGCCCCATAACCCCTGCCTACCTCTTAAACTTAAACATACAATGCACTTTCGGCCCGGTCTAGCAATAGACCGGGCTGTTTGTTTGTTCGCATATTTGTACAAATTATTGGCTCATGGACTTTAATCTTCCCGACTGGGTGCCCGTTGTCGTAGTCTCCCTTGTTCTTGGATTTGTCATCTGGTGGAAATTCTCCGAGGAAATTCAGTTGCGTTTCAAGGGGGAAGAAACAGAGGGAACGATCACCAACTGGATGAGAACCACCTCAACGGGGGTCAAATACTACTATCCCTTGATAGAGTTCCGGACAAAATCCGGCCAGATAATCAACTTCCGCGCTGAAGAGCGCTCTGAAGGAGAGCCGATGTTTGAGCCTGGCACTAAGGTAAAGGTGAGATACCTTCCTACCAATCCGAAGTTGGTCAAAACACACTATCCTGAAAGGGTTGAAAACAAAAAAGCCCCGACGAATCGGGGCCTTTGAATAAGCTTCAGACAATTAGTTGGCTGGAGTTGGGGCAGCAGCAGCAGCAGCGGCAGCAGCTTCAGCTTCAGCAGCGGCAGCAGCAGCAGCTTCTTGTTCTTTGTCATAGGTAGTCTTGTAGTTTGCAGAGCAAGCGTCCATCTCAGCCATGTTCTGGTCTGGGTTGAAATCGGCCTTTGGGTACTTTTCTACGAGACCAGTGATGTAGCAATCACAGATTGCAGTAGCATCAGCTTCGTCGTAGCTGATTTTCATCAGGCTAGAGCAAGTCTCTTTCATAGAAGTTTTGTTTTCCTCAGTCCATCCGCCACCGCAAGAAGAAAGAGAAACAACGCCAACGAGGGCGATCAGAGCAAAAACGATTGACTTTTTCATTTGTATAATTTGTTGAATGTTGGTTGTAAAGCGAGACAAATGTAATCGGCTTTTTCACACTCCTGAAATTTTTCTTAAAAAAAACTTAAGGCCGCTTTGTCAATAACTTATTCTGCCCGCCTTCAGTCTTTTAGAGCTAAGCTATTCTTGTTTGCAAGCTGCCCGCACGCGGCGTCAATGTCCTTCCCGCGGGATCGGCGAACGTTGACAATCATGTTTCTGCTCTCCAGAAAGGCTGCGAAAGCGTTTACCCGCTCGGGGTCTGCTTGCTGAAAGTCCCCTCCATCAATAGAGTTGTATTCGATAATGTTGATCTTCACGGGCAGGTTCCTGGAAAAATCCGCCAACTCTCTAGCATCCTTTAGGCTATCATTAAAATTCTTAAAGATGATATACTCGAATGTAACCCGCGTACCCGTTTGCTCATGAAAGTAACGAAGCGCCTCAGAGAGGCTTGCCAGGTTATTTGAGTCATTGATCTCCATGATCTGACTTCGCTTTTCGTCGTTAGCCGCATGAAGCGATAGAGCAAGATTAAAGCGCACCTTATCGTCGCCAAGCTTGCGGATCATCTTAGCAATGCCCGCTGTGCTCACTGTAATCCTATTAGGAGAAATGCCCAATCCATCTGGAGAAGTAAGGCGGTCGATGGATGCAATTACGTTCTTATAATTGAGCAGAGGCTCTCCCATGCCCATATATACAATGTTGGTCAGAGGAGTTTTATAGCGTGTCTCCGCTTCATTCCTCAGAAAGACCACCTGATCCACAATCTCTCCAGCCGTAAGATTGCGCATCATTTTCAAACGCCCAGTCGCACAGAATTTACATGCAAGACTGCAGCCCACTTGAGACGAAATGCACGCGGTAGTTCGTGAGGTTGTCGGAATCAAAACCCCTTCAACCACTTTGCCTGCATCCACTTCAAACGCGCACTTAATGGTGCGATCAATACTGACCTGAAGATCAGTAAGCTGAATTTTCTGAAGGGTGAAATGGCGAGACAACTCTTCGCGCAGGGCAGTGTTCAGATTGCTCATTTCAGCGAAGCTGCCCGCCGACTTTTGCCAAATCCATTGGTATACCTGCTTCGCCCGAAAGGGCTTTTCACCCCAGCCGAGCAGCTTTTCCTGTAACTCTGGGAATGTAATTGAGCGAATATCGATGAGCCGATTCTGTTGCACCGGTGCAAAGATACCCTGTATCCACAAGTTACTGCTTCCGGAATACAAGTCGGTAACTAAACGTCTCTCCGGGCACCACGAGATCCTTTCTCACAAAAACCCGGGAAAGCCGGCGTTCAATAAACGATTGAATACGGGGATTGTCTGTTTGAATATTTAAGACCTCCAATTGTCCATTGGATTGTAATCCAAGTACAAGATCGGCTACACCCATAGCCTGCGCGTCCCTCACTGGAAAAAAAAGTCTGCGGCCGACCTCCTTATCGACGGCGACTTTAAGCCTATTCCTTTGATCATTAGCCGATGGAGGATCCTTGTGAGTTAAGGCAAAACCATTCAGAGTTAAAAAGACAATTAAGAAGGCCAGTGTTGTTTTCATGATTGCGTGTGTTTGTGTGCATAGGACATTCCAGACCGCATTTAAGTTACACTTTCGAAGGCAAACAAATGTGAAGCTGGCCAGCACTGACGTGCACAGAAAAAAATTGGCGAAATGAATTTGAAAGAGATTAGGCTTGTTTCTTAAACACGAAGCGGTACTTTATCACTTGACCGATTTGCGGATCCCCCTTTTCCAATTGAATCCTATTGAGCTTCTTGATCACATAATCGGCGAGCTGAGGGCTTGAGGCCGCAATGGTCAAAATCTCGACCCGACCCTTGTCATCAATTCGAAAACTGACCTCAACGGTACCCTCTACGTTACTTTCCTTTACCTGTTGTCCCACGTTAGAAAAGGCCTTCTTTAGCTCCAATTGATCAGCAGCCCTCGAGGTCCTATTGCACAAGAGGCCAACCGTGATTAATATGATGCAAATAGCCTTCGTCATAGAGATAACTGCTCAGACACTACAGTCAGCGTAAAATTATGCGCGGGTAGCGCACAGTTCGTGCCTCATTCGTATAGATGGCCAGAATGGCGGATTGCGGGCTGCTTGATGAAAAAGTTTGTGCCGTCTGTAACTGATCCGTGGTAACGGCGTCCTATGACTAAAATAAACACCATGAAACCCGCTACTCTCGCTGTCCTAATTCTGGCAATACTTGTTTCAGGGGCCACTCTGGCCCAAACCGACACCACCACCTTGCAAATTGGTACCGCTAAAGTCATTATTGTGGAGGAAGACTCTACAGAAGTTGACTGGGAAGATTCCGGCATCGATACTACCGCCGAGCTTACTCATTGGGCAGGTATCGACCTCGGCGTCAACATGCTCGTCAACAACGCAAACAGTTCCAATCTAGGTGCAGAAAATGACTGGCTTGATCTTCAATACGAACGATCACTGAGTTGGAGACTGAATCTGCTCGAGTATAAGATTAAATTAATCGACGAGTATGTCGGGCTGGTTACCGGACTTGGTTTATCCTACAACAGTTATGGCTTCAAGAACGAAGTCACCGTAATCAGCAACAATAAGGCATTTCCCGACACCACCTTTGGGGTAATCGACTCCGTGCTTCAGTTCAGCAAAACGAAATTGCGCGCCACATACCTCAACGTTCCTCTGCTCCTCGAATTCAACACGAGTAAAAATCCAGATCGATCATTTCACCTGGCTGTGGGGGCTATTGGTGGATGGAAAATTGGCAGCATTACAAAACAGCACTTTGAGAAAGATGGTGCGGAATTCAAAGTGCGCTCAAAGCAAGATTTTAACCTTACTCCTTGGACACTCGACTTAACCGCTCGTGTGGGATATCGCAACCTTACACTGTTTGCAACCTACGGTTTAACCCCGTTGTTTAAGTCTGGTAAGGCTCCGGAAGTATACCCTGTGACAGTTGGGTTGAACATTGCCCCTTGGTAAATCGTCTTTCTTTCGCAAACAGGGCGAAAGCTTTTCGACTGCGGCGACCGGCCTTCCGGTCGCCGTTGTCATTTAGGCGTGTACCACATTGTCCTGATCAACGGCATCGAGGCCATTGAGCCGCTGAAAAACGCGCGCAAGTGTCACCACATCCTTGCGGCAGTATTGATCAATTCGTGCTAAATCTCCGTCCTTCCAAAACACCCGTCCAACCTGACTGCCATCAATGTCATCCTTTGAATCGGGAACACCGAAAACCTTAGCCAACAACTTCAGCGAGGTGTAGTGTTTGTAGTCTCCAAACTTCCATAATTCCATCGTGTCTATGTGCGGAATCTCCCAAGGCTTCTTACCGGATATCCGCAGTAGTGTCGGCAGAGGCAATTGATTAATCAGCATGCGCCGACAGAGATATGGAAAATCAAACTCCTTACCATTGTGTGCGCAGAGCAATCTAAACGGACGCTTGGTATAGCGGTCCAGAAAGGCTCCAAAATCCGTCAAGAGTTCACGTTCATTTTTTCCACTAAAACTAGACACCCTAAGTTCATCCCCTTCTGTGGTGCGTTGAAAATACCCGAGACCGATACAAATAATCTTTCCAAACTCCGCATAAATCCCTGCTCGCTCGTAGCTCTCTTCTAAAGCAACCCCATTCTTTTCTCTGTAAAACATCGACTTCTCTTCCCAAAGCACTTGCCACGCTTGCTCGAGCCCAGCCCACTCTGGCTCCATTGGCACCGTTTCGATGTCAAGGAACAATATTTCATGGAGATTATTTGTAGATGACATAACGCCCTATTGTGCTATGCGAAGAGCAGCTTCAATGTACCAGTCCATGTCCACGGGCATGTGATTCCGTCGCTCCTTAACTTGCTGGTGCCCCAGCCGAACCACAACAAGATCGCGCTCCGGAATAACAATAATATACTGACCGCGCAGTCCCCGGCACGAGAAGAGCCGCATCCCCTGATATTCTCCAATCCACCAATGAAGACCATACCACTTGCAGGCCTCACCTTTAACGTCGGGTATTCCATTTGGCGTCACACTAAGCCGCGCAAAATCAGGCGAAACCAATGTGTCGGCGCCCCACCTGCCCTCATTCTTGTAGAGCTTACCAATCCTAGCAAAATCACGCGCGGTAGAATAAAATCCCGAATAGGTCTTCTCCATTCCGTCCTTCTTATCAAGATTCCAGTATGCGGTCGATTCGGCCCCGACGCACGACCAAACCTTTTCAAAAAAAAACTGGCTCACCGTTCTTCCTGTGGCTCTTTCGAGAATCAGTCCGAGTAATACGGTGTTTCCTCCTTCATACACCCATTGCGTTCCTGGTTCTTTTTCTACCTTGAACTTCATCGTCTCAGCCACAAGATCCTTTCCATAATACGCTTTGGCCATGTATCCGAAAGGGTCCTGATAGCTCTCTCCGAAAGGTATGCCGCTGGTCATTTGAAGAAGATGACGCACGGTTAACGAGGCATTCACTCCCTCCCTAAATTCAGGAATGAAATCCCCAACTGGCTGATCAAGACTTTCGATATACCCTTCATCGATAGCTACTCCCACAAGTATGGATAAAAAACTCTTGGCGACCGAAAATGAATTGGAGTGGGTGGTGTCCGAAAAGCCTCTGAAGTATTGCTCAAACACAATCGTATCTCTTGAAATGACCAGAAAGGCGGTCGTTTCCATAGAATCCATTTTATGCATCAACTCATCCGGAATTGCGGATTCGGTGTTCTTGATCAAGTTGACAGGCCACGGCTGAGGCCGATCTGCTGGGATGGCTCGCGTGCTGAAATAGGGCATGTCATCAATGTCCGGCGCTGTTTTTCCCTTCAAATAAGTCTTCCCCACACCGTACAAAACATGCTCGTTTCCGGTAATAAAAAGCGTCCCTACGGCGACTAGCATCACGATCACTATAGAAACAAAAATTCGCTTAATCCATTTCATCGGGGGGAGTATTGATCCGCAAATCAAGAAACAAAACCCTGCCGGCGAACCTTTTTGTCCGAATAAAGTATACGCGCTAGATACATCCAGCCATTCATTATGCGCATAGCACTAATACTTACGGTCTTTTTTCTACTCCCGCAATACGCTGTTTCACAAGGTGAAGAAGAAGCCATGCGTCTTTATGCATCTGGCTCATACGAATCTGCGATTGCCCTGATCGGCTCAAATGAGACGTCAGAATCCGATCCTGCTCTATTAAAGCTTAAGGCGGACTGTTTCCAAAAAACCGGTGAAGCCGAGTTGGCTCTTGAATACTACGACCGCTCCAGACTACTCGGCTACCGAGGCGACGATCTCTTTCTGAATCGGGGCATCTGCAAAACGGCTTTGGGTTATTATGATCCGGCAAGACAAGATATTTCCCAATTTCTAGAGAAAAACCCCGAAGACGCAAGGGCGTACTACTGGCTCGGGACGGTGGAGTACTTCCAGATGGACAATAAAGCCAGCGTTCGCTATCTAGACGAGGCCATCTGGTATGACAGCACCTATGCCGCCGCGTATTTCCTGCGTGCCTCGAACTATGCAGAGCAGGGGAAAAACTTGATTGCTCTGGAAGATTTTATGCAAGCATACACTTTGGATTCAAGTCTGACCAGAGCGAAGTTGCATGCCGCAGCACTCATGCTTGACATGGAGCGATATCGAAATGCCATTGAGTTGCTCTCGGAATTAAAACTAGAAGGCGCGGATGTTGCGCCGGAAGCGATGTACTATTTGGGTGAGGCGCGGTATCGAATGCACGACCAAGAAGGAGCCTGCCTTGAATGGTCTGAAGGGGCTTCCCTAGGCGATATTGACGCCGCCGAGAACTACCGACGCCTGTGTGTCGTAAGGTCCGGAAAACCAAAATTCAAACGCCGAACATTCGGTCAGTTCTAATCAGGCTGACTCAAATCCCACTTAAGGTCGATATCCCAGTTGGCACGGATATTCAGCTTCTGATTGAACACCCAAACGCGCTCAGGCTGCACTTGATTTTCAAAGTCTGCCTCGTCCCAGAGACCGTTACCTATGCGGTCTTCCCACACTCTCACCTCGTATTCACCCGGAAGTAATTCGCCCATTTTCCAAACCCCAGGGGAATCGACCACTCCTAACCAAAGCAGCCTTCCTTTTGCCTCGCGCAACTCAAGAAATAAGGCATAATTAGACCCTACTCCTGAGACTGATAGTTTAATTGCTCCGAAATCAGAAGGAAGCGGCACGCCAAACTTTAAATCAACGGTGTCGTTGCTGGCCCCATGAATGCTTCGCACGGCTCCAGGTAACAGCAACAGGCGATAAGACGCGGGTATCAAAGGGGAGTGATCAACGCTTATTTCGTTCGGCAAATTGCTTGAAATCGATGGCGAAACCATAACCGGAATTGAATCAGAATGAAACAAGAGTATTCGCGTCGCATCCAAAGAATCAATCGGAATCGGAAACTTAACCCGGATCAGACTCTTCGGGCTTGCCCGCGCAGATGAAGACAACTTACCCTTGATTGGTTTGATTCGATATGATTCAAAATAGGGCACGTACAAGGTATCTAGAACCGAATCCCGCAGACTTAGAATAACACCCTCTTCAGTATCACCTGCAGGACCTAGCAACCACAACCAAGTACTATCTGAAAACTCGTCCGTTACAGAAATCTGGGAAAGAGACTCCCGCTCCGGTATAGCCACTAAAGGTGCGAATCGGAAAGAGCGCACCATCGATAATTTTCCCACAGAATCCACTTGATAGTTGGTGATCGACTGATTTCTTGGCATCGAGTGTGACAAATAAAAACGGCGCATCGTAAGTAATGAATCATCTACTTGCGGCTGAACAAGGGAATCGCTGAACGCCATCAGTTCATTATCGTCCAGCGAATAGTTCTCTGTCGTCTCAGTGACCAATACAAGGTGATACTTTCCAGGAGCGAGGTATGAAAGTTTAAACGATCCGTCTTTTCGACTTTTAGTCATGTATAGCGGAACACCTCGAAGGACGTTCGACGTGGATGTGTCCGGATAAAGCATTACTCGGGTTCCTTCAGAAGGCGCACCCGTCCATGCGTCTCTGACGCTTCCCGCAACCGCCAGCGAGTCAATCACATCTCCGGTAGAAACGACATAGTTCAAATCTGCCTTGTTGCCCTCCCGAAAATCAACAATGGCATTTCCAAAATTAAATGTATAAGTTGCATTCGGACGAAGCTCTTCTTCGATGGTGAGATAAACAGTTTTGCGCTTAATCTCCACTTTCACAGGCCTGTTCAGTGGGGGAGAAACCACCAGCTCCTGGGCGATGTTATTAATCTGAACATATTCATCAAACGTCAGAACGATTGTCTTCTCTCGGAACCGAGTTGACAAATTCTCAGGATAAACAGAAACCAGTTGAGGCGGATCTGCATCCACCGCACCACCGTCCAATCCACGAATCTGAGCGCAACCAAAGGCAAGGAGCCAAAGCGGCAGGGCGATCCAGATCAAATATTTTTGATTCTTGGATTTCAATCTCGGCTGAATTGATCAATGTGCTCAGCTATCATGCCGAGCATGGTTTCGTCTACCAAACTGAAATCTGCCTCACGGGAGCTGTCAATGTCCAGCACACCCCATACCTTTCCCTCAGCATCCCGCAGTGGAATGACAAGCTCTGATTTGCTCAGCGAACTACATGCTATGTGCCCAGGAAAGGCATCCACGTCGGGCACGTTGATCATTCCATTTTCCTTCCACGAGGTGCCACAAACGCCTCTCCCAAACACAATGCGGGTGCATGCCACGGGCCCCTGAAAAGGCCCGAGTACAAGCTCTTCTCCCTTCACAAAGTAGCAGCCGACCCAGTGAAAGCCTAGGGCTGTATGCAGCGCCGCCATCACATTCGACACGTTAGCGATAAAGTCGGGCTCTCCATCGGTGAGCGCTTTGATCTGAGGAATAAGGACCTCATACAATCCCGCTCTGTTTAATCCTTCCGGAATGATCAGGTCTTCAGCCATATTCCTGCGAAAATAACACCGGCGCAGCATTGACACGCCCCTTGCACTCTTTCACCCCCAAAGTCAACTAAAACAAGGGTCATGTGTTTGCCTTCTCGTGCCCTTTATATTTGCGCACCTTTCAAACAAAAAGGAAATTTAGCTATGTCTACAACCTTCTCTTCCCGCCACAACGGCCCGCGTCTGAATGACGTCAACGAAATGTTGAATGTCATTGGTGTAAAGTCATTAGATGAACTCATTGACAAAACAATTCCGGCGGCAATCCGGCTGAAGGAGCCTTTGAAAATTGCAGACGCTATGAGCGAAGCTGATTATCTGTCGATGCTTTGGGACAAGGCGAAAAAGAACACCGTAAACAAAAGCTATATCGGGATGGGCTATTATCCCACGCATACTCCGACCGTCATCCTTCGCAACATTCTGGAAAACCCAGGATGGTACACGGCATACACTCCTTATCAGGCCGAAATTGCTCAGGGACGTTTGGAAGCTCTGCTCAATTTCCAAACAATGGTCTGCGACCTCACCGGCTTGCCAATTGCCAACGCAAGCTTGCTGGACGAAGGCACTGCGGCCGCAGAGGCTATGATTCTGTTTTTCCACAGCATGAGCAAGGAAAAAGAAAAATCTGGCGCGAATCTTTTCTTTGTAGACCAAGAGGTATTTCCTCAAACACTTGACGTGCTTCGCGGTCGGGCAGGAAGATTAGGAATTGAATTGGTCGTCGGTGACTACGCATCTCACACATTTACCGATTCGTTTTTTGGCGCATTGGTTCAATATCCAAATAACGCTGGTGAGCTCAACGATTATGCTGGATTCACCCAATCAGCGCATGAGAAGGGAGTACTCGTAGCAGCAGCTTCTGACCTCATGGCTCTTGCGCTCATCACACCTCCTGGTGAATGGGGCGCAGACGTCTGCTTCGGAAATTCTCAGCGCTTTGGTGTGCCAATGGGCTATGGCGGACCTCACGCCGCATTCTTCGCTGCAAAAGATGACTTCAAACGCAATATGCCTGGTCGCATTATCGGCGTTTCTAAAGACCGTCACGGGCGTCCGGCATACCGCATGGCACTGCAAACACGCGAGCAACATATCCGCCGAGAAAAGGCCACTTCCAACATTTGCACAGCGCAAGCTCTTTTGGCTGTTATGGCTTCGATGTATGCGGTATATCATGGGCCAGATGGAATTAAGTCGATTGCCACACGCATTCACCATCATGCGAAATCCGTTGCAGACAATTTGAAGGGGCACGGTCTGGAAGTTAAAAACACCGCATATTTCGATACAGTAAAAGTTGAAGTGCCGGATGAAAAGGCCCTTCGTGAACGGGCCGAAAAAGCTGGAATCAATTTCCGCTACTATGGCGATGGACACATCGGTATTTCCGCTAACGAGGCGACTAGTGCGCAAGATGTAAATGATATTCTTTCCGTTGTGGCTGACGGCACTATTGGAATCGTTCCTGTTTCTGGAAATGCGCTTGGACACTGTGCCCGTACAAGCAATTATCTGACACATCCCATCTTCAGCTCTCATCATAGCGAAACGGAAATGCTTCGCTACATGAAGAAGCTCGAAAACCGCGATCTTTCACTTGCTCATGCGATGATCCCGCTTGGATCATGCACTATGAAGCTCAACGCTACAAGCGAGATGATTCCCGTGACCTGGCCTGAGTTTGCCAACATGCATCCTTTCGCGCCACTTGGTCAGGCCCTAGGATATCAAGAGATTATTACCGAGCTTGCTCATGACCTCTGTGAGTCAACCGGCTTCGCTGGCATGTCGCTGCAGCCTAATTCCGGCGCACAGGGCGAGCTTGCAGGACTTCTTGTGATAATGGCTTATCATGTGAGCCGTGGCGAAGGTCATCGTCGAATTTGCCTCATTCCTTCTTCCGCACACGGCACTAATCCGGCATCCGCAGTTATGGCTGGGCTCGATGTTGTAGTGGTGAAATGTGATGAGAATGGAAACGTAGACGTGGCCGATCTAAAAGCAAAAGCAGAGCTGCACAAGGACAGTCTCGCTGCGCTAATGGTCACGTATCCATCCACACATGGAGTGTATGAAGAGGCTATTCGTGAGATTACTCAAATCGTGCATGACAATGGGGGTCAGGTGTATATGGACGGTGCCAATATGAACGCACAGGTTGGCCTGACCAACCCGGGGAATATTGGCGCAGATGTGTGTCACCTGAACTTGCACAAGACGTTTGCAATTCCTCACGGTGGTGGCGGCCCGGGCATGGGTCCGATTGGGGTCGCGGCTCACCTGGAGCCTTTCCTGCCAAGCAATCCCATCATCACCACTGGTGGCGCACATGCTATCCCAGCAGTTAGCAGCGCACCATGGGGCAGTGCACTCATTCTTCTCATCTCCTATGGTTACATCAAGATGCTCGGCGGAACGGGAGTAACCGATGCCACGCGCTATGCCATACTTAACGCCAACTATATGAAGGCTCGATTAGAGGGGCATTTCGAAGTGCTTTACACCGGAACAAATGGAACGGTGGCACATGAAATGATTTTGGATTGTCGCTCTTTCAAATCATTTGGAGTAGAGGTAGAAGACATCGCCAAGCGATTGATCGATTATGGTTTCCACGCCCCTACGGTAAGTTTTCCGGTGGCCGGCACGCTAATGGTGGAGCCTACTGAGAGCGAGCCGAAAGTCGAACTCGATCGTTTCTGCGACGCAATGATTGCCATTCGTGCAGAGATCTCTGAAGTTGAATCAGGCGCAGCCGACAAGGTTGACAATG
>Ga0105049_10000450_pt1 | contig 44997 bp, 37 predicted proteins | sample MAT06_FD_78087 | JGI IMG/M metagenome (GOLD analysis project Ga0105049, IMG submission 78087) | Freshwater microbial communities from Lake Fryxell liftoff mats and glacier meltwater in Antarctica - MAT-06 | ecosystem: Environmental > Aquatic > Freshwater > Ice > Liftoff microbial mat | place...
GCTACTGCGGGTGAGGGTCCTGCTACTGCGGGTGAGGGTCCTGCTACTGCGGGTGAGGGTCCTGCTACTGCGGGTGAGGGTCCTGCTACTGCGGGTAAGGGTCCTGCTACTGCGGGGAAGGGTCCTGCTACTGCGGGTAAGGGTCCTGCTACTGCGGGTGAGGGGACGGCTACAGCGGGTTTGGGAACCTCCACCGCAGGTGGCGCTTCCGCGCCTGGCATAACGAGCGGCGTCCCCGGCGGCGGCTCCGCCCCCGGCATAACGAGCGGCGTCCCCGGCGGCGGCGGCGCAGCCCGCCGCCTCACCACCGGCGCCGCCACCTCCCGCGCCGTACGACCTGCTGTCCCTCGACCCGCAGTAGCAGTCCCCCCACCCGCAGTAGCAGTTCCTTCACCCGCAGTAGCAGTTCCTTCACCCGCAGTAGCAGTACCGCCGTCGTCGTGCATCGCCTCAATCCCTTCAAGCGTTACGAACACCGAGCGATCGATCGGCGTGAAAGTGCGCGCCAGAATGCCAACGACCTTAAACGGATGCGCTTCGTGACTGCTTGTGCCGATGTCTCGCAGGCCGTGCACCACCACCACCGGTGAGCCGATCGTGTACCTGAGCTGCTCCGCCACTTCGCTGCCGATCACCACATCCACGTCTTTCGTGGCAACGCGCCCCTCGGCAAACGTGATGTTGCGGTTCTCGCGGAACCGGTAGCGCTGGTAGAACTCCGCTGTTGTCCCGACCACACGAAAGCCGCGGTGACTATCGCCAAGCGCATAGGGCACGGCCCACTTGACCGCGGGATGCCGCTGCCATCGCTCGAAGGTGGACAGCGCCACGGCACCCGAAGGATTGCCTATACCGAAGACACTACTCAGCAGCACCTGTAGTCCGCTGCCTCGGGCGCCGACGATCAAGTCAACACCACGAATCGTCCCTGCAAAACTCTCGCGCACGCCGGCGCGCACATGCTCGATACCCACCAACAGCGTGACACTCAGCGCGATCGACGTCACCGTCAGCGAGGTCGTGAGCAATCGACTGCGCAGCGAGCGGAAGGCGAGTCGCGGGATCAGCATGAGGTCATGCGTACGGGTCTGCGCCGGAGGCGACTACGCACGCGCGGGCACCGTTGCGGCACGGTTGATCTCGGCCAACGACACGGTGCGTGAAAAGAGCGGCATCAGCGTGTGGTCATGGCTCACAAACACCAACGTGGCACCCGCCGATTTACAGGACGCGAACAAGAGGGCAAGGAATTGCTCGCGTCGGTCGGTATCAAGCGCCGAGGTCGGCTCATCGGCAATGATGACTTCCGGCGCACCGATCAGCGCGCGCGCCGCGGCCACGCGCTGCTGTTGTCCCACGCTCAATTCACTGATCGGCGCGTCGATAAGCTCCGCGATATCCAACTGCGAGGCGATATCCTGTGCGGCGGCATCAAACGACACCTTCCCAAGACGCGCGCGACGATGCGCGTCGAGTCTGATGGGCAGCAGAATGTTCTCGCGAACCGAGAGATAGGGGATCAGGTTGAACATCTGGAACACGTACCCCAGATGCCGCGCGCGAAAGGCGTCGCGGGCTCCACTGGAGATCGTTGAGAAGTTCGACCCCAGCAGCTTGACCTGTCCGCTCGTGGCCTGCAGCACCCCTGCGAGAAGGCCCAACAGCGTGGTCTTACCGCTGCCACTGGGTCCGTGCAAAAAAACCGTCTCTCCGCGCTCGATCCGCAGGTGATCGATCGCCAGCACATCACGCCCTGTGCGGTAGGCAAAGCGCAGCTCCGACAGCTCGACAGCCGGCGAGCCGGCCGACACCGTCGTCATTTCGCCGAATACGGCTCGACTTTCATGCCTTCCAGCTGATAGCCCACCGTGCCGTACGGACTTTCGACCGATGAAATCTTGAGACGACCTGAAAGCCAGACGGCATCAAACAGATTCATCTTGATCGCCTTTTTGCCAGCCATCGTGACCATCACGATTTGATTCGGCGGCGGCGGCGGCGTGTGTACACAGGCGCCGTAGTAGGGGACCAGCAGAAACTCGGCGCCTTCTTCCTGAAAGTCGTCGATCGGCACGACGAAACCCGGGATCCGCACCAACTTGCCCTCAAGCTTCTTGAGCGTATCCGTAGCCTTGCCGTTGGCATAGTCCAAGCCGGCCAGCACGCGCCAGTCAATGTTCACTGCCTCTTCCGCCGCGGCGACGGCGGCGACCGACGTCGTCCGCTTCACCGGATCGGTCGTGCGAGGGGCCGTGGTCGCGGCCGTCGTCACGCTGAAGAGCGCCACGAAACCAGCGAGAGTGGTCAGTGAGTGGAAACGACGGGACATGTGCGATCTCGGAAAGCGGAGACGAACGAATGCGGCGTATGATGCTCCGCATCCAATAAACATACGCGAAAACACGTAAAACGCTGCGCCAGCGCATACCCCGGGCGCACCCAGCGCATACCCAGAGCGTACCCAGCGCATACCCATAGGGATACCCGGCAAGGCGGCCGCCGTGCCGCTCGCGTTGTGCCGCCCGCTTATATTGACACGTCCGTGAGTCCTGTCCGCCTGAACCCGATCATGAGCCGCCCCGAGATTACCACGCCGGAAGCGCTTCCTGACGAGAGCGTCGTTGAGCTTTCGTTGCGTCCCCAGCGCCTCGCGCAATTCATAGGGCAGAGCAAGGTGAAGGAGAGCCTCGCCATCGCGCTGGATGCGGCGAAGGCACGGCGCGAACCGCTCGACCACACGCTGTTTTTCGGTCCTCCGGGACTGGGCAAGACGACCTTGGCTGACCTGATCGCCCGTGAATTGGGCGTCAACGTCACCATGACCTCAGGGCCCGCGCTGGAAAAGGGCGCCGATCTGGTGGGGCCGTTAACCAACATGCGTGAAGGAGACGTCCTCTTCATTGACGAGATTCACCGCCTGAAACCGGCCATCGAAGAGTTCCTGTATCCGGCCATGGAGGATTTCCGTATCGACATCCGACTGGCGGAAGGGCCCAAGGCGCAAACGATCACGATGAACATCGAGCGCTTTACGCTCGTGGGCGCCACGACACGCCTGGGTATGCTCACGGCCCCCTTGCGCGCACGTTTCGGGATCGTCCATCAGCTGGGGTTTTATCCAGTGAGCGAACTTGAGGTCATCGTACGACGGACCGCGGAGGTGCTCAAGGTGGAAGTAGACGCGGTCGGCGCCCACGAGATTGCGAAACGGTCGCGGGGCACGCCGCGCGTGGCCAACCGCTTGTTACGGCGCGTGCGCGACTACGCGCAGGTACGAGCCGATGGTCGGATTTCGCTCGAGGTCGCGCAGGCCGCCCTCCTGCTGCTCGATGTCGACCACTTCGGGCTCGACGATATGGATAGCCGGTTGCTGCGCGCCATCATTGAAAAATTCGACGGCGGACCGGTGGGGCTTGGCACCATCGCCGCCGCCATCGGGGAAGATGCCGGGACCATCGAGGATGTCTACGAGCCGTTTCTGGTGCAGAATGGGTTTCTGCAGCGCACATCGCGTGGTCGGATCGCCACCGCGCATGCCTATCGGCATCTTGGATTCGTCCCGCCGGCGGGAAGTGCGGAACAAGTACGGCTCTTTTGATGTCTTAGTGCCAACTGTTCAACTGGCAGTGCCAAAACGCCTATTGTCGATCATGCGCTCACAAGTGGTTCCTTCCCCGTCCGATCGTTGTCATCGCACCGGCCGCCCCGCGCGGGAACGCGCCGCGCTGTGGCGCACCCTCTTCGCCAGAACAGGGCTGGTACGGTGTGTATTGTACTCAGCGAGTCTCCTCGCGCCGATCGTTGCGACCAACGCTGCCGACGCGCAGCCCCCGGGCCGACCGATCAGTGTCATCGCTGATTCCATCGCCGCCGCCGGCGACAGCAGCCGCGCCTACGCACTGCTCGATTCGGCCGTCAACGCGAACAAGCAAGACGGCGGCGCCTGGCACCAGTTCGGTCTGCTGAACTGGAACATGGCCAAGGGCAAACGGACTGGCGGCTACATCAGCGACCAGCGCACGATCCGCCTGCTGCTCGTCGCAGATTCGGCGTTGCGCCTTGCCACGCAGATCGCGCCGGACAGTGCCCGCTATTGGTTGGACCTGGGTCGATTCAACCTGGGCTCGAGCTACGCGGCCACGCGCTTTGCGGCCAGTGGGCAAGCGTCCAACGCGCTCGCCGCCGCGTTGAAAACCGGTGACACCGTCCTGTTGGCGAACGCCGCTGACGAGGTGGGTATGGCGACGTGGCGACGCTATGAGCCCATCGCCAATCGCGCCTTGTTGTCCGACGGTCAACAGAAGATCCAGCTCTCGACCTTCAATACTTTTTCGCGTGACAAGGCGCGGGATTTTGTTGAATCGTTTGTCAACAAAATCCAGCCACCAACAGGCGACAGCGACTACCGGAAGGCCTTTGCAATGTTCGAACAGGCCGTCGCCGCAGGCCCATCCAGTCAATTATTCAGTCGACATCTCTACATGGCGTTCGGCGAGCGCGGTCGGTGGAGCGAGATGCTCGACGTGGCATCGCGTCGAGCGAGGGCCTATCCGCTGGATTTTCAGGCGCAGCTGGCCCGGGGACTCGCCCTCCATCGTCTGGCCAACGACAAGGCCGCGCAAGTGGCGTTCGATAGTGCGTTCGCGCTGATGGACGAAAGCGAGAGCAGTCGCATGACGCGCTTCACGCGTATTTTGCGTCCGCGGGCCACCGAGGCAACGAAGGGCACGGTCGGTGATACGCTGTCCTTCTCCAAACTGCCAGCGGCCCAGCAGCGCGGGCTTGAGCAGATGTACTGGTTCATGAACGATCCCCTCACACTCACCAACGAGAACGAATTCCGTCTTGAGTTCCTGTCGCGTGTGGTGTGGGCCGATTTCCGGTGGACGGTCGACGACCGCAACCTGCTCGGTGCGGACACCGATCGCGGAGACATTTACGTGCGCTACGGCCCACCGGACATGGACCTCACCGTGCCGGGATCGAGCAGCAACACGGCCACGAACACCGACGGTGGCGTCACGCTCGTGTGGGGTTACAACAATGGGCTGGTCTTCTTCTTCGACCTGGCGCCGGGGTTCCTGACGGGGCGGTTTGCCTTTGTGGATCGGGACAACGTGGAGCAGATGAAGAGCGACGTCCCGGTGTCGTTCGCCAATATTCCCTCGGCGCGGATGATCGATACGATCCCCATCCGCGTGACGCGATTCCGCGCGGGCGCGGACTCCACCGACGCGGTGATTGCCACGTTGATTCCGATGGACTCGCTCGTGCGCGGACTTGACGTCACCAGCGCCCCGGTCGATGTCGATTTTCGCATCTTCGATCAGTTCGTTCGCGTGAAGGGCGTCGAATCGGAGCAGCAGGACGTGCGCCCGGACTCGACGCGCGGGCCGCAAGCGCGCCGCTGGGTTCGTCGACTGGGGCCGGGGGTGAATGTCATTCGCGTTGAAGCACTCCAGGCTGACAGCCGACGCGCGGCGCGGGCCATGACGCGCATCAATCCGGAAAGCACCGTCGGCTTTGGGATGAGCGACATCCTGCTCGGCAACAAGCCATCGGCACGCGATGGCATCGCACCGAAGCGGTGGAGCAATGTCGCCATCGAGCCAAGTCAAGGCACGTACGCCCAGGGAGCTGCGGTCGGCATGGTGTGGGAGATGTACGATCTGATTGCTCGCGAGGGGACCAGCAAATATCGTCTCAACGTCGAGGTCCAGCGCGCCGACCGCGGCACCTTGGGCCGTTTTGCTGCCCGCGTGGTGGACCGACTTGGACAAACGGTCGGCCGTGAACAAACGTCGCGCGACAAGATCGTGATCGGGTTCGATCGTACGGCCGCCGCCGCCGCCACCATCGTCGAGTTCTTCTCGCTGGATCTCTCGGAACAGTCGGCCGGTCAGTATCGATTGCGTATTGAGATTACCGACCTCGGGAACGGCAAGAAGACGTCGCGCGCGACGGAGTTTACGATCCGATAGTGGTGCACCGTTGCGCGTGACGCCGCGATGGGTTGTCTTTCGCTCTACCAATGCCTGCGCACTCTCATCACTCGCCGGAGGCCGCCGATCACGTACGCGGCCACCGCACGTCCGACTACGACTTCGTGCTCCCCGAAGAGCGCATCGCGCAACGGCCCGTTGAGCCGCGCGATGCCAGTCGGCTGCTGGTGCTTGATCGCGCGACCGGGTCACTCACCCATCGGAGTTTTCGCGATATCGCCGAGCTGATACCGCCCGGCGATGCGATCGTGGTGAACACCACGAAGGTCTTTCGGGCGCGATTGCTGGGCACGCGAGAAAGCGGCGGGCCGGCGGAGATCCTGCTGCTGCGTCCGATTGACGCGCATCACTACGAGGCGATGATCCACCCCGGCGGAAAGCTCCGCCCCGGCCGTGTCGTGACAATTGCGCCTGGGTTTCGCGTGCACATTGTTGAGACCACGCCTCAACACACGCGCATCGTCAGGCTGGACACCGACCTCGACCCGCTCGTGGCCATTGAACAGCACGGACATGTGCCGCTGCCGCCGTACATCGATCGCGCCGACGACAGCACCGATGCCGCGCGGTATCAGACCGTCTACGCAGACCAGGCCGGCTCCGTGGCCGCACCGACGGCCGGACTGCACTTTACGTCCAGCCTGTTACAGACCTTGACGGCGCGCGGCGTGAAGCGCATCGACGTGCTCTTGCACGTGGGGGCCGGCACCTTTCGACCGATCGTAGACGACGACCCCTCGCGGCACGTGATGCACGAGGAGTGGTGCGAGGTTACCGCCGAAGCCGCTGATGCCATGAACGACGTGCGTGCGCGCGGTGGGAAGCTCTGGGCCGTGGGGACCACCAGCGTCCGGACATTGGAAAGTGCGACGGATGCCGCGCACCACGTGCAGGCCACCCGTCGCAACACCGACATCTTTTTGCGCCCCCCCTACACGTTCCGCGGCGTCGATCATCTCATCACCAATTTTCATCTGCCGAAGTCCACGCTCATGATGCTCGTGGCTGCGTTTGCCGGCTACGACGCGACGATGCACGCGTACAAGATCGCGATCGATGAAGGCTATCGATTCTTTTCGTACGGCGACGCGATGTGCATTCTGTAGGTCGTCGGGAACATGCCATTCCATTTTGAGACGGAGCACCGCGAGGGCTCCGCGCGCACCGGGCGCTTCTCCACCCCGCACGGCGTGGTGGAGACTCCGCAGTTCATGCCCGTCGGCACGCTGGCCTCGGTCAAAGCGCTCGACCCGGAGGATCTCACGCGGTTGGGCGCCACGATGATTCTCGCCAACGCGTACCATCTGCATCTGCGCCCCGGAAGCGACACCGTGCGCACGCTTGGGGGCCTGCATCAGTTCATGCAGTGGCACGGCCCGATTCTCACAGACTCGGGTGGCTTTCAGGTGTTCTCACTCGAAGGGCTGCGAACGATCAACGAACAGGGTGTGGACTTTCGCAGTCATTTCGACGGCTCGTTGCATCAGTTCACGCCGGAGTCCGTCATGCGTCTCGAGCGCGATCTTGGGGCCGACGTCATCATGCAATTCGATCACGTCGTGCCAGGGCAGTCCGATGAGCCCTCGGCTCGCGAAGCGATGGAGCGCAGTATCCGATGGCTGGAGCGCTGCCGAACGGAGTTTCGTCGGCTACTCATCGAGGATCCCCACGCCCCCTCACCAGATCAAGCGCTCTTCCCGATCGTCCAGGGCGGTATCCACGCCACGTTGCGCCGCGAAAGTGCTCGTGCGATCTGCGACATGGATGAATGGGTCGGCATCGGGATCGGTGGCCTCTCGGTCGGGGAGGCCAAGCCTGATATGTACGCCATGCTCGAGGTCGTCGATCGGGAGTTGCCGACCGATCGTCCGCGGTACCTCATGGGCGTCGGTTTTCCCGAGGATCTGGTGGAAGGGGTGGCGCGCGGCGTCGATCTGTTCGATTGCGTAGCACCTACCCGGATGGGGCGAACGGGCGCCTTCTTCACGCCCGACGGGCGTCGCAATATCAAAAACTCGGCGTTCCGCCTGGATCCATCGCCGTTAGACCCCGAGTGCGACTGCGCAGCCTGTACACGCTTTTCGCGGGCCTACATGCGCCACCTCTTCGTGACCGAGGAAATCCTCGGCCTCCGCCTCCTGTCGCTCCACAATGTACATTTCCTTGTTGCGCTGATGCGCGAGGCGAAAAACGCCCTCGCCGCCGGCACCTTCTCGAGCTGGAGCCGAGCCTGGCTGGCCCGCTATCTGGTTCGATCGACTGTTTCGTCCGCCTCCGATACCCCATGACTGTTCCTATTTCCGCATCCTTGCTCGCCTTGCAGCTTCCAGGTGGTATCGCGCAAGCGGTTTTCATGTACGGCGCGATCTTCGCGATCTTCTACTTCGTGCTCATCCGACCTCAGCAGCAGCAGCGCAAGAAGCATGAAGCGCTGATTCAGCAGCTCAAGAAGGGCGACGAGATTGTGACCACCGGCGGGATCGTGGGCGAGGTCGTACACATTGCACAGCAGGGCATGAAGGACGGCGCGTCGGTCGCGTCGATGGACGATCGTATCACCATCAAGTCCGGCGACTCACGCCTCATCATCGTGCGTTCACGCGTTGCCCAGGTCGCCTCGGGTGCGACCGCCGCCTGAGCGTCTCGTGGCACTGCTCGATATACATGTCCTTGGCTCGCTGATTCTTCGACAAGAGACCGAACGCGTCGAAACGATCACGCCGGACATTCGAAAGCTCGTGGATAACATGTTCGACACGATGCACGCGGCGAAGGGCGTCGGCCTTGCGGCGCCGCAGGTGGGTCGTCGCGAGCGACTGTGCGTCGTCGAGGTTGATGCGCAGCGGCTGGTGGTGATCAATCCAGAGATCATCCTCGCTGAAGGGAAGCTCAAAGGCGAAGAAGGGTGTCTGAGCATTCCCGAGATCTACGCCGATGTCCAACGCTCAGCACGCGTGATTGTCCGGGCGCAGGACATCGACGGCGCGTGGTACGAGATCGAAGCGACAGAACTCCTGGGACGTTGCCTGCAGCACGAAGTCGATCACCTGCATGGAAAGCTTTTCACGGACCGTCTCAGCCTGCTCAAGCGACGCACCGCCATGCGCGAGTGGGACGAAGAGAAGCTCAACTATCCGAAGTTGCTGCGCGTGTTGCCGGTCGGGGATCTCCCGCTCGAACGCGACGCGGCCCCCGCGGGCTGATTCCCGCTTTCGAGAACGCTGTGCGCATCCTGTTCTGGGGCACACCTGATTTTGCCGTGCCGCCGTTGCGTGCCCTGATCGGCGAAGGGCACGAGGTCGTTGGCGTGGTCACGCAGCCCGATAAACCACGCGGGCGATCTCGTTCACACGTCGACCCGTCGCCCGTCAAGCAGGTAGCGCTGCAGGAAGGCATCCCGGTCTTGCAGCCGGAAAAGCCGCGCGGCGAGGACTTCATGAGCGCCGTGCGCGAACTGGCGCCGGACATTTCGGTGGTCGTCGCCTACGGACGCATTCTGCCATCCGCGGTGATTGATTTGCCCAGCCGCGGAACGCTCAATATCCACGGCTCGATCCTTCCGTATCTGCGCGGCGCGGCACCCATTCAAGCGGCGCTGCTCGAAGGGCTGCGCGAAACAGGAATCACCATCATGCAAATGGTGCCGGCCCTCGACGCAGGCCCCATGCTGCACGTCTTGCGCACGCCGATCGACGAGATCATCACCTATGGCGAACTGCACGACCGACTGACAGAGCTTGGGGCCATGGGCATTGTGCAAGCCTTGGCCATGCTCGACGCGGGGGTCGCGCGGGCGATCGCGCAGGACGACGCCTTGGCCACGTATGCGCCGAAGATTGATCGCGCGATGGCCCGGATCGATTTCTCGAGCGGCGCGATACACGTGGCTCGGCAGACCCGTGCGTTCGACCCGAAACCGGGCGCGTTTTCCGTGCTCAATGGCGTCGAGGTGAAGTGTTTCAGCGCGCGACTCCTCGGGAACGGTGGTGATCACGAACTCGACGAACCGACCCGCGCCGCACCACCGGGCACCGTTCGACTGACCAACGAGGAGGGGCTGCTCGTACGCTGTGGCACCGGCGCCGTGCGTTTTCTGGAGGTACAACCCAGTGGGCGCGCCCGTATCTCCGCGGTCGCCTGGGCCCGCGGACGCGGCGTGCATGTTGGAGATCAATTCGCCGAGATCGTCGGGTAGACCGACTATCTTTCGCGCATGTCTCCCGTCAACGGCTCCCAGCGCGGCGCGCGTCCCAGGCACCGTCCCGCTTCAGCGTCCGTGAGTGACCGCGGTGGTGCAACCGATGCGCGCACCGCGGCCGCGTGGATCCTGAGCGATCTTCGCCAAGGCGACCTGCTCGACGGTGCGTTTGAGCGGCGTACCAACACGCTCGACGCGCGCGATCGACGGTGGCTCCACGAACTGCTCTGGGGCATGCTTCGCCGCCGCAACTGGATCGATGCCGTGCTCGCCATTCGCGTCAAAGGCGGTCTCGCCAAGCTCGATGCCGATGTCGTGGATCTGCTGCGCGTCGGCGTGTATCAACTGCTCTTCATGGGCAGCGTGCCGGCATATGCCGCCATCGGACAGACCGTCGAGATCACCAAACGACGGAGCGGGATCGGTGCGAGTAAGCTGGTAAACGCGGTGCTGCGACGCGTGGATCGCGAACGAGAAACCATCGAGCCAGCGGTACCGGCCGATCCCATCGACGCCCTCGCACAGCGTCACTCGCACCCTGGCTGGGTGATTGCACGTTGGGTTGAACGGTGGGGGCTTGCGGACGTCGAAGAATTGTTGATTGCCAACAACGAACCGTCCACCATCACCATGCGTCCGCACGCCATCACGCGCGATGCACTCCAGTCGATGCTCACCGAGGCAGGCGTCGACACGTCGCCCGTTTCGTTGGTCGCCGACTCCATTCGACTTGGCGCCGGCGTGGCACTCACTGAACTCGGAGCCTTTCGCCAGGGATTGCTCTACGTGCAGGATCCCGCCGCGACCCTCGTCACGCTCTATGCCGACATCACGCCTGGAACCGTGGTGGCCGATCTCTGTGCGGCGCCCGGCAGCAAAGCGCTCGAACTCGCGCGGCGCGCGGCAGTGGTGATCGCCGCCGATCGCAGCGCGGCGCGCGTGGACCGCATGCGTGCAGGCTTTGCTCGCTTGCACATACAGAACATCGAACTCCTTGTCGCCGATGCCGCATCACCATCGATCGCGCCTGCTGACGTGGTGTTGGTCGATGTGCCGTGCACCGGGACGGGCACGTTTCGCCGCCATCCCGACGCACGCTGGCGACTGCGCGTTTCCGACTTCGCCGTGCTAGGTGCGTCGCAACGCCAGATCCTGCGAGCCGCAGCGACGGTAGTGAAACCGGGCGGCCTGTTGGTGTACAGCACCTGTTCGCTGGAGCTCGACGAGAACGACGATCAGATCAACGGTTTTCTCGCGGAACATCCGGAGTTCACGCTCGAACACCCGCAAGCCGGTGCGGTCAGCGACACCGTGCTTGACGGGGGCCTGTTGCGTGTGCTGCCGCATCATCACGGCAGTGACGGCGCCTTTGCCGCGCGCTTGCGTCGCACCGCCTGATCACCGAGCAACGTTTTCATGGCCAAACAAGGCACGGCGCGCGGTAGCGTATCGGGAGCAACGTGGGCTCGTCGGGCGCTCGTGGCCATCACGATCGGTCTCGTTATCGGCGCCGCAGTTGGCGTGTACGGCGTGAACACGCTGGAACCTGGTCGTGCCGGTCAACCCGACTCGCTCCAGCTGATGTTGGATGAGCGCATCGACCGCCGCGCAGCCGACGACGCGCGTATCGCCCAGCGCGTCGCCGACAGCACGGCCAGCGCCGCGCGTGAGCAGCGCGTCAACGACAGCATCGCACTGGCCAACGATCCCGATGCACCGCTGGTCCCCGATGTAGTCAGTTTGCCCGAAGCTGAAGCGCGTGCGATCATTGAGGAAGCCGGACTGGTCGTTGGTGCCGTGATCTTTCGCAACGATTCGCTGGCGGCCGGCACGGTGCTCGTCACGACGCCGCCGGCGGGCATCAAAGTGCGTCAGGGCACAGCCGTTGAGTTCACGCTCAGCGATGGTCGCTCGTCGCGGGATCTTGCGACGCGCACGCGCGATACCGACACGGTTCTTCGTTCCATTCCTGCTCGCCAACATCTTCCATGACCGTACGCATCGCTCCCTCCCTGCTCAGCGCTGACTTTCGCACTCTTGGTGCTGACATTGCCATGTGCGAAGCCGGCGGAGCCGACTGGATCCATGTCGACGTGATGGATGGTCGGTTTGTGCCGAGCCTGTCGTTTGGAGGAAAGGTGATCGAAGCCGCGCGACGCTCTACGTCGAAGGTGGTGGACGTGCATCTCATGGTCGTCGAGCCCGAGAAGTACTTCGATGATTTCGTCAAGGCCGGTGCCGATGTGCTGACGATTCACGCCGAGGCCGCACCACACCTGGATCGACAGCTCTCGCGCATCAAGGAGCTCGGCTGCAAGGCCGGCGTCGCCTTGAATCCGGCCACGCCGCTCTCCGCGATTGAAGAGATCGTGCACATGCTCGATCTTCTGCTCATCATGACCGTCAACCCTGGCTATGGTGGACAAACGTTCATCGAGTACTCGGTGGACAAAATCGAGCGTGCGCGATTCCTGTTGGACCAATCGGGAAGTACCGCGGTGCTCGAGGTCGACGGTGGGATTTCGCGCGATACGATCGCGCGCTGTTGGCACGCAGGTGCCGATACGTTCGTTGCCGGGAACGCCGTGTTCGGTGCTGCCGATCCGCAGGCGGAGATCGGCATCCTTCGCAGTCTGTGCGCGGACAGCGCCTGAGGATGTGTTTGTGACCGCAAAGCAGCAGTGGATGGTGGTCCTTGGCGTTGTCGCGGTGCTGGCTGGCGGCGTCTTCGCTGGTTCGTACTTCCTGAAAGACGAGCTGACGTCGGTCACGATTGGCTCAGATGCTCCCGGCTTCAGCGCGATGACGCTTGACGCGACGCCGCGCATGAAATCGCTGACGGACTATCGCGGCGAGGTCATGCTGCTCAATATCTGGGCGACGTGGTGCGTGCCCTGTCGAACAGAAATGCCGAGCATCGACTCGCTGTATCGCGACATGGGGCCGAAGGGGCTCAAGGTCGTCGCGATCAGTATCGACCAGCCGGGCTCCGAACAACAGATTCGGGACTTCGTGAGCGAGTACAAACTGTCGTTCGAAGTGCTGTACGACACAAGCGGCGCACTCGGCGCGATCTATCGGACCTCTGGCGTTCCCGAAACGTTTATCATAGGCCGCAACGGCAAGATCTATCGGAGATGGATCGGCCCTGATGATTGGAACTCCGCGGGGAATAAAACGCTGTTCACGCAACTGCTCGCCGAACCCAGGTCCTGATGCCCTGCATTCTCGGGATAGAAACGTCGTGCGATGAGACATCGGCCGCGATCGTGACGGGCAGCGTCTCGCATCCGACCATGCAGTCGCTGGTCATTCTGTCCCAGGATGTACATCGTTTGTTTGGCGGCGTGGTTCCCGAGATTGCCAGTCGTCAGCACCTCACCGGTATTGTGCCCACCGTGCAGGGAGCCCTGGATCAGGCTGGCGTGACGCTTGGCGACCTGGACGCGATCGCCGTGACACATGCTCCCGGATTGGTGGGCGCGTTGCTTGTTGGCACCAGTTACGCAAAGGCATTGGGATTCGGCAGCGACGTTCCCGTTGTTGCGGTGCATCATCTCGAGGGCCACCTGTTCGCCACGCTGCTCGAACACCCGGATGCGTCGCCGCCGTTCACCGCACTGTTGGTCAGCGGTGGCCACACGTTGCTGCTCGACGTGCCGGCGTGGGGAACCTATCAGCTCCTTGGGCAGACGCGCGACGATGCAGCCGGTGAGGCCTTCGACAAGGTGGCCAAACTGCTTGGCTTGCCGTACCCTGGTGGGCGCCCGCTGGAACTGCTCGCGCAGACCATAGAGGCAAGCACTCGACGCTTTGTGAAACCGATGGTGCGCGCCAGTGCTGTGCCGGGAGATGACGATTATTATGACCTGTCGTTCAGCGGACTCAAGACGGCAGTGCTGTTGGCGGTCCGCGCAGCAGAGAAAGACGGGACGCTCGATGCAGCGCGGGCTGATATTGCACGCGCCTTTCAGGACGCGTTGGTCGGCACGTTGACCGAGAAAGTGGAACGCGCCGTACGGCAGTTTCGGCGCACGCGCATCGTGCTTGGTGGTGGCGTAGCGTGTAATGCTGCGCTACAACAGGCGATTCGCACGCGCGTCGAACGTCGCGGTGCAACTGTGTACGCCCCCTCGCCACGCTTGGCCACCGATAACGCGGCGATGATTGCCGCGGCAGGACTTTTTCGATTCGAAGCCGGCGAGCGGATCAGCCCCTCGCTGACCGCGCAGGCATCGTTGTCTCTTCCGGGGCTCACCCCCGTCCGCACACCTCCGAGTCCTTCATGAATCCAGACGGCATCGTTCATCATCCGACGATCTTTCACCTCGGACCGGTTGAGCTCACAGGCTTTGGACTGGCGGTACTGGCGGCGTTTGCCATCGCCCAGATCGTCTGCCAACGAGAGTTCTGGCGTCGTGGGCAAAACGCCGAGGCCGACGCAATCCCAGACATTGTCATGGCAGCGCTGCTCGGCACATTGATCGGCGCCAAGACCTACTACGTCGTGCTCACGGGCGATCCCTCGGCGTTCTTCAGCCGCGGAGGCTTTGTCTTCTGGGGCGGCTTCATGGGGTCAGTGGCGCTCTGCTGGGTGACGATCAAGTACAAGAAGCTCATCTTCCTCCGCATCGCGGATGTCGCCGGCATCGCGATCGCTGCCGGATATTCGGTGGGTCGCTCCGGGTGTTGGGCGGTCGGTGATGACTACGGGCGCCCTTGGAGCGGGCCGTTCGCTGCGCGCTTTCCCGAGGGCGCACCGCCGTCCACGGTGTCGGTGATGAGTTCGCAGTTCGGCGCCACCTTTCCGCCTGGCACGCCCGGGAATACCGTGGTCGCGGTCCATCCCACCCAGCTTTACGAAGTGGTGCTGGGCTTCGTGATGTTTGCGATCCTGTGGCGTTTGCGGAAACACCGCTTTCAGGAGGGCTGGCTGTTTGGCGTGTGGTGCGTGCTTGCCGGGTTTGAGCGGTTCGTGATCGAGTTCTTCCGCGCCAAGGACGATCAGACCACTGCTGGGTTGACGACGGCGCAGATCATCGCCATTACCGTCTTTACGATCGGCATTGGGCTGATTGTTGCGCGTCGTGGGAGCCGCGACGTGGTGGTTGCACGCTAGCATGGCCAGCCGGCACGTGAACGAGGGCCGCACCATCATCGAGATCCCGCTCCGTTTGCGCTATCCTGCCTGCCCGGGGCGGTCCTGAGGCATCGGCTTACCCGAGTACACTACTCCCTATTGCACATCCTCCATCTTCCTGTGTATTATCAATCATACGCTTTGAGAACCATTCTCATCTAACACCGTGTCCAAACAGCTTCCCACCTTCGAGCAACCGCAGTTGACGGCGCCCGCCCAACGCACGTGTGCGCTGGCCGCGTGCAGCGCGGGAAGCCGAGCGACCGTGGTCGACATCGGCTGCGCCGCAGACGAGGCGTGCCGCCTTCGCGCCCTCGGTTTGTGCGAAGGCACCGACGTGAGCGTGATCAATACCCGTCATGCAATGTTGATCGACGTACGTGGGACGCGCTTAGCGCTCGGTTCTGCGCTGACGGCTGGCATCACGGTTCAGCCGATCGCCCCGCGCGCCTGACGCGCGATACGCTCGCAGCTGTGTCGGTCCTGCTCACGATCGAAGGCAAGATCGCCGATACCATCGTCCTCTGCCCGTCATCACGCCCGTAGTGATACACGACTCGTGACCTCGTTGCACACGCAGCCCACCGCCCCTGACAACTCCGGGACGCCGACCGACACCATCACTGTCGCAAAGGACGCGCTGCGCGTTGCCATTATCGGCAACCCCAACACCGGCAAGACCACGCTCTTCAACGCGCTCACCGGTTTACGCCAGCGGGTTGGCAACTTCGCGGGCGTGACGGTCGAACGCGTCGAAGGGACCTTCAAGGGACATGACGGCCGACGCATCGTGCTGCTCGACTTGCCAGGCAGCTACTCCCTCTCGGCGGGTTCGCCCGACGAGCGCATTGCCCTCGAAGTGCTGCTGGGGCGCGATCGTGATCGCTGGCGACCGGATGTCGTGCTTATAGTGGTCGATGCGGTGCACCTCGAGCGCAACCTGTTTCTGGCGAGTCAGGTCCTCGAACTGGGGGTACCCGTCGTTATTGCCCTCAATCAGTTCGACGTTGCGGAATCCGAAGGGGTCCGCATCGATGTGCCTGCGCTGATCCACGAAGTGGGCGTGCCGATTGTCCCAACCGTGGCGATGCGTGGCGAAGGGCTCGACCCGCTCAAGCGCGCGATCGCGATTGCGGCCACGTTGCCAGCGCCGGAACGGCGATTTGCGTTACCCGATGTCGCCAATGTTGCGCTGCAACCACTCGCGCAGTGCTTGATTGGCGACGGCTTCGCGCCTGTCGCCGCGCACATGGAAGCGTTGCGCTTGCTCGGCGTGGAACGCCCTGAAGCGCACGTCGCACGAGTGCCCTGCATTGAGAGTTCGATTCATCGTGCCGCCGAGTCGTTGCGCGGTGCTGGATTCGTGCCGGGACGATTCGAAGCCGAGGTCCGCTACGGATGGATCGCGCAGGTGATATCGCGCACGGTCACACGTCGTGAAAACGCGCTGCTGACGGCGAGCGACCGCATCGATGCCGTCGCGCTGCATCGTGTGTGGGGACCGCTCCTGTTCCTCGTGCTGATGGTGGTGGTCTTTCAGGCCGTGTTCTCGTGGGCGACGCCGCTGATGGAGGGCATCGAATCTGTCATTGGGATTGCCGGACGAACGATCGGCTCGTGGTTGCCGCCGGGCGATCTGCAAAGCCTCGTCGTGGACGGCGTATTTGCCGGCGTTGGATCGGTGTTGGTGTTCTTGCCACAGATCGCTATTCTGTTTGCGTTCATCGGTATTCTGGAGCATTCAGGATACATGGCCCGCGCTGCGTTTCTGATGGATCGCGTCATGCGTCGCGTTGGATTGCACGGCAAGAGCTTCATCCCTATGCTCTCAGGATATGCCTGTGCCGTGCCAGGGATTATGGCGACGCGCACGATCGAGGATCCGAAGGATCGACTGGCCACCATTATGGTCGTGCCGCTGATGAGTTGTTCGGCGCGTTTGCCGGTGTATACGCTGTTGATTGGCGCCTTTGTCCCGTCGACATCGCTGTTCCTGGGCGTCACGTTACAGGGCGTGACCATGCTCATCATGTATCTGCTGGGCACGCTGGTCGCTCTCGCCGTGGCAGCGATCTTTCGACAGACGCTCCTCAAAGGCCCCGTTCGCCCCATGATCCTTGAGCTGCCGCCGTATCGGTGGCCAAGTCTCAAGTCGCTGGCCGTGTCAGTGTGGCAACGCTGCCAACTGTTTTTGCGTCGCGCGGGCACCGTAATTTTGTCGCTGTCGATTGTGCTCTGGGCACTCGCCACGTATCCAAAGTCCGCGCCCGATGCATCACTGCCGCTCGCCGCACAGCAGGAACAACAGCTTGCGCACTCTATTCTGGGGCGTATCGGGCACGCGATTGAGCCGCTGGTGCGACCCTTGGGGTACGACTGGAAGATCGGTGTGTCGATCGTCTCCAGCTTCGCCGCGCGTGAAGTGTTCGTCTCCACGATGAGCACGATTTACGGCGTCGGCGATGCCACGGAGAATGACCGCGCACTCCAGACACGCCTGGTCGACGAAATCAATCCGACAACCGGTCGGCCCGCATACACGCCGCTAATCGCCATCGGGCTGATGGTGTTCTACGTGTTCGCGCTGATGTGTATCAGCACGGTAGCGGTCACGGTGCGCGAGACCGGTGGCGGACGCATTGGCTGGGGATGGGCCTCGTTCCAGTTCGGGTACATGTTGGTGCTCGCCTACGGGTCCGCATGGCTGGTGTACGCGGGCGGACGCGCCCTTGGCTACGGAGGGTAGCGTGCTTGAGACTTTTGTGGTCGGCCTGATCGTGCTCCTCGCTGTCGCCTTCGTGGCGAGGCGTGCGCTGGTAGCGCTACGGGGTGCCAAGGGCGCTTCGGCGGGGGGATGTGAGGGGTGTGGCAAGTAGGGAGTACTTGGTACTGAGAGGGGAGTACTGACCTGCGGTACTGAGTACTTCTTCCTGCAGTACTGGGTACTTCTTCCTGCAGTACTGGGTACTTAGCTACAGTAGGAAGTACTTCTTTCTGCAGTACTGAGTACTCCTTCCGGCAGTACTCAATACTGCCTACTGCAGTTAGAAGTACTGCCTACTGCAGTTAGAAGTACTGCCTACTGCAGTTAGAAGTACTGCCTACTGCGGCAAGAAGTACTGCCTACTGCAGGAAGAAGTACTTGGTACTGCAGCGAAAGTACTCAGTACTGCACAACAAGTACTAAGTACTGCACGTCAGTACTCAGTACTCAGTACTCCCGACTGTCCACTCCACCCCCTGTCCGCGGCAACAAAAACCCCCCTCATCGCCTCCACCCAGCGTCGCCAGTCGGCCAGTCGCGTGTCCAGTGCGCTGCCACGGAGCGCGTCGGCGGCCAGTTCTAAACGTGCAATTGCGACGAATACTGGCTCTGCGGCCTCCTCCAGCACGGCTTCGATCGCGCGTTGCGCGGCGGGCTCGGTGGGTGAATGGACAGCAGCGAGCTGGGCAATCGTCCTGCGCATGGCACCCGCGAGATGCGCCGAATCGACCAGTGCGACTTGCCGCAACGGATCGCTGATTCCCACAACCGACCGACGCGCGGCCAGGAATGGTGCGAACCAGGCATCATGCGCATTGCCCAACGCACCACGACGCGAGCCGAGTGCGCGCAGGCCTCGCGTGATCTCCGGCATCGTGCAGGCGCGATCCAGCAATTGCGTGGTCAGCCCCCGCAGCGCCTCATCGCCATGCAGCTCCAACACATCGCCAGTCGTCAGATACAGCGTGAGTTGCGTCGCGCCCGCGGCAATTCCATCAAGTCCATCAAAGGCCAGTCGCCATGGTGTCGCGGCGGCCCAATGAATCACGATCGTGTGCTCGTCCAGCTCGAGTGCTGCCTGGGCATCAATCTCGCGCCCGCGCACGATGCCGATGATGCGGGCGTTGACGCGGGCGGCGGTCACGTCCGACATCACGCGCCGAGTATGGCCGCGAGCACAGCGTCGGTGTCTTCGAGCGTGGCGAACACCGCGGCAGGGTTGTGCTCGGCGAGTTCGCTCACCGAGTATCGCCCCGTCGCCACGCCGATCGCGCGGACGCCAAGTGATCGCCCGCAGTGAATGTCTGACGGTGTATCGCCGATGATGATTATCTGCGACCCGTCAATCGGCATACCGAGGACTTCCTGCGCGCGACGCTGCGCCACGGCGGGGAGCTCCTGTCGGTGTTCGTGATCGCTTCCGAACGCGTTCACGGTGAAGCGCGTGAACTCCACGCCGACGGCGCGCAGTTTGCGACGTGCGCCGTACTCGATGTTGCCGGTCAGCAATCCCATCGTGGCATGCTCGTGGGCTTCCACGGCGTCCAGCAACGGGAGTACGCCGAGGCACAGACGCGAGGCCAACGCATCACGTTCCAGCTCGGCGTCAAGACGACGGGTATACGCCGCCAACGTGTCGTCGATGCGCGCCGAAATGAACGCGTCATCGAAACCTGCGGATCGCATCTGCTCCCGCGTGATCTGACGGTCCGTCTTGCCGTCGTAGCGGTACGCCGGATCGCCGCCCCGTCCAAACACCTCATGCAACGCACCTTCCATTGCGCGACGGCCCGCACCATCGGTCCAGAGCAGCGTGCCGTCGATGTCAAAAAGGACAAGCTTCACGTACGTACCGGTGTGGGAGTGGACGGGGCCAGCAGCGGTCGCGAGACCGCTGTACGGGACAACAGGAGCCCGCCCATGATGAGTACAGCTCCCACCGCCTGCCATCCGGTGGGACGCTCTGCCAACACAATCCACGCGACGGCGATCGCGATCAGCGGTTGGAGGTTGCCATACATCGCCGTACGCGTCGGACCCAGCACTTTCACGCCGTGATAGAACAGGAGATACGCGATCACGAGCGCGCCGATGCCGGCGTACGCTACCGCGCCCCACTCGGCGGGTGCCACGGTCGATGGATCAAGTCGGCGAAGCGCCGGCGTCGCGACGACCAGCAAGAACGCGGCGCCACTGGCCATGGTAATCGATGAAAGATGGACCGGGTGTGCGCGTGCAGTATAGGGCTGAAGGAACACGCTGAAGATCGCCCACATCAAACTGCCGCAGGCGATCAGTCCGGCGCCAAGCATGGCGTTCTGTCCGGCATCGAGACCCTGTGTACTTCCCACCACACAAGCCACCCCAACGAGCTGGATCGCGATGCCCAGCCAGCCACGCAAGGGAAGACGTTCGCGCCCGAGCACGTGCGATATGATGGCGATGTACGCCGGACCTGACGCGACAACCAGCGCGGCAATGCCGGCGCGCGTGCGCGCCAACCCGAGAATAAAAAAGAGCTGGTAGAGCCCGTTGCCGATCAGGCCAAGCAACGCCAGATGCCACGTGTCTCGGCGCGACGGCCAACGATCGGCGCGCAAAAAGAAGGACAGCACCGCGAGAATGACCGCGGCCAGCGCCACCCGCAATCCGTTGAACGCGAACGGTTCGAGCGTACGCAGGCCGGCTTTGACGACGCTGTAGTTCACGCCCCAGATGAGGGCCATCAACAGCAGTCCAATATCAGTCGCGCCAAAGGCCGGTCGGGAAGTCATTGCGAAAAGTAGGCACCGGGACGCGCCCGGTGTACCTTGGTGCATGCATGTCTCCTTCGCACTGTTCGCCGACGCGGCGAACCTTTCCCAAGAGGGAAAGCTGAACATCCTCGGTGTCTTCGATGCCGTCCACGTGGGGCAGTTCCCGGCCCTGCATCCTCGCGCCACATTCGTCGTGCGACTCAAGGGCAATCCGGCGGATGTTGGCTCACATGAGATGACCTTTCGCTGGATCAACCCCCGCGGGAGCGAGCTCTGGTCATCGTCGGCCAAACTGGACATCCAGGCCGCCCCCAATCAGTCCGGCGAGATGGAGATGCCAGTCCTGATACAGATCGACCTCCCGCTCGATCTGATCGGCGACTATGCCATGGTGGTCGAGCTCGACGGTACACGCCACGGCGAGGCGATCCTGCATGTGCGCGGCGGTGTACCGCTCAGTCTCCCGGTGCCCGGCTCGTCGATGGTGTCGTAGCCACTCGTCACACGTACCGCCGCACCTCTACACACTGCGAACGCAATCGTTCTACGTACGCGTCGCCACTCGCCAGATCTTCGACCGCCACCCCGCCCCGCGCCAGCGCGCTGTGCACCATGCGCCCGCCCGCCAACGCGATGCCCACGTGCGTGATCCGTTGATCCTCGCGATCGGAAAAGAACAACAGATCGCCAGGCACGTGCGCCGCATCGGCGGCGGCAGTGGTCCGCACGCCATCACGGGCTTGCTGCCACGCATCGCGCGGCAGCATTTCGCCATGCCAGCCGAAGATGCGTTGGACGAAGCCCGAGCAGTCACACCCCCACGGCGTCACGCCGCCCCAGAGATAGCTGGCTCCGTCGAAAAGCGATGCGGCGCTGTCGGCGATGGCTTTCGCAGTTCGCGGAAAGCGCTCCATGCGCGCTGCCGTGGTCACGGCGTTCCCATCGACCCATCCCAGAGCGGGATCAAGCCGAGCGCCGAACGGGAGCGCACGCGTTGATCCGTCGGGCAGCCGCACGCGGCAGCCCATCGACCAGCGCCATGTTGACTCGCTCCCATCGGCGCCAACGACATAGCCCCGGTGCGTCCACCCTTCGTAGTCGTCCAGCCCTCGTACCTTCAGCCAGTCTCCGCGCTGCTCAACGACAGTGACCGTCTCTCCCGCCAGTAGCTGGGAGGTAAGGGCAGAGGCAATTCGCGGCTCGCTGTGCATCGGCGCCACGGCGCTTCGCACCGTCATCACCTCAGCCAGCACGTGTTCACCTGTCATCGGGCTCCTCTCAAGTCGGAAACGGCCACTCGACCTCAGAAGATAGCGTGACGTTACGCGATGCGGTGTACGGCCGTGATATCGTCGAAGGTCACGACGCAGCCGCCGTCCGGATGCGGTGCGATGCGAAACTCGTAGTGGCTATCGGCGTGCTCATTGCTGATCACATGACGCAGCGGCATGTGATCGGCCATGGCTTTCTGTATGAGGGCTGACAGACCGGCGGACTGCGACGCGTCGGCTCCCACCAGCAGCGGGCTGAACGGGCAGCCGAGCAATTCAGGGATCGTCATCCCGCACAAATCAGCGGCCCGGGCATTGCACCGTTTCACGCGCAGCGCCTCGTCGAGGACAACCATCCCGCTCGCGATCGCATCGAACGCAAGCTTCCACTCGCGCGTTGCGCGCTCGACTTCTTCGAACAGTCGCGCATTGACGATCGCCACCGCAACGTGATCAGCCAGACGTTGCAACACGCGCTCATCGTAGTCCGTAAATGGCGAATCACGATTGATCACGCACAGTGCTCCAACAGTGCCGCGAGCGGTCATCAGGGGCGCGATCATCGTGCGCTCGATCTGCGCGAGTCTCGTGATCGTCCGCGACGCGTTCGGATCGGTCTGAAAGTTATTCGAGACCACCAGCTCATTCGCCGTGACTGCCCTCCCCAGCAGACTGGAGGCCACGGGGACATGGATTCCGGCCAGAACGTCGGCGGCCCCAGCGGCGGCGACGACATGCATGTAATCATCGGTGCGGAGCGCGATGCAGGCCCCTTCCACGCCGAGCAGCGACACTGCGTGTCGAAGGATGAGCCGGAGGACTTCACCAAGTCGCAACGACTCGCCGACCGCACGCGCGACGTCGGCCAACGCCTCGGTCTGCCGGCGTTCGCGCTCACTCTCTGCGTACCGTCGAGCATTGGCGATCGCCGTCGCGGCCTGCGAACACATCGTTGCCAGCACCTCTTCGTCTTCGGCGCTGAACACCTCTGCGGCCGCGGCATGCACGGCCAATACACCGATCAGGTGCAGGCCGGTTAACAACGGCACAGCCAACAACGAGACCGCAGTCCCGGAATCGCCGACGATGTCGGCCGTCGAAAGCGGCGGCGGATGCCCGGCCTTCTCTCGTGCGCGATCCGCTTCGCGATCCCCAACGCGCACCGGTCGCCCCGATCGGGCAACTTCGCCAATAATTCCTTCGCCAAGACGAACGGGATCACGAGGGCGCTCGGCACCGCGCATCATACGGAACGAGGTCGTGAGCAGGTCCTTGTCCAGATCGGGGAGCCCCACGAGCACGCCTTCCGCCCGCGTCGCACGCATCGCCTGGCGCGCCAGCTCACGAATGATCTCATGCTCGTCCAACGAACGTGCCATGGCGGCGCCGGCTTCCTGCAGTCGCTGCAATCGCTCCGCACGGCGTTGCGCGAGGGCCTGCAATGCATCGTACGCAAGACGCGACGCCAGTTGTCGCACAACACTGGCGACGTCGCGGGCGAACTCCGCACCCGGTCGCTGGCCGTCATGTGGTGCGGCGAGCGTCACCACGCCGAGCAACTCCTGGTGTGCCCCGCGCAACAGCCCGATCAGGAGATCGGTAGGGAGCCAGCGGCAGTCTGGGGCCGGGGGAGTGGGCTCCACGGCAAAGAACTCGCGCGAGACCCATGCATCACTCCCATCCAGGAAGAACAAGTCCTCGGCGCGGAATCGCTCAAGATGGGTCATCCGACGACGCCACACCGCCGCGGGCAGCGGCTCCATGGCATTGCGGGTCATCGTGTCGTTCGCCGAGCCAACCACTACCGAAAGCGTCACGTTGAAGGACGCATCCCGGAGCGTGATGTTGACGCCATCGAAACCCATCGCGTGCAGCGATTCCGCCGCCGAGCGAACACGAGCCGACGACGAGTCGGCCCGGTCGAGGGCGTCCATCGCATCAGCAAAGACCTGACGGACGGGTGTTGACGGGGTAGTGAGCGTATTCGGCATGCGGTCACGAGAGACGATTGGAGGGCCATCGGGGAAACACTGACAGACGCTCCGGTAACGTCGGCGTGCGTGAGCTTCGCGTCGCTAGAAGGACCACACCCGGAAGAAGTCGATGCCGATCTGCGGGGGAGTCTGTTGAAAGGTCCGTGAGATCCCGAGCCGTCCGCATGCCTGCGCACTGGAGGCCGGCTCCAAGCCCAACGAGAGAGACAAGCCGCGGTCAAACCGGCGCTCCAGCTTGACGCCCAGACCTTGCGCGAAGAGCGAGAGGGCGTCCGCTCCACCTGAGGTCTGTGCGGACAGCCCGCAAAGACCAGTCGTGAAGGCAAAATAGGTGTTGCGCGCCAGCTGACCACCAACGCCAACACGCGTGGACGCCAGAATCCCGCCGACCCCAAGGCCACTATTCGCACCGAGACTGGCGGCATCGGTCGGCCCGAGTGCCGTTGGTTCGACCTGCACCACATCGAAACGGCCGCCGGCGAGCTTGCTGGAGAGGTAGGAACCGGCGTAACGGAGCGCCAATGTGGCGCCCTGCTCGGCGCGCGCGTTGCCAAGTAGAGCGTAGGCGGGCTCACCGGTCACCAGATAACTGAGCATGTCGCTTTCCGGCAGCGGTGGATTGTCGGCACTCGACAGCGCCAACGTGGGACGATCGAGCGTGCCCCCAATACTGACGCGAATGCGCACATCCTGGCGATTCGAATTGGCGCGCGTCTCACGGACGGTGTGCAATGCCGTGATATCCAGCGCCGGCTGCAAGTCGGCATCGCCAAAGAATCGCACGACGCCACGATCGACTTCAAACCCGGGTCGCGCGATGCCCAGATTGAGTTGATAGGTGCCGCGCTCAACCACGAGCGAGTCGGACAGTGCGAGCTGCGCGCGACGTTCATCACGCCCAACAGACCGCGTCACTCGCAAGCGTCCGCCGAGTTTGAGATTGGCTTCAGGCGATCGCAGCCACACGTCGTCACCAATGCCGATCCGCACATCATCGAGCACCAGGTTCTTGATGAGGGCGCCCGCCGCGTTAGGCAGCAGTCCGTTAAATCCTATGAACGTGGTGTCGATCACATCGAAATTGTCCGTCAGGTCAAGTCCACGCCGCGGGGCGAGCGCGCGAATGTAGACTTTTCCGCGATCGATCCGCACCGCACCGCGGATACGCGCCGCATCGTTGGTGCCAACCAACGAGAGTGGCGTCGTGGTGGTGAGCACCAGCGAGGCGGTGCGCGGCTTGTCGATGACGAGAAAATTGTTGGCGGACATGCGCACGTCGAACCCGGGCTTCTTCGGATCGACAAGGCTGATCGTGCCGCTTATCCCGAGCGAATCGGACGCTGCACCACTCGTCGCGCGCACTCGGCGAACAAACACGGTGTCGTCCGCCAGATCGATCTCGGCGCTCGCCTTCTCCAGACGAATGCCGAGGCTGGCCAACGACAGGGCCGCACTGTCCATCTGCACGCGCCCGCGCAGTCGCGGTCGGTCCCACGTGCCGGTGAGCTGCACATCCGTGGTCAACCGCCCGCTTGCGCTCGTGACGTCCGGAAACAGCGATGTCAGCAACTCGAGGTCCGCGCGATTGCTCAGCAACCGCCCAGAGAGCGCCTCATCGCGTTGCCGCGCGCGGACTGCGACAAGCGCCAGATCTAACGGCAGCGATGCCGACGCCGCGAGCGCCGGCCGATCGTTGACGGCAAGTGCCGCTTCAATGCCCAGGCGGAGCGAATCGTAGTGCGCGGTCGCCGTGAGCGTGCCGATTCGAAGCCGACCGGAGGTTACGTCCCGCACGGCGAGACTCGCATCGAAGCGGGGCCGTTCGCGGGTTCCAGCGATCGACAGCATACCGGACGCGATGCCACCAGTAAGCTCAGTGGTCGGCATGAGGCGTCCAAAATCCGCCAGCGGAACGCGGTCCACCTCCAGCCGTCCGGTCACGACCCCGGAGTCTCCAACGAGACCGCGAAGCGCGATACGCCCGCGATCCGTATGGACGAGGACCAGCGAATCCAGGGCCCCCGTGCGCGCGCTGCCAAGCCGGACAACGGCTGGTCCAGCCAGTTGAAAGCCACGCGCCGTAGAAGACCCACTGTCCACACGGATGGTCATCGTATCTACGCGCACGGTGGTTTCGGCACTGTCTCGAGACACACCACCAGTGACATCAATATGCGACTCGTTCGGCGTGCGCATGTCAACCGCAAAGCGTTCGGCCAGCCCATTTTTGAGTGTCGACCGGCCAACGGCTGACGTGATGTCGATGCCGCCCACACGTACCGAATCCATGCTCGCCCGAAGCAGTCCGTTGCCGCCTCGCAGCACGTCGGTGATGGCAAGCGACATCTCGGCACGAGCCGAGCGCGCCGTCCCAAACACCAGACCGCTCGCATCAGCGCGCGCATCGAGTGACAAGCCCATCGCGTCGGCGGTATCGAGCGTGCCGAACGCTCGTCCGCGCAACTCGATGGTCCCGCGAAGCGTGTCGGCAGGATTGACGAAGCGGGTCAACGAGTCGCCGGATTGCAACCACGGTCGCAGTCCGCCAAGTGAGTCAATCGTCGCGCTGAAATGCAGCGTATCGTATCGCGACGCGACCAACCCCAGCGCGCCTCGGACCGTGGCGCGGAGCGCGGAGCTTTCGAACGTCACTGTGTCGATGCGCACGAGACCCGAATCAAAAGTGGCGCGCAGCTCGCCACCGAATACGCGCACATCGGCGATACGGGAAAATTGATCGATCGTTGCGCGAATCGGTCCACGCATCGAGGCAAGGTTGGCGCCGCGCATATCCACGGCACCGACCATTGACAGATTGGAGTTCGGGAACCGTGAGTCGGCAAAGAGCGCCTCAAGGTTGGCGCTGCGAACACGATACTGGCCCGTTGCGCTGAAGATCGGTTCGAAGCCGTCTGCTCGACCGTTAAAGGCGATCTCTCCGCCCTCTCCTGCCAGCGTCATCTTCAATGTAAAATCCTCGGCCATCCCACTCGCCTGGATACTGCCCACGGCGGTGCCACGCAGCGGCAACCCGGGGTACGAGCGAGACATTGTGGTATAGGACAGCGGTGATGCCTGCATGTCGACATCAAACCGCACGCCTTCGGTGACCAGAGTGTAGTTGCCGCTTCCGGTAAATCGGGACGGCGTCCCGGGCCCGTCGACATGTTCCAGGTCGGCGTTCGAGAACCGTGCGTCATACCAGAGCGAATCCAGTCGCATCGAGCCGCGCATGATCCCGTTCAACTCGGCAAATAAGGGATTCACAAACCGGGGCGTGCGCAGGTCGAGCTGGTCGATGCGAAGATCGACACCCTTGAAGATGGCTTCCGACGGTGTGTAGATGTCGAGAAGCCCGGTCACAAAACCACGACTCTGTGCGCCCTTCACGTGGGCATCATCGAACACAAAATTGGCTTCGTCCAACTGGAAACGTGTCACCGGTCCACCGCGCGCCACGACGCGGCCCGACAGATCGCCCTGCCAGTCATAGGGGAACGGCTCGCCGTTGAACTGGCGCAACAGATCGGTGTTGGCAGGCTTGAGATCGAGCGCGACGTCGGTGATGCGAAGCACTTCCCCGCCGACGCCAAACGTCATGTTGCCGGTCATGCGAGAGCGCATCGATCGCGCGTCTATGTTGCGGAGCTGATAGTCGATCACGCTCAGACGCTTGGGGTCGTTGCGAATCGTGATCGAGGTACTGCCGCCACCCGTCCGGGGAAGTGACGCATCGATCCATGCCATGTCGGCCATGGCGACGGTGTCGCCTGCAATGCGGATATCGTAGCGCACCGGCAGTCCGCTGCCCCACACGATCCTGGCGTTGCCGCGCCCGTGGGAATTTGCCAGGTTGAAATCGGCGTCATCCATCCAGAGGCTGTCGCCGAGCTGGCGTACCGTGCCGCGCATGTTGCGAAACCAGAACGGTGGGTACACCCATACTACGTCCAGCTTCCGCAGCGCGACCTGCACGCCAAGCGAGTCGGGATCCTTGATGCGCGCGCGTCCAAGAGACAGGTCGCCGCGGACGAATCGCCACACGCGGGCAAACCGTTCGCCGTCACGACGCACTTCGCCATCCGCGCGCGTCAGATTGTACGTGAGCGCGCTGTCGCGTTTGGCCCCCTTCAGAGTATCCGACAACGTCCATGGTTGGCGCACGACCAGCGTGACATCGTGCAGCGAGGTGGTATCGATCACTACATAGTCGCCAAACGCGCCCCGGCGCTTTGGCGCACTGGCGCCGGCACGGAGCAATGCCCGCTTATAGTTCCAGTCATTCGCCCCATAGTCGACCAGCGTGATCATGGGCCGGACAACGTCAAGCGACTTGATCACGATACGACGATCCAGCACGTCGCGCGGGTCGTACGTGATGCGAATGCGGCCCGTATTCAGGAATGGCTTTCCATCGGGCTCGCGGATCTCCAGCGAGTCGATTGTGATGTCCGTGAACAGCGTGCCGCTCACACGACCAACAAAGAGCCGTCCTGGCACCGCCGCGCGCAGTGCCGGAACGGCGACGCGCATGATCAGTGCGCGCCCGCGTTCGGTCTGCGTGATTACCGCGACGGTCGAGACCGCAAGTGTGACGATGCCCAGCAGCACCGTCGCAGTAGCGAGCACGATCGTCCGGCGACGTGGCGCCATCAGAAGGCCTGCCCGATCCAGATGCTCGGATTGAATCGCCCGAGGAATCCACCGTTCCGCACGGGACGAAAACTCGCCGGACAGGGACCGGCGTCCTGGCGCAGCGGTGCCCCCGCAACGGCGGACGAGCGAAGGGTCAGTGTATTCCCCGGACTGACACAGAACAGCGGTGCCTCTCCCCCTTGGAGCGGGGCGTTGAAGTACGCGGCGCCCGCCGGGAGTTGATACGGATTGTATCCGAGATCGACGCGAATCGCCCCAAAGGGAGAGACAATCCGCACGCCAAATCCTGGCGTGATCTTGATCGACGGGCTTTGCGTGTCGAGCGTTATGGAGGAACCCTGCGCGCGTCGATTCCACAGCCGCCCCGCATCGGTGAAGACCGCCAACTGCAATAGCCGAGGCACCACAGGGCTCGGCACTTGCAGCTCCAGATTACCCACGAACAGCGTGTTGCCGCCCGTGGGGACAACGCGCTCCGCGAAGCTGTTGCTATCCGCACGCAAAAACCCGCCATCGGTCACCTGGCCGTACCGATCGCCGATATTGACGATGTACACCGCAGGGCCGAGTTCATTCTGACGAAAGCCGCGAACGGTCGTCGGGCCACCGGCGTACAATCGCTCTTGCGGTGGAATAAAGGCGTCCAGCGTTGGCGAGACACCGCCGCCAAAAACCAAACCACCTCGCACATGCGCGGTGAGCGTTCGTCCGCTCCCCAGTGAACGATACCACGTGGCATCGCCAGTCCCGCGGTTGAACTGCTGCGACCGATCTGAACCGATGAGCGTGGAGGCATGGCGCACGTTGGCGCGCAGCGACGTGCCACTGGTGGGCCGCAACGGATTGTCCGATCGTTCGCGAACCAGTCCGTACTCCACCGCCGCGAGCCGGGTATTCCGCTGCAGAAAATTGCGCGCGTCGGTATCGCAGGCATTAAAGACGGCGCAAAAGAATGCCGGCTCCGCTTCGGTACGTCCAAGTTCGACCTGATACGACAGGGTACTGGACACGCGCGTCGGAAGCACGTTGGAAATGGACAAGGCGCCGCCAATCGGCGCGCGGCGTAAGAACGCCCGGTACTCCGACAACGTGGAACTGAAGATCGTGAACGTGGGGATTCGCGATTGGCGCGCCCGCACGGGCTGACGCACCGTCATCGCGGTGTAGTAGTTCAGGCTGCGGCTGTAGGGATCGGAGCGCGCCTGCCCCTGACACAACCCCGGCGCGCCGTCGATCGGCGCGCCAATGCCGATCTTGCTCACGCGGCCGGTGAGTTCCAGCCGCTGTGCGTACGGCAAGAAGTCGCGATCGGTCAACGTCCCTTGCATCCGAAAGCAATCCAGCGTCGCCCACCCAAACCCCGCGCGAGCCGCCCAGCGGTCACCCTCCAACAGCGTGACGGTAAGATTGACGATCGAGTCGCCAGCCGGCTGCAGACTGTCCGGCTGCAAGGCCACGCGCTGGAACGCATCGGTCTGGTAGAGGTTGCGTTGCGCATCGATAATCTCCCGTGCGGCATACCACTCACCGCTCCGCAATGCCATCGTTCTTCGAATCGTGGCATCCGAAACGCGACGCGGTGCACCGGGCGCCACGTCCACGTGAAGCGCGATACGCCCCAATCGCGCACGCGTACCAGGCGCTACCGTCACCTCCACTTCGGCGGTATGCTCCTTGGTATTGGTGGTGTAGGCGAGCAACGCTTCCGCCTGCGGCCAGCCCAGGTTTCGCAATCGACGCACGAGCGTATCACGCCCGGCCTCAAGCGCCCCCCGATCAAACACGCCCCCCACACGCAACGGAAAATCACGCGTCGCCCTTTGCACGTCCGGATCCGTATCCGCACCGCGCAGCGCCAACGAAGTGAGTCGCATAGGGTCGCCCTCTACGATGGTGAAGGTGATATCGATCACCCCTTCACGTCGCGTCGCCACGACGGTGTCCACGCGAACATCGGGAAATCCGCGACGACGGTACAGGATCGTCAGTCGCTGCACATCCCGCGCAAACTCGATCGGATCAAGGCAGCGCCGCTCACCGACAATCGGCAGCCCCGCGAACGCGGACGGAAGCGTCGCGATGCTGGCCGCAAGCGTGGTCGCCGGAAACTCAACGTTCCCCGTAAAGCGCAGGGAGCGAACTTCCCGATCGCCCCGGTCGCATGACAAATCCTGAGCGAGCGCAGGGGGGGCGGCGACGGCGAGCGCGGCAACGATGCCGAGCGCGAAGAAAGCGCGCGTGTTAACAGGCTGACCGGAGAGCAACGACTAAGTAGGGAGTAGGGAGTAGGGAGTACGGAGTACAGACCTGCAGTAGGCGGTACTCTCGCTGCAGTAGGCAGTACTCTCGCTGCAGTAGGCAGTAATCTATAGTGGAGTGTGTCGCCTACGGCGGAGGAACTGCCGAGGTCTGCTCGGTACTGCCGTTGGAAGTATTTCGTACTTCCCCTGCTGCCCCTACCGCCCCTACCGCGCCTACCGCGCCTACCGCGCCTACCGCGCCTACCGCCCCTACCGCCGCCTGAGTACTCAGTACTGCACCTGAAGTACTCAGTACTGCACCTCAAGTACTCAGTACTGCACCTCAAGTACTCAGTACTGCACCCCAAGTACTCAGTACTGCACCTGAAGTACTCAGTACTGCACCTGAAGTACTCAGTACTGCACCTGCAGTACTAAGTACTGCACGTCCGTACTCCCTTACTCACTACTCCCTACCCCCTACTCAGTCTGCCCAAATATCGCCAGGTTCGACGAATGCCCCGGCGCAATCTTCTTGTCCGGATAAATCCAGTGCACAGCTTGATTCACGGCGATGGCGGCTTCGCCGAAGCCACAGGCGATCAGTTTGAGTTTGCCGGGATAGGTCGTGATGTCGCCTGCCGCGTACACACCGGCACGGCCGGTCTCCATCTGACTATTCGCGACGATCTCGTCCTTCTCGATGTTGAGGCCCCACTCCAGCAGCGCCCCGAGATCGCTGACGTAGCCGAGCATGGGAAGGATGACGTCCGCGGCCACGTCGATGGTCTCTTTCGTCTTGACATGCTTGAGACGGACGCTACTCAGGTGCGGCGCACCGTGAATCGCGTCAAGCTCATGGAACGTGTGAATCGCCACACGTCCGTCGCCCACCGCCGCGGCGGCTTGCACCTCGGAGACCGTGGCGGCGTGCGCGCGAAAGCGATCGCTCCGATGCACGAGCGTCACCGATCTGGCTTTGTCGCGCAGCTGCGCACACCAGTCGAATGCGGAATCACCACCGCCTACGATGACCACGTGTTTGTCGCGGTAGGTTTCCGGCGGTTGCACTAACTCATGCACGCCTCGTCCGTACCACGCGTCAGCGAACGGCTGCGGAAGGCGCCGCGGACGGAAGGCACCGATCCCCGCCGCAACAATCACCGCGCGTGTCGGGAATCGATCTGTTTCCGTGACCAACACGAAATGGCCGTCTGCCTCCTCCAGGCCTGCCACACGCTGGCCGAGGTGTGACGGCAACCCGGTCTCCTGATGAAACTGCGATGCCTGCTCCGCCAGGGAACGGACGAGGTCTTTTGCCAGCACCTTCGGATAGCCGGCCACGTCGAAAATGTATTTCTCGGGGTATAGCGCCGTCAGCTGCCCGCCTAACTCCGGCAAGGCATCCACCAGCTGCGCCGACGCGCCGCGCATGCCAGCGTAAAAAAGCGCGAACAGCCCGGTCGGGCCGCCGCCGATGATGGTCAGATCTGTGAGAGCGTGAGTAGGCATGAGAAAAAAAATATACAGAGGTACCCAGCACGCGGCACTTCACGATAATTTGCGGGAATGAAGATTTATACCCGTACTGGCGACGAAGGCGCAACGGCCCTGTTTGGCGGCGGCCGCGTCGAGAAAGATCACCCGCGCGTCGAGGCCTATGGCGACGTTGACGAATTGAACGCCGCCCTGGGACTGGCGCGCTCGATCGACATGATGCCACGCATCGATGAAGTGCTCGTGCCGATTCAACGCGATCTGTTTGCGATCGGTGCCCTGCTGGCAACACCCGATCACGAAAAAATGCGGGAGCAGCTCGTCAAGGCGCGCGTCGATGAACAGCGCATCGAAGAACTCGAACGCGCCATCGACGCCTGCGAACAGGAGCTCGAGCCGCTGCGTAGTTTCATTATCCCCGGTGGCACGCCGAAGTCCGCTGCACTCCACGTGGCACGAACCGTGTGCCGTCGCGCCGAGCGTCGCGTGGTCCATCTTTCGCACAACATCGAGTTGCCCACCTTGGTCGTCATCTACCTGAATCGGCTCTCGGACCTGCTGTTCATGCTGGCCCGCGTCGCCAATAAGCGCGCGGGTGCTGGCGAGGTGACGTGGTAGCACCCAACGCACAACCACTGGCCGTTCCCTTGGAGTACCCGGTGTATTGCCACACCGGCGCGTCACACGAGGTCGGTGCGATCGTGACACGGTTCGCGCCCGCGCATCGCTATGTCATCATTTCCGACGACACCGTCGCACCGCTGTACGCGCAGCGGATCGTACAGCAACTGCCGCCCCACGCCACACACCTGCTCACCATTCCCGTCGGCGAGCAGCACAAGACACGATCGCAGTGGAGTGCGCTCACCGATGCAATGGCCCAGCGCGGTGTGGGCCGGGACACCACGGTCATCGCACTCGGCGGGGGCGTGATCGGTGACCTCGCGGGGTTCGTGGCAGCGACCTACATGCGCGGCGTGCCGGTGGTACAGATACCGACCACACTGCTGGCCATGGTCGACGCGTCAGTCGGCGGGAAAACAGCCGTCGATACTCAATACGGGAAGAACCTGGTTGGCGTGTTTCATCAGCCCAGTGCAGTGATCATCGACCCCGCGCTCCTCGCCTCGCTCTCGCCGGCGCTGCTTCGGACGGGACTGGCCGAGATGATCAAACATGGCGTGGTCGCCGACGTGGCCTACTTCGATGCGATGCGGGCTGCCCTGCCGACGATCGCGGCGCGCGGCGCGCAAGCACCTCAGCTTGAAGCGCTGATCGCCGGCAGTGTGCGCATTAAAGCCGCTGTGGTCACGGAAGACACGCGGGAGGGCGGGATGCGGCAAATCCTGAACTTCGGGCACACCATCGCCCACGCCATCGAGCGTGAACGCCACTACGACATGCTGCACGGTGACGCCGTCGCGATTGGTATGGTGGTGGAAGCAGAGATGGCAGAACGTCTCGGGCTTGCGGCACCCGGGCTGCGTTCGGCGATCGCGGGCGCCGTGGCAAGTGCCGGGCTTCCCGGCAGCCCGCCCTCAAACGTGTCGGTTGAGGCACTCCTTTCGGCCACGTACGGCGACAAGAAGGTGCGTACCGGCCTGGTCCGCTACGCGCTCCCTCGCGCCGTTGGCGTGATGGATTCCGCCGAAGGACTATGGTCCGTTCCTGTCGAGGACGCCACGGTTTTGGCCGCGCTGGAGGCTGCGCGCGCAACTCCCACTGACTGAAAACGCTAATGAGTGGACTTTTCGGACGAACTGGCGCGAAACTGTCTCTTAAGTGACCTACAACTGTCTTTAAGCCATGGAAATGACATCACATTTATGATTCATGCAAAGTTTTTATTGACCGCGCGTGTTTTCGCCATTAACGTGGCGGTCCAACCACTTCGCTGGTCCTTCCGGACCAGCAACCCCCGGTAACACTCGGCGAGGGTGTGTATGCAGGCAGCAGCCGCGACCAGAACGTCCGAAGCTCGCTCAACGCGAGGCTTCTTCCGCTCCTCCCCTTCAACGGCTTTTGACCAGTACCTCCACGACATCCAGAAGTTGCCCCTGATCACTGACGCCGCTGAAGAGCGTCGGTTGGCCCGTTTGGCACAAACGGGCGACGAGTCGGCCGCCGAACGGCTGGTGACGGCCAATCTGCGATTCGTCATCTCGTACGTGAAGAAGTATCAGGGCCATGGTCTGGACCTGTCAGAGCTGGTCGCCATCGGCAACGAAGGGCTGCTCAAGGCCGTTCGGAAGTTCGACCCAGACCAAGGCGTCAAGTTCATCTCGTACGCCGTGTGGTGGGTGCGTCAGGCAGTGCTCAAGGCATTGGCCGAACAAACCCGCAGCGTGCGGATTCCGCTGAACCAGAATTCACAGCTGATCCGCATGGCCCGCGCCGAAATGGTGCTCTCGCAAGTCCTCAATCGTGAGGCCACCGACGAAGAAGTCTCGCGCGTGCTGGCCGAACCGATCGAGCAGGTGCGCAACGCACGACAAATCTCGTGCACCGAAGTGTCGCTTGACGCGCCGATCGACCGGCAGGACCGCGAAGCATCGACCCTGGGCGAGCGCTTTGCCGGCCAAACCCACGCCGACATCGAAGACGGCACCGACTTCCGCCTGATGCGCGAATTCATCGACCGCGTCTTCCGGAAGTATCTCACGCCGCGCGAGCGCAAAATTCTGTACCTGTACTACGGTCTCGATGAAGGGGCTGAGGCCATGACACTGGAGCGCATTGGTGCACTGATGGGTGTCACCCGCGAACGCATCCGTCAGATTCGTGAACGCGCGTTCGAGAAGCTCCGTGAGTCGCCCGACGGCGGCGCGCTGTCCGGCTTCTGGGGTACCGCCTGAACGTCGTATAAGCAGTATCACGAGATAGTGCAAAGCGGACATCTGCCACTGTGTAGATGTCCGCTTGTGTGTTCCCTGTCTACATTGCACGATGCTCGCGTCACAACTCTCTGGCATCGTCGGCGTTCGGTGGGTGAAGCAGCGTGCCGCGGAGCTCGCAGCTTTTGAAACAGACGCACTGCCGGGTTATCGCGCGCGTCCGCGACTCGCCGTATTCCCCGGCACGCCCGAAGAATTGGTGTCGGTGGTCCAGCTGCTGGCTCGCGAGCGTGTCGGGTTTGTGCCGCGTGGCGCCGGCACGGGACTGTCGGGCGGTTCGCTGGCCGAAGACACAGTGCTTCTGGGGCTCAACCGACTCAACCGCATCATCGACATCGACGCAGGCAACCGCATTGCTCATGTCGAACCCGGCGTCGTGAATGCGCGATTGTCGCGAGCGGTCGCGCCGTTCGGTTTGATGTACGCGCCGGACCCGTCCAGCCAAACCGTATGCACGATCGGCGGTAACGTGGCCGAAAACGCCGGCGGTCCGCATTGTCTCAAGTATGGCGTGACGCTCAACCATATCACGTGCGTAAACGTGGTGCTGCCGAACGGTACGACGCGTCGTTTTGGCGACCCGTATGGAGAGGTCGACGGCTACGACCTGCTGGGACTGTTTGTCGGCTCGGAAGGCTGCTTCGGCGTCGCAACCGACATCTGGGTGAAGCTCGTCCCCATCGCGCAATCGGTGCGTACGTTGCTCGCCGACTTCTCATCAGTGCACGATGCCGCGCAGGCGGTGTCGCGAATTATCGCCACAGGGATTATTCCGGCAGCGCTTGAAATGATGGATAACGCCTCGGTGCGCGCAGTGGAGGCCTCCATCTACGCTGCTGGATATCCCACAGACGCAGCCGCGATTCTCCTCTGTGAAGTAGACGGGCTCGAAGTCGGACTCGAAGACGACGTCGACACCATTCGCGCTTGTTGCATGGCCAGTGGAGCGCGCAACGTGCGCAGCGCGGCAAGCGAAGACGAACGGATCAAGCTCTGGCAGGGACGCAAAAAAGCGTTTGGTGCGATGGGACGTATCGCGCCGGCGTTGGTGGTGCAGGACGCGGTGGTCCCACGCACCAAGTTGCCTGAAATTCTTGCCACCATTGCCGATATCGGCGAACGGCACGGGATGGCGGTGTGTAATGTGTTTCACGCAGGAGACGGAAACCTGCACCCGAATATTCCCTACAACCCGCGCGAACCCGGCGCTGCCGAACGTGTGCACGCCGCGATGTCGGAAATCATGTTGGCCTGTATTGCCGTAGGCGGTACCATCACCGGCGAACACGGCGTGGGGTTGGACAAGATGGACTACATGCCTTCGCTGTTCGATAGCGACTCACTCGCCATGTTGTGCGCTGTGCGCGACGTCTTCGATCCCGATCGACGGGCCAACCCGGGGAAAGTCGTGCCCGTGAAATCCTGCCGCGAATGGCATGGCAGTACCCCGCGTGCATAGCGACTCGGCGCGCACATTGCGCGACCGCATCACCGATGCGTCTCAGTCGGGTGCGCGTCTCCGTATTGCAGGCGGTGGAACATGGCTCGATGCCGGCCACCCCGTACACCACAGTACAACACTTGCAACGTCGGATCTCTCGGGCGTTGTGGAATACGTGCCGGGTGATCTGGTCATCACCGTCGGTGCCGGCACGACGTTGGCCGACGTGGCCGCGATCACGGCACAGCACGATCAGTGGTTGGCGCTTGAGCCGTTCGTGAGTCGCGAGGGGCTGCGTCGTGCCACGGTTGGGGCAACCATCGCCACTGCGTCGCACGGGCCACTTTCCGGCAGTTTCGGACGCGCCCGCGATCTGGTACTCGGCCTTTCCTTGGTGACGGGTAACGGCACCATGTGTTCGGCCGGTGGTCGTGTGGTCAAGAATGTCGCGGGCTTTGACCTTGTGCGACTGATGACTGGCGCCTTCGGTACGCTTGGCGTGCTCACCGAAGTCAGTCTGCGTCTGCACGCCAAGCCGGCAGTCGACGAAAGCTTCGCCGTCGTGCTCGACATCCCGCCGTCCGATGAGTCTCGCGATCGCGAACTGGCGTTACTGGTCGATCAGCTGAACAGTGCACCGATGCTCGCCGTCACGTCCACGCTCGCCTCACTCGTGGTGGTTGCACACGCGCTGCCAGGCGTGCTGCACGGGGAACACGGAACGCCGAACACATCGTTCCTGCTGCTCGTACGTGCGACCGGCAACGCCGCACGCGTCGCGGCGCAGCGGCACGCACTCTCCACGCTCGGTGCACTGCATGCGGTCTCGACCGATGTGTGGACCACGATCCGCACCATGGATGCTGGCGACGTGGTGTTTCGTATGTCGAACGCACCACGTCGCTCGGTGAACACGCTTCGGGCGGTTGAGCAATGGGGTGAAATCACTGGCGCTCGCGACATGCGTACGCTCCTTGATCCCTTGCGCGGCGCGCTTCGCGTATCATGCGATGCATCTCCGGATGTGCGCACGCGTACACTTCCAGATCGCGCGAACGCCGAGCGCATGCCTTCCTCGTGGTGGCTCCAGGCGAAACGGGGTAACGACGATGAGATCTCACAACGTCTTCGAGAGCGCTTTGATCCTGCCGGCATTCTGAACGCCGGCATCATGGGCGCGCGTGCCGGCGTCCATACGCTGAGCACTGAACACAAGGGACCGCATGAGTGACACGTTCGGTAACCACGACGCCAAGAGCGCAGCGTTCGTGCACCAGACCGTTGCCAATTGCGCGATTCCCGGCACACCATTGGCACAGGCCGCCGCTGGACTCGATGCCTGCGTGCACTGCGGTTTCTGCTTGCAAGCCTGCCCAACCTATGTAAACCTCGAAGACGAAAACGAGAGTCCACGCGGGCGACTGGTGCTGATGAGCCGCTTGCTGGAAGGCGATATCGCGCTGGATGATGTCGATGCCGGGAAGCACATGGATCGCTGCCTCGGATGCCGAGCCTGTGAGACGGCGTGTCCGTCCGGTGTGCCATATGGCGAACTCCTCGAGGCCACGCGCGCCACAATGGCCGTCGTCCGTGGTCGTCCGCTGGTCGCGCGCGTCGTACTCGCGCTGTTCGCGCACACCACACTGCTGCACATCACGCTCTTCGCTGCGCGTGTCGTGCGTGGCACCGGCATTCCACGCGTCCTTGCGCGCGTGCTTCCCGAGCGTTTGGCGTTTCCGCTCGCCATGCTCGCGTCTACCTCGCCGATACCGTTGCGCGCAGCACGCAAGGGATCTCGCGGAGCGCTTCGTGCTGCGGCCCGTCCGGGTGATGCTCCGCGCGAGACGCCGCCTCTCCCTGCCACAGTCCTGTCCGGCTGCGTGATGTCTGGCTTGTTCGGGCATGTCAACGACGCGACCAGCCGCGTCCTGGCACACAACGGGTATGCCGTGCGCACAACACGCAATCAGCACTGTTGCGGTGCGCTGCATGCGCACGCCGGCGACTTGACCGGTGCCCGAGCACTCGCGCGGCGTAACATCGCAGCCTTTGAAGCCAGCACTGCTGAGGTGATCGCCGTGAACTCTGCCGGCTGCGGCGCGATGCTCAAGCAATACGGGCATTTGCTGCACGACGATCCGGCGTGGGCTGAGCGCGCCGAACGTGTCGCGGCGAGAACACGCGACGTGAGCGAGTTGCTGGCGGCGGCGGGTCCACGTCGTGGGCAGTTGTTGCCGGTGCGTGTCACGCACGACCCACCGTGTCACCAGATGCATGCGCAGCGCGTGGTCTCACAACCGATCGCGGTGTTGCACGCGATCGATGGGATGGAGCTGATCCCGTTGGAGGATGCAGATCAGTGCTGCGGGAGCGCGGGCATTTACAACTTGATCGAACCTTCAACGTCAGATGCCGTGCTTGCGCCGAAATTGTTGGCGATTGCACGAACCGGCGCGATGCTCGTGGCCACGGGAAATCCTGGGTGCATGATGCAGATCGGCGCTGGCCTGCTTCGAAGTGGATCGGTCGCAAGGGTTGTGCGTCCCGTGGAACTCCTCGACGCCAGCTACGACGGTGTCGGCGGTGTCGGCAGCGTTGGCGGCGCTGGCAGCGTTGGCGGCGCTGGCGGCGCTGGCGGCATTGGCGGCGCTGGCGGCATTGGCGCGTAATGCCGTGAACGTGATCATTGTGGCGTTCGACGGAATTGTCGCCGACACGACGGCATTGCGTGCGCAGGCGCTCGCGGTCGCGGCCGTCGAATTTGGTGCACGGGCAGATACGGGGAAGGTGGTCAGGGCATTGGTCAGCGCATTGCCAGGCCGGTCGCTGACCGACGTTGCTCGCGCCGTGGTTGGAGCAACGGCGGCCGCTCAAGATCCCACGCTCGTAGAGCTCATCGCCCTGCATGCGCAACGCGCGATTTCACAACGCATGCGGCAGGGCGTCGACCTGGCGCCCTTGGCCCACGCGTGGTTGGAGCAACACGTGTTGCGTGGTGTCCGTGTCGTGTTGCGCACCGATTCGATTCGTGCTGATGTGGATCAGTCGCTGCGTATGTTCGAACTGCTGTCGCTTTTTAGTTTTGTGCATTGTGCCGACGACCCCATTGCGGCGACCGTGCGCCGTTCATCGGGCGGAAGCCTGAAGCAGCGCTATGCAAGCATTACTGGTCGCCTCGACGGTCAGGACAGAACAACCGATCGGGTCGCCTATGAGGCGAGCGACTACGCTGCCGCAATCGCGTCACCATTCGTTGGCCACGCCGAGCGCGTGGACCGGAGCCTGTTTACTCCCTGACGTCGAAGCCAACGTTTGACCCCTCGCATCCATGAAGCGGTTCGTCTTTCCCTCGCGTTCATCGTACATTGCTAGATGACCGAACCAGATCAGGTCCCGCTTGTGGCCGCCACACCGCTCGGCGACGACGAGGTCGCCGCGTACCGCGCGCTGCACACCGATGCCGTCTGGTGGAACTCCGGTATCCATTGGAGCAGTTTTCGTGGCGACAAGGCGGCCGACGCGCTGAATGGGCTGGTGACCAACGATGTTGCCGCGCTGGCTCCCGGCGAAGGGCAGCATGCCGCGGCGCTATCCCCAAAGGGAAAGTTGATCACCGACATGCTGATTGTCCGTCTCGACGAGACGTCACTGCTGATCGCGACGATGCCAGGCGCCGCCGCAGCCTGGATGGATTTGGCGCGCAAATACGTCAACCCGCGTCTCTGCAAGGTCGCTGATGAAACGGACCGCTATCAGTCGTGGATGGTATACGGCGCCCAGGCACCGAGTGCCATCGCCGCCATCGGTGGGAGCAGCGCACTGGACGATGCCGCACGCGACGGAATGATTGACGCGCTCACGACGTGGCCGACCTGGCGTCATGGGATGTGGAGCCTCGGGCCCGTATGTGTCCGACTGATTCGGGCACCGATCATGGACACTGTTCCGGGCTTCATGATCGTGGCCGACGTTGCCAACGCGCCCTCGGTGCAACGGCGACTTGCGGACGCACCGTTCTTGCAGGGCTCAGGCGCCGTCTGGAATGTGGCGCGGATCGAAGCAGGTCGACCGGTGATCGGCGTGGACATGGACGAGAACACGATTCCACAGGAAGCGAATCTCGATACCCTCGAGGCGATCTCGTTCACCAAGGGCTGCTATACGGGGCAGGAGACCGTTGCTCGCATCCACTTTCGTGGCCACGTGAATCGCCATCTGCGCGGTCTTATCGGCGACGCCCCGCTGGCCGCGGGGGCGAGTGTTTGCGATGCGAACGACAAAGTGGTGGGCGACGTGCGCAGTACGGCGATCTCGCCATCACGCGGGCCGATCGCGATGGCGATGGTGCGACGTGAGGTAGAGACCGGTGCGACGGTGTCGGTTGGTGGTGTACAGGCGAGGGTGGTTGAACTGCCCTTCCCGGCGCTGTAGGACTGCCCTTCCCGGCGCTGTAGGACTGCCCTTCCCGGCGCTGTAGGGCTGCCCTTCCCGGCGCTGTAGGGCTGCCGTTCCCGGCGCCGTAGGGCTGCCGTTCCCGGCGCTGTAGGCCTGCGGTCCCCGGCGCTGCAGGCCTACAAAGACAGAAGGCGCGCTCCGGAGACTGCCTACTTTCGGATGCTATCCTTGCGCGCTTTGGGGAACTTCTCCGTCAGCATGTCATCGTAGTGGCGTTCGTCGTGGCCGATGTAGATCTGCCGAGGACGAGCGATCTTCTGTTCCTTGTCGAGGATCATCTCCTCCCACTGTGCCAGCCAGCCGGAGACGCGCGCGACCGCGAAGAGCACGGTGAAGAAGTCCGTTGGAAAGGCCATCGATCGGTAGATCAGCCCCGTATAGAAATCGACGTTGGGGTACAGCTTGCGCGCGATGAAGTAATCATCTGACAGTGCGATGCGCTCAAGTTCCAGGGCGATCTCCAAGTCTTTATCCATGCCAACCTGCGCAAACACGTCATCGGCAAGTTTCTTCACGATACGCGCGCGCGGGTCGTAGCTCTTGTACACACGATGTCCGAAGCCCATCAGGCGATGTTCGCCCTTACCGCTCTTCACCGACTCGATAAAGGCGGGAATATTCTTCACGTCACCGATATCCGAAATCATGCGCAGCACCGCTTCGTTCGCTCCGCCGTGAAGCGGGCCAAAGAGTGCAGCGATTCCTCCGGCGACCGCGGAGAACGGATCTACGCCGGATGAGCCAATCGCGCGTACGGCGCTCGTTGAACAGTTCTGCTCGTGGTCGGCATGCAGGATGAAGAGCACTTCCAGCGCGCGCACGAAGGCCGGGTTTCCCTCGTACTTTGGCTCTGACATACGAGCCACCATCGACAGGAAGTTCTCGACATACGAGAGATCGTTGTCGGGGTAAATGAACGGCAATCCTTTTACGTGGCGGTAGGCAAATGCGGCCATCGTGGGCAGCTTGGAGATCAGGCGAATGATCGAGATGTATCGCTGATGCGGGTCGTGAATGTCGCGCGCCTGCGGATAGAAGCTGGAGAGGGCCGCGGTTGCGCTGCACAACATCGACATGGGGTGCGCGTCGTACCGAAACCCTTCGAGAAATTTCCGGATGTTCTCGTGCACGTACGTGTGGTAGGTGATGTCACCGACCCACGTGTCGTACTGCGGCTGATCGGGCAACTCCCCGTGTCGAAGCAAATAGGCGACCTCCAGGAAGGTGGCCTTTTCGGCCAGCTGCTCGATGGGGTAGCCACGATACCGCAGAATGCCTTTATCACCGTCAATAAACGTGATCGCGCTTTTGCAGGACGCGGTGTTCATAAAGGCTGGGTCGTAGCTCAGCAGCCCGAACTCGGACTTCTCGCGCTTGATCGCGCGCAGGTCGATCGCGCGGATATAGGTGTCGCCGGCCGGTCCTTCCGATTTTACGGGCGCGCTCAGGGTCGCGCCCGTCCGTGAGTCCAGGATGTCGAGCGTGCTGGGCACCTCTGTGGCGATTGAGTCTGTAGGCTGAGTCATCGGCGGCAGGGTTTGCTGGGAAGTGGGGGGATTGTCGCGTCCGAGAATAATACTCGCGATCCGCTTCCTTGACTGATCTCACGGTCGCGCGGGCCAACGGCAAAACAGAGGGCGCGTTCCGAAGAACGCGCCCTCTGCCCTACCAAAGCCTTTCGGCCGAGGTGTATCCAAATCGACTAGTGCTTCTTGGTCGAATCCATCGGGGCGGCCATCGCGGTCGAATCCATCGCAGCTGGCGGCGGCGTCATGGTGGCGGAATCCGTCATGGCAGGAGCGGCAGCGGCAGGCATAGAGGTGCTGTCGGCGGCAGGGGCGTCGGTCTTGGCGGAGCAAGCGGCCAGCACGATGCTGGCGGCGGCGAACAGGGCAATGCGCTTCATGTAGAGGTCTCCGAGCAGTGGCGTAGGAATCGCCGTGCGTCAGAAAAGCGCACGGCCCCCCCGGCAGAAAGCCGACGGGGATATAGCGTGTTCAAAGATAAGGGGACCGCTCAGTCTGTCAAGTGGGGTGGAGGTGGACTCCAGGTGCCCCAACTGGCTGCGGCGTATGCAGTTCGGTGGCACACGAGCACCCACCTTTCACCGCGCGCTCGATAGATTCTCGCGCACCAGCGCGCGCGCCGCACCGCATTCCAAGGGAACACGAATTGGACTTGGTGCACTGGTAAGATATCTGTATTCACTCCACCCGCTCGAGGTCCTGTGCCCAATCTCCCACTTACGTTGGGTGCGCTTCGCCGCTCGACGTTCGCCACGACACGCCCCATAAGTGTCAAAGACGAACTCCGTCGCAATCTGATCGCCAAGATCAAAGCCGGAGGACCGCTCTTCCGCGGCGTACTGGGCTACGAAGACACGGTCATGCCGCAGATTGTGAATGCGCTGTTGGCACGACACAATTTCATTCTGCTTGGTCTTCGTGGACAAGCGAAGTCACGTATTCTTCGCGCGTTGGTCACGCTGCTCGATGAACAGATGCCGGTGATCGCGGGCAGCGAAGTGAACGACGATCCCTTTCATCCGATTTCCAAGTACGCGAAGCAGCTGATCGCCGAACATGGCGACGACACGCCCATCGCGTGGGTATCTCGCGATGCACGGTACGTCGAAAAGCTGGCAACGCCAGACGTCACCGTGGCCGATATCATTGGCGACGTCGACCCGATCAAGGCCGCGCGTGGCGGGCACATCTTGAGCGATGAGCTCACGATCCACTACGGCATGCTCCCGCGTGCAAACCGCGGCATCTTCGCCTTGAACGAACTGCCCGACCTCGCCGGCAAAGTGCAAGTGGGCCTCTTCAACATCATGCAAGAAGGCGACGTCCAGATCAAAGGCTATCCCGTGCGCTTGTCGCTCGATGTCTTGCTCTGCTTCACCGCCAACCCGGAAGACTACACGGCGCGCGGCAAGATCATTACGCCCCTGAAAGACCGCATCGGCAGCGAGATCATTACACACTACCCGGAAAGTGTCGCGCTCGGCGTCGCGATCACCAAGCAAGAAGCGTGGACGCAACGGGACGGCGGCGTGACGATTCGCGTTCCCGATCTCATCGAAGAAATCGTCGAGCGCGTGGCCTTCGAAGCGCGCGAAGACAAACGCATCGACAAGCGCTCCGGCGTCTCGCAGCGCATGCCGATCACGGCGATGGAAAACGTGGTGTCAAACGCGGAACAGCGCGCACTCGTCGCGGGCGACGACGAAGCCGTGCCGCGCATTGTCGACGTCTACAGCGCGCTTCCCGCGATCACCGGAAAGATCGAACTGGAGTACGAGGGCGAACTGGTAGGCGGTGCCCACATCGCACGAGAACTCATTCGTCGCGCCTGCGATGCCACGCTACGTGAACGCGCAGGCGACCTGGACACGGACGAAATCGTCATGTGGTTTGACGCCGGCAGCGCACTGCAAGTGGCCGACGACGTGCCGCTCACACTCGTCAAGCAGGGCTTCGACACGGTCCCCGGACTGGTAAGCATGGTGGTCGCGCTGGGCCTCGCGCCCAAGGGGGACACCGCCATGATCGTGGTCGCCTGCGAACTGGTGCTTGAAGCGCTGGTAGCGCGTCGCAAAATCTCGCGCAGCGACGCGGGGACGTATGGCCGCGCGGAGCGAGAGACGCGTAGGAAGGGGACGCAGCAGGACTATTTCGGCGGCTAGC